>Ga0302319_10005576_pt1 | contig 25263 bp, 22 predicted proteins | sample Bog_T0_2_FD_203319 | JGI IMG/M metagenome (GOLD analysis project Ga0302319, IMG submission 203319) | Peat permafrost microbial communities from Stordalen Mire near Abisko, Sweden - Bog_T0_2 | ecosystem: Environmental > Terrestrial > Soil > Wetlands > Peat | place: Sweden: Abisko, Stordalen Mire...
TCTGGGAGCGGGTCAGCAAGGCACCGTGCAGCTTACGTTGGGTGGGGACGAGGCAGGCAATATTGTTTCCGTGGACTTAAAGGAATCCTCCGGCTTTCCCATTCTGGACCGGGCCACGGTCCATTTTATTAAGCGGCACTGGCGACTTCCGGCCGGGACCGCCAACCGCATTTTCGAAACCAGCATTACGTATCAATTACAACAGAACTGAATAATTAATTCCAACCAATCCAAATCTATGCTTGCGAACATTGTCTTCCAATTCTTTAGCAAAGGCGGCCCGGTTATGTGGCCGATTTTGATCAGTGCGATCGTGGCGGTCGCCGTGGTGGGCGAACGCGCGTTCTGGTGGGTGCGCGAAAGCCGCAAACGCGATCCGCAAAAACTCGAGCAAATCCTGGCGGCGTTGGAAAATTCGGATATTCCGGCGGCAAAAAAGATTGCCAGCGGTTCGGAGGACCCGATCCTACGCGTGATCCATCACGGTCTGAACCACAGCGGGCACGCCCATGGCTCCATGCTGGGCGCGCTACAATTGGCGGCGGGCATCGAACTCAAACGCGCGGGGCGTTTTCTCACGGTGATGGATACACTGGTGACACTGGCGCCCTTGCTCGGTCTGCTCGGCACGGTGACCGGCTTGATGCGGGCATTTCTCAATATTGGCAGCGCCGAACTTTCGGTGTCGGCCGTCACCGGCGGCATCGGCGAGGCCTTGATTGCCACGGCTTGCGGACTGGGAATCGCCATCTTCGCGCTGATTCCGTTTAATTATTTCTCGGCCAAGGTGACCCAATTGCAGTTTGACCTTGAGACTGCCGCCACCAACGTGGAGGTCATGGTGGGGGGGCGGGGGAATAGCCATTGAAACCGTTCATTTGCAGAAAACTGGCGTGCCGTCCCAGGCTACCAGCCACTAAAAGGGTTCACGGATGAAAATTTCATCACCCATTCCGAAACGGCGCTCCCGGATTGTCATTATTCCGCTGATTGACATCATGTTTTTCCTGCTGGCATCGTTCATGATGGTGAGCTTGCAGATGAGCCGGACCGCCAATATCAAAATCAATCTGCCCGACGCCTCGCAAGGGCAGCAGGATTACCAGCCGGACATGGTCAACATTGCCGTGGACAAATCGGGCGCCATCTGGCTGGAAAAAAAGCAGATTTCGCTGCCGGATTTGAGCCTGGTTTTGAGCAACCGGTTTCGCGGTGATACGAACCTGCCCGTCTATATCAGCGGCGATCGGGATGTTCTGCATGGGGCCATGGTCAATGTCTATGAAGCCGCCCGCAGCATCGGCGTTCAGAAGGTCGCGTTCATGACCGGCAACCAAAATTCGACGCCATGAAAATTCGCACGCCGATTCCTGTCAAAACGACGCGGCTGGAAATCATTCCGCTGATTGACATTATGTTCTTCCTATTGGCGTCGTTCATGATAGTCACCCTGCAAATGCAGATTGTCCACACGGTGAAGGCGAATCTGCCCACCGCAACTCTGGCGACTTCAAGCCAGAAACCGGACATAGTGAACGTGTTCGTAAACCGAGATGGGCAGGTTTCCGTAGATCGAAAACCGTTTTCTTTTGAAAGCCTGAACACGCTGTTGACGAATCGCTACAGCCTGAACACAAATCTGCCGGTTTACCTTACGGGCGCGGAAGACGCGACCCATGGCTCCATTATTTACGTTTTGGATCTGGTGAAACGCGCCGGGATTCAGCGCGTGGCCATCGCCGTCAAAGCTGCTCCCGATCAACCTTGACATGAAAAACTTCCAACAAAACCTGCTCATCTTTTTGGCGATTGCCTTATGCGGCCTTTGTGCCTTTCAATGGCATGAACAAACGGTGCAATGGGGTGAAATCCAAAATCTGAACGAGATGGTATTTCAGCGCAACACCGACATTCAGGGGTATACAAACTCGATCGCAGGCCTGAATAATAAGGTGGAACAAATGGATGGAACTCTGACGGCGGTAAAAGCCGCGGCAGCCACCGACGAGGAACTGCTCGTTTCGCAAAAGGCGGCGATCACCACCTTGCAATTTGCCACCGTGAATCTCACCAATACCGTCAAGCAATACCGAGTGGCCGTAGACACGCTGGAGGCCAAGTTGAAGGACGCCTATGCCGGCATTGAAAAACAAAATGAGGCTATTACCAACCTCGTAAGCCAGCGCGACGATTTTGTGCAAAAACTTAACGCCAGCGCGAAGGATCGAAACGACGTTGTGGCCAAATATAACGACCTGGTGAAAAAGATTCAGTCCGCGGCTGACAAGCCACCAAATAATTCACAATAAAAAAAGCTGGCATCAGAAATCTGTTCGCCGAGGTGGGCAAAATGATTTGATATCCGCGCCTCGTCTTAAAGTTGAATAAATCAATTGACAAATTGATTTATTCAATTTATTTTTTGATTAAATCAATGTTAAAGCCGCCTGGCAATTCCAAAAAGCTCATCACACGCTGTCCGTTTTGCGGCGATCAGCTCGGGATTTCCCGGCTTTCGTGTCATGGATGCAATACCCAAATTGATTCACAACTCGAAATCCCCTTGTTCTTTCGTCTGCCGCCGGATTTGCAGGAGTTTGTTTTTATCTTTCTCCGGTGTCAGGGGAAGATCCGTGACGTGGAAAAGGAACTGGGTATTTCCTATCCGACCGTTTGCAAGCGGCTCGATTTGGTGAATGAATTGCTGGGCAATACCAGCACGCCGGTTAAGCGTTCGCAAATATTGGAGCAGCTTGAACGCGGTGAAATCAATGTTCAGGAAGCGACCCAGCTATTAAAGGAGAGATCATCATGAATTATGGACCCGAGCCAGTTTTGTTTCTTGCTGCCGCTGCTGTGCTAATAATTACGGCGGGCACTGCCATCTATCATCGGTATATCGGTCTCACTATCTACATTCGCTGATGCTGGTTGCCCTGACGACGGGAGTGGGGTGGCGGATAGGCTTGACTTACTCGAAACTCCATTACCAAGGTGGAATGGGGTCGGGTTGGTTAATTCTCTTCACCATCTTTACACTGACGGCAGTTCCATTCATTACAAAATTATATCGCAAATGGATTGGCGGGTATTTGGCCGACGCGGAAAAACTCCCGGGAATCGAGGGGGTGCGCGCATGGCTCAGCGTTGGAAACGTCATTGCTGCGACGACTATTTCAATTTGTCTCTGGGCGCTTTTTGATTTTTCCTTTTTTGGGGCATTGACGTTGACGTTTGGTCTGGTTTTGGTTTACCCGCTGTTGAAAACCGGTTCGCAGTCCATTCAAGCGGCTCCTGTCACTCCGGCGGAAAATTTGTCCAAAGAGCGGGAAAAAGTGTTGCAACTTCTGGAAATGGGAAAAATTATCGCCGATGAAAGTGCTGAACTGTTGAGTGCCCTCAGCCACGGTGTGACGCCGCCGCCGAAGTCGGCGCAGGAAATCAATCCCCAACGGAAAATTGTTTTGCTGGGGGCGGCCCTGCTTCTGGTCGGGTTCTTCCTGCCGTGGTTTTCCGTTAATCCGGGGGACGAATTGAACGCGTTTTTCACTCAATTTCAGCAAAGTGTCAGCCGGCAAATGCCGATAAACGGATCAATCCCCACGTTTCAGTTGAATAGTCAGACTATCCAAGTCAAAGGCGGCGATTTGGATCATGGGTTGGGATGGTGGATTTTATCTCTGGGCATCACTGCCGCCGTGTTGCCGTTCTTTGCCACCAACTTAACCGCACAACAACAAAAGAAAGTAATGCTGGCCTGTCTTGGAGCCGGCGCGATCATTTTGCTCTATCTGTTCACAAACAATTTCAAATTCACCAGCGTTGGCCTTGTACTTGGTTTGGCTGGCTACGCGCTGGAGTTAATTGGCGCCGTGCAAGAGCGCCAGTTGAACCGCTGAAAGAAACAGGCGGACAGAGAATTCTGTCCGCCTGTTTTGCAAAGGGAAACCCGGATTTTAGTACCGGTAATGTTCGGGCTTGTACGGGCCTTCGACGGGCACGCCGAGGTAATCGGCCTGCTTCTTCGAGAGCTTGGTCAGCTTGACGCCGATCTTTTCGAGATGCAAGCGGGCGACTTCTTCGTCGAGCTTCTTGGGCAGACGATAGACGCCGACTTTGGCGGTATCCTTGTTTTTCCACAAGTCGAGCTGGGCCAGCACCTGGTTGGTGAAGCTGTTGCTCATGACGAAGCTCGGATGGCCAGTGGCGCAGCCGAGATTGACCAAGCGGCCTTCGGCCAGCATATAAATGCTGTTGCCGCCGGGGAAGGTGTACTTGTCCACCTGCGGCTTGATCGTCAATTTCTTGACGCCTTTGGCCGTGTTCAGCCGTTCGACTTGGATTTCGTTGTCGAAATGGCCGATGTTACACACGATGGCCTGGTCTTTCATCTTGGCCATGTGTTCCAGCGTAATGATGTCGCAGTTACCAGTGGTAGTCACATAGAGATCGGCCGTGCCGAGAGTGTCTTCCAAGGTGGTGACTTCGAAACCTTCCATGGCCGCCTGCAGCGCGTTGATGGGGTCGATTTCGGTGACGATCACGCGAGCGCCAAAACCGCGCAGGGAATGGGCCGAGCCTTTGCCGACATCGCCGTAACCGGCAACCACGGCGACTTTGCCCGCGACCATGACGTCGGTGGCGCGCTTGATACCATCGGCCAGAGATTCGCGGCAACCATAGAGGTTGTCGAACTTCGATTTGGTGACCGAGTCATTAACATTGATGGCGGGTACCAGCAATTTGCCGGCTTCCAACATCTGATAGAGGCGATGGACGCCGGTGGTGGTTTCCTCGGAAACACCTTTCCAATCTTTGACCACTTCATGCCAAAAACCGGGGCGTTGCTTGAGAACCTTTTTGAGGAGATCTTTGATGACCTGTTCCTCATGGGAACCGCTGGCAGAGTTTACCCAATCGCTGCCGTTTTCCAATTCGTAACCCTTATGGATCAGCAACGTGGCGTCGCCGCCGTCGTCGACAATCAATTCCGGACCTTTGTTGCCGGGGTGAGTTAGCGCCGAGAGGGTCATGTCCCAATATTCTTCCAAGGTTTCACCCTTGAAGGCGAACACAGGAATACCGGCGGCCGCGATCGCGGCGGCGGCATGGTCCTGGGTGGAGAAGATATTGCAACTGGCCCAGCGCACGGAGGCGCCGAGTTCGACGAGCGTTTCGATCAGGATGGCCGTCTCAATGGTCATGTGCAATGAACCAGTGATGCGGACGCCTTTGAGCGGTTTGGTCGCACCGTATTTTTTGCGAATGGACATCAGTCCGGGCATTTCGTGCTCGGAAACCTGAATGGTCTTGCGACCCCATTCAGCGAGGGACAAGTCCCGAACCAGAAAGTCGGGCTTGGTGTTGGCGGCCTTTTTGCCGGAAACCTTCGTCAGCTTGACGCGTGACGGGGGGAGTTTAATTGCAGTCATTTTAATTATTTAAGTTTGAGGGCGCGCTTCAGCTCCTTGACCTTGTCCGTTTTTTCCCAGGTAATATCAGGGTCAGTCTTGCCGAAATGCCCGTAGTTGGTGGTTTTGGAATAAATTGGACGGAGCAAATTGAGTTGCTTGATGATGTTGGCCGGCTTGAAGCTGAACACTTCCCGCACCGCTTTTTCAATCATGGTGTCATCGATGCCTTCGATGGCGGTGCCAAAGGTGTTCACACACACGCTGACCGGTTCGGGATAGCCAATCGCATAGGCGAATTGGATTTCCGCGCTGGTGGCGATGCCGGCGGCCACGATGTTCTTCGCCACCCAACGGCCCATGTAAGCGGCGCTGCGATCCACTTTGCTCGGATCTTTGCCGGAGAACGCGCCGCCGCCGTGACGGCCCATGCCACCGTAACTGTCCACGATGATTTTGCGGCCGGTCAAACCGGTGTCGCCCTGGGGTCCGCCGACGACGAAGCGGCCGGTAGGGTTGATGAGAAATTGCGTGCGCTTGGTGAGCAGATTCTTCGGCAGCACCTTCTTGATGATCTCCTCGATGCAAAATTCTTTGATCTTCTTATGCTTCGCGCTGCTGGCGTGTTGAGTGGAGATGACGACGTTGGTGATTTCAACGGGTTGGTCGTTGATGTATTGGACGGAAACCTGGCTCTTGGCGTCCGGGCGCAACCACGATTCTTTGCCGGCCTTGCGGATTCGCGTCAGTTCCGCGCCCAACTGATGCGCGAACATGATCGGCGCGGGCATTAATTCCGGCGTTTCGTTACAAGCATAACCGAACATCAAACCTTGATCGCCGGCGCCTTGTTCCGCAGTGTCCTTGCCTTCCGCCGCGCGGGCATCCACGCCTTGGGCGATGTCCGGGGATTGCGAGGTGATGGCATTCAAAATGAGCACCTTGTCGGCGTGAAATACATCATCATCATTGGTGTAGCCGATGCCGCGGATGGCTTCCCGGGCGATGGCGCTAAAATCGAGTTTGGCCTGGGTGGTGATTTCACCGCCGACGACGACGAGGTTGCTCTTGGCGTACGTTTCGCAGGCCACCCGGCTGTATTTGTCCTGGGTCAGGCACGCGTCCAACACGGCGTCGGAAATGGTATCGCACACTTTGTCCGGATGGCCTTCGCCAACGGATTCGGAGGAAAAGATGAAGTTTTTGCTCATGGTTTAATTGTCATATTGACGTATCAAGATAAGATGATATAAGATTTTCCGAAGCCGTCAAACGGTTTTTTGAAAAAATTTCACGATAAAAATTACATGTCTGCCACGTTAAAATCCCTGCGCGCCCTGTCCGATCCCACCCGGTTGCGAATCGTCGCTCTCCTGGAGCGGGAGGAACTTTCGGTCAATGAACTTCAGGAAATAACGCGGCTGGGTCAGTCGCGCATTTCGACCCACCTCGGCCTGCTGGCGGACTGCGATCTGGTCTGCTCGCGCCGGGATGGCAAACGCAGTTTTTATCGGATCAACCCGCAGGCGGACAAGGTGGCGGGCGAGTTTATTCAATTGGGCATTCGCGGCGCGCGGGAATTGCCGGAACAGGAAAGCGACCAAATCAATCTTAAGCGCGTCACCAACCGCCGGCGGGAGCAGGCGCAGGTCTTTTTCAACCAGATTGCCGGGCGATTCGATCGCGTCTATGGCCCGGGGCGTTCCTGGCAGGCGTTCGGTCATTTGCTTTTGCGCATACTGCCGCCGTTGATCGTGGCGGATCTGGGGGCAGGGGAGGGATTGCTCAGCGAACTGCTCGCGCGGAAGTGCAAGAAAGTCATCGCCGTGGACAACTCGGAAAAGATCGTTGCGTTCGGGGCGGCCAAGGCGAAGAAGAACCAGCTGAAGAACCTGGAATTTCGCCTCGGCGATTTGCAGAATCCGCCGATTGAGCCGGACAGTGTCGATCTGGCGATATTGAGCCAGGCCTTGCATCATGCGGAGAATCCGATGGCCGCAGTGGCCGCGGCCTATGAGATTATAAAGCCGGGCGGCCAGGTGCTCGTCCTCGATTTGCTGAAACATAATTTCGACAAGGCCAACGAACTTTACGGCGACCGCTGGACGGGATTTGCCGAGAGCGATTTGCATCACTGGCTCGAAAAGGCCGGCTTCAAGAAGATTGAAATCAGCATCGTGGCGCGCGAAGAGCAACCGCCGCATTTCCAGACGGTCCTCGCGAGCGGGGAAAAAGGTGGGTAGTCAGGGGGAATGGGCGACCCGCCCGTTTGGTCCACCCCTTACCCTAACCCTCTCCCCTCGGAGGGGCGAGGGGACTCCCTGGCCCGCGATGCTGGGGCGAACTGATCTGGCTCATGCGCGGTGAGCAGGTCTGAACGGAACACGGAACTCTCCAGCAGACAGCGCCGAATTCAGAATAATCCCCAGTGATTGCGCCTTGATCAAAAAACGGGCTGGAATCGGCAAATGGCGCAAAGCCGCCGCACTCCTTTGCCTCCACAGTATCATTATGTGGCGCAATGCCTTCGTGATCTTCGCTGTGGTTGGCGCGAGTACCGTCCGATTAAATGCGGGCGTCCTCAAAGATGCCGACTGCCTGGATTGCCATGGGGACAATACGCTGGCGGAAACCAATTCCGCCGGAAAAACGATTTCGTTGTTCGTCGATAAGATCAAATTGGCGGCCTCGGCGCACGGGACCAATTCGTGCATCAGTTGCCATGCGGACGTCACGGCGAAACATCCTGACGATAATGTCGTGCTGAAACCGGTGGACTGCGCCGTCTGCCACGCCCGCCAAACCGACAGTTATAACGCCAGTGTGCATGGGCTGGCGCGGAAAGCCGGGCATGCGGACGCGGCGACCTGCCAGGATTGCCATGATTCGCACGAGATCATTTCAGGAAATTCACCGACTTCGCCAATCTATTTTTCGCGGCAGGCGGAGACGTGCGGCCAGTGTCATAAGAAAGAAGCCAGCGATTGGAAGCTGAGCGTTCACGGCCAAGCGGTCGCCGCCGGAAAAAGGGGGGCGCCGACGTGTACGGACTGCCATTCAGAGCACAAAATCGAATCGCTAAAGGGGAGCTCAACGATTTCCGAACAGGTGTGCAGCCGCTGCCATGCTTCGGAGCGCTTGAATACGGAATATAACCTGCCAGCTGACCGCGTGAAGACGTTCTTTGAAAGCTATCACGGCTTGGCTGGACGCTATGGTTCCACCGTGGCGGCGAATTGTGCGAGTTGCCATGGCTTTCATAAAATCCTGCCTTCAGCGGATCCGGATTCGACGGTTAACCCGGCGCACCTCGTCGAGACCTGCGGCAAATGTCATCCCGGGGCCACTGAAAAATTTGCCTTGGGAAAAGTACACGTGGCGAGTGATGGCGCGGCCGCCGGATCCGAAATGGGCAGCCGTCTCAATCGCGCAGTGCGACAGGTGTATCTTACGCTCATTGTCGTGGTCGTGGGGTGCATGTTTGTCCACAATTTGACTTTGTTCCTCAAGAAGACCGCGGCCCGGCTGCGGTCCAGCGTGCGACCGGTGGTGCGGATGAGCGCCGTGCAACGCTGGCAGCATTTCGTGCTGGCGGGCAGTTTTATCGTGCTGGCGATCACGGGTTTTGCGCTGAAATTTCCGGATTCATGGCTGGCGAAGGTGTTGGGGGCCAATGAACCGTTCCGGAGTTGGACGCATCGTTGCGCGGGTGTCGTTCTGCTTTTGGGCGGAGCGTGGCATCTGGTTTATGTGCTGTCGTCGCCTGCCGGATGCCAGTTGGTGCGCGATCTCTTTCCCGTCAAAAAGGACCTGGCCGATATTTGGCACATGGTGCGATATCTCTGCGGTTGGGAAAGTGAGAAGCCGGCCATCGGCCGGTTTGGCTATGCGGAGAAGCTGGAATATTGGGCGGTGGTGTGGGGCAGTATTATCATGGGTGTCACCGGCCTGATGATCTGGTTTCAGATCAGTGTGACGCATTGGGCGCCGCGCTGGATTGTGGACGTGGCGCTGACCATTCATTATTACGAAGCCGTGCTCGCCTGTCTCGCCATCGTGGTCTGGCATTTTTACCAGGTCGTTTTCGATCCGGACATTTATCCAATGAACCCGGCGTGCCTGGATGGCCGGGTGTCGGCGGAATGGCAGGCGCATGAGCATGCGCTGGAGCAAAAAGCGCCGGAGGCTAAGGTTCAGCCAAAAGACAAACCTTGAGACGCTGTTTTGTGGGGGTGGCCGTGAACCGGCCGTTGGCAATCTATGCAAAGCCTTTGCCAATACCGCTTTGGCCGGTTTCGCCGCGGGATGCTAGCTTAAGGTAGATCCAAGAAACCAAAAGCTTATGAAAAAATCCGTTCTGTTCGCGATTTCGGCGGCGTTCACGCTGGCCTTCACCACCCAGGTTCTGGCCGCCGACGGCAAGGCGCTGTTCACCGACCATTGTGCCAAGTGCCATGGCGATGACGGCAAAGGCCAGACCAAGATGGGAACCAAACTTGGCGCGCGGGATTATTCGGACGCTAAGGTGCAAGCCTCCTTCAAAGATGAGGAAGGCGTCAAGGCCGTCAAAGCGGGACTGAAAAAGGACGACAAAACCTTGATGCGCCCGATTGAACTTTCGGATGAAGAAATCACCGCGACAATCACCTACCTGAGAACGTTGGGGAAATAACGCGATGGGAGAGAGAATCGATTTGCCCGCGTTATCAATCTCCGCTCCATTGATCACTTCTTCACTGGACCGAGGGGGAGAACGATTTTGCCATAGACCTCGTTCAGGACTTGGGCCAAGCCAGTGTAAATGGCGGCAAAACCGCACACGAGCCCTTCATAACCGGTAAAATGTTTAAAGTCGGCACTGGCATTGGTGAAATCCCCGATCGCCAGCAGGATAAACAAAATGGTTAGCGTCCCGAAAACGACCTGCAACGCGTGGCTCAGGCGAAAAGTTCCCACGAACATCACACCCGTGAATAGTCCCCACATCGCAAGATAAGCCGCCATCGCCGTCCCATCCGTCGTGGCGCCCAAATTCAATTTGGGCAAATCAATCAGCCCCACCATGGACAGCCAGAAAAAGCCATAAGAAATGAATGCGGTGGCAGCGAATGTGTTGTTTTTCTTCCATTCCATGATTCCGGCGATGACCTGCGCGATGCCGCCGTAGCAAATGCCCATGGCCAGAACCATCGCATTCAGGTCATAGAATCCGGCATTGTGCAAATTTAAGAGGACCGTCGTCATGCCAAAGCCGAGCAAGCCGAGTGGTGCGGGATTGGCAGTGCTGTCTTTGATTTTGGTTTGGATGGGTTCGCTCATGGAGGCGTGGGTGGTTAAGGGCAGGGAATAATGCGAACGTTAGCGGCTTATACTCGCACGTCAAGTGTTTAGATGGGCGGAATCTCCCAAAAAAGACTGTCCCTTTTTCGCTTTGGCGTCCCTGTATGGGGTGAATGATGAATGACGAGCTTGGCTGCAAACTCATTGCACGTATTTGAAATAGGTTTAAGGCAAGCTAAAAAAGTGGAACCGCGATTATAATAGGCTAACACGTTATGAAAATGACCTGGCCATCAATTTTACCATTCTTAACGGATCGATTTATGATGCCCATAATGTTAAGGGTATTTGCCATGCTGACGGCGTTTCCCCTCGCGGTAACCGCCCAAATCCAAACCAACCTGCTGACAAATGGCAATTTCAATAGTCCCTTGGGCGGGGATTGGACGGCATGGTCATCCGGTCCGTCCACCGGACTCGCCCTCATTATTTGGGGAATAGCAGCTATGATGGAACGCCGTATCTGGAGATTGGCGAAGTGGGGGTCACCAGCAGCGGATACGGGTGAGTTTACCAGGTGGCGCCCGCCATCCCGAACGCCACTTATACGCTTTCAAATGTCATCCAACCTGGTCGAGTGGGCGCCTTGGCAGACCAATTCACCCGTCAACGGTGTGTTCACCCTCTACGATACCAATACGGCCAGTCCACAACGTTTTTACCGCATCCGGCAATGACAAACAACGCAGACAATATTCATCATGCTGCCTCCCAAGGGGGTCAATTTCGGGCCGTAACTCATTTCCGCACCAAGGTAGGCCGCGTCATTCCGAGCTCGCCGTCCTGGACGCACCGCCGCCGAGCGTGCGCAAACGTCCATGAGGTGTCGCGAAGCGTCTTGGATTGCGGCGGGGCCCCGCCGCTCTTTCGCCGCCCGTAATCAATCCATTCAAAAACGTGCAAATCGGAGGGGTCCTAGTTGCCGCGGAACCCCTTCCAGAGTTGGCCGCCGGTTTCGGCGTGGGCCGCCACGGCACAGCGCAAGCGGGCCAGGAGGTCCAGCGGGAGGCGGGCCCGCGCCTGGCAAAAGGCGCCGGTGCCTTCGCTCACGCGGCGCGGGCTGGCCAGCGCGAAGAGCGCCTGGATTTGACGCACCCCTTCCCGGCACGAACAATTGGGCTTCAGCACCTGGTAGAGGAAGCCAAAGAAGGTGCGGCGCACGGAGTAAATCTGCTCGCGGCTGTTGGGGCCCTCGTCACTTTGGGACAGGCTCCCCGCGGGCAAGAACGGGGCAAAGAGCAGGTCCAGGTGCGGGAGGCTTTGCTGGCGCAAGGTGTGGACGCGTTTACCCAGGGCGGCGAGCCGGGGCCGGAATTGCGGGAAAAAGGGCGTGGGCATGACACAGTATACATACTGTGCCTATTGACAGCCAGGATAAAATGGCGGGCATGAAAAAAATGTCAGTTCCCGCCCGGGCGGTTTTGGAACAGCGTTATGATCGCTTGCGCCAGAAGTTAGCGCAGACCGGCTATATTAGCCGGGGTTCCGTTCTGGCCCGCTCGGTGGCTACATCAGGGCGGAGTGGTTACCAATGGACGCGCAAAGTGGCCGGCAAAACGGTGAGCGTGGCGCTCAGTCCCGAGCAATTTGAAGCCCTGAAGCAAGCCGTCTCTAACCAACGCCAACTTGCCAGGACCCTCGAACAAATGGAAAAGCTTTCGCGACAAATCCTCTTCCAGACCGCCGCCGATACCCGCCGACGCAAACAATTGGGCAAGAAAGTATTAGGCACTATCTAAGTGCCATTCGGGTCAGGCCTTGGTTTGGTTTGTTTTTTCGATTACTGGCTAAAGAGGCGGAAATAACGCTGATCGGGTTGCACGGGCAGCGTGACGCTTTTGTTTGTGCCGTCATCGGAAGGCACGTTGAGTATGGCGGTCCACGACGGACCGCTGAGAGTGGGCGTGCTTTCAAGCTGGAAGCCCGTTGAAGGTGACGGCCAGGAAAGGATTACGCTGTTATTGGAGCGCTTGACCGAGAGGGCGGGGGCCAAAATAACGCGAAATATGTTCCCGCCACCGCCCGATCCCCCGCTGTAACACGTCCCGTAGAGATTGCCGTCGCTGCCCAGAACCATCTCTCGTTGCGGATTCGCCCCATTGTCGTAGTTAAACGAAATCAAGGTGGTCAGCGTACCGTCGGCCGCTATCTTATACACCGTTCCATCATTGCTCATGCCACCAATGGCGGTTGTGCCATAGAAGTTGCCGTCGCTGCCTTGAACCAGGTCCGCAAAAGGCCTGGCCCCATTGTTGTTGGTAAATGAAACCAATGAGGTCAGCCCATTGGTCGTCACCTTAAAGACCGTTCCGCTGTCAATCGTTCCGCCATAGGAAGTCGTGCCATAGAAACTGCCGTCGCTGCCTTGAACCAGTACGCCGTTGGGATTAGCCCCCTCGTCATAATTGAACAAAACCAACGTGGTTAGCATGCCGTTGGTCGTCATCTCAAACACCGTTCCGTTGCCTTCGAAGCCACCAAAAAAGGTTGTTCCATAGAGGTTGCCGTCGCTGCCGCGAATCAATCCTGAATAGGGATTGGCCCCGTTGGTGGTGGCAAATGAAACCAACGTGGTCAGCGTGCCGCCGGGGGTGACCTTAAACACTGTGCCCAAGCCATTCGTGCCACCCCAGTAGGTTGTTCCATAGAAGTTGCCGTCGCCCAATTGCAACAATCGGTCGGTGGGATTGGCGCCGTTGGCATTGTCAAACTGGACCAACGGGGTCAGCGTCCCGTTAGTCGTGATCTTAAAAACCGTTCCGAGATTGTAAAAGCCACCATCGAAGGTTGTGCCATAGAAATTGCCGTCGTTGCCTTGAATGGGGGCGTTGTAAGGATGAGTCCCATTGGTGGTGCCGCTGGCAAACGAATACAACGTGGTCAGAATCCCCGTGGGCGTGACCTTATAGACAGTTCCCGCCGCGCCCAGGCCCCCAAGATATGTGGTGCCATAAAAGTTGCCGTCACTGCCTTGAAACAAACCGGCGAGGGGATTAATCCCGGTCGCGTTGTAAAATAAATGCAGAGTGGTCAGCGTCCCGGTCGGCGTGACCTTGAACACGGTTCCCGCGCTGCCCGGGCCACCAGAATAGGTCGTGCCATAAAAATCGCCGTCGCTGCCTGAAACCAGGGCGGCGTTCGGCGTGTCCCCATTCGTGAAGGCAAACGAAACCAGCGGGGTTAGCGTGCCGTTGGTCGTGACCTTGAAGACGGTTCCGTAACTATACATCCCACCGGCAGCGGTGGTCCCGTAGAAGTTGCCGCCGCTGTCTGGAACCAAATTGGCGCTCGGATTAGCCCCGTTGGTGGCGGCAAACGAAACCAAGGTGGTCAACGTGCCGCCGGGCGTGACCGCAAACACCGTGCCCACTCCCCCCGTGCCGCCATTGTACGTCGTGCCATAGAAGTTGCCGTCGGCGGCTTGCACCAATCGGGCGTAAGGATTGGCCCCATTGGTGGTGCCAAACGACACCAGGGTGGTCAGCGCTCCGCCGGGCGTTACCTCAAATACGGTTCCCTTGCCCGCCGTGCCACCACTGTACGTCGTGCCATAGAAGTTTCCGGTGCCCCCTTTAAGCAGTCCGGCAATCGGATTGGCTCCGTTGCCGTTCGTAAAAGAAACCAACGGGGTCAGCGTCCCGGTAGGCGTTACCTGAAACACGGTTCCTTTGCCCGCCGTGCCACCAGAAGAGGTTGTCCCATAGAAGTTGCCGTTGTCGCCTTGAATCAGTCCGGCGGAAGGGTAAGCCCCGTTGCTGCTGGCAAACGAAACTAACGTGGTCAATATCCCGTTCGCCGTGAGCTTGAAGATGGTTCCAAGATTACTTGTGCCGCCAGCATAGGTCGTTCCGTAGAAGTTGCCGTCGCCCGCTTGAAACAAACCGGCGGCGGGAGATGCCCCATTGGTAGTGTTAAACGAAACCAACGTCGTCAACGTCCCGTTGGTCGTGACCTTGACCACCGTTCCCTGGCCAAAGGCGCCGCCGGAATAGGTCGTTCCATAGAAGGCCTCGTCGCTGCCTTGAATCAGCCCGCCACTGGGACGACTGGGGGTGAGTGGAAAAGAATAAAGTTCTTCCAACGTCGCGCCGCGCGCGAGCGGGAGAATCAGGAGTAGAACAAGCAGCGAGAGTTGCTTCCAATTTTTACCCGCTTTCAGGTCGTTCATCGTTGAGCGCCACAATAAACCCCCCTCGCCCAGTCGCAAGAATAAACGCCCGCCGCTGCCGCTCTTAACGATCGGCGCGCGCAAACGCACTAATGATCGGTCAAGCTGCCGAGTTCTCGCGAAGCGTCCTGGAGTGCGGTAGCCTTCCTACCGCTGATGGGGTAAACCATTGCAACTTGTGCGCTCCACGTTCGCAAGCGGGAGATCGCCTCCGCGCGAAGCGGTATCGTTCAACGATTCAGCTCACCAACCGCCGCTGGCAACCACAGCCGATAGCCCTTCCCTGCCCGGGAGCCACAAAGATCTCCGCCGTTCAGTTGCGCCCTTATGGCGCAACGATTTGTTGGAGGATTCAGGGGCGGTTCCGGCCTTAGTTTGGTTTGTTTTTCGCTTTACCAAATGGGGGTGAAAATTCGGGAATGGTGGTCATGTCACGGCAAATACGGAGTGATTGTCCCGGAGCGAGTCATCCTCCTCCTTCGCTCTGAAGCTACGGAGGAAGGCTCCCCCTTCGCTAAGGCGGCGGCGGGACGTCTTCCTCTTGCTCTGAAGTTACGGCCGGACAGGTGTGATGAGTCGCGGGGAACGAATGAATCCCTTGAAAAGCAGTCCAGACTATAGTTTGACTCCTTTTCCGACAAGGACAAATATCCAGCCGCACGCCCGATCCACCGTCCGTATCCCACTTACGCACGTCTGCCGCAAGGACACGATTAAAGTTTTCTCGCATAAAAAACGACAACAGCGCCTTCATAACTTGACGGGTTCGTATAGGTAATCTCAAAACCTTTTTCCTGCAACCAGTCTTGATAATCCTGGATTGAATAACGCCTCGCAATCGTGGCGTCTATATCCATGTTAATCTCATATACTCGTTGATAATGTTCTTCATACAAATCCCATTTTCCTTCTGCAATAAGCGAATTCTTGATTGACGCCAAAAGTGGGGCTAATTCTGTTTCCGTGTGCGTTGTTGAAAAAGCGAATGCTCCGCCCGGCTTAAGGACTCGCGCTACATTACGAATACAACCAAGAGGGTCGTCTAGAGCATAAAGAACATTGACCGCAACCGCGGCGTCAAAGGTTTCGTTCTTCAATGTTTCAAGCCCTTCCGCCGAATCTTTACTAAGTGCGAATTTTCCGGTCGCGTCCAGTTTTTTCGAAAGTATTTTATCGACCATTGATTGATTATTCTCAATTGCGGTGACACGGTGGCCTCGGTTTAACAGATTCTTGCTTACATTGCCTGTGCCGGCTCCGACATCCAAAACGTGTTTGGCGTTCTGGGGAATGCCCTTTAACACTTCGTTGATGAGTGTTGTATATCCCGGAAATCCCAGCAAAATAGTGTCATATGAGACAGAATAAATGTTCCAGCGTTTGTGTTCCCTTAAACGCGTATACAACTCCGCCGTAAATGCATCCCAATTTATTTGCTTAACCATTAGACAGACGGTCCACGCCTGAAAATCACTGTTCTGATCATTCAATTGGCAGGCTACTTTCTCAAACTCGACGACACCATAAGCTTCCGATCGGTAGATTAAAGGTTCGATATCAACCAGGGGCAGTTCACCTTCCCGCTTTTTCTCGGTAAAATCACGCGCGTGATCAAAAACATCTTCGGAATTTAACAGTTCAGCGATAAAGTAATTTACGTGACGAGACCGAATTCGGTTGAGAATGGGCTTGAAAATGACCTCAAACGCCACATTCCAGTCAATAACATTAAGGTTAGCGTCAAGATAATATGTAGGTGACGAATATCGTGCGGCTTGATGAAGGACAGGGCGGAGTTGCTGGAGTTGTTTTGCCAATCTATCGGTTGTAAGTGGTGGCGCGTCTCCGCCATCAACTGCCGTTTTATTTACTTCGAGCAATTCTTTCTTTTTAACGTCCGTCAAAACCTCCAGTGCATAGGGTTTGGTCGCCTGGGTCCCATTTGCTCTTAAAAGGACCGGGTTTTTGATCGCTATGGTCACAACAGCCACTATCACGGCACCAAGTAGAACGATCATCGCTGCAAAAACAAAAGGTTCAGAGGCCGTAGGCATCCAAACCGCTGTTGTGGTGAGCATGACTTCTCCAGTCAAGACAATGAGAGCAAACAGTCCAAGTACGCTATTACGAACCGCCCTTATAAGTTTCGGCCATTGGGCCGTGGACGACTTTTTATCGCCGCCGGCGGTCCCTGGCCGGACACGTTTTGTGCCGGAAGTCTCATCTGTTTTAGCAATGGGTTCAGATATGGAAGCCCTCATAGAGTGTGTGAGTAAAAGAATGGACTTAACTATATCTGAGCCTTGTCAGATTCGTGGTTTGAAAATATCCTAAAAACATGTTCGTGAACATTGACATCTTGGTATGTCGCGCTTTTACGCGGTCATCTGATTTGGTGGAATCTGAGTGGCCTGCTGGCCAATTCGAGAAACGGCTCCGTGGCGAAGCTCTTCAATTAATGTAGGGTTCAACTCCATGGCAATCATCGTTCGACGAACATCGATAACTGTACCTTTTATTCCATCAAGTTTGCGAAAACCGTGTCTTTCATATATTTGTTCATGGGATGGCAGGCACTCAAGAAATAGTCGATTCACGCCTGCGCGTGCTGCGGTTTGTACTGCGAGGTCAACCAGGCGTCGGGAGATGCCGTTGCCTCGATATTCAAGATCAACAATTACTCGACTAAGTTCGCCACACACTTGGTCCTTTTTTAATATTTCGGTCATGATGCCAGTCATACGTCGATGTGACTGAAAAACCGGCAAAGTCAAGTCATAGGGAGTGTCGAGCCTTTTCTTTAGTTTTCTATCCTCTCCAGCCATGGCCCGTAACATTTCCCGTATCGATTCGTCTACCTCCACATTCGTCACTATGCGTGCGGTGCCGATCAACGCTTCTCTTACCTCATCTTTTAAAAACGCGCCAAGATGAATTGCATGAGTGTCGGCTTCGTTTGCCTCCAAACCACTCTTGGTGTGCTCTGTTTCTTCATCTAAGTATCCCATGATTGTGTAAATCTTTTGGCGGAGCTTAAAATATTTCCGGAACTCAGCCTCATTGGAAGGTTTTAATGGTCTAACCACGACCTGATGCGTCAAAAGTTGTGCACGCTTTTCGGGAACGCCTAGATAATCCAACCGAGCTAAAATCAGAGACAGGACGTGCTCCAATGCATTTGCATTACAAGTTGGAGTGATTGTGCGATCAATATCTTCTCCGCGGCGAGGATATTGGGTAACAGCAATAGTGCCAACCCGATCACAAGGCAACTGCGCAGCACAAGCTCTCGCAAACGGTGTAGGCATCGCTACACGCTTACCGTTCAACAATAAGTCTGAAATGAGAATTGCCTTGTCCATTATATTCTCGCTCAACGCCGCATCTATTCTTTCAAGCACTTTCATCTCGGACGAGGCCTTTGGCAATTCAATTACTTCCGAGGAAAATGGCCAAGATTCGGAAGGTGTTTGCTTTACGACGTTTGAAATCACTTCACGAAGCGCCCCCATAGAAGCATCTTGGCGTATGTGCAGAAATATTAACACTCTTTTGCTCACAAAAGCACCCATTTTGACGGAATCTTATACCTATATAATATTATGGCCGGATTGTCAAGCGTGTACAATCTGATGGAAATGCTTTAATTCTTTTTTCTTGGGAAAAGATGTCAAACTCTAGTCTGGACACTATTCGGCGGGGGTAACAGCGCAGTTTCGATGCCGCGCAAGGTGGGAGTAAAATATTTGGGAGCCATTTGGCCTGGGCTAGGTCTTTATCTGTTTTGTCTTTGGCATTACGGAATGATTGTCCGGGAGCGATCCTCGTTCTTGCTGAAGCCCCGTTCTGGCACCGCTTCCGGGTGCTGTTTTGTTTCGGATTTTTTTACCGAAGGTCTGCGCTTCGCTTCGACCTCCGGCTACTTTCTGACAAACCTCCGGGTTGCGGCTGGAACTTGGCGTCGGGAAAGCATCCTCCTTCGCTAAAGCTACGGAGGAGAGGCTTTCTGGCAACCCTTCAGGCTTCCGGAACTGCCCTATCTCAACCAGGAAAGGGCGTCACTTGCCGGCACGTTTTCGCGTGGGACTGGTGGTGACTGCGAAAAAGCGGCGGGGGCTCCGCCGCAGTCCAAAACGCTGCGCGATGCCGAATGCTGTCGCTGGATGCGGCCATCGCGGGGTTGAATGCGAAAGATTGTCGTGCATTACCGAAGATGCCGTTCCCTGGGGGGTAAGGGCTTCAATCGCGGCCGATCCCGAGTGCGGCCATGCGCCATTTTAAAAAGGGCGAACAATGCAGCGGCGTCGCTTTGTTTCGCTGCGGCCAGGCGGCGTTGAAATCATGCTCCAGCTTTCTCAGCGCCTTGATTCGCTGTTGGGCGCGGCGCTTGGCTTCGGCCTTTTTACCGGCGGCGCCCAGTTGTTGCCAAAGCATGTAATGGCAGGATTCCGCAGCCATGCGCGCAGCCAAATCCAAGTCGAACGACATGGCTTTGGCCGCCAAAGAATTTGTCTTTGCGCGCGCCAGAAGGGATCTTTGTTTCTCAATTTCGGCCAAGGTTGCCCGGATCTTTTGGGCCGGAATTTTGGCGAACCATTTCAGGCCGTTGCGGCAGAACAATTCCCGGTCGGCGGGTTTCGGGGCGGCAATCACGGTGCCCAAGGGCGTCTCATTGGGAGCAGTGACGCCGAGCTTAAGATGGGCCACGCCGAGCTGACAGGCAGCAGCGGCAATTTTACCGCTGGGTTCTTCATAGATATCCCGGCTTAAAACGGTTTCGACTTCAACTTGGGAAAAATGGCGGGCATTCCAAGCGAGTCCGGCCCCAGCGGCGAATAACGGCCAGCTCACGGCCAATGGTTGCGGATGACCGCCGTCGCCCCAATCGGTATTGAGAAAACCAAGGGCGCCATATTGCTTTCCGACTCGGGCGGCGGTTTTCAGATTGGCCCAGGCATTGTCGTGGCGGCCGACCATCGTTTGCCACGTGGAAGTTCCGGGGCAGACGTAAAACGGGATGCGTGCTTTGGCAAACTGCGCGGCTTCCCTGGCAAACGGATGATTGGCCTCGTATCCCCAATTCAAGGCGATCACGTCTTTCGGCAATTCCCGCATGAGTTCCGGATATTTCAGGATAATGTCGCCCCAGAACATCATGGTTTTGTGTTGGGCGGAAACCTTTCGCTGGATCTTCTTTAGAAAATTCAAGTAGACGCGGCCTTGGCCCAGACGGTCGCAAAGCTTTTTGCTTTGTCCGCGACCAAGATCCCAGGTTTCATCGCAGCCGACGTTGAAAAATCGGCTGGAAAAGTTTGGCAACAGCTCGCGATACAATTCGCCCAAGAAGGGTAGGGTTCCGGAATGGTTCGGGGCCAGGGTGGTCGGCCGACGGACAAATTCTTTGCTCGAGTCCTCATAAGGCGCAGGAATCTCAGCCAGACTTTTTAAGCGGGGATCGGCGAGAAAATAGCGCAAATGGCCAAATGAATTTTGATTGGGCACGAGGTCGATGCCCAACTCCTGGCAGCGGGCATCCAACAGTTTGATCTCTTCGCCGGTAAGGGCGCCCCAACTTTGCCAGATGTTGGCATACTTTTTATAGGCGAACGTGTGCTCGGTATACAGCTGAAATTCGTTGATCTTGAGGTCGGCGAGTTTTTCGACCAGCTCCAGCAACGTCTTTAACCGGGGGACACGACCGCGGGAAATATCGAGCATCACGCCCCGGCGCGAGAAATCCGGCCAATCGCGGATGGTGACATGGGGCAGTTTCCGGCCATATTCGCGCAGGAGCTGGCGCAGGGTGGCGGAGGCGGCGCGCAGACCGGATTTTTCCCGAAACCGCAATTGGACGCCGTGCCGGTCAATTTTTATGGTGTATCCCTCCGGATGATTCGGTCCGGAATTGGTCTTAATCACCTGGATCGCGGCGAGCGGTTGCTGATCCGGCAAAATAAAAAACCCTACCCCGCGCTTTAAAACGCGAGGGTAGGGGAGGAGATTCATGGAAAAACTATTTCGCGATCATGCCGGTCTCGCGGGCATAATTGAAAATGCCGCCCGCATCCACCACGGGACGAACGTCGCCGAGCGGTTTGAAGGAATAGACTTTGCCGGTCGCCTGCACTACCACGGTCTGGGCGTCCAGATCCACCGTCACAACATCGCCAGTCCGCAAAATATCGCACAGGCGCTGGGTCAGTTCGCACGGATACAATTCGCCGGTGGCGACACTGTTGCGGAAGAAAATGCGGGCAAAGCTCTCGGCGAGGACAACCTGGCAATTGGCGGAACCGAGGGCGATCGGGGCGTGCTCGCGGGAGCTGCCGCACCCGAAATTCTTGCCGCCGACGACGATGGGGTACTCGCTGTCCAACTGGCCTTCCTTGACATAGCGGGTGGGATAAAGGGATTCCGGCAAACCGCACAGGGCGTAGCTGCCCAATTTCTCATATTCCTCGGCGATGGTCGGCACCAGGTTCAAATATTGCGCAGGAATGATCTGGTCGGTGTCGATGTTGTCGCGCACGACGTAAACGGGTCCGGTAAAAACAGATTGCATACTGGAGATAATGTGCCGCGCAACGGGCAACTTTTCAATTAGATTTCAGCTTTTTAACTTCCACGCCGATCAGGCAGACATCGTCCTCAAATTCCTGCCGGCCGGAAAAGCGCCGGATTTCCCCCAGGGTTTCGGAGAGCATTTCATTGGTCGGCTTGTCGGAATGTTTAATAATGGCTTCGGCCAGCCGCTCCTGGCTGAAGATTTCTTCACCCTGGCCCTCGGCTTCGGTCATCCCGTCCGTATAGAGAATGATGACATCGTCGGAATCCATGTGCCGCTCGTAGGTGGGAAACGTGCCTTCCTTGAAAAGGCCGAGGGCCGGACCTTTCTTGCCATTGCCCTCCGGACTCAGCACCTCGACGGTGTTGTGGCACCGCTTCAGTTGCAGCGGATTGGGGTGGGCGGCGCTGGCGTAGGAAAGCTTGCCATTACCGATATCGGCGATCATGTAAAATGCCGTGGCATACATGGTGGTGCCGGCTTGTTGAAAGACGCTGAACAACTCCCGGTTGATCGTCGACAGCAGGTCGCCCGGATTGGCCGCTTTGGTGCTGAAATCCTCCACGAGCGCCCGCAACATGGCGGTTACCAGGGCAGCCCGGACATCGTGGCCCATGACATCGCAAATGAACACCCCCACCGAATTGTCCGTGAGGGGAATGACATCAAAAAAGTCGCCGCTGACGGCGCCGCTGGGCAGGAAGAAGCTGAAAAAATTGAGGGCGCTTTCGTGCGCGTTACCGTTGTGCGGCAGGGTGGGGAACGTTTGCGGCAGCATGGCGAGTTGCAATTCCCTCGCCATTTTTAACTCCTCTTGAATCTGCTCGTTTTTCTTCTGCAACTGCTGGGTCCGCTCCGCCAGCGCCACTTCGGCCACCTTGCGTTTGGTAATGTCGCGGGAGATGCCGAAGGTTCCCACAATCCGGCCCGCCTGGTTGCGCAGCGGCATTTTGGTGGTGGAAGCCCACGTGACATGCCCGTCCGGCCAGGTTTCGCTTTCTTCCAGGTCCCGAATGGGAATCCCGGTGCGCATGATCTTCTGCTCGTCCAGCAACGCCTGTTGGGCGTGACTGCCCGCAAAGAAATCCGCGTCCGACTTTCCCACCGCGTGCTGGGGATCCTCCAGGCTGAACAACTTCGTCATGGCCCGGCTGATCATGAGAAACCGGCTGCGAGTATCCTTAAAATAGATGGCGTCCGGAATATTATCCATGAGGACCTGGAGCAGAAAGCCTTCATGGTTGTGGGTCAATTGACAGCGATGCCGGTCGATGGTTTTGTGAACGGTGGTGGCGAGGACCGTGGCGGTGACCTGCGATTTCATGAGATAATCCTGGGCGCCCATCCAAATGGTGCGGGACGCGAGGTCTTCCTCCCCGGCATCCGCCATGACGATGATGGGCGTATGCGGGGTGATCGCCCGCACCTGGCTGAAGGTGTTAAGCCCCTGGCTGTCCGAAAGCGAAAGCTCCAGCAGAATGAGATCGATGGAATGGTTGCCCAATTGTTCCAGCGCGGCGGCCAGCTGGTTTACATGCGTGGTTTCAAACTCACTGGGCGGGAGCATGGCACTATAACTCGTCACCTTTTCGATGATCAGGAGCTTCGGAAGCGCTTTATTCATAACAATTTGAGCTGACAGCAGAACCTCGCGAACTTCTGAGGGTCGCGATACCCATTAGGATGGCAACGTCTTGAGCGTGCGAAATTGGCGCCGGCGAAGGGCCACGACCGCAATCACACATGCCGTCCAGGTCGGCAAATCGTCCAGCACGGGAACCAACTCAAGCACAAAACTGGGAAGCAACAGCCAATGAAAGCCGATCAACGGTATGAGCGCCAACATCACGAGCAGATCGATGATCTGGTCGGGGCCGACCCAACCGAAACCCGAAAGCGCCAGTTGCAGGCAATCGGCCGCAATGGCAATGCCCAAGGCCAGAAAAATCCGCCGGCGCAGCAATGGCCGCGCTTCCCAAATACTGGTTTTGTTGGCGGGATGGATCATTTTGGCATGGGCCAGTAAAGGATCGTTTATTTTCCCTTTTTATTCAAACCTTTATGTTGCGGAAACATTTTTTTAAAAAATCCCGTTGATTTCTTTGAACATTTCAGGAGAATTAGCACCCTAATTTGCAAAATATGAAAAACTCTTTTTTGGCTACAGTTCTTTCTTTGGCTATGGTTGCGCCGGTTTTTGCTGATGGCACGAATAGTGTGGTCAGCACCAACGGCGCCAGTTCTATGGATGAAAAATCGAAGGTGAGTTATGCCTTGGGCATGAATTTCGGCAAGGGCGCGCGGCAAAATGACATCGAGATCGATGAAACCGCTTTCTTGCAAGGATTGCATGACGGCCGCAACGGCACGGCGCTCCTGAGTGATGCCGAGCTCAAGCAGGTTCTTTCGGAATTCCAGCATACCATGCAGGCGAAGATGCAAAAGAAGCGCGCGGAATTGGCCACCAAAAACAAGGCTGACGGCGAGGCTTTCCTCAGCACCAATAAAAACGCGCCGGGCGTCATTACGCTCACCAACGGGTTGGAATATAAAGTCATCACCGAAGGCTCCGGCCCGATTCCGTCGGCAAATGACACGGTGAAGGTCAACTATCGCGGCACGCTGCTGGATGGCACCGAGTTTGACAGTTCTTACAAGCGCGGACAGCCGGCGCAATTTGCCGTCGGCGGCGTGATCAAGGGCTGGACCCAAGCCCTGGAACAGATGAAAGTCGGTTCGAAATGGCAGTTGTTCATTCCTTCGGACCTGGCTTATGGCGAACAAGGCAGCCGCAGCATTCCGCCGAATTCCACCCTGATTTTTGAAGTTGAACTCTTGAGCGCCCAGGCCCCGGCCGCCGCCGCGCCGTCTCTTTCCAGCCCGCCCTTGACCAGCGACATTATCAAAGTGCCGTCCGCCGAGGAGATGAAAAATGGCGCCAAGATCGAAACGATCAAGCCGGAGGACGTGCAGAAGCTGCAGAATCAAAAGTAAGCTTGATTTGAACGAATAACAGCGGTTATTGTCAATTTCTGAGTTATGAAGTTGATTGTTAAATCGTTTGTGGGTTTTGTGTCCGTGATGGCTGGCGTGTTGATCGCCCTGGCGGTCTTCGATCACCTGAACATCACCTGGGGAAAGGAGCCCACCCCGAATTTCACCATTGATTCGACTCCCATAAACCGGGATGCGAAACAGGGAAACAGTTACGCGCGGGTCGTCAAAAAGGCGGCCCCGAGCGTGGTTAACATTTACACCACCCGCTTCGTAAAGATCGCCCGCAATCCCATGCTGAGCGATCCTTTTTTTCGCCAGTTCTTCGGCGGCGGTGGCGAGGACCAGGATCAGGAACGGACGCACCGTGAAATGAGCCTGGGGTCGGGCGTGATTGTGTCCCCGGACGGCTATATTCTCACCGCCAACCACGTCGTGGCCGGGGCGGATGAGATCAAGGTCCGCACCGCGGATGAGAAAACGGAGTTCAACGCCCGCATTGTGGGCCGCGATGAGGCGACGGATGTCGCGGTGGTAAAAATTGAGGAAACCAGCCTGCCGGCCATCACCTTGGCGGACAGCGACCAATTGCAAGTCGGCGATGTGGTTCTCGCGATTGGCAATCCCTTGAATGTCGGACAAACCGTGACGATGGGAATCGTCAGCGCGTTGGGCCGCGGCATCGGGATGAGCCGGTTCGGGTATGAGAATTTCATTCAAACGGATGCCGCCATCAATCCCGGCAACTCGGGCGGGGCCTTGGTGGATGCGGAAGGTCGTTTGAT
>Ga0302319_10005579_pt1 | contig 25260 bp, 17 predicted proteins | sample Bog_T0_2_FD_203319 | JGI IMG/M metagenome (GOLD analysis project Ga0302319, IMG submission 203319) | Peat permafrost microbial communities from Stordalen Mire near Abisko, Sweden - Bog_T0_2 | ecosystem: Environmental > Terrestrial > Soil > Wetlands > Peat | place: Sweden: Abisko, Stordalen Mire...
GAGTTCAACGACATTCAACGCGCCGGATCAATACAACTCAACACCGTTCAACACCAGCCGTCCATGCAGACGGAATCACCCGGCGAAGTCACGACCAGGACGACCGGACGCGAGCGGCTAAAAGTGGAAATGATGCGATGACACTTACCCCGCCTCTGACGGTGAACCCGGCAGCTTGGAAAAAATCTGTGGCGTGCAGCAAACGCCGCCGATGAAAACGCCGCAATGTTGCGCTGGTGAAGTGATGCACCGACGACCGAATGAAACCTGATTTGATGACGGACGCCATTCTCCTTGCCATGCAACGTGCTTGACGTAACACCGGAGCGACCAAGCTGGCGACCGTGATACACACAGCGATGGCGCTGATGTAAAACGGCCAATTTCCCGTCAGACATCTTCCCTAAGCACAGCTTGAAGCCACGACCGCAGCCGAAAATGTTGCGCAAAATTAGCGCAAAAATCGCGCGAAAAGTTCACGCAATTAAACACCATTCGGCACGGTTCAACGTCAGCCGTTCATGCCGCTGGAATCGTCCAGCCAAGTCACACCCAGGACAAACGCAAATGAGCGGCGAAAAATGGAAATTGGTCAAGGCACGCGTTACCCCGTAGTTTCACACGGTTTTTACGGCTCGCCAAAATCTCGCCGAATGTTGCGCGAAATGCTTCGCCTGATGCTAACCGTCCGTTGACACCCAGTTGCCAACCGTGTTGCTTCGGATGTTGCCTTGCGTGATTATCACCATGTTGCGAACCCGGTGCTAACCGTGCTGCTAACCACGTTGCGAACTTTGTTGCTTCGGATGCTGCCTCGCGTCGTTACCACCCTGTTGCTAACCGCGTTGCCTCGCCGTTGCCAACCATGTTGCAAAGCTGGTGCTAACAGTGCTGCCAGCCGGAAAAAAACTTGCTTCTAGGGTGGCGTTACTGGCTTGTCGGGGCGGCGTCCGAACCTTTGTGACTGTGTGTGGCTGGCGGTCGTCGCTGGCCTGCTTATTAGGCGCTCTGGCTGCCGCGCCGGGCAGCGTGGCGATGCTGGCGCATCGCCGATTGCTTTCCGGGCTACGTTAGCTCACTGGCGGTTTCGGTTTCAGGCTGTCGTTGAATTCTTTGGCTTCCTCTGCTTTCATCATTCTCACGTTGGCAATGTGCGGTCCGCGTGAACGGTATGGCGAGCTTTCATTTTGTGGCGATGGGACATCGCTCGTGATAGCCGTTGCCGGCGGCGTGGTCGGCGTGGGTTTTGCGGCCATGGCTGGCGCACTTTGAGGCGTGGCCGGGAGATTTGCCGCTGGCGCGGTTTTCGCCCGTTTCCGTCGCTTGCGCGATTTGCCGCCCTCCAAGACGATGCGGCCGTATTCGGCCACACGCGCCCGGCTGGTCTTGACGCCATGGTGTTCTAGCAATTCAGCAATGGCAGCGTAGGACGCATTTTTGCCGCGTAATTCCACGATGGAATCATGGAACGGCTTCAAATTGTTGAATGGAATGCGACTTGGATCGGGTTGATATTCCCGAATTGCTTTGCGCAGCGATTCAAGATCGAGCGTTGGTGTAATTTGTGTGTTCATAATGTTTTGGATGTCATGGTTAAAAGCTGACGGCGAAATTCCCACGAGCTGCTTGCGAGATGTTGCGTTGGCCGTTGCGCGGCCAAGTTGCGAGTTGTCTCGCAAGTTTCCGGCGCGGACATTGCGCAGCCAAATCCGGCGCAAGGCGAGCCGTCTTGCGAGTTGTCTTGACGGACGTTCGACGGCATTGCTGCTGCCACTGTCCGGCCATTGCCGGGACGTTGCGCGGACATGATGCGAGACATTTCGCCGGATTTCTTGCCGGATGTTTCGCGTCCATCGCGCGACCGTCTCGCGGGACTCCGTGCAATTTTCGGCGAGCTATTGGCGAGCCGTAAAATCCTTGTCGAGACAAGGGGTAAGGCTTCCACCCTATCAAAGCGGTAGCACAAAACCGTGCGACTGCACCGTGACTTGAAAATTGTTGCATTGGTTTTGACACGCTTCGTGTGCCTGACTGTGCAAATTGATGGTGCAATTTGTGACGTGAAATATAATGTGCCGGTGTTCTCATTTTTGCGAGCGTGTCGGTCACAGTCTGTTTGCCGGGAATGAAATGTGTTCATGGTTTGTCCATTGTTTCGTCGTCACCGTTCCACGTCTGGTCAACCTCGATGCCGATGATTGGCGGCGGGGATTGCATCGGCGGTTGCATCGTGAAGATGATGCCGGGAACGACCGTGACGGAGTTTCCTTTCATACGTTTCCGCAAGCCGCCGCTGAAAATCCAACCGATGGCCAGCAGTGCCAGCCAGACAAACACCAGGTAGAGATAAACACCGTCGTTTTCAATCAGGCCGTCAAGCGTGTTGAAAACGGGATTGAGCAATTTGAGCAATTCAGCGGGATTTAAGTTCATGGTTGGTTCTCCGTTTTCAGTTTGTCAGTCTCACGCCCAAATCGCAGCCGTGACGGTTGCCAGCCTTGCCAGCACGTTTTTCCAAAGCGGCGATCTTCCGAATGCCGCCAGTCAAAATGCCCGGCCTGCGAGCGCGTTAAATTCGATTGTGACGCGCTCATGTGCCATGTGAGGTTAAAATTCATGGTGAGATGCTCATTCGGAAAATCACTCCGCCGTCTTGACGATGGCGAGGATTGCCGTTTTGAGTGGGGCGGGAAGTTTTTCCCAAGCGGTGACAACTTGGGACAGTTCGGGGCTTGACGCGACTGGAATTTGTGAGTCTATTTGTGCGTCGTCGTGCGGATTTCCGTTATTATTGGCGGGATTTTGTGGGGTTCGAATCCCCCTCTCTCCGCCATTCCAACGTTTCGGGACTCGCGGTGACAAGCTGTGATTCCCGATGACCTTCGCCAGTTTTTTCAATGCCATTTTCCGCTTTCACCTCCCGAATCGTTTCAAATAATCTGTTCGGTTTCGCATTCGGCGGACATTATTCTGTGAATGGCTGAATTGACCGACCACGAACTGCTGACCCGTTTCGCCCTCACCGCCGACGAAGCCGCCTTTGCCGCGCTCGTGACGCGCCACGTCAACCTCGTCTGGTCCGCCGCCCGGCGGTTCACCGGCGACGACACGCTCGCGGGCGAAGTCACCCAGGCCGTCTTCATCCTTCTCGCCCAGAAAGCCGGCGGCCTCAGCACCCGAACTGTTTTGACCGGCTGGCTCTACCACAGGCTGGTGGCCGGCGCGGCGCGCTCGGAGTGCCGCGCCCTGCGCCGCTCCGCAGGTTGCCAACCTGCGCTACCGTGTACGCAACCTGCTTGCGCATTCATCGCCATGCGCTATTATGTCAACCATGACAGCGCAACCGGTTGACGCAAACCATCACCCCAGAATTTCCGGGCTCGGCCAGCGGGTCCTCGGCGGCGGGCAAATCACCCGCGACGAGGCCCTCTGGCTGCTCCACCTGGAATCCTCCTCGGATATCCTGGATTTGCTGTCGTGGGCCAACCGCATCCGCGAACAGTTCAAGGGCAACAAGGTTCATCTTTGCTCCATCGTCAACGCCAAGGCCGGAGCCTGTTCGGAAAACTGCAGCTTCTGCGCCCAGTCGGCCTTCTACCAGACCGGCTCCCCCAAATACGGTTTCGTGGACCCCGAACCCGTTGCGGAAGCGGCCGACGAGGCCAGCCGCCATCACGTCACCGCCGTGGGCCTGGTGGCCGCCTGGAAAGGCTTGAATGAAGGTCCCATGCTGGACGAGGTCTGCGCGCGCGTGCGGGAGATGAAAGCCGGCGGCAAGACCCGGCCGGACGTTTCGCTGGGCATCATCAAGAGCCAGGTCGTGGCCGACCGGCTCAAGGAGGCGGGCGTGGAATGTTACGGCCACAACTTGGAAAGCTCGCGTCGCTTCTTTCCCCAGACCTGCACCACGCACACGTTTGAAGACCGTCTGCAAACCATCGGCCACTTGAAGCAGGCTGGCATCAAGATTTGCTCCGGGGGCATCATCGGGATGGGTGAAACCCGCGAAGATCGCTGCGACCTGGCGTTCGAGTTGAAGGCCATCGGCGCCAATGTGGTGCCGATGAACATCCTGAACCCGATTCCCGGCACGCCCTTTGCCCAGAACCCTCCCCTCCCTGTCCTGGAAATCCTCAAGACCATCGCGTGTTTCCGTCTGATCCTGCCCCGGCAGGAAATCATGGTGGCGGGGGGCCGCACCACCAACCTGCGCGATGCCCAATGCATGGTTTTCATGGCCGGGGCCAGCGCGCTCATGGTCGGCAACTACCTCACCACGCTCAACCAGCCTGTGGACAAGGATCTGCAGATGATCAAGGATCTCGGCCTGGATCCCCATTGGGATAGCCACGGCTTCAGCGACCAAGCCTGAATTCGCACCCGGCATCACGGTCCCGGAGCGAGGCGGAGGCGATAGTATTTCTCCGCGGAATTCGTGGCCGAGAAGTCGGTGAATTGCCAGAGGCCGTCCGCCCCCAACGCATTGGTGGCGATCGGCAACCAGCTCAGCGGGTCCGCAAGATTGGTCGAGCCCTCCAAAACATAGGTGCTGCCAGGCTCCCCGCTCAAAGCCAGAACCACCCCGCCAAACTGGACCGACACACTGCTGATGGCCGAGGGAACACTCAATGTCAAGGCCGCCATCGCACTGGCGGAGGAGCCGCCCGCCGCGCTGACCACCACCACATAATCGCCCACGACGGCCGGACTCAGATTGGAAACGACGAGCGTTTCGTTGGTTTGCGCCGCGAGCGCGACCAGGTTGAAATACCATTGATAAGACAGCGGCGTGCAAGCCGTGGCCGCCACACTAAAACTGACCGCCGCGCCGGCATCATTGGTCTGGCTCTGCGGCTCCAGGAGAATCACCGGCGGCGTTTGGTCTTGCACCACAATCGTGTTGGTTGAGAAAGCCGTGTTGCCGTAAGGATCAGCGACCGCAAGGACCACTTCATTCGTACCCAATCCCAGAATTGCGCCGTTCGTCGGACTTTCGGTAACCGCCGCAATCCCGGACAGGTCGGTGGCAAGCAGGTAATTTGTTCCCGTCACCTCCGGCAGGATGGCGACACAATTGGAAGTCGCAGCCAGCACCAGATTGGTAAAGCTCCACGTGATGGTCGGCGGCGTGGTATCCTGCACATAAACCGTCCGGGTCACGCAATTGGTGTTGCCACTCCCGTCCACGGCCATATAAGTCAGCAGATTCGTGCCGACCGCATTCACATTGACGGTCCCATTGGTCACCAACAGAGCAACCCCCGAACAGGCATCGCTCGCCGTCACCCCGGGATCAGTAAACACAGCCCCCAACTCCACCAGCAAAGGATTGCCGCCATTCAGGGTGATCACCGGCGGAGTTTGGTCTTGCACCACAATCGTGTTGGTTGAGAAAGCCGTGTTGCCGTAAGGATCAGCGACCGCAAGGACCACTTCATTCGTACCCAATCCCAGAATTGTGCCGTTCGTCGGACTTTCGGTAACCGCCGCAATTCCGGACAGGTCGGTGGCAAGCAGGTAATTTGTCCCCGTCACATCCGGCAGGGTGGCGACGCAACTGGCATTGGCCGCCAGCACCAGATTGGTAAAGCTCCATGTGATGGCCGGCGGCGTGGTGTCGCGCACAAATACCGTGCGGGCGGCCGTGTTCGTGTTGCCGTTGCCGTCGGTGGCCGAATAAATGACGGTATTGGTGCTCACGGCGTTGAGGTTGACTGATCCGCTGACCAGCACCCCCACCGCGCCGGCGCACAAATCCGTGGCCGTGGCACCTGGATCAACAAAGGCGTTGCCCAACTCCAAAGTCAGTGGATTGCTCCCCTTCAACGTGATCACCGGGGCCAGGGTATCCTGCACGGTGATCACTGCATTGGTAATCAAACTGGCATAAAGATTGGTGACCTGCACGCTGACGGTATGGCTGGGCAAATGCAAATTCGTCAGCAAGAATGTCGCATTGGTGGCCGCCGCAACCGCCGCCCCATCAAAACTCCATTGATAACTCAAGGGAGCCGTGCCCGTCGCCGACACCGTAAACGCCAGGCGGTTGCTGCCACACTGCACCGTTTGGTTGGTCACGGACGAACCGGCAATGGAGGGTGGCAGGACCACCGTCAGCGACACCACACTGCTGGTCACGCTGCCATACAAATTCGTCACCACCACGGTATAATTTGCGGTGCTATTCGCGGTCACCGCCCCCAGCGTCAAGACGCTGGAATTCGTGCCGCTGATCCCCGGTCCGGCAAAGTTGGTTCCGCTCATCTGCCAGCGATAAGCCAAGGGGGCCGTGCCGTCTGCGTTGGCGGTAAACACGGCATTGCTCCCGGCCAGCAAGATCTGGCTGGCGGGTGCCACGGCAACCGTTGGCGCCAACCCGATCGTCAAAACCGCCACGATACTGGTGACGGAACCGGTGAGGTTGGAGACCACCAACTGGTAGCTGCCCGCGTTATTGGCGGTCGCGGCCGTGATGGTCAGCGCACTGGTGCTGGCTCCGGAAACATTGCCACCGCTGGCCAGATTGGTGCCATTGCACAACCAGAAGAAAGCCGGCTGGGTCGTGCTGCTGGCCCCGCCAGTCAGGGTCACATTGGCCCCGCTGACCACGGTTCGACTGGCCGGTTGGTTGGTGATCGTCGGCGGCGGCCAGACCAGGGCGTTTATCAGATTGGTGCCCGCCGGCGTCCCCAAGCCCGTGCAAAGATCATACCCGGCAACCGCGTAATAATACCCCGGCGTATTGGTGCCGATGTTGTTGCCCGTGGTGATGTCATGATAGCTTCTGGCATAGGTGCCCGAACTGGCAAGGTTGTACAGCGCCGGGTTCAAAAAACCCAGCGGCGTGCCATTGGTGGCCACCGCCAACTGATTGGCCAGCGCGCAAAAGCCGGCCCACAAAGGCGCGGCCGCGCTGGTGCCCATCGCGTACGAGCTGCCGTCATAGGTGCCGTCATTGTACGAAATAAAGATATTATCCGCCGTCAGCGCCACGTCCGGGATGTTACGGAAGGAGGTGGACCCACTATTGGCCGCCATGCTGATATTGGTCTGCCAATAGGGTTGGGGGTAATAGGCGCTGATTCCCCCGCCGGAACCTTCATTGGGAATGCCATCCGTGTTGTAATTCCATACCGTTTCCGACGACCAGGCCGAGCCACTCATGGACAAACTTGTGCCCCCCACCACCGTGGCGTAGGGACTATCCGCCGGCACCGAGGTGCCGCTATCCAACAGATGGCTGCCCGTAAAGGCGTCGCTATCCGAGGAGGCTTGAAAATATGACTGCCCCTGCGTCGCCATGGTTTTGAGAATGTTGTCGAAGCTCTGCGCCAGCGTGGTGCTCCAGGACCCCACCGTCCAGGAACTGCTCACTTGTTTGGCCAGATTATCCGTGGCAATCTGGTTGAGCAACGAGGAGGAAACGGTCCTCGACTCGTAAACATAAACATTGGAAATCCCCGGGGCGATGGAGAGGACCATTTCAATATCCAAGGCCACCTCCAGATTACTGGTCCTGCTGGGAGTCCTCCCCGACACTTTGTTGACCAGCGGGACATAATTGGTCTGTCCGTTCAGGGTGCCGATGGTGTTTTCATAATTGGTGATATCCACCGGATAGTAATCGGAAAATTCCAGCAACGCCACGGACTGGCCGGTGCCCGTGAGCGCGGAGCCGGGAACGTATGCATTGCGAAAATCATTGCCGGCATATTCGCCGTTGGGGCCGCTGCCCTCGGAGGCCGCCGGCCGGGCCGCCACCGCCATGGTTTTCAACCCCGCGTGCCGGGGCCGGCTGTAATCGCTCAGGCCCTCAATCGAAAGCACCTTTAAATTGCCCGGCACCGACGGCTCCCGGTCGGGCGCATAAAAATCGCGCGCCTCGGTGGGATGCGGATAGGTATGCAAAGCGACTTGGAACGCCCCTTCCACCGCCGTCACCGGCCCGGACACCGACAGCACCAACCGGTTCGGGTAAGTGCCCACAATCCGCAATCCGTTGGTTTGGGCAAAGGCAATGAGGTTTTGATAATCCGGCTCGGACGGACCAAAATGCGCGGCAAATTCTACCGGCGTGAGAAATTTGTGGAAATTCGTACTGCCCGGATCGTAAAGCTGCTGAAGCAGGCCATCCAATTCTGCCTCATTTGGCACCGGCAGGCTGATGGCCAACTGCAACTCATTGGTGCCCGGCAGTTTACTCTTGGGATTCAACACCTTCACCGGCGGCGGCACATGCCCCGTCAAAACGGACCGCCCAAGGTCTGCCGCCATGACACCCGGCAAAATGCCCAACAATAAGACGCACAAGAGCAGTGCTGATCGAATCCACGAAATCCGCAAAGGCATTGCCTGCGGAATGCCCAACGCAGCTATCCCACTGAATCGCCGGTCCTTATGGAAGTCGGAACGGGGCAGACTATCGGTGGTGCAGGGAACATCAAGTTGCGCGCGCATTCGGTAAACAGCTTATGGCTTTAATTAGTAAGCAAATATTACGCCATAAAACTCGAGACGCAAGTGGCGCCGGGATTTGCCCGGACCTTTCGAAAGCGTGCTCGCGACAAAATCTTAAAGCCGGCAAAAGAGCCCATAGAACGAGAAAGTCACACAATGTGTCGGTGGTCGCGAAGCGACACGGGAAATTAGCCCGGCACCACGTGCCGGGGGTTGGTTGCAAAACCGAATCCGTCCTGACGGGATGGCGGAACTCCGGCGTCCCTCCAGGACGCACAACTTTCTTGGGCACGCGCCCAGCCACTTCGTAGCTGGCTAATATCCAGTGTCGCTCCGCGACTCCTGCGTCTTGAACCCAGCCAACGTCGAGAAATAATGCCGTTTGCAGGGATGGGCGGATGGCAGGCATCCCGGGTGGATTAATGGATTGGTGGATTGGTGGATTGGTGGATTAATGGTGGGGAAGTCACACAATGTGTCGGCGGTCGCGAAGCGACACGGGAAATTAGCCCGGCACCACGTGCCGGGGTTGGTTGCAAAACCGAATCCGTCCTGACGGGACGGCGGAAATCCGGCGTCCCTTCAGGACGCACAACTTCCTTGGGCGCGCGCCCAGCCACTTCGTAGCTGGCTAATATCCAGTGTCGCTCCGCGACTCCTGCGTCTTGAACCCAGCCAACGTCGAGAAAAAATGCCGTTTGCAGGGATGGGCGGATGGCAGGCATCCCGGGTGGATTAATGGATAAATGGTGGGGAAGCTCCGCAGGAGCTGCCAAACGTTGGATCCATTTCCGGCCAGCGGGCGGGGATCCTCTCGAGCAATCCGGCGCCATAGAGCGCCGCTTGATTGAGTTCCGGACGGTGGATGTAGCCAATATGACAAGCACACGTGGCGGTGGCGCAGGGACGGGCTTGCAGGCATTGGGCGAAGTCCGGCGCGTAAATGTTGCCGATGACCGCCTGGATGAAATGGCAGCGACGGACAGCGCCAGCGCCATCCACGGTGAAGGTGGTTTCCCCGGCATGGCAGGGTTTTCCAGCGCTGGCATAAGCGGGGAGATTCCAATGGAAATACGGGTCCACGGCGGATAATTGCCGGATGTCCCCGGGGCGATAATAGTTGGCCTGCCGCTTATAGGCATTGATCCAGAGATAGATTTCGGGACGAAGCTGCTGGCGCAATTCGGCAATGGCCGGAAAATGTTCGCGCAAGCCAACGACGCCGACGCTGTAGCGAATGCCCAGGGCATCCAGTTCGCGGCAGCGCCCGAGAAAGCGGGTCAGGGTGGTTTCCGAGGGGTGATAGGTCGTCCATAAGGCGAGCGTGTGCCGGTTGGCGCCCGCAAAATCCTGGAGCGGCGCGCTGAGGTTGGTCTGGATGGCCACGCGATGGACGTGCGGCAAATGCGACAGCGCGGTCAGGGCCCGCCGATAATAGGCATGCACCAGAGCTTCGCCCCAGGGCGTGAACAGGAGGCCGATGCTGATTGCCGAAGGTCGATTGCCGGTTGCCGATTGCGAAGTGTCCCCTGCCCTCCCGGACGGCGCGGCGACCCAGCCGACGAAACGATCCAGCGCGCGTTCGTCGGCCTGCAATTCAGCGCGGGTATTGGAGGTCTTGGCGAAGGGACAGTAGGCGCATTCGTAGTTGCAACTGGAAAGCGGTCCGCGATAGAGGATGTTCCAGGTTTTCATGTCAGTTCGCAGGCTTCCATGGTGGCGGTGACCGCATCCGAGTAGAGCCACGGGCCGATGGTGTCGGAATAGGCGAGGCCGGCTTCATTCAAGCGCACGCTCCCGCCGCTTTCCACCAGCAGGCCGAGGTCGGAGAGTTCGTGCAACTGCGGAAAGTCCGCGCGCAATGAACTGCCAAACCGGCGTTGATAAGCGGTGCCGGCGATGCCTTCCACGCGGAGCAGAGATTTGATCGCATAACGCCGTTTTTGCTCCTCGACATTCAAGCGCGCGCCATAGTCGGCCACGGCAAAGCGCTCGGCGGAGCGCTGGTTGAAATTTTGGATGATGGCCTGCACGCCGGGCTGGCCGACCGCATATTCGGTGCTGTAATGCAGTGACCGGGTGTAGGAACGGGCACCGGGCCCCAAGCCCACCATGCCATCCTCCTGACAACAATACCCGGCGTGGCGCTTCACTTCGGGGCGGCGGAACAAGCGCATGGAAATCTGCCGGTACCCCGCCGCGCCGAGGACATCCCGCGCCTGCCGGTACAGGTCGCGTCGATGTTCGCCCGGCCGTTTGCCAATGCGATCCAGACTGGTGAGTTTGCCGACGTAAAGCGGGTAGAGATAGAGCTCCTCCGGCTGCCATTCGAGGGCGCGGCGGAGACTGCGTTCCCAGCGGGGCGCGTCCTGGCCTTCGTTGCCGTAAATCAAATCCAGATTGAAAACCGGAAACTCCGTGGCCTGAATGCGCTGGCAGGCCAGGTCCAATTCACCGGCGGGCTGCGGACGTTTTAGCGAACGCAGGTCGTCGGGCTCAAAGCTCTGCACGCCCAGGCTGATGCGGTCCACGCCCAGCTCTTTGAGCAAGGCCAGCTTGGCGGAGGTGGTGGTGCCGGGGGACACCTCGAACGAGACGGGGATTTTGCCCCAGGACACCGGCCAGACGGTGCGCAGATGCTGGAAAAGCTGTGCGATTTCCGGCTCGGAAAGGAAACTCGGGGTGCCGCCGCCGAACGCCGCTTGCGCGACGCCGTGCGGCTGGACGGCGGCCGCCACGGCGGCGGACTGGCGGCAAATGGCCGCCAGCGTTTGCACCACGAAGCCTTGGCCGGGTTGCACGGTGGTGAAGAGGTTGCAGAAGCCGCAGCGCATTTCGCAGAACGGGAGATGGACATAGAGGAACACGTTGCGGGTGTCCTCGCCCTGCCAGGCTTCGGCCAGCGGCACCGGCGCGGCCAGCGGACGGTAACTGGTCTTGTGCGGATAGGCATAGGCGTAGCCATCGTAGCCGCCGTCGGCGATGCGTTGGGCCAGCGAACGGCTCATAGCAGGAAATCCTTGTAGGGCACGGTCCAGACCACTTCGTGCCCGAGGCGATGGCCGCGATAGCCGTCCTCGCCGTAGGCGTGGCCATGGTCGGAACAGACAATGGCAAAGGTGGGCGCGCGTGATTTCAGGCCTTGCAACAGCGGTGCCAGGGCCGCGTCCACCGCCACGAGCGCGGCGGTGTGGGTGGCCAGGGTGTCCGGCCCCTGGCGGGCGCCGTAAAACCAGTTGGGCTGGTGGATGGCCGAGATGTTGATAAACAGAAACACGCGGCGGCCGCCGGCCCCGGCCACGGAAGCCATGGCCTGCGCCACTTGGTTCCGGGCGGAATCCCGGCAGGCCACGCCCAGTTCCGGCCGCCAGTGGGCTTCCCGGAACAATCCCGGCAGCACGCGGGCGAGTTCGTTTTGCCGGTTGAAAAAGCCCGTGCCGCCGATGCAGATCGTGTGATAGCCGCGCGCGGCCAGCGCCTGCGGCAGCGTGGCTTCCGGAAAGACAAAGGTGCTGGCCACGGCGCTCTCGCTGCCGGCAAATTCCGCCGCATACCGGCGCGGATGGGGGCCGTTCCCCAGCGGCGTGGGCAGGAACCCCGCGAAAAACGCGTGATGCGCGGCGTAGGTGAAATTGCCGGGCGTGTGCCGTTTTTCCCAGCCACTGGCTCCGAGATACGGTGCGAGCGTGGGGAGACGCCCGGACTGCCACGCTTGCTGCGCGGCGTCGTAGCGCAACGTGTCGAGCGTGATCATCAAAATGTCCGCCTGGCCGATCAATGATTTCATGGCGTCAACCCGGGTAATAGGCCAGCGAGTCCCGCTGCATCCAGCACCTGATCCACGCGGCAGGCGCGGAGTCCGGCGCGGGCGGCACCCTCAAAATCGTCTTGTTCATGATCTCCCAGATGCAAGCAATGGGCCGGAGTTTCGCCGAGTGCGCGGCAGGCGTGAAGAAAAATCTCCGGATCGGGCTTGGCCAGACCCAGCTCCCCGGAAACCCAGACGTGCCGGGCAGGAATGACTTCGGCCAGCCCGGCGGCCTGGAATTTCTGGCGCTGCGTTTCGCCGCTGCCGTTGGTGATCACGCCCAGTTTCAGCGTCAACGCCAGCCGGCGCAAGCATGCCAGCAGCGCGGGGTCGGGCCGGATTCGGGCGGCCAGCAAGGCACCGAACCGGCTTTGATTGATGGGGGTGCCGGCGTGCCGTTCCCAACTCTGGAACAACGCGGCGCGGTCCCCCCGCCCGCCATGATCCAACTGGAGCAATTCCGCGCGCACGGTGGGATCGGGAAAGGCCGCGTACACGCATTGGCGAAAAGCGCCATCGCGGTCCACGAGGGTGTTATCCAAATCAAACAGCACAGCGCGCAGCATGACAGTATTGGGCGATGGCGGCATAGGCAGTTTCCCCGCGATGAAGCAAACGCGGCAGCAGATCGCCGAAGGCATTGATCTCGCCCACCCACGGGCGCTGTTGCGCATCCAGCAGAATATCCACGCCGGCATACAGTGAATCGGGGAAGCAAGCGGCGGCCTGTTCGGCCAACCGGAAAGCGGCCTCCAGTTTGGGTTGGCCGATCAGTTCGCGCAAGGCAGCCGCATCGCCGCGTTGGTTGCCCAGATGCAGGTTGGTCATGGGATGCCGGCTTTGGCGGATGACCCAGTGGCGGGCCTCGCCGGCAATCACGAGCACGCGCAAATCAATCGCGCCGCCGGGCAGGGTGAGTTTCGGAATCCATTGCTCCCGGATCATTCCCGGCGGCAACAGAAGTCCCAGGATCAGTTCGATGTCCGCCCAGGCGGTGTAAGTGCTAACAGAAAGACTGTTGATGAGCGCCGGTTCGCCATGCTTGGATTGCAGGCGGAGCGGCGCGATCAACTGCTGCCGGTGCGGCGTCCACCGGAGCGCGCAGACCCCGGAGGCGGACGAGCCGTGCAACGGTTTCAAGAACACACGTCCGCTGCCTTGGGCCCGCATTTGCGCGCGCAGGGTGCCCGCCGTTGCGGGCGCGAGTTCCGCCGGCGGACGCGCCACGCCGTGCTGGAGGAAGCGCTGATGGCCCGCCCATTTGTCAAACATGATGGCAATGTCCGCCGGCGCGTTCAGGCAGGGAATGCCCCGTTGCGCAATGCGGTCCAGTACCACGCAAAAGCCGCGATGATATTCGCGCAGAAAACCGATTTCGCCCAAATCCAGATTTGACCGGGCCGGTCCGCCGCCCAGAGCGATCAAGGCGTCCGCAACGGCGGCATTTTCACCCGGCGAATCCAGGCGCAACACGTCCGCGTCCAGACGCGCCAGCGCGGAGTCATCCGACAACAATTCGGTATAGGCCAGGCAGGGCGGACGCGGCCCGCCCAATGCCACCACCGCCGCCTGAAAATCCCGGATGCGGCGGTTTTCCGGATTGCCGATCAGCGCCAGGCGGCGGTTTGACCTATTCGCCGACGGCCACAAATCGCCATTCATCGTTGACATCCATGTCGCTGGGTTTGGAGGCATCCACAACCAACGGCAGGGCCTTCAACTGGCGGACCAAATCCGCGCTGAGATAGTTGTAGTGGAGGTTCAATTTCTTGAGCGTGGTGTTCAGGGGCAGCAACAGCAAGGCGCGCGCGCCTTCATCGGTCAGCACGCCGAGGGAAAGATCCAGCGTTTCCAGGCGCTGGAGCAACGGGCTGTTGACCACCACCGCCGCCACTTCATCGGCCAGCTGGCAATTGCGCAGGCCCAGATATTTCAACTTGGGAAACAAGCGCCCCGACAATATCGGCTGCAAATCCGCCACGGAATAATTGGCCCCATACTGGTCCGTGCCGAGCCAGAGTTCGAGGTATTCCAAATTGGGGAAATCCGAGGTGCAGACCGAGCGGAGGACGCTCACATCCATGCCGCCGGTTTCCAGGGCAAGCGCCCGCAAATGGGCATGCTGCGGAACGGTCAGGGCCAGGCCATCGCCGCCGCGCGCGCGCAGGAGTTGCAGCCGGGGGAACGCCGCGAGCAACGGGGAAAGGTCGGACTGCTTGATCCAGGACATTTCGTTTTCCTCGCTGGTGATATCCCCCATGAAAATCGCGGCCAGCCTGGGCAAACGATCCCTGCCCTTGACCAGCGTGGCCACGACCTCCGCCGAGGTCTTCTCCGAGTCGTCGCCGTGCCAGGCCCCGAGCACCAGCGCGGTGGCGGTCAGCGCGGCATCGGTCTCAAAATAGGCCTCCAGATTGGGGATGACTTCATTCGTTTCCCAATCGGAACGGAACCGATAACAGACATCCGCTTTCACCGGTTTGTCCGCATCATAATCCACCACCCGCTGGCCGACAAAGGTGCCGATATTTTCGCCGATATCCTCCCGCCGGTTAATGGAACTAAACGCGACCAGGGGAATCGGCTCATCGGTGGCGTCCCCAGCCGCGCCATTTGCGGGCGCGCTGGCGGGAGCGGACGGCGCGGCATTCACATAGCCTTTGCCGAGCTTCTCCTTGATGAGCTTGGCGGCTTCCTTCGTGGCGACGGCTTCGTCGGCAAAGGATTTGATCTGGCTCTGGCCGTCGGTGCCGGTCCGGCCGTAGGTGACGGTAAAGGTGTTGCCGGACTGTTCAATGTTCCAGAACTTGCTGGATTTGGCGTCCATGTAGATCAGATTGCGTTTCATGGGTGGGGTGTGGGTTCAGGTTTCAATTTCCGGATGATACAAGGCGGGATCGTCAAAGCCCGCCATCCAGGCGGCGGCCTGGTGGCAGGTGTTCATTTTCGGCGGCACGCGGAGAAAATACTGGCGTCCGGTCGAGGGGCAAAAGCAGGCAAGCCCGACGAGCGGTTCGTCGGCCTGCAACTCAATCCGCAGCAACTGGCGGGTGCCGCCGCGGTCCCGGTCCTCATCCAGGAGCCTGGCTTGGGCTTCCTGCGCGAACTTCAGATAGCCCATGCGCTCCATCATGACGCGGCGCACTTCGGCGTTGGTCTCGGCCAGCGTTTCGCGGGCGGTTAATTCCTCGGGGTGGAACGCGATCCGCTCGTTCACGCGCACGCCGCGCCAGCGCAACGGAGCGCCGCACAAACTGGGCGGCAGGCGGGTGATGCCCGTGCCGCCGACATCCACCCAACTGGTGACCGACAAGCCATCGGGAATTTCCCGCAAGCCCACGCAGCCCGCCAGATCCAGTTGCGAAAGCCGTCCGATCCAGGGCGGCAAGGCTTGCAGCCGGACACAATGGCGCAACACGAGCGCGCCGTTATGAATGTTGCCCCTCGCGGGCCAATCGACGAATTGCGTGCAACCGGCCAGGTCCAAAAACCAGGTGTCGAGATTTTCGGGCAGGGCGGTGAGCGCGGGGCAGTTGCGCAGACTGATGGACCCGGCGGTCAACCCTTTCGGCAAGCATTCCAGATGCAGGCAGTTATCCAACACCAGCCGGCCATCAACGCGCAAATCAGCCGGCAGCGAGGTCAGTTTGGCCCCCCGGGCATCCAGTTCATAACAATGCAATCCGGCGGGGAGTTGTGAGCCGGGAAATTCGCTTAGATCCAGCCGCCCGGCGACCTGGATTGGCTCGGAACCCTGGCCGGATCGGATCCTCCGTGCCGCTTCTTGTGGAGCAAGAACCATAGCCCTTTGCGGATGGGAATCAGTCGCGCACGACGCGGATCTCTTCCGGGGAATATTCCCGTTGCCGCCAGACGTGATAATAACCGGTGGGAAGGGTGATCGGCCGGTGTTCCTCATGCACGACGGTCACCGCGGTGGTGCGGACATGCAGGAAAAGCCCCTGGTTGCTCTGGTACAAGTCCGCTTCGGTGGATTCCCTGAGGCGATGACAATGGCCCGTGACCTCGCCATGCGCGAGGATGGTGTGCGGGAGTTTTTCCCGCCCGGGAGGCAGGGTCTCCACGGATTCAATCATGACATCGCCGTGCCGATATTGAGTTCCCATGAGTTGACTCTGCCAATCCCGCCCGCATAAGTAAACCGAAAAATCGTGCCGGCTTCGCGCCCTGGTTGCGCCCGGGTGCGGGACGGCAAAGCAACCTGGGGGGCCAGGAATTTTGAGAGTGGCGTTCATGTTGGTTTCACGCTGATAAAAGTGATATTACGGGGGTTTCACGAAGGTTTCAGGTTGACGGTTGAAGGATTCAGGCCAAAAAGCTTCGGGTTTTAAAGATTGGGTGTTTCAGGGTGATAAAAGTGTTATTTCGGGGGTTTTCGTGCTTTTTACTGGCGGTCGCGTGTGTTTTGGCGCGATGATTTCTGGCACCGTGACGTTGCGGAAACCCGCAGCCGGGACGGCTGAGCAACGCGGTGTTTCATGGTGTAAAAAGTGTTATTTCGGGGTTTTTGTTGAAAAAGTGTTCAGCCGGGACCCCGGATGGGGCGGATACAGGAAGAAACGGACGGGAGGCGGCTCTGGATATGACCACCCCTCACCCTCAATCCCTCTCCCCGTTGAGGGGAGAGGGAAGCCAGTGGCGATGCGGCCGGGCAGCTTGGGCGCTTTGGCTGCGAGCGTAACAGACTTATAAACAGTCACTTGCATAATGGGTTTCTTAAGAGTAAAGCAATGGGAAGGTGGCAATGGGGATAGCTTGCCGGCTTGGATGCCAATAGCGGCGCGCACGGAGTGACGCGCCCTACCGCCCGCGGGTTGGCGGCGATACGTTGGGTCATTGTGGAATGTGGTTTTCAAAGCGATGGGGTAGCCCATAGCAATCCGGGACGATTATGGCAGGTTTCCGGCAAACCGGGTTGTTAGCGGCTAACGGATCCGTCACTTTTCCGGCATTTATTTTCAAAAATGCGTTAGCGGCTTACATTGGCAGACACGAATTTCACGAATTTTCACGAATCGGAATATAAGGCTTTTATTCGCAATATGTTGTGCGATTTCCGGGAGCCGAATCCGGGAACTTTGAGGAAAAACAAAGGGGTTTTGTGGTTTTGGCGGGCAGCGGACCCATGCCGCCCCGCTGGAGCTGGAGGTCGATTGGGAGACGATGGGCTAGAAGCAGGTCGCTCCGCTGGAGCTACCCCAGCCCTGAAAGACAGGGCCCGCTAACCCGGATATTTCATGGCCATTGGGAAAGAGACGTGAATAAGCCCATGAACAAAGGGGCAAGGTCATGGCTGGATTCACCAGGAAATATCCAGGTTGGCATCGTTAATCCCGAACTCCGAAGTTGGGACGGGAAACCCGAGAAAGATCTTGATCGACAGCGGGTCGGGAAGGCGACGCCAGGGAAACTTTGCACCCGCTGGTGGCAGGCGCGGCGCGCACGGAGTGACGCGCCCTACCACGCTGGGCACGCGACAAGGCCTTTCAATTTCAGCGCGAACTTCGGAGTCCGGGTTAATCCCTTCGCAGGTCCTGAAAATCCACCCGTGAGCATGCCAAGTTACTTTGTGGCCTCCCGTTGCGCCCAGGGCAGTTCTTTTACTCAAGTCCCAAGCATTATCCGCCGATAGCCAACCGGAACTGTGTGGTTTGTGATTTTAAATTGGGGCAGATGGCCTGGCCGTTTGCCGGTGAAATGAACTGCGGTTCATCCCGGCGGAAGCGGAGACGCCGCCTTGTTGTGCGACCGACTCTTTTCGCAATTATCATCGTCGTGTTGGGCACCGCCTGCCTGTTGCAGGCGGCGGATGCCCTCATTCCTGGCCCCCTCCCGCCCGCGTCGGCGGGTGCCAGCCATGGGCCAAGCCCGCGCCATATCATGATTGGCCAGCCCCTGTCCGGCGAGGAGGAGAATCAATTGGCGGAGGTCGTGGGCACGGTGACTTTCATCAGTGAACAAGCCCATGGCTGTGAACTGGAATTGAGTTCCGAAGGCGTCCACCTGCGGGTGACACTGGCGGACAAAATCAGCGGTGCCCCCCCCTTTCTGATAAACAGTCAGGTCCGGGTTTGGGGCCGCTGCCTCGGCACCTACACCAGCCAGGGCTACAAGGTGGCTGGCCGCATGACCGTAACCGGCTGGGACCAGATCGAACTGATCCAAGCCGCCGCGGAGCATTGGGCCGCCGCGCTGCCGGCCACCGTGGGCGATCTGGCCGACGGCCCCCCGCTGGGGACAAACAGCATGAGCACGCGCGTGGTCGGCAATTACATCCCGGGCGTGGGTGAAAACCCGCCGCAGTTCCAGGACGCGGCCAACAGCATTCCGGTGCGAGGCCTTCGCCCGCAGGTCGGAGCCCAGACGCAGATCGAGGTGCTGGCCTTGCTGACCAATGCGGTAGACGGTCCCGTGCTGGTCATCGGCGCCTACCGGCCGGTGGTACAACCGGCCAACCGGCCCGCTTCGCCGGCCCTCCATTATGGCGCGATTGGCCTCGGCGCGTGGAACACTTCCGTTGAATACAGCGACGTTGTCGTCACCGGCAACGGCCGGGTGCTTTACCAGAGTGATTTTGCCCGGCAGGGCACGAACGGCTGGCGCGTTCATTCCGGAAACTGGCACGCGCAAGCCGGGCTTTACCGGCAAACGGAGCTGGCGGACGATTGCTGGTCCTCCACCGGCGACACCAACTGGTCGGATTACACCCTCACCCTGCGGGCGCGCAAACTCTCCGGCAAGGAGGGATTTCTCATTCTGTTCAACTATCTCAATGACACCAACTGGTGCTGGTTGAACCTGGGCGCGCACGGAAACACGATGACCGCCATCGAACAAGAAGCCAACGGCTATCGCGTCACGCTCGGCACGGGACTCCCAAGCACCATCGCGACCAACGTTTGGTATGACATCCGGATTGTCCTCAGCCACGAGCGCATATTGGGTTACCTGAATTCCCAGTTGGTGGAGAATTTGACCTATCCGCAGCAGGCGCCCGGACCGCCGATCCAGATGGAATCGCTGCCCTTGCTGACCACCGCCAAGCAGGTTCATTACCTGTCCTGGACGGAGAGCGGCCGCGCGTATCCGGTCCGGTTGCGCGGGGTGGTCACGTCGTCCATCGACTGGCATAACTCCTTTGTCATGCAGGACGCCACCCATGGCATCTGGGTGGATGGTCTGCGGTCGCCGCGGCAGTTGCGGGTCGGGGAATATGTGGAAGTCGAGGGCGTGACGGGCTCGGGCAATTTCGCGCCCATTGTCGCCGCGACCCGCGTCGTTCCGCTGGGGACGGGGCGGATGCCCGAACCGATCCGGCCCAACCGCGATCAGTTGCTGAACGGCAGCCTGGATGCGCAATACGTCGAAGTGCAGGGCGTCGTCACCTCGGTGAACACGAACGGCCTTGCCCTGCTCACCCTGGGGGGAAAATACCGGATTTATTTATTCCCCCTGCCGCCCACGGATCTGGCGTCCATCGAAAATGCCCTGATCCGCATCCAGGGCTGCTTTTATGCCTCCTGGGATTACCAGACCCACCAGATGAAAATCGGCGAGATGCGCCTGTTCGACACCGCGATCAACGTGGACCAACCCGCCCCCGCCGACCTGTTTGCCGCGCCCGAGAAGACGGCGGCGGATTTGCTGGCCTTTGATGCCAGGGCCAGCGCGCTCAAGCGGATTAAAATCTCCGGCCAAATCGTCCATGAGCGCGCCGGCGAATATTGCCTCATGAACGGGACCAACGGCCTGCGCTTCACCCCCAAGGCCAAGGTGGCGTTGGCGCTCGGCGATCTGGTGGACGTGGTCGGCTTCCCCGAACTGGGCGGCGTTTCTCCCCGCCTCCATGAAGCCGTGGTGCGCCGGACCGGAACCGCGCCGCTGCCCGTGGCCACGCCGCTCCGGGCCGACCAGTTGTTGAACGCGGATGCCGACGCGACCCTGGTGCGGATTGAGTCCCTGCTGGTGAGCGTGCATACCAACCAGACCGAGCAGGTGCTGGAATTGCAGACCGGCCCGCGAACCTATCTGGCGCGGCTGGCCCTCAGCCGGGGCCTCGTCCCGCCCACGCCCTTGGGCAGCCGGCTGCGGTTGACCGGCATCTATGCCGGCCTGGGCGGCGACCGCGCCGCGCAGCGGGCCGTGGACTCCTTTGAGTTGCTCCTCAACACCCCGCAGGACGTCGTCGTCCTCGACCAGCCGTCCTGGTGGACCATTGGCCGCGCGCTCGTGGTGCTGGGGATTCTGGTGGTCGGCTTGCTGCTCGCCAGCGGCTGGATCACCAGCTTGCGCCGGCAGGTAAACTCCCGGACCAAGGAACTCAAGGCGGAAATCGAGGAGCGCAAAGTGGCCCAGGTGGAACTGGCCTATGAGCGCGACTTGTTGCGCGTATTGTTGGATAACGCGTCGGATTACATCTATTTCAAGGACGAGCAATCGCGGTTCGTCCGCGCCAGCCAATCCCTTTGCCTGCGGTGGGGCCACACCCAGAAGGAGATCGTTGGCAAGACCGATCGCGACCTGTTCCTGGAAGACCGCGCCGGCCAGGCGCTCGCCGACGAAAAGGAAATCATTCGCACCGGCCTGCCCCTCTCCGGCAAGCTCGAGCAGGAACGCCATCCGGATGGCCAGGTCACCTGGGTGCTCACCACCAAGATGCCCTGGCGGGATGCCGAGGGCAAAATCATCGGCACCTTTGGCGTCTCCAAAGACATCACCGCCCTCAAGAACCAGGAGGAGGAATTGCGCCACAAAACGGCGCTCTTCGTGGCCCTGCTCAACGCCTCCCTCGACGGCATCCTGGTGGTCAATGACGCCGGGGTGACCCTGGTCCACAACCAGCAATTGAGCCGGCTGCTGAAACTTTCGGGCCCGGACGCGGCGCGCATCGATGACGCCGCCCGGTTCGCCCTGGTGGTCAACTCGACCCTGTACCCCGATCAGTTCCGGGCCAAGATTCTCCACCTTCACGCGCATCCCAACGAGACCAGCCGCGATGAGCTGGGGTTCCAGGATGGCACCACCATGGACACCTACTCCGCCGCCGTGTTTGACGAGCAAGGCGCCTATTGCGGACGAATCTGGGCCTTTCGCGACATCACTGAACAAAAGCGGATGCAACTGGAGGTCGAACAGGCCCACCGCAAACTCGTGGATCTCTCCCGCCAGGCCGGCCAGGCGGAGGTGGCCTCCAGCGTGCTGCACAATGTGGGCAACGTGCTCAACAGCGTCAACGTGTCCACCGGCATGATCGCCGAGCGGGTCCACGGCCTGCGCGTGGCCAAGCTCGCCCAGGCGGCCGAGTTGCTGGTCGCGAACCAGGGGAACCTGGGACGCTGGATCGTCGAGGATCCCGGGGCCAAACTGCCGGGCTATCTCAAGGCGCTGGCGCAACAACTCCAGGAGGAGCAGTCCCAGATTGAGAAAGAAGTCCACCAACTCGCGCTGAACGTGGACCACATCAAGGAGATCGTGGCCATGCAGCAATCCTACGGCCGCGTCTATGGGGTTAACGAAACCATCGCCGTGGCCGACCTCGTCGAGAGCGCGCTGAACGTCGAGGCGGGCGGCTATGGACGGCACGGCATCAACCTGGTCCGCGACTTTGCCGCCGTGCCGCCGGTCACCTTGGACAAGCATCGCGTGCTCCAGATTCTGGTGAATGTTCTGCAAAACGCCAAACATGCCTGTGCGGCCAGCGGGCGCAGCGACCGGTGCGTGCGGGTGCAAATCCAGCCGGTGAACGGGCAACGGGTCCGCATCGCGGTGACCGACAACGGCATCGGGATACCGCCGGAAAATCTCACCCGGATATTCGGACATGGCTTTACCACCAAGAAGGAGGGCCACGGCTTTGGCCTGCACAGCGCGGCGCTGGCCGCCAAGGAACTCGGCGGTGCCCTGACCGTCCAGAGTGAAGGCCTTGGCTGCGGCGCTTCCTTTGCCCTCGAAATCCCCCTGCGGTCCGCCGCCAAAGGCTAGCCCGGGCTGGCCCTAACCCGGATATTTCATAGCGAAACCGGCAAAACCATGGCCCACCCTTGTAGCGCAGGCTTCCCAGCCTGCCGTATCGCAACCCCTGAGCCGTTCCGTCAAGGCTAAATCCATGGCTTTCTTCTTCCAGCATGGCGGTGCGAATACAAGGCCTGAAAGGCCGCCACAGGACAGCCCAGGGCAACGCCCTGGGTTTTGATGCCATAATTGCCATCAAGCGCTGTAAGCGCGCAACCATTCTTCTGCTGACACAGCGGCCTTCCAACGTCGTAGCGCAGGTTTGGAAGCCTGCATACGGCAGGCTGGGAAGCCTGCGCTACCAGGGTTTGCCATGGTTTTGCAAGATTCAAAAAAAAGACCGCACCCATGCAAAACGAATTCCCCTCCAGCCTACAGATGAAACCAATTGTATTCGTCGGAAAAGACTTTCCAGTCAATGGTGATTTCTGAGAGCAGCATGAAGGCCAACAAAGAAAACAACACCAAGTAGCGGGTGCGGACCTCAAATTTCCTCATCAACTGATCCAGTCCGCAGGCAAACAGGATCAAAAAGGGGATCAACATCCCCAGCATGAGCCTGCCGGACCCGAAAAAGGGATGTTTGCGGGACGGATAGAGGCAGGTCTGGAAATCATATTTCACCGAAAGCAGGGCGAAGAAAGCCAGCGCGGCAGCGACGCACGCAAAGCTGAATCCGATCGCAGCTCGTTGCGGCGGGGTGAGGGCGGATCCTTGGCGGAGCCAAGCGGCAAGCGTGAAGCCCAGGAACCCCAGCGTCAGCACCACATAGGCGTAGTCCACCGTGATGAGGGCCAGCGGCTGGCAGCCCCACACCAGTTCGCCCTGCCAGAACGTCGCCAGATTGACAGCCAGAAAATACCAGCTGCCGGAACCGGTGAAGAGGGGATGGTGCAGCCATTCGCCCACCGGCTGATTGGTCCAGCCGAGATAAAGAATTTTCACGGTCGAGCCGGTGAAATCTCCGAAATGGATTTTGCACCAGGCCATCCACGCCGCCATGGGCAACCCGGCGCAAGCCAGCAACAGCAGCCAGGCGCCGCCACACGATTGCCCCCGCCGCCAGTCCCTGAAAATTTTCCAAGCGAGGCCCAACCCGGCCACGGCCAGCAGCGGCAGGTTGCTGGTTTTGGTCAGAAACGTGGCCGCCATGGCCAATCCGAGCCCGCTGGCCAGCTGCGGCGTCAAGGCTTGCTCCCGCAATTGCAGCAGCAGGATGAAAACCAATCCGAATGCCAGGGGACAAAGCACATCGTTGTTGATGGCGTAAAAAATGGATTGCGGCATGAACGCAATGAATGCCGGCACCGCCAGGCAGATGAACTGATTGTCCGGAAAAATCATCCGGGCCGCGAACCAGCCCAGCCACACCATCGCCACCACGGCCACCGCGTTGAAAAAACGCACCAAGTAGAGCAGCGTGCCACCGTGAAAACCCAGACCCTGCCAGAGCCGCATCCAAAGTCCGGCCAGACTGTAATATAAAGGCGGCTGCGATACTTCGTGGTTCAAGTCATCGTGCCAAAGGGCTTCGGTCGCCGCCACCCGGGCTGGCACCAGGTTCGCGGGCAATTTCCACGGCGGCGTGGCGACGTGCCCCCCCGGCAGGGACTGAGGTGGGCATAGATACTCCGTCGTGCCATAGAAAGCGATGTAATGCAACGAGTCGGGCCGCAGCGTTTCCAACGCCCGGGGAATCTCCCCATGCGCATAGCGAACGACCAGATCCAGGTGCAACTGCTCATCCACGGCGTTAAAAAATGGAAAGGCGGCGGAAAAAAACAACACATGCGCGGCCGCCAGCAGCGCCAGCAACCAAACCACCTTGGGCGCGCGAAGAAGCTTGGGATCACAGGAATCGCTCATAATGCCAGCAAAGTCTAGCGGCGGTCCTGCTTAACTCAAAACATTTCCTTGGCCCGGGCAATCCGGGCAATCCCTTCACTAAATCGCTGCTAACCCGGATATTTCATAGTGAAACCGGCAAAACCATGGCAAACCATTGTAGCGCAGGCTTCCCAGCCTGCCGTATCGCAGGTTTCCAAACCTGCGTGCCGTGTCTTTTCAACCACGCATTCGAACGTGTTTGCGCCCCTCTTTTCATAGGGTTTTTCGCGACTCTCTCCAAAATAGCTATGAAATATCCGGGCTAATTGGTCCTGAGAAGCCATATCCACAGCAGCCCCAAGCCCCAAGTCGCTGGCCCCGCAGTGCCTCGCGGCGAGACGCTGGCGCTACGTTACGGCTGGGCGGAGCGCGACGGTCTCCGACCCGGCGCAATTCCAATATATTCATCGGGTTTTCACCTCTGCTTCCAAATCCCCACCCAGTTTCTGCCGAAAAACCCCCTTTGTTTTACGTTAAAGCTCCCGTGTTAGTCCTCCCGCGCTTGCGCAACCCATTGCCTATCTGCATCTTCCCACCTGAAACCTGAAACCTTCAACCTTGACCCTTTCCCATTGTTAGCCGCTAACGCATTTTTGAAAATAAATGCCGGAAAAGTGACCGATCCGTTAGCCGCTAACAACCCGGTTTGCCCGAACCCTGCTACCCTTCCTTCTGATGCAGGGCTGCCACCATCAAGCCCGGAGGGCGAAAGAAAATAGCCCAGTGATTGATCACTGGGTTCGCGTGTCGCTTTGTCCAAAGTCCCGTCCGGGACGAAAGCACCCCCGCCAGCCTGGCCGCAGTTGCGCCGCGACCAAAGTAGCCGACAAGCCATCCCCAGCTGCCACTTTCCCACCGCTTTACTAAATACTTGAACACTTTTAAGAAACATATTATGCAAGTGACTGTTTGTAAGTCTGTTACGCTCGCAGCCAAAACGTCCAAGCGTTCTGGCCGCATCGCCACTGGCTTCCCTCTCCCCTCAACGGGGAGAGGGATTGAGGGTGAGGGGTGGTCACATCCAGAGCCGAACTCCAGCCTGATAGCGCGTTTATCACCATGGGTGGCACGGGCCA
>Ga0302319_10005580_pt1 | contig 25256 bp, 19 predicted proteins | sample Bog_T0_2_FD_203319 | JGI IMG/M metagenome (GOLD analysis project Ga0302319, IMG submission 203319) | Peat permafrost microbial communities from Stordalen Mire near Abisko, Sweden - Bog_T0_2 | ecosystem: Environmental > Terrestrial > Soil > Wetlands > Peat | place: Sweden: Abisko, Stordalen Mire...
CCAAATTGGCGGAGTCTCTCGTCACAGAACGAGCGGATAAACGCGTCCCAAAAACGCGATGAAAAATCCCGCTTGACGAAACACTCCCCATGTGAGGACGAGGGCGGTTATTTGCACGACGAGGGGATTGATTGCACGCCGCGGGACGTTATTTGCACAACGTTCTATCTCATCCCTTGCCCTGCCCGTAATACGCCCCCGGACCGTGCTTGCGTTTGAAATGTTTCCTCAACAACTCCGGCTCGATCTCGGCGAGCCCCGGCGCCAGTTGCAACGACATCAGCGCCATATGCGCCACGCATTCCAACGCGACCGACACTTCCACCGCCTTGGCGACGTTGGGTCCCCAGGCGAAAGGCGCATGGCGGTTGACGAGCACGGCGGGGAAATCGGCGGGGTCGAGTTCGCCGAAGCGCTCGGCGATCACATTGCCGGTTTCCCACTCGTAAGCGCCTGCGATCTCCTGCGCCGTCAACTTGCGCGTCACCGGTACGTCGCCGTTGAAATAGTCGGCGTGCGTGGTGCCGAAGATCGGAATCGTCCGCCCCGCCTGAGCAAACGCCGTGGCGTGCGAGGAGTGGGTGTGAACCACGCCGCCGATGGCGGGAAAAGCCAGGAACAGCCGGCGATGCGTCGGCGTATCGGAGGAAGGATTGAGTCGACCCTCCACTTTGACGCCTTCGAGATCGACGACCACCATGTCGTCGATCGTGAGCGTCGCGTAATCGACGCCGCTCGGCTTGATGGCAAACACGCCCCTGGCGTGGTCGATCGCCGAGGCGTTGCCGAAGGTGAGATTGATGAGGCCATGGCGCGGCAGCGCGACATTGGCCTCAAAGGCCTCGCGTTTGAGCTCGGTGTACATCAGGCTCTGAATCCGTTGGCGAGATAGTAATAGACGTCGTTGGTGCGCAGCTCTTGTTTGAAGCTCGAGAGTTTGGTGTCGGCGTCGATGCGCAGCATTTCGATGCCGGCGATAGTGGCAAAATCCTCGAGCATCTCGCTGGTCACCGCGTAGCTGTAGCCAGTGTGATGCGCGCCGCCGGCCAGAATCCAGGCCGCGCAACCCGTTTTGAAGTCGGGCTTGCCTTCCCAGACCGCGCGCGCGACCGGCAGTTTGGGCAACGCCGGCGCCTCGACCGCGTCGACCTCATGAACGATGAGCCGGAACCGCGCGCCCAGATCGATCAGACTGGCGTTCAACGCCGCGCCCGCGGGCGCCGAGAACACCAACCGCACTGGGTCCTCGCGACCGCCGATGCCGAGGGGATGGATTTCGAGGCGCGGCCGTTGGGCGGCGATGCTCGGGCAGACCTCGAGCATATGCGCTCCGAGCGACTGATGACCCTCGGGCGCGAGATGATAGGTGTAGTCCTCCATGAACGACGTGCCGCCGTGCAGCCCGTGGCCCATCACTTTCATCGCCCGCACCAGCGCGGCAGTCTTCCAATCGCCCTCCGCGCCGAAGCCATAACCCTCGGCCATCAACCGCTGCGAGGCCACGCCAGGCAGTTGTTTGAGGCCGTGCAGATCCTCGAACGTGTCGGTGTAGCCCTTGAAGCCGCCTTTCACCAAAAAGGCGCGCATGCCCAACTCTTCCCTGGCCGCATAGAGCGCAGAGTCGCGCCGCGCGCCGCCGTGCTTGAGTTCGGGCGCGACCTCATAGCCGGCCTCCCACTCGGCGCAAAGCGCCTCGGCCTCGTCATCCTTCACGCGATTGACGTATTTGACGAGATCGCCGACGCCATAGCCGTTGGTCGAGAAGCCGAACTTCATTTCGGCCGATACCTTGTCGCCCTCGGTCACCGCGACCTCGCGCATATTGTCGCCGAAGCGGCAGAATTTGGCGCCCTGCCAATCGTGCCAGGCGCGCGCGGCGCGCATCCAGGCTCCCAGCCGATCGTGGACTTCCGGATCCAACCAGTGACCAACCACGACCTTGCGGGCGAGCCGCATGCGCGTGTGGATGAAGCCCCCCTCACGGTCGCCGTGGGCGGCCTGATTGAGGTTCATGAAGTCCATGTCGATCGTGTCCCACGGCAGGTCGCGATTGAACTGGGTGTGCAGGTGCGCAAATGGCTTCTTGAGAACGTTCAACCCGCGAATCCACATTTTCGACGGCGAAAACGTGTGCATCCACAGTACCAGCCCGGCGCAATTGTCGTCGGAATTGGCTTCGATGCAGAGTCTGGCGATCTCGTCGGGCGTGGTCGCGAGCGGTTTGGCCACGATCTCGAGCGGCAGCGCCGCGCTCTGCGACAACGCGCCCGCGACCTCGGAGACGTTGGCCGCGATCTGGCGCAATGGACCGGGGCCATACAAATGCTGAGAGCCGCAGACCAGCCAGATTTTGGGGTGGGCGAGTAAGATCATGACGTCCTCGTTGTATGTTGATCCCGCGCGTCAGGCGCGCTGCGCATATTTGATGTCGAGCAGGCGTTTCATCACCTGCGATAGATCCGCCGTCTTGTTGAGCCCGCCGAACGCGTCGTGCAGCTCGCGGTAGAGCGCGTATAAATCGTTGTAGACGGCGTGGTTGGCTGAATCGGTTTGATAGACGACGTCTTTCAACCGGGTCATCGCCGCTTGCGCAGTGACGAAATCGGGATGGGCGCCGGCGAGTACGGCGGCTGCGATCGCCGAGCCCAGAGCGCAAGTCTGGCTGGAGCCGGCGACCTGCATCGCGCAGCCAATGACGTCGGCGTAGATCTGCATCAGCAGCGGGTTCTTCTCGGCGATGCCGCCCGTGCAGACGACGCGATCGATGGCGACCCCATATTCGCGGATGCGTTCGACGATCGCGCGCGCGCCGAACGCCGTAGCCTCGATCAACGCCCGGTAGATGTCGGCGCGGGTGGTGTGAAGATCCTGGCCGAGCATCAGGCCGGTCAATCGTTGATCGACCAGGATGGTGCGATTGCCGTTGTTCCAGTCGAGCGCGATCACGCCGGCCTCGCCGGGCTTCTGCCGCGACGCTTGCACGGTCAGCGCTGCGTGCTGCGTCGCGTCGCCCTCCAACACTTCCTCGACCCACCAGCGGAAGATGTCGCCGACCGCGGATTGCCCGGCTTCAATACCGAAATAGCCCGGCAGGATCGCGCCCTCGACGATGCCGCAGATGCCGGGAATGTCGGCGATGTGTTTGTCCGTCGAGACGACGGCCACGTCGCAGGTCGAGGTGCCGATCACCTTGACCAGCGCGCCTTCGCTGATCCCCGATCCGATCGCGCCATAATGCACGTCGAACTCGCCGATGGCGATGGGAATGCCGGCCTTCAAACCCAGCCGCGCCGCCCATTCCGGCGACAGCGCCCCCGCCGGTTCGCTGGCGTCGTAAGCCTTCTCATAGAGTCGGTCGCGCAACGGCGCGAGCCGCGGATCGAGCGCCGCCAGAAACTCCGCATCGGGCAGACCGCCCCAGTCCTCGGCGTACATCGCCTTGTGTCCGGCGGCGCAGACGCCGCGCTTGATGGATCGCGGATCGCTGACGCCCGCCAGCACCGAGGGAATCCAATCGGCGATCTCGACCCAGGAATAAGCGGCGGCGAACACGTCGGGCGCGTCGATCAGACAGCGCCAGATCTTCGCCCAGAACCATTCGGAGGAATAGACTCCGCCGATCTTGGCGACGTAGCGCGGCCTCAGTTCGTGCGCCCGTTCGGTGATTTTCGCCGCCTCGCGCCAGCTCGTATGGTCCTTCCACAACCAGCACTGAGCCGCGAGGTGGTGTTTAAATCGCGGATCGGCGGCGAGCGCCCGGTTGGCCGCGTCGACCGGCATCGGGCTGGAGCCCGTCGTATCCACGCCTATACCGACAACCAGAGCGGCGTCGAACCCCGGCTTGATCGCGGCTTCCGCCAGCGCCGCGGTCACGCTGCGCTCGAGCCCGTCGAGATAATCGCCGGGCGCCTGACGCGCCAGAACGCTGTTGCCCGGATCAAGCAGAATTCCATGATCGCCCGAGGCGTAGGGAGCGACGGCGCTGCCGAACTCCGCGCCGTCGGAGCAGTCGACGACCAACGCACGAACCGAATTGGTTCCAAAGTCCAGACCGACTGCGAACATGACCGTTCCTCCTGTTTCTTGACGCGCTCGCCGTCTCTGGTTGCGGCGCCATCGATATGGCTGCATCACCGCAATTTCGCCACCTCATAACACTAACTGCAGCGCAGGCCTCTCGACCCGCGCGGTTCGCTTCGTGCGACGGAACCTGGCGACGCTTCGAGGCTCTCGAGCCCCCGGCGTTCCATTTCGCGCCGTCAATATCTACCGATTGCGAACCGTGGCGTGTTCTCGTCGTATCACGCAATCGCTTCGCTGTTTTCGAAGCCAGCGTGACCATATTGCAAGTTGACTCTTACTGCAGTCGACATAAACTTCTACCGCTTTCGGCGGATAAGATTCTTGAAATCTAAGACCGGTAAGGCCTCTGTGAACGGAACGGAAAGCGACGACGCGCCAGACGAAGGCACGCCGATATTCGAGGAAGTCGGCCGCGATCATCCAATGGTCGTGTTCGACGACCACAGGTTCTGCGCCGGCAAGTCGCTCGGCCCTGGACCCATGCGCCGGCCGCACATGCACAGCCAGATTGAAATCAACTTCGTGCTCAAAGGCTCGATGACCTATTGGTTCGACGGCCGGAAGGTGGCGCTGACCCGACGCCAGCTGGCGGTGTTCTGGGGAATGGTCCCGCATCAAACAACCGAAGTCGAGGCGCAGACCCGGTTCATTGTCATTTATGTTCCTATCGCGATATTTCTCGCGCTGCCCGGGCACAGCCGCCTTCGCGATGCGGTATTCGGGGGGTCCGTGGTCGAAGCGTCGAAGGTTACCGACTTCGACGCCGATCAGTTCGTGCGTTGGCGTGACGAACTGCTGGCGAGCGACGAGACGGCGTCGGGAATCGCGCGTGACGAGATCGTCGCGAGGATACGCCGCATCGAACACGAGGGTTGGCGCGATCTTCGCGCCGACGCGCCGCTGGCGCCGGTCAACTCCGATCACGACGCCAGCCGGTTGATCCCGGTCGAGCGCATGTCGCGTTACATCGGCGAGCATTGTCGCGACGACATTTCGGCCGAAGACGTCGCGCGCGCGTCGGGCCTGCATCCGAACTATGCGATGCAGCTCTATCGGCGAGCGGTCGGTACGAGCATCAAACAGTCGATTATTCGCAACCGGTTGGACGCCGCGCAATCGATGCTCGTGTCCTCCGAGCGTCCGATCGCCGCAATCGCGTTCGAATGCGGCTTCGGTTCGCTGTCGAATTTCTATTCCGCGTTCGACAGACGCTTCTCCGCCAGTCCGGCTGAATTCCGCAAGGCGCTGGCGAGGCGCGAAGCGTGACCCGGCGACAAGTCGGTTCGCGGCGTTGAATTTCAGGTCGTGCGCCCGAATTTGAACGAGCCGACCAGGAAGCGCTGCATGACGATGAAAATGAACAGCAGCACGCCGCCGCTGATCATGATCCAAGCGCCGTTCAGAGATCCGTTGAAGTTGATCAGGGTCGCGATCAACCCGAGGATCATACCGCCGAACAGCGTCCCCGCCACCAAGCCGACTCCGCCGGTGAGCATCGTGCCGCCGAGCACCACGGAGGCTATCGCGGTCAATTCGTTGCCGGTTCCCGCGAGCGGATAGCCGGACGAAGTGTAAAAGGCGTAGACCACCCCGCCGAGCGCGCTGTAGAATCCCCCCAGCGCATAAATGCCGACGGTCGTGCGTCGCATCGGAACGCCCATCAGCGCCGCGGAGACGCGGTCGCCGCCGATCGCGTAGACGTTGGAGCCGAACCGGGTGAAATGCGCGATCACGATCGCCACAACCAACACGGCGAGCATGACGAGCGCGGAAGAGCGCAGATAGCCCTCTCCGGGCAATTGCACGCTCACCGACGAGAACGCCTCGACGAAGGGGTGATGGATCGGCACGGCGTCGAGGTTGATCATGAAGCAGGCGCCGCGCAACAGGAACAGCCCGGCCAAAGTGACGATGAACGGTTGGATCTCGCAGAAATCGACAATCAAGCCCTGCAAGCCGCCGAAAGCCAGGCCAAAAGCCAGCATCAGCGCCGCCGACGCGAGCGGATGCCAGCCGACAGCGTCGAGGTTGGCGATGACCACGCCGACGAAGCCGATCATCGAGCCGACCGACAGATCGATGCCGCCGGAGAGGATGACGAAAGTGGTTCCGATCGCCGCAATGATGATGAAGGCGTTATCGGCGAGGATATCGCCGAGCACCAGCGTCGATAAGAAATGGCTGTAAAGAGCGCCGCCGATCCCGAACAGCGCCAGGAAGACGGCGATCGTCGCCACCAATGGGAGGTATTTTTCGTTCATCGCGCTCTCCGAGGCAAGAGTCCATAGAGCGCTGTGCGCAGGTTGTTCGACTGCATCAGCAAGACCACGATCACGACGAACGCCTTGACGACCAGATTGTATTCCGGAGGCAGGCCGCTGGTCAGAATCGAGGTCGTCAACGCTTGAATGACCAACGCGCCGAGCACCGTCATTCCCAGATAGATGCGACCGCCCGACAGCGACCCGCCGCCGATCACCACCGCCAGAATCGCATCGAGTTCGATGTAGAGCCCGATGCTGACCGGATCGGACGTGTGCGTGTCGGCGGCGAGCACGACGCCCGCCCAAGCCGCACAAAGCCCGCTGATCAGATAGGCGGAGAATATCACTGCACGGGCGTTGACGCCTGTGAGGCGCGCCGCGGCGGCGTTTCCGCCGACCGCTTCGAGGAACAGGCCCAGCGCGGTGCGCCGAATCAACAACCACAGCGCCGCGAAGATCGCCGCGCCGACCACGAGCCGCGTCGGCACCAGACCGACGTGGCCAACGCTCAAACCCTGCAGCAGCGGACTGGTGAAACTCGGGTTCGTCCCGCCGTATATCAAGTTGATCAGGAGGCCGACGCCGCGTCCCGAGGTCATCAGGATCAGCGTCGCAATGATCGGCTGGATGTCCAGCACGGCGACCAGGAAGCCGTTCCACAATCCGCAGAGCACGCCAACCGCCAAAGCAAAGAACAGGATCGCCAGATGCGGATCGTCGGCATGGATGCGCCAGGATATCACGGCGCCGACGATCGCTATGATCGAGCCGACCGACAGATCGATCCCCTTGGTGCCGATGACCACCGCCATTCCCAGAGCGACGACCGCCGTCGGCATGGCTCGATAGAGAATGTCGATGAGGTTGCCGAACAACCGGCCCTCGACGATGCGGATGCGGAAGAACCCCGGCGAGATCAGACCGTCGACGACGAGGATGAGCGCGAGGGCGAGCAGCGGCCAGACTGCGCGATGGGAGAAAATGGCGCGCAACAGATGGGGGCGCCGAGCCGTTTCCGTTTTCGCCGCGCTGCTCATGATTGCGCGCCCGCAATGGTTTGAATGATGGAATCGCGCGAAATGGCGTCGCCGACGATTTCGCCGGTCATTCGCCGGTCGCGCAGGACCGCGACCCGATCGCTGAACGCCACCAATTCGTCGAGTTCGGAGGATGCAACCAACAGCGCCATGCCGCGGCCGCACAATTCACGAATCAGTTCGACGACATCGGCGTGCGCGCCGACGTCGATGCCGCGCGTCGGTTCGTCGAGTATGAGGATGCTCGGCTCCGAGACCAGCGACCGCGCGAGCACCACCTTCTGTTGGTTTCCGCCTGACAATTGACCGACAGGCCTGCCGGCGTCGGATGTCGCAATCGCCAGCGCTTCGATCATTCGCTCAGCCAATTCCTGCTGCTTCTCGCGGGAAATTCGCCGCAGCCATCCCCGTTTGCTCTGCAACGCCATTACGATGTTCTCGCGCACACTGAGTTCGAGCAGCAAGCCTTCCGCTTTGCGGTCCTCGGGACCGAACGCCATGCCGAGGCGGATCGAGCGCAGCGGCGAACCGCGGGTTACGTCGACCCCACCGACGGTGAGGCGGCCAGAATCGGCGCGTAGCGCGCCAAAAACCAGCTTGGCGACTTCCGTGCGCCCCGAGCCCAATAGTCCGGCCAGACCGACCACCTCGCCGGCGCGCAACTCCAGGTCGAAAGGCGCCATGATACGCCGTCGCCCAAGTCCGACGGCCGACAGCACCGGCGCGCCGGTTCCCGCGGCGGATGTCGTCACGCGACGCTCGTGCAACCCTGCGTAGTCGCGGCCCAGCATCGTCGAAACCAGTTTCAGCGGCGGGAGATCGGGCGTCGCCGCCGAACCGACGAGGCGACCGTTGCGCAGCACCGAAATGCGGTCGGCGATCTGATAGACCTGATCGATGAAGTGCGTAATGAAGACCATGGCGATGCCACGGGCCTTCAGGTCGCGCATGATGCGGAACAACAATTGCGTCTCGTTGGCGTCGAGACTCGCCGTGGGCTCGTCGAGCACGAGGACGCGGGTGTCGTCGTCGAGCGCGCGCGCGATGGCCACCAACTGTTGAATCGCAACCGGGTAAGAACCCAGCGGCCGTTCGACATCGATTTCGACGTCGAGTTTCTTGAGCCGTTGCCGCGCCAGCGCCCGAGCGCCCGACCAGGACACCAGCCCGAAGCGTTTGGGTTGGCGGCCCAGCGTTAGATTTTTGGTCACCGACATCGTCGGGACGAGATTGACTTCCTGGTAAACCGCGCTGATTCCGAGCGCGCGGGCGCCGCTGGGGCTGCCGATCGCGACCGCGTGTCCGTCGAGACGAATTTCACCCGCATCGGCCGCCATCGCGCCCGTCATCACTTTGATCAGCGTCGACTTTCCGGCGCCGTTTTCGCCCATGAGCGCATGTACTTCGCCCGGCTCGACGGAGAAATCGACGCCCTCCAGAGCCCGCACGCCGGGAAACGCCTTGGATACGCCGAGCATTTCGATTCGGGCGACCACACAACCCCCCCATTGGCGCCGAGCTTGTGCGGCTCGGGAGTTCCTATAGCAGAATTCGCTGTCCGCGTACGACCGCGCCCATCAGAGACGGGCGCGGCCACGTGTCAGAGCGAAGCCGAACTTCAGTAGCCCGGGGTCGCCGCCGTGTGCAGATCGGACGGGATCACGATCCACTTCGGCAGTTCCTTGTGGTCCTTCAGATAACCGGTGACCACAGGATAGATGTACTTGCCGATCGCGGAACGCAGTTCGACCGACGCGTTAGCCTCGCCCGACGCAAGCTCGGTCTTCATCGCCGGAACATAGTCGACGGAAACCAACAGGAAGTCTTTGCCCGGCTTCAGGCCAGCTTCTTTCATCGCCTGGATCGCGCCGAGCTGCATATTGTCGTTATGCGCGAACACGCCGCAGACGCCCTTCAGATTGTCCGTCGACTTGATGAAGGCTTCCATCACCTTCTTGCCGCCGTCGGTGGTGAAGTCGCCGCTCTGCGTCTTGACGATCTTAATTCCCGGGAAGTTCGAGATGATGGCCTCGAAGCCCTTCTTGCGCTCGATCGCCGGGGCCGCGCCGACGGTGCCCTGCAATTCGACGACATTGCAGCTGCCCTTGCTGGCCTGGGCGAGCCATGCGCCGGCGAGTCTGCCTTCGAGGTTGAAGTCGGCGGAGATGCGCGCGACGAACAAGGACTTGTCCGCCTCGACGTCACGGTCGGCGAGGAACACCGGAATGCCTGCTTTCTTGGCCTCTTCCAGAACCTGCGTCCAGCCGGTGACGACGACCGGCGCAATGATGATGGCGTCAACCTTCTGGGCAATAAACGCCCGCACCGCCTTCAACTGGTCTTCTTCCTTGCCTTGGGCGTCCGCAAACTTCAGATCGATGCCTTCCTTCTTCGCCTCGTCCTGCATGTCTTTGGAAAAGGCCGGGCGCCAATCGCCTTCGTCGCCGACCTGGGAGAATCCGATAGTTACGGCAAAAGCCGAACTTCCGGAAAACAGTAGCACCGCACCCATCGCTGCGCTGCTCAGCCAATTTGAGATCTTCATTACAACCTCCCTCACGACTTCAAGCCTTGGAATGTCGGCCGTTTCTTGCGAGAACCCGAGTGCACGCCTCGAAGCAGCCGGCTCCCAGTGCTTTTGGTAATACGAAGCCATCCAAATGTTCTACCTCTTTCGACGATATTGATTCCTGAATCCTAAGGAGCGACGGCGGCGAAGCGCGCGGGGTCCGGAATGTCGCAGAAGGTTCCGCGAAGAAGGGCGACCCGAGCGAATTCCCTCGTCGGCAGGGCGGCGAACAGGGCGCGTGAACGGAGATTGCGCCGAATGCGCCCCTCGAGGACGCAATTGCCGAAGGTCCCAGATCATGTAGGTTCAAACTCCGCCGCGCGTCTGCGCCGCCTCTCTCTCCGCTGGGCGCGTCAAATGCGCTCGGTCAACGAAGCGGACCCTATGATCAGCGTGTTCGACCTGTTCAAGATCGGTCTCGGCCCGTCGTCGTCGCATACCGTGGGCCCGATGAAGGCCGCGCTGGCGTTTCGCACGGCGCTCGCCGTCCACGCAGCGGCGCGCTCCACCGTGCGTATCGAGGCGACGCTGTTCGGTTCGCTCGCCTGGACCGGCCCCGGCCACGCCACCGACAAGGCGATCGCGCTCGGCCTCGCGGGTTTCGCGCCCGACGCCACCGACCCCGACGCAGCCGACGCGGCGTTCGCGCGTCTCGTCGCCGGCGCGCCGCTGCAAATCGGCCCGGCGACAATCCGCTTCCAGGCGGCGACCGACATCGTGTTCGACACGGTCTCGCCGCCGCCTGAGCATCCCAACACCCTGGCGTTTCGCGCCTTCGACGCCGCCGGCCGCTGTGTGTTTGAAGAGCGCTGGTTGTCGGTCGGCGGCGGGTTCATCCTGCGTGAAGGGCAGACAGCCGCCAACGAAGCTCAGGCGCCGGCGCCCTGTTCCTTCGCCAGCGGCGCGGAGATGCTGGCGCTCGGCCGCGACCGATGCCTGACCATCGCCGAGATGACGCGCGCCAACGAAGCCGCGTGGCGAAGGCCCGACGAAGTGGCGGCGGGCCTGCGGGCTTTGCGCGAGGCGATGCTCGACAGCGTCGCGCGCGGCTTGAAGCGCCGGGGCGAGCTTCCCGGCGGCTTGCGCGTGCAACGCCGCGCCGCCGGTATTTTCGCCCGACTCGGGTCCGCCAGCGGCGCCAACGCCCACGCCGCGCACGAAGTGCTGGATTTCCTCAGCGTCTATGCGATGGCGGTCAACGAAGAGAACGCCGCGGGCGGGCGCGTCGTCACCGCGCCGACCAACGGCGCGGCCGGCGTCGTCCCCGCCGTGTTGCGCTATTATCTCGACTTCATTCCCGGCGCGGACCACGAAGGCGTCGAGCGGTTCCTGCTCACGGCCGCGGCGATCGGCGCGCTGTTCAAATTGAACGCGTCCATTTCCGGCGCCGAGGTCGGTTGCCAGGGCGAGGTGGGGGTGGCCGCGTCGATGGCCGCCGCCGGGCTCGCCGCCGCGCTCGGCGGCAGCAACGGGCAGGTCGAAAACGCGGCGGAAATCGCGATGGAGCACCATCTCGGCCTCACTTGCGATCCGATCGGCGGCCTCGTGCAAATCCCCTGCATCGAGCGCAACGCCTTCGGCGCCGTGAAGGCGGTCGCCGCCGCCTCGCTGGCGCTGCACGGCGACGGCTCGCATCGGGTGAGCCTCGACTCGGTGATCGCCACGATGCGCGAGACCGGGCGCGACATGAGCAACAAATACAAGGAAACCTCGCTCGGCGGCCTCGCCGTCAACTGGGTCGAATGCTGAGGGTCCTGCCTCTGCGCTTTCCTTTCCCGCCGTTTTCGCGCATAGCACGCGCGACCGCGCATCTCCGCCGCGATCCGGTTTCAGCGCTTCGTGAGCTCATTTACCTCCAATCCCTCGCTTGCCCTCGCTCTCGAGGAGCGCGGCTATCTCGAACCGACGCCGGTACAGGTCGCCGTCACCGCTCCCGAAACCTGGGGCCGGGACCTCCTGGTTTCCGCCCAGACCGGCTCGGGCAAGACCGTCGCCTATGGCGTCGCGATGGCGCAGACGCTGCTCGGCGACGCCCCCACCCTGCCCCCGCCCGGTGCGCCGCTAGCGCTGGTCGTCGCGCCGACCCGCGAACTGGCGATGCAGGTCGAACGCGAACTGACCTGGCTGTTCCGTCACGCCGGCGCGCGCATTTGCGCCTGCGTCGGCGGCATGGACGCCCAGCGCGAGCGCCGCGCCCTGAACTCGGGCGTGCATATCGTCGTGGGCACGCCGGGCCGCCTGCGCGACCATATCGAGCGCCATGCGTTGGATGTGTCCGCACTGGCGATCGTGGTGCTCGACGAAGCCGACGAGATGCTCGACCTCGGCTTCCGCGAAGATCTCGAATTCATGCTCGGCGCGATGCCGAAGGAGAAGCGCAGTCTGCTGTTTTCGGCGACCGTGCCCAAGGGCATCGCCATGCTGGCGCGCAGCTATCAGCGCGACGCGATGCGGATCGAGGTCGAGCGCGGCAAGCAGGGCCATGTCGACATCGAATATCGCGCCATCCGCATCTACCCGCAGGAGAGCGAGGCGGCGGTGGTCAATCTGCTGCGGCTCGTGGAATCCCCGACGGCCATCGTGTTCTGCAACACCCGCGAGGCGGTGCGCCATCTCAGCGCGACGCTGACCGAGCGCGGCTTTTCCGTCGCCACTCTGTCGGGGGAGCTCAGCCAGCATGAGCGCAATCAGGCCATGCAGGGCTTGCGCAATGGGCGCTCGCGGGTGCTGGTCGCGACCGACGTCGCCGCCCGCGGCATCGATCTGCCCAATGTCGGCATCGTCATTCACGCCGATCTGCCGCACGACGTCGAGACGCTGCAACATCGCAGCGGTCGCACCGGCCGCGCCGGCAAGAAGGGCGTCAGCGCCATTCTGACGCCGTTCGGGCGTCGCCGCAGCGCCGAGCGACTGTTCACGGAAGCGGGGATACAGCCGGCCTGGGTGGGGCCGCCGACCGCGGCGGAAGTGCGCGCGCTCGACGCCGAACGCTTCATCGCCGATCCGTCGCTGGCCGAGCCCGCCAGCGAGGACGATCTGGAAATGGCGCGCCGCCTGATCGCCGAGCGCAGCCCCGAGGACATAGCGGCGGCGCTGGTGCGGTTTTATCGCGCGCGGCTGCCGGCCATCGAGGACGTCACCGACCCCGGCGAGCGCCCACGGGATGCCCGCCCGGTCTACAGCGAGCGCCCTGCCCCGCGCGAACGCGTCGCGCCGGAAGGGCGTGATTACTCGAAACCCGCCCGGCCCGGCGGCCGCGTGGCGCCGGAAGATCGCGACTATTCGAAACCCGGCCGCCCCGGCGGCAAACATTCGGTCGGCGGCGGCGGCGTCTGGTTCCGCATCGACGTCGGCCGCGCCAAGGGCGCCGATCCCAAATGGCTGCTGCCGATGATCTGCCGCGCCGGCGACCTCACCAAGGCCGACATCGGCACGATCCGCGTATTCGACCACGAGACCAAGTTCGAGATCTCGGCGGAAGCGGCGGACAAGTTCACCGCCGACATCAAGAACCGGGTCGGAGAAAATCCGCGTATCGAGCCGCTCGGCCCCGCGCGCGAGGGCGCGCCCGCAGCGAAGGTCGGCGGCAAGCCGGACAAGCGCACGAGAGACGCGCGCAAGGCGCTGCGCGACGCCTGAACGTTTTGCCGCGCCGACAATATTCAGCGCCGCCCCTCACCGTTCGGGGCTCCCCGCCCGAGGCAAACCCCGCCGACGCCGAGACGGTTTCGGCTGCGACCGTTTCGCGCTTGCGGCGGCGTAGTCATAGCCCCGCGTTGCCGTAGATGGGCCGGTGAGGAAATCCCGCCCGTTGCGTTCGAAGAACGGCTTTTCGCGGCGGTCGAGGACGGTTTGGGATAGCGCCGGTCTCGAGATCATTTCCGCGAACGGGCGTTGACGGGAAGTTATGAAGGAGTTAGAAAAATTTAGCACGTTCCAAATTGAACAGCATTAGCCCGAGATAATCGCCGTAATGGGCGACATTTTCGTGGTTTTGCTTTTGCAGAAATTGGAACGTGACAATTACGGGGGGCGAGATGGCCGAGGGGGCCGGCGGGCAGGAGGCGGAGACGCGCGACGGCCGCGTGACCATCGTCGACGTCGCGCGCCGGGCCGGTGTTTCCAAATCCACGGTTTCCCTGGTGCTCGGCGGCAGCGGACTGGTCGCAGAGGCGACGCGCGCTCGGGTTTCCCAGGTTATGTCCGAGTTGGGCTACATCTATCATCGCGGCGCGGCGACCTTGCGCGGCGCCGAATCCAGCCTGCTCGGCATGGTCATCAATGACCTCTCGAACCCGTTCTACGTCGAACTGGCGATCGGCATCGAACAGGCATGCCAGGGCGGCGCGTTCGTCCCCTTCCTCGCCAACACCGCCGAAAGCCCGGTGCGCCAGCAGCAGGTGATCCGTTCGATGCGCGAACACGGCGCGGCGGGCCTAGTGCTGGCGCCCTCGTACGATTCGTCGCTCGAGGATCTGAAGAGGCTCCTCGCCGGCATGCCCGTCGTGCAGGTCATGCGCCGCGTTCCCGGCTTGAAAGCGTCGTTCGTCGCGCCGGAGAACAAGGAGGGCGCGCGCAAAGCGACGGCCCATTTGATCGCGGCGGGACACAACAGAATCGCCTTCGTCGGCGGCGCTGCGTCGATGGTCGTGCGCGACGAACGCGGCGCCGGCTATCGACAGGCGCTCGATGAGGCGGGAATCCCGTTCGACGCATCGTTGGTCATCGAAACGACGATCTCCTACGCGGGCGGGGGAGCCGCTGCGCCTCAGTTGCTCGCCCTCCACGAGCCGCCGACCGCCGCGCTTTGTTTCAACGACGTCGTCGCGATCGGACTTGTGCGCGCGTTCACGGCGGCAGGCGTCGTAGTCGGCAAAGACTTCGGCGTCATCGGCTTCGACGACATCGAGGAAGCCAAGCACGCCTACCCGGCGTTGACCACCGTCGCCGTCAACGCTCGCAACCTCGGTTCGCGCGCCGCGCAATTGCTGATGCGCCAACTCGCCAGCGGCAACGCGGACCCGGAAACCGTTCTGCTGCCGACCAATCTGGTCGTGAGGGCGTCGTGCGGCACCGCAAACGCCAGCTTCACGGGAGTGCAATCATGAGCGGACTCCGATGGGGTCTCGTCGGCGCGAGCACGATCGCCGCGCAGCATATGATCGGGGCGTTTCGGGCCAATGGCGGCGAGGTCGTCTCAGTCATGAGCGCGAACGCCGAACGGGGCGCGGACTATGCGCGAGACCACAATATCGCGCGGTCGACAGCGAATGTCGCCGAGCTGGTTTCCAGCGGCGATATCGACGCGGTCTATATCTCGACAACCAACGAGTTGCACCGCGATCCGTTCCTGTCGGCCGTCGCCGCCGGCAAGCATGTGCTGTGCGAAAAGCCACTTGCGCTCACCCTCGGCGACGCGCGCGCCATGGTCGAGGCCTGCCGAAACCGTGGCTTGGTCATGGGCGTCAACCATCATCTGCGCAACGCGGCCACGCATCGCGCGATGCGTGACGCCATCAAGCAAGGCCACATCGGCAAGCCGCTGTTCGCGCGCGTCTTCCATGCGGTCTATCTGCCGCCGAATCTGCAAGGCTGGCGCATCGACAAACCGCAGGCAGGCGGCGGCGTCGTGCTCGACATCACCTGCCACGACGCCGACACGTTGCGCTTCGTGCTCGACGACGAACCCGTCGCGGTGAGCGCGATGACCTCACGCGGCGGCATGGGACGCGAAGGGTTGGAAGACGGCGTGATGGGCGTCATGCGGTTTCGGAGCGGCGTGCTCGCGCAATTCCACGACGCCTTCACCACCAAATACGCCACGACGGGTTTCGAGGTTCATGGCGAGGAAGGTTCATTGATTGGACGCGACTGCATGACTCAGGCCCCCAAGGGCGAGATCACCCTGCGCACGGCCGAGGGCGAACGGGCGCTGAATATAGCCCACGAAGACCTGTACGTACGTTCGGTGCGCTTGTTTCAGGAGGCGGTCGCCGGGCGGGGTTCGCCGGCGGCGAGCGGCGAGGACGGCGTCAAATCGCTGAGTGTCGCGCTCGCGACCCTGGAAGCCGCGGGCACGGGCCGCGAGACCGCAATCGACCTCACAGTCTGAGAGGACCCATGGCCAAGCCGAAGGTGCTGACCGCTGCCGAAGCCGCCCGCCTGATCCCCGACGGCGCAATCGTCACCGTCTCCTCGGCCTCGGCTCTCGGCTGCCCGGACGCGGTGCTGGCGGCCATCGGCGCGCGTTTCGACGCCGAGGGGCATCCGCGCAATCTGACGACGCTGCATCCGATCGCCGCGGGCGACATGTGGGGCGTCAAAGGCGTCGACCACATCGCGAAACAAGGATGCCTCGCCAAGATCCTGGCGGGTTCCTATCCCTCGGGTCCGTCCTCCGCCGAGCCGCCGGCAATCTGGACGATGGTCTCGGGCAATGCGATCCCCGCTTATAACGTGCCCTCGGGCATCCTGTTCGACATGCTCCGCGAAGCCGCGGCCAAGCGCCCGGGCGTGTTGACCAAAGTCGGAATGGACACCTTCGTCGATGCGACGCGCGAAGGCTGCGCCATGAACGCGAAAGCCGCCGCGGAGCCGATCGTGCGCCGCGAAAGGTTCGCCGGCGACGAGTGGTTGTTTTTCCCGACCGTCACGCCTGAGGTCGCAATCATTCGCGCGACGACTGCGGACGAGCGCGGCAATCTCTCATATGAGCATGAAGGGGCCATTCTGGGCGCGCTGGATCAGGCGCTCGCGGCGCGCAATAATGGCGGCTTGGTGATTGCCCAGGTCAAGCGCCTCGCCGCCGCCGGAACGCTGCGCCCGCATGACGTGGTTATCCCCGGCGTGCTCGTCGACGTCATCGTGGTCGCGCCCGACCAGTTGCAAACGACGCACACGCCCTATGAACCCGCGATTTCAGGCGAAATCTTCCGGCCGATCTCGTCGTTCGAGACGCCAAAGTTCGACGTCGCCAAAGTGATCGCGCGCCGGGTGGCGATGGAACTGCGCGATGGCGACGCCATCAACATCGGGTTCGGCATTTCCGCCAACGTGCCGCGAATCCTGATTGAGGAAGGACTGCATGGTCATGTGACCTGGGTGATCGAACAGGGCGCCGTCGGCGGCGTGCCGCTGCTCGACTTCCAGTTCGGCTGCGCCTCGAACGCCGAGGCGATCGTGCAATCGCCGCAGCAGTTCACCTACTTCCAGGGCGGCGGCTTCGACATGTCGCTGCTGTCGTTCCTGCAGATCGACCGTTTCGGCTCGGTCAACGTGTCCAAGCTCGGCGTTCGCCCGCACGTGACCGCCGGCGCCGGCGGCTTCGTAGACATTACGGCTCGTGCGAAACGCATCGTGTTCTCAGGCTATTTCACCGCCGGCGCCGGGCTCGAACTCGTCGACAGCGCGCTGCGCATCAACAGGGAAGGCAAGGTCAAGAAGCTCGTTTCGCAAGTCGAGCAGGTGACGTTCTCCGGCTCGCGCGCGGTCGCACAGGGGCAGGAGATCGTCTACGTTACCGAGCGTTGCGTGATGCGGCTCGAACCCGAGGGCGTCACAATCGTTGAAATCGCGCCGGGCGTGAACCTGGAGCGCGACATTCTCGCGCAAGCCGAGTTTCGGCTGCGCGTCGCCAAGGACCTGAAGACGACGCCCGCGGCGTTGTACCATCCCGAGCCGATTGGTTTGTCGTTGCGGGAGGTTTTGCCGTGAGCGACTTTGTTTCCCTGACCTTCGACGGGCCCATCGCGCGCATAGCGCTGAGGCGCGCGGAAAAGCTGAACGCGTTGGATCGCGCAATGATCGACGCGCTCGCCGACGCCGCGCGCGTCCTCGAAGCCTCGAAACAGGCGCGCGTCGCCATCCTCTACGGCGAAGGCAGAGCCTTCTGTGCGGGCGGCGACATCGCCGCCTGGGGCGGGTTGCCGGCGCTGGAGATGTGGCGCGACTGGACGCGGGCGGGACATCGCGCTTTCGAGGCGCTGGCGCGGCTGCGCGTCCCCTTGATTGTCGCGCTTACCGGTCACGCATTCGGCGGCGGACTGGAACTCGCCGCCGTCGGCGACATCCGCATCGCTGAGACCGGGATCAAGTTGGGGCTGCCGGAATCCGGGCTCGGCATGGCGCCGGGTTGGTCGGGCACGCAACGGCTGGTTCGACGCTTCGGAGCCTCCGTCGTGCGTCGCATGGCGCTGACCGGGCGCATGTTCACCGCCGAGGAAGGGCTTCCGCTCGGTCTGGTTGACGAGGTGACGGACGTCGGCGAGGCGCTTTCCCGCGCGACCGCGCTGGCCGCGGATGTCGCCAGGCGCGGCCCCGTCGCCGTTCAAATCGTCAAGGCGATGATCAACGCCGCCGAGGGCGAGGATCGCGACGCGCCCATCGAGGGCCTCGCTGGCGCGCTGACGGCCATGACCGAAGATCTCGCCGAGGGCGTCGACGCATTCCGCAACAGGCGCGCGCCCAGCTTCGTCGGTCGCTAGGAGTTATTTGTGATGAACGCGAACGCCGCTGTTTCCTTGGACGCCGCTAAGCTCAACGCCGCGCTGGCGCGCTTTCCCCGCGACCGCGCAATGTGGATCGACGGACGCGAAGCCGCCGGCGCTGGCGAGATCATCGAGCGTCGCAGCCCCGCCCACGGCATAGTCGTCACCCGTGTTCCCAGAGGTTCGGCATCAGATGCGTCGAGCGCCATCGCCGAGGCGCGTCACGCCTTCGATACCGGCCGCTGGCCGCACGAAACCGCGTCGTCGCGTTCGCGGTTGCTGCTGAAAGTCGCCGATTTGATTGATCGCGACCGCGAGTTGCTGGCGCTGATGGATAGTCTCGAATCCGGCAAACCGATCGCCCAGGCGCGCGGCGAAATCGAAGGCGCGGCGGACATCTGGCGCTATGCCGCGGCGCTGGCGCGAGACATCTCCGGCGACAGCTATTCCAACCTCGGCGCCGATCGTCTCGGCTTCGTGCTGCGCGAGCCCATCGGCGTCGTCTCAATCATCACGCCATGGAACTTTCCGCTGTTGATCGTCTCGCAGAAGCTGCCGTTCGCGCTTGCAGCCGGCTGCACATGCGTGGTCAAGCCGAGCGAAATGACCTCGGCCTCGACGCTGCATCTCGGCGGGCTGCTCGCGGAAGCCGGCCTGCCCGCGGGCGTCTGCAACATCGTCACCGGCTATGGCCCGGAGGTCGGCGCGCCGATGACCAGCGACCCGCGAGTCGACATGATCTCGTTCACCGGTTCGACGGCGGTCGGGCGCGCGGCGATGGCGGCCGCCGCGGCGACGCTGAAGAAAGTGTCGATGGAGCTGGGCGGCAAGAACCCGCAGCTCATCTTCCCCGACGCCGACATCGACGCGGCGCTCGATGCGGCGACGTTTGGCGCTTATTTCAACGCCGGCGAATGCTGCAACGCCGGCTCGCGGCTGTTGCTGCACGCCGATATCGCCGAGAGTTTTCTCGCCGAATTGGCCAAGCGCGCAGCGAAAGTGAGAGTCGGCGATCCCCTCGACGAGGATACGCGCGTCGGCGCGCTGATCAGCAACGATCATCTCGTCAAAGTGGAGTCCCATCTCCGCGCCGCTCGCGAAGCCGGCGCCGACATGCGCGCCGGAGGCGAGCGCCTCTCATCGAGCGGCCTGTTCATGGCGCCGACGATCGTCGCCGGCGTCACCGCTTCGATGACGATCGCCAAAGCGGAAGTGTTTGGTCCGGTCGTCGTCGCGCTGACGTTCAACAGCGCCGAGGAGGCGGTCGAACTCGCCAACGCTACCGATTACGGCCTGTCGGCAAGTGTGTGGAGCCGCGAAATCGACACGGCTATCGCCGTCGGCCGCGGCCTGCGCGCGGGCACGGTGTGGGTCAACACATTCATGGACGGCACGCCGGAGCTGCCGTTCGGCGGCTACAAACAATCGGGCGTCGGGCGCGAACTCGGGCGCAACGCCGTTAAAGACTATACCGAAGAAAAGACGTTCCACGTCCATAGCGGACCGCGAACGAGTTGGTGGCTGCCGCGCGGCTGAGAGGCGCGAGCAAACAAGAATCGGGAGCCAAGCAAGGCTTCTGGAAACGGCGCCGGACCGTATCCGGCGGGAGAGTAACGTACTGGAAGGGTAACCCATGAGAATTCGCGATGTCTTGATGGCCGGCGCGATGGCCGTATCCGCGATCGGTATTGCCGGCGGCGCGTTCGCGGCCGACAACAAAGAGATCCAGATGCTGCACTGGTGGACCTCGGGCGGCGAAGCCGCCGCGCTGAATGTGCTCAAACAGGATCTCGCCAAGGAGGGCTACACCTGGAAGGACGTTCCGGTCGCCGGCGGCGGCGGCGGCGCGGCAATGACGACCCTCAAGGCGCTGGTGGCTGCCGGCAACCCGCCGACCGCGTCGCAGATCCTCGGCTATTACGCGCTGGACTACGCGGAAGCCGGCAAGCTCGGCGACATCACTTCGCTGGCGACCAAGGAAGGCTGGGCCAAGGTCATTCCGACCGCATTGCAGAAGTTCACGACGTATGACGGCAAGTGGGGCGCGGTGCCCGTCAACATCCATTCGGTCAACTGGGTGTGGATCAACAAGGCGGTGTTCGACAGGATCGGCGGCACGGAGCCGAAGACCTTCGACGATTTCGTCGCGCTGCTCGCCAAGGCCAAGGCGGCGGGCGTCATCCCGCTCGCGCTCGGCGGCCAGCCCTGGCAGGAAGGCACGATGTTCGACTCGATCGTCGCCTCGACCGGCGGCATCGCCTTCTACAAGAAGGCGTTTGTCGATCTCGACGAGTCCGCGCTGAAGTCCGACACGATGAAGAAGTCGTTCGATAACCTCGCCAAACTGCGCGACTATCTCGATCCCAACTATGCCGGCCGCGACTGGAACCTCGCCACCGCGATGGTGATCAAGGGCGACGCCCTCGTGCAGGTGATGGGCGACTGGGCCAAGGGCGAATTCAAGGCCTCCAACAAGGAAGCGGGCAAGGACTTCCTCTGCTATCGCTTCCCCGGCACCGACGGCTCGGTGATCTACAACACCGACATGTTCGCGATGTTCGACGTCTCCGCGGATCGTAAGGCGGCTCAGCTCGCGCTTGCCGACGCGACGATGAGCGTCAGCTTCCAGTCGGCGTTCAACGTCGTCAAGGGTTCCGTCCCCGCCCGCATGGACGTGCCGGATACCGACTTCGACATTTGCGGCAAGAAGGGCATCGCCGACGTCAAAGCCGCCAACGCCGCCGGAAACTTTGTCGGTTCGATGCAGCAGAACTACGCCCAGCCGCCGGCGATCGCGACCGCCTACGGGGACGTGGTGACCAAGTTCCTCCATGGCGAAATCAAGACGTCCGACTCCGCCGTCGCCGAGCTGGTCAAGGCGATCAACGCCGCCAAGTAAACTCGCTCTGTTCCCTCTCCCGCCGCCGCGGGAGAGGGTTACGCGACTTCCTCGCCTCGCTTCGATCGAGCAGGATAGGCGCCGCCGCAACGGGAGGACGCAAATGATCGCCAAAGCGCCGACAGCGGCGAACGATAATCCGCGCCACTCTTCGCTGCGCGCGGTTCTGCAAGACTGGGCGCCTCGGCTCGTGCTGGCGCCGTCGTTCCTGCTGATCGTCGTTTTCGTCTATGGCTTCAATCTCTGGACGCTGTTCCTGTCCTTTACCAACGCCAAAGCCTTCACGTCGACGAAATTGATCGGCTTGGCGAACTACCAGAAGATGTGGACCTGGACGTTCGAGACCGATCCCCCTTCGAACTGGTACACGGCGCTGATCAACATGGGGTTGTTCGGCGGGCTCTATGTCGGCTTTTGCCTGGCGCTCGGGCTCGGCCTGGCGATCCTGCTCGATCAGAAGATCCGCGGCGAGGGCGTCCTGCGGCCGATCTATCTCTATCCGCTGGCCTTGTCGTTCATCGTCACCGGCACGGCATGGAAGTTGTTCCTCGACCCGCGCATCGGTCTCGAAAAGGCCGTGCACGATTGGGGCTGGACGAGCTTCCATTTCGATTGGGTCGTCAATCCCAGCATGATGATCTATTGCGTCGCCATCGCCGGCGTCTGGCAGACCTCGGGCTTCGTGATGGCGATGTTCCTGGCGGGCTTGCGCGGGGTCGACAGCGAGATCCTGAAGGCCGCGCAGATCGACGGCGCCTCGGCCTTCCAGACCTATCGCCGCATCGTCATCCCGATCATCCGACCCGTGTTCTTCTCGGCGCTGATCATACTCGCCCACATGGCGATCAAATCCTACGACCTCGTGATCTCCGTCACCGGCAAAAATCCGGGAGGGGCCGCGGAACTGCCCTCGACTTTCATGTACTCGTACACGTTTACGCGCAACCAGATGGCGGTGGGTTCGACGAGCGCGGTCATCATGCTGGCGACCATCGCCGCCATCATGGTCCCTTATCTCTACTCCGAATTGAAGGAGAAAGCGCGATGAGCGCCGCCGATCTCGTCGTCTCCGGGCCGAGCCGCGAACCCACGCGCCATTCGCTGACGACGCGCATCGTCATCTATGGTCTGCTGATCGTGTTCGCACTGGTCTATATCGTTCCGCTGGTCGTCATGGTCAACACCTCGCTCAAGCCCCTCGACGAGGTGACCGGCGGCAACATGTTCGCGTTGCCGCAACATCTCACCTTTCAGCCCTGGGTCCGCGCGTGGGGCGAAGCGCGCATTGGCGTTTCCGAGACCGCCGGCATCGCCGGATATTTCGCCAATTCGATCAGGATGGTCGTGCCGGCGGTGCTGATCTCGACGGTGCTCGGCGCGCTCAACGGCTATGTGCTCACCAAGTGGAGGTTTCCGGGACATGCGCTGGTGTTCGGCCTGATGCTGTTTGCCTGTTTCATCCCGTTCCAATCGGTGATCATTCCGATGGCGGTGATTCTAGGCATGCTCGGTCACATCGGCAACGAACTCAGAGACGCGACGGGTTGGTCGTTGGGCTTCGGCAACCCGACCGTCAATCTGGTCATCGTCCACGTTATCTACGGCCTCGGATTCACCACGCTGTTCTTCCGCAACTATTACGAGGCGTTCCCGACCGAACTCGTCAGGGCGGCGATGATGGACGGAGCGGGCTTCTTCCAGATTTTTCGGCGCATCCTGCTGCCGAATTCGACGCCGATCATCATCGTCACCGTCATCTATCAGTTCACCAATATCTGGAACGATTTCCTGTTCGGCTCGACCTTCGCCGCCGGCGATTCCTCGCCGATGACGGTGGCGTTGAACAATCTGGTCAACACCTCGACGGGCGTCACCGAATACAACGTCAACATTGCTGCGGCGATCATCGCCGCTGGGCCCACGCTGTTCGTCTATATCGTCGGCGGCCGCTATTTCGTGCGCGGCCTGATGGCCGGCGCCGTGAAGGGATGAGATCATGGCGACTCTGGAGATCAAGGGCCTTCGCAAACGTTTTGGGGCGCTCGAAATCCTCAAGGGCATCGACATCACCCTCGAGAAGGGCGGCTTTCTGGTGCTCGTCGGCCCCTCCGGTTGCGGCAAGTCGACGCTGCTCAACACCATCGCCGGTTTGGAGTCGATTTCCTCGGGCGAGATCAGGATCGGCGGCCGGGTCGTCAACGATCTGCATCCCTCCAGGCGCGACATCGCGATGGTGTTCCAGTCCTACGCGCTCTATCCCAATATGTCGGTTGGCGAGAACATCGCCTTCGGCATGGAAATGCGCGGCGTAGCGAAGCCGGAACGCGACAAGGCGGTCGCAGCGGTCGCCAAGACCCTGCAAATCGAGCATCTGCTGCAACGTCGTCCCGGCCAATTGTCGGGAGGCCAGCGCCAACGCGTAGCCATGGGTCGGGCGCTGGTGCGCCAGCCCAGCGTGTTCCTGTTCGACGAGCCGCTGTCCAATCTCGACGCCAAGCTGCGCGTCGACATGCGCGTCGAGATCAAGCGGCTGCATCAAACAACCGGCACGACGATCGTCTACGTCACCCACGATCAGATCGAGGCGATGACTTTGGCGACCAAGATCGCCGTGCTCAAGGACGGCGAAGTGCAGCAGGTCGGCAGCCCCTCGGAAATCTACAATATGCCGACCAACCTGTTCGTCGCCGACTTCATGGGCTCGCCGGCAATGAACCTGCTCGAAGGCAAGGTCGCGCGCGCCGATGGCGCGCCGGGGATCGTGATCGAGCGCCAGGACCATCCGCCGATCGTCGCGCCCGTACCCGCCAGCGCCGACGTCAGCAAGCTCGCCGACGGCGCCAAAGTGATCTTCGGCATTCGCCCCGAGGCGGTCAACGACATGGAGAGCATCGACCGCAACGCCAAGTTGATCGTGAAGTTCGAGGCCAAGGTCGAGCTCGTCGAACCTGCGGGCTCGGATACATTCGTCGTCACCCGCGCCGCCGGCACGGAATTGACGGCGCGCATGCGCGCCGACGCCGACCTGAAGGTCGGGCAGAACCACACCTTCGCCTTTAATCTCGACAAGGCCCTGCTGTTTGATCCCGCCACCACGCGGCGTATCTGAACCCGGGAGAGCGCCCCTTCCCGCACGGAGGCGGCGAGAGGATTCGATGTCTGATCATGAAACCGTCGACGTCCTCGTCATCGGCTCAGGGATGGGCGGCGGGACTTTCGCCGTCGGCCTTGCGCCGACGGGCGCGAAAATCCTGATCCTGGAGCGCGGCGAGCGTTTGCGCGACAGCGTGGACGCGCGCGACCCCCGTGCGATCTTCCAGCGCGGGGCGTTCAGACCCCACGAGTCCTGGCTCGACGGCGACGGGCAGGCGTTCAATCCGGGCAACTACTACTACGTCGGCGGCAACTCGAAGCTCTACGGCGCGGTGCTGCTGCGCTATCGCGCCGAGGATTTTTCGCCCCGGCAATATCGAGACGGCGCGACGCCCGGCTGGCCGTTCGCCTACGACGAGTTGGAGCCCTGGTACACGCGCGCGGAGAAACTCTATCAGGTCCGCGGCGCGCTGGGGTTCGACGCCACCGAGCCTGGCCATTCCGAGCCCTATCCGTTTCCTGAAGTTCCTGACGAACCTGCGATCGCCGTCGCGCGCGAACGGATGAAGCGGGTGGGGCTGCATCCGTTTCCCCTGCCGCTGGGCGTCGATGTCGAGCGATGGCTCAAAGGCGGCCAGACGCCGTGGGACGCGTTCCCGGACACTGGCCACGGCAAGATGGACGCGGAAAATTGCAGTGTGAACGTCGCGCTGACGCACGACAATGTCGAGTTACGCACCGGCGCCCGGGTCGAGCGACTTGTCGTTGAGCCCGATGGCCGACGCATCGCCGGCGTCGAGATCCTGCGCAACGGCGAGCGGCGCA
>Ga0302319_10005581_pt1 | contig 25249 bp, 23 predicted proteins | sample Bog_T0_2_FD_203319 | JGI IMG/M metagenome (GOLD analysis project Ga0302319, IMG submission 203319) | Peat permafrost microbial communities from Stordalen Mire near Abisko, Sweden - Bog_T0_2 | ecosystem: Environmental > Terrestrial > Soil > Wetlands > Peat | place: Sweden: Abisko, Stordalen Mire...
AGCCGTCGCACAGGCTTTCCCATTCGGCGCTGGACATTTCTTCCAACGTCTTGGTTTTCCAAAAGAATCCCTCTTGACCCGAGGGCGGCTTGGAGCGGGCGGTCATGATTTTCCAGCGATTCCGGGCACAGAGCGGTTGCGGCCCTTCTAGAGCGTTTTTGCGCGAAGTGGAAACCGGTTCGCGCCGGGAAAACGCGTCAAATCAAGAATCTAGAGCCCGCTTCGGTTCAATCGAAACGGGGCTCCGGGGCCTGCGGCGTTTCGGCTGCAGGCGGAGCTGGCGGGCCGCCGATAAAAACCCGGGACAGCGTTAGCCCTGCCGATCAAAATCGCGAGCCACGCCATTGGTTTATGGCCCCCGCTCGGTTAGAAGTTGAGCCGAGTCCCCGATGGCGCCAAAGCGCCTTGGGTTTGCCGCAACATTCCCGCAAGACGTCTCGACGGCGCCCGGCCGGGTGTTCGAGCGCCTTCGAACTGACCAAGGGCTTCGGTGCGCAAGATCGTGCCAACGGAATGGAAGAAGAAGATCCGGCACTGGATGCTGGATTTCGACGCGCGCATCGACTCCACCCTGTTCTCCACCGGCAAGGGCGTGCGCGAGCTCTATGAGCGCTACTCCACCTTCATGGACCGCTTCTATGTCGGCCGCTGGAAGCGCTGGGTCTTCATCGAGCCGTTGTCGGAAGCCGCCACCCTCGGCCTCGGCGGCATGATCCTGATGCTGGCGCTCGCGATTCCCGCGTTTCGCGAGACCGCCGACGACGACTGGCTGAAGAAATCCGATCTGGCGGTGACCTTCCTCGATCGCTACGGCAATCCGATCGGCAGCCGCGGGATCAAGCACAATGATTCGATCCCGCTGGAGGATTTTCCGGACAATCTGATCAAGGCGACGCTGGCCACCGAGGATCGGCGTTTCTACGACCATTTCGGCATCGATGTCGCCGGCACCTTCCGCGCGCTGTTGACCAACGCCCAGGCCGGCGGCGTGCGGCAGGGCGGCTCCTCGATCACCCAGCAGCTGGCCAAGAACCTGTTCCTCAGCAACGAGCGCACCATCGAGCGCAAGGTCAACGAGGCGTTCCTGGCGATCTGGCTGGAGACGCGCCTGACCAAGAACGAGATCCTGAAGCTCTATCTCGACCGCGCCTATATGGGCGGCGGCACCTTCGGGGTCGACGGTGCGGCGCATTTCTACTTCAACAAGTCGGCGCGCGACGTCAACCTGTCGGAAGCGGCGATGCTGGCTGGCCTGTTCAAGGCCCCGACCAAATACGCGCCGCACATCAACCTGCCCGCCGCCCGCGCCCGCGCCAACGTGGTGCTGGACAACCTGGTCGACGCCGGCTTCATGACCGAGGGCCAGGTGTTCGGCGCCCGGCGCAATCCGGCCACCGCGGTCGATCGCCGCGACGAGGCATCGCCGAACTACTATCTCGACTGGGCGTTCGACGAGATGCGCAGGCTGGTCGACACCTTCCCGAAATCCTACACCGAGCGCGTGTTCGTGGTCCGCACCGCGATCGACATGAACGTGCAGCACGCCGCCGAAGACGCCATCGAGAACCAGCTGCGCCAGTTCGGCCGCGACTATCACGCCACCCAGGCCGCCACCGTGGTGTCCGATCTCGACGGCGGTGTCCGCGCTATGGTGGGGGGCCGCGACTACGGCGCCAGCCAGTTCAACCGCGCGGTGGACGCCTACCGGCAGCCCGGCTCGTCGTTCAAGCCCTATGTCTACACCACAGCACTGCTCAACGGCTTCAAGCCGACATCGATCGTGGTCGATGGCCCGGTCTGCCTCGGCAACTGGTGTCCGCAGAACTACGGCCACTCCTATTCCGGCGCCGTGACGCTGACGCAGGCGATCACCCGTTCGATCAACGTGGTGCCGGTCAAGCTGTCGATCGCGATCGGCAACGATCCGAAGAACCAGTGGGAGTCCGCCAAGCGGGGCCGCGCCAAGATCGTCGAGGTGGCGCGCCGCTTCGGCATCAAGGCGCCGCTGCCGGATACGCCGTCGCTGCCGATCGGCGCCGACGAAGTCACCGTGCTCGAGCACGCCGTGGCCTACGTGACCTTCCCCAACAAGGGCCGATCGGTCACCCCGCACGCGGTGCTGGAAGTCCGCACCGGCGCCGGCGACCTGGTCTGGCGCTACGACCGCGACGGCCCCAAGCCGCTGCAGGCCATTCCGGCGTCGGTTGCCTCGGATATGGCGGGCATGATGAGCCACGTCGTCAGCGAGGGCACCGCGCGGCGCGCGGCGCTCGACGGCATCCCGACCGCCGGCAAGACTGGCACCACCAACGCCTACCGCGACGCCTGGTTCGTCGGATACACCGGCAACTTCACCTGCGCCGTCTGGTACGGCAATGACGATTACTCCCCCACCAACCGCATGACCGGCGGTGCGCTGCCGGCGCAGACCTGGCACGACATCATGACCGCCGCCCATCAGGGCGTCGAGATCAAGGAAATTCCCGGGGTCGGGATGGGCACGAAATTGCCCACGCCAGCCTCCTCGGCGCAAGTTGCGGCCGGCGGCGCCCCGAGGGCGCCGGAGATCAAGCCGGGACCGCCGCCGATCTTGACCAAACGCGGCGCGGACATCCTGGTGCAGGTGGAAAAGATGCTCGACGACGCCGCCAAGACCGCCGGGGATCCCACGAAACCTGTCAAGCCGGTGTCGTCCAACGCCGTTCCGTTCCCGGACAGTTTTGCAGCGGCGATCCCAGGCAGTGCGGTCACCGCAGCGCCGCGTAAGAACTGACCGTGCGCCTGATCTTCATCACTTTGCTGGCGCTGATCATCGCCACCGCCGTCGGCCTCGGTGCGACGTGGATCACCACGACCCGCGGCACCGATCTCGGCACGCTTAGGATCGGCGCCTGGACCGCCCGGCCCAAGACCGGCACCGCCGATATCGACCCGTATTCCCGCGCCTCGATCGCCCGCAGTGGCGAACTCCCGGTCGGCACCGGCGACGGCGTCGCGTTCTCGGCGACGACCGACGACCGCAAGCGGTCGCTCGACGGCCGCTGCGACGTCGTGGTCTCGGGCGTGACGCCGGCGGCGCGGTTCTGGACGCTGACACTTTACGACCCGAAGGGGCATCTGGTCGCCAATTCGCTGCAACGTTACGGATTCACCAGCCAGGAAATCATCCGCGGCGCCGACGGCGCGTTCGAGATCCGGGTGGCGTCGAGATCCCGGGCCGGGAACTGGCTGCCCACCGGGGGCATCGAGCGCTACGCGCTGATGCTGCGGCTTTACGATACGCCGGTTGGCGTGGCGACCCGGACCCAGCGCGACGCGCCGATGCCCTCCATTGCGACCACGGGGTGCCCATGATCCGCATCCTGTTCACGATCATCGCGGGCGCGCTGTTGGGCGGCATCGTGCACCTGGTCAGCGTGCTGGCACTGCCGCGGATTGCGACGCTGGACGCCTATTCGCGGCTGGCGCCGACGACCAGCCTCAACGCGGTCACCCCGCTGCCCCTGGCCGACCCGAACACGGCGCCGATGCCGTTCATGGACCCGGCATTCGCGATCGCCATCTGCCGCTACGATCTGTCCCAGGGCTCGATCAAACTCTCGGTTCCCGTCAGTCAGGCCTATACTTCGGTGTCCTTCTACACCCGCAACGATGTCGCCTATTACGCCATCAACGACCGCTCCGCCGGACGCAAGGTGATCGAGCTCGACCTGATGACGGAAGCCCAGCACGCCGAACTGCCCGAGGACGAGGATGTCACGGCGGCCGACCGGCTGATCATCGACTCCCCGACCGCAACCGGTCTGATCGTGCTGAAGGCGCTGGCCCCTGAACCCGGCCTGATGCCGCAGGCGCAAGCCTCGCTCGCCGCTGCGAGCTGCAAGGTGCAGACCGACGCCCCGGCCAAGCAGGCGCAAGCGCCCGTCGCCAAGCGCTAGCGAGCGGCGCGCGTACGAACGGTTCGAGTGATCGCCGCATCGGCAATTCTCGACGTCGAGCGGTTCGCGGCGATTGAAAATCGCCTTCACCATCGCGGATCGACTTAAACGTCCGGATGAAAAAGCAGCCTCGCGCCAACGTCGGCGCCGCGATGCTCGAACTGTGCCCTTGCTAACCGCAGCGATCGGTTTAACCGAGATACGCAACTACATGAAATCGCAGCGATTATCTTGTCTGAAAATCGGACGCCACCGTTCGTCCCGGCCAACATCTGCGTCGCCCGCGTTGCGTGCACCCGACGCGACATCGCCGTGCCTGAGGTTGAAGTTGAAGTAGAACGTGAGTCGGTCTCATCAGCGCCTTGCCGACGGGTTCGCGGCTTCATGTCGCTTTACGTAAACTTGAGCAAAGAAACCCTATGCTACGGAAAAGGGCCGTTCGTGGTTCTGGCCGAATTCACGTCCGGCGGGCGCAGCAGGAGACGACAGCATGCCCCCTGAGCGCCACTCGCCCGTCGGCCTGCCGCGCTTGGACCTGTTGGTGCCCGCCCGATGGGAAGCGGTGGGCATTGCGGCGTCGGCACAGCTCGCCATTGGCATTCCCTTTGTGGCGTTCGCAAACCTCGTGCTGCCAGGCGGTTACGCCATCCCCGGCACGCAAATTCACCTGGCAGCCCGGCAGAGGCGTGAAGACGCTACCTTGCTCGCCGGCCTGGTGGCCGCCGAGCCCTAGCCGCGCACGCTCACGGCCGCGCCGGCCACGGGCTTCGCCGCCACCGGCGGGTTCGCCGTCTGCGCCGCCAGTTCGTTAATTAAGCGGTCGGCATCGGCGGCCTGGTTGTCCGGCGCCTGCAGCACCAGCCGCTCCAGCCCCCAGCGGTAGGACGAGACCCGCTGCTCCAGGCACTGCTGCACCCACTGCACGATCAGGCCGTTCTCCTGCATGCGGGCGACCGCATCGTCATGCTCCCGCGGGCTTAGTCCCGAAATATGCGCCAGACTGGCGTTGCGCTTCCGGTCGAGATCGATCACGCGCACGGCGGCTGCGAAGAACGGTTCAAACCGGGTGATATCATCGCGGACGTCGTCCATCAGTTGGGCGTAGCGCGACGCGTGCGAACGGTGGGGCTCATCGATCAGCGTGCGGCCGTAGGCGGTGCGGTCGAACACCACCTTGTGCCGCCATGGCGAGGGCAGCGCGCTGTACTCGCCAAACACGCTCCGCCAGGCGGGACGCGAATGCGGCGGCTCGATCAGGGGGTAGGCCAGATCGCGCAACTGCCGTTCATTGTCGGTGAGCTGGAATTGCGAGGCGCGCAGCCCGACGCTCGAAGTCACCTCGCCGCCGATCCAGCGGTGCATGTCGTCGTTGAGAAAGTCCTGCCGGGTGCGGCCGAAATCGCCGCCGCTGCAGCCACCGAGCGCCGTGGCGATCAAAAATAGCGCCAGCGCCGGTGACAAGCGCCGGCCCGGCCGGCTTGTCCGGATCGGAAAGCTGGTCTCCGGCATATCGAAATTTCCTGACGTCAGCGGCGACGGCGACGACGGCCCGGGGCGGTACCTTCTTCCGGTCCGCGGCCCCCGCTGGTTTCGTCGGGGTCGCGTTCGATCCGGACCACGGGAAGGATCAATATGGTCCCCATGCCATCGCGGGCAGCGACATCCATGGTTGAACCCCGCCGTCGCGACGCGGCATCCGCCGGAAATTCGATGATGGTTCCCATGTCAAAGCTCATCTCTCTCGGTGTCGCTCTGGCCCGATCCTTGCCCTCGACGCACATCATTAAGATCAGGACGTGGTTAACGGCATCTTAAGATGGAGCCAGGTCTCCGAATTCTCGTCGACGCCGACGCCCGCTTGGCTGCGGCACAAGCAAGGTTGAAGTCGGCTCCGCTACTACCCTTAACGGGCGGCCACCAAATAATGCAGTCAACTCCGAGAGATGCCCGGCAAAACCATTGCAAAATGCTCTTTAATGCAGAGCACGCGAAGCGAGTAACGCAATCTGCAGATCGCGCGATCGAGCAACTTGTCTCTCCTCCCCACTGCGCAACCTCAACATTTCGAATCTGGCGTTGCCCGTCGCCATCGCGCGCGACGCGCGGTCCGTCCCACTCATGGGACCCGAGATGGAACCGTTAAAGCAGGCAAGCAAATGGCCGGACGCTGTATCCAGGGCGCGTCCAGCAACTCAACTTCCTGACGGTCTTTGAGCACGGCGAGGTCATTTCGGGAGCGCGAGGCTCTCGACAAAGTTTTTAAAACCGGTATTTTTTGCAATTTAGCGCTGATGGGGGATTTCAATGCCGCTGACGCGGGGCCGTATTTTTGGCTATGATAATTCGCGAATGGCGTTCAGGTTTTCGATGTTGGACGGCGGCGAGGAAGTCGAATGTCAGATCAGTGCAGCTGCAATGGCCGACCTCGTTGGCGGCCCGCGAGACAGTTGCTTAGATCGGGAAACTCAGTTCTCGCGGCTGCGCGAAACCATTGAAGGTCTTGCATCGACCAAGTTCGATACCGCTAAAACCGTTCGTGGCGGCATTCTGCAAATTTTTGCGAAAGATGTTCCTAAAGCACGACGGAACGACGAATCCCGTCCTCGCGCGACAACCGCCCAAGGCGGTGAATGAAGCCCGAGATGGGCTTCGAGACTCCGAGTTGAGACGCCGCTAATCACGATTTCAGAGGCTGACGCGTCAAATCGGCGAGACTTGGGACGACGACGAGACGTTTGATTTTACCACTCTGAAAGGCGACGAAAAATCCCTCGTAGTCCTTGATCGAAACACAACCGTTGGAGTCTCCGTCGGGGCCAAGCATGTACCCGTGGGCGAGTAATCCGGATCTACCAAGGGTCGTGCTTCCTTCCACCGGGATCATGCGCAGAGCCTGTACGCCATGAAACGGTCGCTCCCGGCGCCTCAACTCGTATATCGCCGGCGGGGTAGCTCCAACGTTCTGCTCGCTGACATGGCGCGGATCGTCTCTCATGCTGCCAAACCCTGAGTGGGCCTCCAGCCGCCCCCCATTTGGCAGGTAAACTACCCGCTCTGATATGCCATAGACCGCGGTGAGATTATCATACCCCATTCCGGCAATATCTGGGGTTTCGCGGAATACGCCGTCCCCCGGTGTCAACGAAGCCAAGGTCGTGCGAGGCTGCATCAGATCGGAGAGCTTCTGCACAAGCGTGCGATCGCCGGACTGAGCGACGTCCCTTTCCGGAGCTCCGAGTTTCGATGCAGCGGGCCGCGGTTTAGGAAGCGGCGGGGCGGCAGGCATCCTGCTTGGCAATTCGTCGTGCTCTGACGAGCTGCTAACGCGATCCCTTAGCTTTTGTGCAAGGAGACCTTTGGCGACTCGGAGCGCAATGTCCATAGCGGAAGGAGGTCGAACCTCCACACGATTGAGGGACTTTGCATCGAAAAGAGATGCTTGATCCTTGGAGAAGCGTTGATCGGAGGGTAACGAACCGAACTGACTGGACCAGGCTCCGATTGCTGTGGCAGCGATCAACGCAGCCATGGCCGACGCAGTGCGCCTGACCATCGAACGCGGAACCTTAGCGCACGGCGCCATTCCAGCCATTGCCACTCCCCACGTCGGAGGTTCGCAAACACACCTTCCCAGACTAAATTATCGTGGAAGGCGAAGTGGGACGAAATATGGCCGATGCAGAGGCACGTCTGCCGTTTCAGCTGCGCCTGGATTCTTGGTATTGGCAACAGTAGCGCCCCCATCGGCCAAGCCCGCGAAACGAGCGCTTCGCTGACCCTCAAGATATTGGGGCCGCTTTCAGCTCGGCTTTGAGGTGATTTCCCCGCCCGCGGCGAGCGAGAGACACTTGAACGAAAATGATAGCGCAAGCCGTGGCCACCGCAGAAAAGATGTGTTTGCCCAAGCCGTCATGCCAGAACTCGTACATGGGAAAGCTGTAACAAACGAGCACAAGACGACAGATATTACACGCGAATTGAATGAGCGCCGCGACCAAACCAATATAGATGTCACTTTTCACCCAGTACTGTCGATGCAGCATCGAAAGCGTCACCCAACACAGCGATGCTAGCGACAGATTATGAAACGACGCGCATAGCGCAGTTATTTCCACATCGTGTCCGCTCGGGGTACTGACGATTGCATCGCTCCAGGACGCTCCTGGCACAAAAAGGCTCACAAGCCATCCGACTACACCTGCGTCGATTTGCAAAAGTATAAACGAGATTTTCGAAAAAATTAACGGCGCCCAAACTGCTTGCATTGCCACGGCAGCGGCCACGGTCCCTGCGGCTTTCGTGTTAAGGTCATGACGACCTCTGATAAATAGGAAAACCGCAAATAAGGTGATCGATAGACCTGAGAAACCTATAATCGCAACCAATACAGCAGAGCTGCAAGTTAACCAATCGGGCAGTGACGTGATGCCGAGCCTGCTCCTTGAAAGAAGATACAGCGATACAACGGCACCAAAGAACTCGAACGCCTGCAGGCCACCTCGGCCGCCGATGATATCAACTCTGTCACCTCGAAGTCCAAACGCGTCAAAAAAGAAAATTGCAAAAACAGCTATTCCCGACGCAAGAAGAAACTTGGTTGCTCGCATGCCACGCCCAGAGAGTCAGAAACAAAAAGGCGCCAAGCGATGTACGGCGAACATTAATTTCACTTCGATTGTCGTGATCTCGTCAAACGGGGCAGCACCACAAAAGCTAGCAAAGCGACCGCGGCGACGACTGCGCCCACCACCCCATCGCCAATTTCAGGTCCAGGAGCGGCCGCTGGAACGGCCATAGCAGAGGTGGAAACGACGCATACAATGCTGCTCGGAGTCAGCGCGCGAAAAAATGACATCACAGACGCCCTCTTTTAATTCAACGTTATATGCAACCTTATAATTAATCGTTTTACTAGTCAAATAATATGTTTTACTTCTTGTAAATTAACCATGGAATTAACGGGACTGGCGCCCATTAACCATAAAAAAGCATCGCGGCGCGGCGTTTGGGGCCTGTCCGCATCTAAAAGAGATTCGCAAATTACCCAATTGGCTGACGCGGATCTTCACCAGCAGCCTCGATTCATACGAAGCCTAGGTCTAGGCGCACTCGCCGCTTCGGCTTGTTGACCGGCCGCGAGGCGATTCCATCGTCGTTCAACACAATAGCTTACCCCGCTTGAAACCGCACGGTGCGCTTGGCGCGGCTTATTGCATGCGCAGCTGCCAAATTTCGACCGATGGCGGCCAATCCGCCTCCGGTGGGTGTCTCCGATCGATGCCAGGCACAAGTCGCCCCGCCGAGATCGTCACCCCTGTCGGGCCTGACCGAAGGCGCGCGCCCTATTTGAAAAGCTTGTCGGCAGCGACCAGGAAGGACTCTGGCATCACAAGTTTCAACGCCTTGGCGGTCGTGAGATTGACTTCGAGGTTGAACTTGATCGGCTGCGTAACCGGAAGATTGCCAGGCTTGGCGCCGCGCAGAATTTTGTCAATATAATCTGCAGCGCGCTCATTGAGAGGGTCTGCACCTCCACCGTAGGCAAGCAATAGGCCATTCTCTGCGTATGGGTAATTACCGAAGGTTGGAATCCGATACCGCCTCGCAAGTTCGGCAACGCGGGTGAGGTTCGCGTCCAGCAAAAGGGCCGAGCTCAACATATGCGGCATCGAAACCTTCAGACGCAAACCGCTCAAAGATCGCCTCGTAATCCCCAGGCGTCGCTGGATTGAAGGCTTGCCAGGTAAATTGCAGTTTCGTCCGTCGTTTTCCAACCGCGCACGAACGCCCGCATCCCCTCGTTTGCCCATCGACCCAGCCGAGTTCTGCGAGGCGGCGTCTGAACGGACTGCACACCTTGGAGGAAGTCGGGCACCCGCTAGTTTCCGCGAGCGGGTACCTGCCACGACCAAAGGCAACACCGAATGACGGAGCGACGTCAAACGAATTCAACCCCTACCAGCGGGCGGCTGGGGCAGTCAGTTCTGAAGCATCCAACGGCTTCGGCAGAGATGTCACCACTTCCGCCGAATCAGCCGGATGACCCAGCCGGCCTGCCCCGATCAGAAACCGATCGAGGGTAAGAACGTCTGTTGCCCGAGGGATTGCGACCTCTGCCAGAGGGGCTGATCCTTCGAACCGATCGATATGGCGCTGATTGCAACAGTAAAAAAAGCGCTCTGTAAGCATTGTAGGTGGCTGCGGGGCGACTCGGTGCGGAATCCCACATCACAATGTCTCCTGCGGTCGTGCATACGTGCCACCTCCACGAACGGCCTCGTTTATTCACGACCACTTCAAAAACTGGAAATTCATTGGGCATTGACGTTGAGACCTTATCGTGGCTCCTTGGAAAAAGGTACCCCGGTGCTTTGAAAAAACCGCCGAAGCGGTCTTTTTAGATCCTCTCAAAATTGGGTTTCTGCAGCTTCCGTCTGCCTGACGTCCCCGCAAAAAGTATTTGAAACCTAAATCTTTTACAGGTAGAGGGAGCTGCCGTGATTTCATATTGGTTGCTGCTCCACGGAGCTTGGCACACCGAAATCCCCCACCCGCGCCCTGGCTATCAAAGTGGAGATTGAATTCGCGGTCCCTCGCCCCGGTATCTAATCTTAAAGGTCGGCACTTGAATGGCATCTTTCTTCAACAGGATTGCGTTGTTTATTGACGGCGCCAATCTCTACGCAACCGCCAAGACGCTCGGATTCGACATTGACTATAAGCGCCTGTTGAAGGAGTTCGAGAATCGCGGAACGCTGTTGCGAGCTTTCTATTACACCGCGGTCATCGAAGATCAGGAATTCTCGTCAATTCGTCCCCTGATCGACTGGCTGGATTACAATGGCTACTCCGTCGTCACGAAGCCAACCAAGGAATTTATCGACGCCACTGGCCGCCGGAAGGTGAAAGGCAACATGGATATCGAGCTTGCGGTCGACGCGATGGAACTTGCCGGACACGTCGATCAGATCGTGCTGTTTTCCGGCGATGGCGATTTCCGTTCGCTGGTCGAAGCAATCCAGCGCCGCGGGGTGCGGGTTACGGTGGTCTCGACGGTTTCGAGCCAGCCCCCAATGATAGCAGACGAACTACGGCGCCAGGCTGATGTCTTTACCGATCTTATCGAACTAAGGCCTAAGATCGCCCGCGATCCGTCCGAGCGCCCGGCGCCACGCCATACCACTCCGCAATTCCTCCAGCGTCCGACTACACCGCCAAAGCGCGATGACGACGATTTCGAATAGAGCCGGCCCGCGAGCCCTGGCGAGCCGAGCAATATCCAATGAGAGACAGCTCGCCGGCAAGAGCGAAACGGCCCGGACCTAAGATCGCGGAGTTGAACGGGCATAGACGCCCAGGAACCGCCTCTATTGTTTTCAATCGGCCTGGACCGCACGGGAAAGCGCCCTTTATTAACAGGGAGAATCTACAAGGTTACGTCAGCTCGTCGATAAGGCGTTTGGCCTCTATCAGATCCGGGGTATCTAGCCCCTGTGTAAACCAACCATAAACTGGAGCGAGAACGTCACTGGCTTCCCGACGCTTGCCTTGATCGCGCCAAAGCCGCGCCAGCCCCGTCGCCGCGCGCAGCTCCCAAGATCTTGCCTTTTGCTCGCGCGCAAGCAACAGGGCACGCTCGTAGTACGCCTGGGCCTTTCCGTTAACTGGCTCTTTCGACATCAACTCGAGATCGCCTGCCATTCGGAGAATGTCCGATTCCTGCCAGCTCTCCTTGGTTGTTGCCTTCGCGCTCATGGCTTCACAAATGAAGCGCTTTGCGTCATCGAATTGATCCATTGCGATATGCGCACTTGCCAAACAGGACAAATACCACGGCATTCGCAACAAGTTCCATCCGGTCAACCGCGAGGCGGTGATTCCGGAGGTAATCATGTCGATTGCGGGTGCACCGTTGCCCGTTAGTGCAAACAAGCACCCCTGAAGCATCGTCGCGGCAGCGGTCCAGTATGAGCCTTCCATATCTTCGGTTACGGCCAAAAGCTCTCGGATTTGCGAGGCCGCAGTTTCGTAGTTGCCGATAACAAGATGAAACCACGCGATTCGGGTTAAGGCATAGAGGAACGTGGCCGTCTGCCCGATGTTGCGTGCCTGGTTGAGCGCTTCATCGGCATCATTCAGCGCCGCTTCAGGATATCCCAGAAGCCACAGGGCCAATGGCCGATTCGAAAGTATCGCCACTCCGGCATCCTGGCCGAACCGCGTTGCAAGGGCGCGATGTCCAGCTGGATCATACAGCAACAACGCGCGATCGAGGTGTGTCAAACTCTTCTCAATTTCGCCCAGATACAACTGCGATGTGCCCATCACGCGGTGACCGACGACAAGCGGGAATACGGTCTTCTGCGCTTCCGCGAGGGTCATGAACTCAACCGCCAGGTCGCGCACAGCGTCGCCGTTAAACGCTACATGGTTTGCTACCCAAAAGCCGTGCAGCACCGAGAGCAGCAGCAAGGGGTCCTCGGGCGGCTCGCCGAGTGCCTCCGCTCGCTCGACCAGCAAGCGGGCGTAACCTAAAGCCGCCTTGGTCTCCTGGGCCGCGTATCCCTTAGTGTGCATCAAGGCATTCGCCAGCGCGATCTGAAGCTTTATCTGCTCCCGGCGCAGGGCTGGCGTGCCCGGCACGGCCCCAATCAGGTCGAGTGCGCGGGTAAGCTGCGCTGCAGCTTCCTTGAGCGCCGAGCGCGTCAACGACAACTGCCCAGCCTTGCCCCACAGTGCCGCACCCTTCTCAAGGAGTGCGGCCTCGGTGTAGTGATATGCCAATAGCTCTGGCTGGGTGTCGGCGAGATCCGCGAATTGGGTTTCGAGGGTTTCCGCGATGCGGGCGTGCAGTGCGCGGCGTGGCTCGCGCCGCAGTGTGCCATAGGCCGCGTCTTGAACAAGGGCGTGCCTGAAGGTGTATTCCGCATCAGGCGGGCTACCGCGGCGCCGGATCAGGTCGGCCTCTACCAATTCCGCCAGAGCCTCGTCGAGGCGGTGTTGCGGCATCGCCGCCACCGCGCTGATCAGATGGTAGGAGAAGTGCCGGCCCAGGGCCGCACCAATCTGCACGATCTCGCGCCCCGGCCCGATTCGATCGAGCCGTGCCAGCAGCGAAGCATGGAGCGTCATCGGAATTTCCGGCGTAGGACGCGGCCCCTTGGTGGTGTCGTAGTTGCGGGTGTCCGCCAGCGTGCCGCTCTCGACCACCGCCTTGGTCAACTCCTCGATGAACAACGGAATACCGTCAGCGCGGTCAAGAATTTTGTTGGCGATGGCTTTCGGCAGAAGCTTGCCCTGAACTACGGCGGCGATAATCGCCTCGCACTGCCGCGGCGGTAGCCGGCCAAGAACCACTGAGGTCGTCTGGATGCGACCGGCCCATGGCGACAAGAATTCTGGCCGCGCGGTGACCAAGACAAGCAAGCGCCGTAGCGGGGCTCGCTCGACAATCAGATCCATCAATTCAAGCGAGGTAGGGTCGGCCCAATGCACATCCTCGAACACCAAGAGCAGCGGCTGTGATGCCGCTAGCGCCTCGACATGTACCGCCAGCGCTTCGAGGGTTTTCTCCTTGCGCTGCTGTGGCGTGAGGGCCGGAAGCGGATAGCGGTCCCCGGTCGGAATGGATAGTAACTGCGCAAGCAAGGATACCGTATTGTCCAGATTGACAGCCGACTGCCTTACAAGCGCTTCGAGCTTCAGGAGCCGTTGCTCATTCGTGTCCCCGCGATGAAAGCCTGCGGCGCGTCCCAGCTGATTGATAAACGGATAGAGCGGGCTGTCCTGATGATGAGGCGAGCAAAACAGGCGCTGCAACGCGTGCGGCTCAGCCCTCAGTAAGTCCTGGGCGGTTTGGGCGATACGTGACTTGCCTATTCCTGGCTCGCCGACGAGCAGAAGTATCGAGCCCTCGCCATCCTTCGCCCGCCGCCAACGCCGCAGCAGCAACTCGATTTCCTCCTCACGGCCGACCAGCGGTGTAAGCTTGGCTGGATGAAGCGCCTCGAATCGGCTCTCGATGCTGCTCTCACCCAGCACCTGCGCAACCTGCAGAGGGGTCGGCAATCCTTTGAGTTCGACGAAGCCCAGTTCGTGATAATCGAAAAGGCGACCGAGGAGACGTTGCGTGCTTTGATCGACGATGATCTGACCAGGCTTGGCCAGCGCTTGCAGGCGGCTCGAAAGAGCCAGGGTCAGAGCATCTCCTAGAGCGGTTCGGTCTTTCGTGTCTTGCTCGCCGCCAATCACCGCCATTCCGGTAGCGATCCCGGTGCAAGGTCGCACGGCTGCGCCGAGCTCGACGCTCAATTGTTCTCCCAATTGTCGAAGCGCCAATGCCGCACGCACGGAATTTTCAGCATCCTGCTCGCGCGCTTGCGGATAGCCAAAATACGCGATCAAACCGTCGCCTGCACAGCGGGCTATATGGCCGTGGTGGTGCTCGATGATGTGCCCGCAGCGCCGATAGCAAGCCTCATTTATATGCAGCAATTCCTCAACATCCGGGTACGCGGTGAGCCATGTAAGCTCGCTCGCCATGATCGTGAGCGGCCGGCGCTCACCCGGGTAAGGCGCGGGCTTCCCCTCTTGCCGGGAACGGCCGATGACAGCGCCCGCTGCAGCGAGGCGTTCGACACCTTCGGTGCGACGGGTTGAAGGAAGCGTCGCTTTGAGCTCGATGTCGGCAGCTACCGTCGCTTCATCTCCATTTGGGGCCAAATTTGCTCCCGTACCGGGCAGAAGGTCGAGCACCGAGGTGCCAGCCCGGATCGCGTCGGCGAGCGCAACGGTTCTGTCGTCCGGTGCCACGCCGAGTTCACGACGCAGGTGATCACGGCAAGACGCAAATTGACGGACGGCTTCGCCACGGCGGCCGACGTGCACATAGAGTTGCATCAGCAGTCGGTGGCCATCCTCGCGCAGCACATCAATTGCGACCAGCCGCTGAGCGGCGATGATGGCGCTATCGTGATCGCCGGCATTTGAGAGCTTCGTTGCGAGGCGATAGAGCATGCCGCAGGCTATTAGCTCGAGCCGGTTTCGCTCGAGCGCGACCCAGTCCATAAACGCCTCAGACTGGACGTCCAAATCGGCGAGGAACTCGCCGCGATAGAGCTCATTGGCGGCAATGAGATCAGCCAGCCCCGGGGATTGGGCCAGGACCTCGAAGCGACGTGCATCGACCTCGATAACGTCGGACGCCGCCAACAGCACGTCGTCACCGGTCGTTTTGATATGGTCCGGGGCATCGGGTCCGAACGCCCTGCGTATTGCGGCCAAGCTCTGCCGAAGGCTGTGGCGTCCTTGCTCGGCTGCGCTGTTCGTCCAAAGCAGATCGACAAGCTTTTCTCGCGGAATAGCCCGTCCGCGGTAGATCGCCAGGTAGGCCAGCAAGCCCCTGGCTTTCTTGGGTAAATCGTCAAAATTGCCGCCGTTATGTCGAGGTCGGCCAAGCAACTCAATGAGAGGCATTTTTAAGCCGTGCTACTAAGAAAATCAGCCTAGGCGCTTAATGACAGTCAATTTTGGCGATGCGTTGACCTTGACTGCATGCGGCATCGACGCCGGTAGCTTAATATCTTTGGATGATCTGCACAATTAGTTAGCCGGTGGATCCATAATGATCCAAGGGATGCGTTGCCGCTTGTCTTCGCCGCGAAGGAACGCCGTCGAAAGTAGGAAATCTAGCGCCATTTAAGAGCGCATTAGTAGCTAGGGTTGCAAACGCTACAATCCGCCCCCAAGCTTCGTGAAGGCGTACACGTGTTTGCTCAAAAAATCCTGGCAAGCGATGTCAGGCTGGGTCTGGCCTATCGTGTGATGCGCGATGAAGTTGTTCAGAATTTACAATCGAGGTTCGCGAGATGCGCCCCAAAGCAGGTAAGCAGTGAACGCGGAGACTGCCGTCCAACCAACGGTTAGGCCAAGTAGCAACCCTTGCATCGTCGTCATTGTAAGGCCCCACATCAATGTCGATTCGCAAATTCTGCGGATTTCAGAGGCTTTGCCAAGCAAAAGCTGTTGTGCAGCGCAACCAAATCGAACAGAAGGCCGCCTTCGCCCTGGTCTCTCTCATTTCAAATTCGACCCACTCCACACTACGACCGCCCTTTGACCAATGCAGCCAGGCGACGGCAATGTCGGCCCTACCAAATTTACAGCGCCAAACATCAACGAAAAGGCATACGCTGCGCCGCAACAACCACGAAGTGCATTCGCAATTAACGCCCACTCGGCCGTTCAATTCAATTCGGTGCCTTCCCGAACCCTCCGGATGGACAATTTAATGCCTGGTGGATTCATGGCTTACCGCAACAACCTCTCGGTTCCTTCGCTGGAACTGAACTTTTAATTGGTTCGCGCGGCAAAAGTCTGTGAGGAATAAGGCTCGCGGCGGCGCCGCTTATTGTGAGAACCCAATCAGTCAAGGCATTGTCATGAAGGCCCGAAGATTGACACAGTCAAAAATTGCTAGGAGCAATTCCGACGCAAGCCTGGCAAGGAGTTATTTTGATCTGCAAAGACTGCGCGACGAAATTCGCAAGGCAGAGACAGGCTGCGCGCTACGACGCTCAAAAAAACGCCCTCCCCGCAAGCATCTTGCTAGTTGATCTCATCTGACGTGAGAGAGCGACTCAAGGCTCTTCAGTGCGTCCTGGCGATCAGCAGGTCGTCAACTTTCATTCCTGACCTCAGTTGTGTTCCGACCCAGCGCGGTTGCCTCCCTCGTCCAGACCAGGTTTCAGAGGGCCGCTCGGGATTGCGGTACTTTGGAAGCACCTTCGGATAAGGTCGACGCACCTTTTGTTGCTTGTTGAGAATTCGACCGTCGAGCCGGGCCAGGCGTCGCTCCAGTTCCAGCTTTTCAGCATCCAATTTTGTTGATAAAATTGTGCGGATGTCTTCGTGCAAACGCCAAAGTTCGTCGGCAGACATCGTTGCGAGATATCTATGTTTCACGCTCGACTCCCTTTTTCCACAATTATCATGCCCGCCGAATAAAATCGGCGTCAGATTAGGCCGAAACACGACTCAATTGCGTTATATCGTTGAATTTATCAGTACAATTTGCAGACCGCATCTCCGTATGACTACGTCCCACTCCAAGAGGACATCCTGCGCGCTGCCGCACCCGTGTTTCAACGGTGTTGCCATCAAGTTGCCTTCCTCTCAAGATAGGGTTTGATGCGGTTTCCCACTTTCAGGCCTGCCCGGGCAGACACTTTCATCGCTCGCCTGCAGCGCGCGCGGCGCGAGGGCTATATGCGCGGAACGATTGAAGCGGAGCTTTTTAAGCGAGCTGTTGGCAACGCCGTGTTCCAGCGACCGCAGGCCATTGACTGGCTAAACAACGCAATCGGTGACGGCCGCACCCAACTGGAGTCCCAGCACGCGCTGGAGCGTGAGATAGAAGCGTGGGATATGTCTTGCCGGATCGCGTTTTTGGTCGCGATCGTCTAGCGGCCGCCAGGTTTGCGAAGGGCGGCCGAGGATCGTCTCTTCCAATTTTGGCGAATCCGTTTTCGTCTGCGCAGCGACCTTGGCTCCAATAATGTAGCCGGCCGAAATACTGTTTTTGATGAGGCACACTGGGAATGCAGCAGGTCGGCGTTGCTTCTAATCACCTGCGCAGCCCAACCGCGATGTTCGCCTTGCCTCCACCGTCCCGGCATGTCCGCTGCGCCACCAACTTCGAATCGCTGTTGGGCTAATCGCGAACGCGTGGGCGCCGCACAAAGCGCCGGGTTACGCCGAGGCTAAGAAGAAGTTAAACGAGGGCGAGTTTTCGCTGGGGCCACCAATTTTCGATCAAGGCCAGACGACTGTTGGACAGAGCCACCGGGTCGACTGGTCCGTGCATCGCCGCTATCGACACCTCAAGTCGCTCGATGGCTTTAGCGCCCTTCCGAGCGTCATCGTCCCCGTCGAACCGATGGGTTTCGAAGCCGCGGTAATTTGGCATCATACGCTGAAAACCGAGGTGGGCGAGCCAGGTTAATTGATGCAGTTCGTCCGCCGACAACTCAACATGGATTTTACCGTCACGCGGAGCCATCGATTGCTTTCCTGCGCGGTAACCCCGGCTCGAACAAGCACTCCCTAAGGCATCACCGAAGATCCACAATTGCGCGTGCCGGAGGCCTATTTGCCTGCGGCTCGAAACATGTCCGGCTCCGCTCCTTAGTTGCTCCAGCGCCTTTGACACCCCTGGGGGTAACTGGTCCCCGCCATCGAAGTGCGAATTGATGCCCTGAATAATCTCTGCCGCGGCTTCCTGCATACCGTGATGACGCCCGCGGGTGAAACTGGACCTCAACAGGGACCCCATTGAGATCGCAAGTAGCAAAAGTAAGAAGGCGAGAATGGTCATGATTTCCATTGCGTATCCCCATCGCGCAGAAAATACCCCGAGCTAACATATGCGCAGTTTGCCTAACGAACCGGTAATCACGACGATGCGGCTGGGTGGAGGCGGCAACAGAGGCGGTGGGTGGGTTGATATCTGCGAGGTCCGGATGGTGCTGATACAGACAGGTCAGCCGCTTTCCGGTCCGGAACTTTACGAATCTTTTACCAATTCGCGAATTGGTTGACGCAAATTTACGTTTCTTTGCGTGATGCTCAGCTATTTAATCAAACTTGAAAACGCTGGAGCCGGCTATGCCTGGCCAAAACACGATGCGCCGCTGTTGGCAAATCTTCTCTGTCACGATTGTTTTATTTGCAACCCCGTCGGCCGCCGAGCCATCCGCACGGCCGATGATTTTCGCGTCGAACGAGACCAAACCACAGGAACCTGACGCAGATTTATTCGCGTTGATGCCCGGCAAGTGCCTCGCGCTCAACGTTGCTGGGCGAAGATTCGCGTGCAAGGCCGTTGCATTTTTTCATAGCGAACAGGGACGAACAAATTTCACGGTTGCTCTCGACGACCCAGATGACGACAGTCACGTCATATCGTTCTCGGGTGATACCGCCAAAAGGGAAGATAATCTGTATGAACTGTCCATCGATCGAATGCTGCTAAGCTCCAAGGATAGACCGAAGGCCGACGGCCTACCGGTGCCGCTCGTCGAATTATCGGCTGGGATATGCAAGCAATTTGGAAATCTGGCGGCGGGAATGGTTTCAACCATCTCCTGCATCGCGACGGATAGCAGTGGCAAAAATAATTATGAATTGAAGTTTGAGTCTGATGGCCTACCGATCGCGGTACGGAGAGTCAGGCTATCCCCGCCAACAATCCGACAGCAGCCCACCGCCGAACCGAGACTCACTCAAAAGCTCGTCGAGCCGAATGCCGTTGCTTTTGAGTATCGCGAGGCCGCGGAAAAACGCCGGGCAGAGCAATTAGGGCAACTCGAATGCCGTCACAGGGCCCTTGCTGCGAACGTCTTGCCCAGGGATCAGACGGCTTACATCATTCAATGCTTGGCAGAGTTTAGCGAGAAACCCACCACCACCGCGCATCAGTAAGAAGTCAGGTCAGTTTTTGTGGCCTTCTAGGGTGCTGTTTTGCCACCAATTGTAGACGTCTTTTTAGGCTGCCGGTAGCGGCTACGTAGCCGTCGGGTTGCGGTAGATCACTGACGCTTGAAACGAAGAAAAACGTCGCCCGCAGAAAATCACAGTCGCCGAGATGCGCGCCAGCGGCGTTCGCAATCTTTTGATCCACTGCTCAGACCACCATTGCAGCCCTGAACAGCCATTAGCAGCGACCGCTGGCCGGATGGCCGTCCGGCAATCTCCTAATGCGATCCCTCCGACCTCGGCGACGCAACCGAAGGGCGGGCTCGCTCGGATGCAGCTGTAAAAACAATGAAAAATGACGAAAACGGTACGTCAAAAAACAGCCAAGAAGGTTTTGAGGCTCACAATTTGTCTTGTCGCCACGCTGTTGATGTGAGTGCCAATAAGTTTCGTTGGATGCCGCTGTTGCGCCACACACAAACCTAAAGATTTCCTAATTCGCGTGGACCCCGGTCGTTTTTTGAACCGATTCGCGATGTCCAGTGCATCACAAAGCAGACGTGCGGGTGAAAAGAATAAAGCACCAGTTCCGAGCACGCCCGGTTGTTGCGTCATAGTAGCGGGGAGCATCACATGGAGCAGGTACCTCTATATAGACAAAGCGAACCCGACGCTGATCCTTTAAAGCAAAACACAGCCGATTATCGGGTAACGCCCTGCAACAGGGTACGAAAATCAAGCCGAACGGAATTTCCGACCGAACCAGTCCCATTGTTTCTTTCTGACAGTAACGGCGAACCCGATCCGGCTGAATTTATTGTCCCCCTGATGAAGGAGCGACGAAGTGCTTCTATCTCATTAAAACTTCTTGCGGTCGCTTGCGCGGCTGCAGCGGCGGCAATCATGGTAGCCTTATTTTCTTCGGATGCCTCGCGTGACATTTTCGTCAATGTCAAAGCGTCAATGGCCGCCATTTTTCCGGCTCCATCCGCTGCGGCGCAATCTGATCGGCCGCACCTTACAACTCGTGATACTCAGACAGCAGCAGATCGCCCCTGGGCGACGGTAGATCAGACGCTTGGCGCTCGAAGCGTCACGACGGTCGCCGAGGCGTTGCCGGCGCGTGAAGATATCAGGCTCGCTTATCAAAACGCGTTACAGGGCCATGCTCCGGCCGCGGTATCCCTGGCCGCGGCGCCTGTCGCGGAGCCCGTGGCGCCGAATTCCTCGATCCATCACCTTGATCCCGATGCAATCGCCTCTTTGCTCAAGCGCGCGGATGGATTGATGGCGAGCGGCGACGTTGCGGCGGCGCGCCTCGTGCTGCGGCGCGCCGCGGATGTCGGGGATGCGCACGCAGCGCTAACGCTTGCGGAAACCTATGATCCTGCGATTTTGGAGAAACTAGGCGTTCACGGCGTGGTGCCGGACCTGGCCATGGCGCGCAGCTGGTACGAGAAAGCTAGAGCGTCCGGGTCAGCGGAAGCCCCCCAGCGGCTGGAAACGCTCGCAAGCAGCGCAAAATAAGCCGGCAGGCGGCACGCACCCGACCGGACACTTGCTTCACCACACTCCACGCACACAATGTACGCATCACAGCAAAGGGCAAAGTTATGGGCTTCTTCAGCACGACTGCTAGAACTATATTCGTGTGCCTTTCGTTTAGTACATTCCTGACCGCTGCCTTATGTCCTGCTTTAGCTCAAAGCCAAAAACCGGGAGCAGGGCTAAGCTACGATGAGAAAAAGCGCCAGGCCAACGACGTCGCGGTAACCGTCGTAGTGTCCGGGATATCCTGTACGTGCGCGAGGTTCACCGAAGACATCAAGAACGTTGTGAACGATTTGGGGCCGGACGGGATACGCCTCTTGCCTGTTCTTGGCGTCGGCGGACTTCAAAACGTAAAAGATGTGCTGTTTCTCAAGAACATCGACATGGGCGTCGTCGACGAGGACAATCTTCGGCTGCTCAAGAAGCAGGACCCGGCATTGTACGCCAACATTGAACAGCGCGTTCAGTACATCACCAAGCTCTACAATTCGGAGTTCCAGGTGCTCGCGCGCAGCGAGATCAAATCTTACGACGACCTCCGCGGCAAGAAGGTCAACTTCAACCTGAAGGACAGCCAGACCGAGGTGACCGCCGACACCGTCTTCAACGCGCTCAACATCCAGACGCAGCGCTCGTACTACGACAACGACGAAGCCATGAAGCGATTAATCTCGGGAGAGCTGTCGGCGATGATCATCCTCACCGGGGCACCACAGGTGACGATGGCGAAGGTCAAGTCGGAAGACGGGGTGCATTTCCTGCCGCTCGATCAGGAAAGTCTGCCAAATCACGACCTGAAAGGGCTATTCGCGAATTATCTTCCAGCGGATCTAACTCATGACCTCTACCCGAATCTGATCCCAGAGGGCACCACCGTCCCGACCATCGCAAACCGGGCGCTGCTTGTCGCTTATACCTGGCCGGAGAACTCTCCGCGCTACAAGCGGATCGCAAAGTTCGTCGACGCCTTCTTCAGTAAAATTGATCAGTTCAACAGCTCGTCGAGACATCCGAAGTGGCGAGAAGTTAACCTTTCCGCCGAGATGCCTGGCTGGGTGCGATACAAGCCTGCGGCCGACTGGCTCGCCACCCACAGGAATCAAGCCGTCTCCTCCGTCGGGTCGGGCGGCACGCTCGACCGGTCGTCCCCGGAGTTGAAACTTGCATTCGAACAATTCATGCAGAAGTACGCCTCTTCGTCCGGTCAGAAAACGCTCACCAGTGCGGAGCGGGAAGCATTGTTCGCAAATTTTATGAAGTTTCTTGCTGCGTCGAGAGCGGAACAGGCTGCGGCTCGTTAGGCTCGCGAGAATGTCACGACTGGCGCTTGCGGCACCGCTGCAAGCGCCATCCGGCGATCAATCAAGGGGAGCAACGACTTTATGATCGACAGACGAAGCCTCATCAAGCAATCGGGGGCCGCCATTGCTGCGCTCGGTGCCGGAATAGCGGCGCCTTCCGCGGGCGCGTTTGCGGCTGCGGTTGCCCTGCCGTTCGACAACGGGCAACGGCCACTCGTCAAATATCCGGAAAAGCGTCCGATGATCGGCGTGACGAGCAGGCCGCCGCAACTGGAAACGCCGTTCTCCGCCTTCAACGGCAAGGTCATCACACCGAACGACGCCTTCTTCGTCCGTTACCACCTAGCCGACATACCGCTGAGCATCGACCCAAACACGTTCGCAGTCGTGATTAAGGGCAAGGTCGGTAACCCCTTGAGACTATCTTTGGCAACCATCAAGAAGTTGCCTGCAGTCAATATTGTCGCGGTCAACCAATGCTCGGGTAACAGCCGCGGGTTCTTTGAGCCTCGCGTAGCCGGCGGGCAATTGGGGAATGGCGCTATGGGCAATGCTCGCTGGATGGGCGTACCGCTCAAAACCATTCTTGACATGGCCGGTGTCCAGGGCACTGCGCGACAAGTCACCTTCAACGGTATGGACGGGCCGGTATCCGAAAGGACTCCCGATTTTATCAAGGCGCTCGACATCGACCACGCGCGCGACGGCGAAGTCATGCTCGCCTATTCGATGAATGGCGCAAACCTTCCCTTCCTCAACGGTTTCCCGCTGCGTCTCGTCGTGCCGGGCTACTACGGGACCTACTGGGTCAAACACCTTAACGAAATCACGGTGATCGATAACGTTTTCGACGGTTTTTGGATGAAAACCGCCTACCGCATTCCTGACAACGAGTGCAACTGCGTCGAGCCGGGCAGCGCCCCGAAAGGCACCATTCCGATCAACCGTTTCAAGGTAAGGTCTTTCATCACCAGTGTTGCAGATGGCGCAAACCTAAAGGCTGGCGAGACGGTGCTCAGAGGCATAGCATTTGATGGCGGCAAGGGCATCAAGAGCGTTGCACTCTCTTCCGATGGTGGAAAAACCTGGGCGCAGGCCAGACTTGGCACGGATTTGGGGAAATACTCTTTCCGTGAATGGCTGTTGCCCATCAGCCTGCCAGCTGGAGCGCACGAGCTTAAAGTGCGGGCGACCAGTAACAGTGGTGAGGTGCAGCCGATGGAGCCGCTTTGGAACGGAGCGGGTTATTTGCGCAACGTGGTCGAAACCGTCCGCGTCATTTCGACTTAGAAAGAATGAGCATGAAAGAATCGACCGTCTCCGCACTGACGCTGACGACGCTCCTCGGGCTGATGATCATCAGCGGCCCCGGGTTGTGCGAGGCGACCGCCAAGCCGGTTTTGTACAAGCTTCCGAGCGAGGTGGCGGCATTCAAGCCCGGCCCCAATCTGGAGGTCGTGCAAAACAACTGCACGGCGTGCCATTCGGCCGACTATGTTCAAACCCAGCCCCGGGGCCCGAAATTTAAGGAAGACTTCTGGTGGGCTGAGGTGACCAAGATGATCAAGATTTACGGAGCGCCGATTGACGAGGCCGACGTTGGCAAGATCGTAGACTATTTAGCACAGACGTATTGATGGAGCATACTCTGTTGAGCAATGTCCGGCTTCCACAACTGCACTCCGGCCTTTTGCAATGTGGGCTTTCGTGAAACAGACACCTGAGCGGATGATGACCGCCCGAGATGTCAGCGCAAACGTCGATGCTCGTCCGGCGAAAGCCCACCAAGGCGGAGTGACTGCGGCATTTAAAACAAGCTGACGGACTTTGGGACGACTTAAAAGCCGAGCAAATGTTTTATCTGAATCAACATTTGCAGAACGGTGGCTGTATACTGGCCTCGAGTAAACATTGTGTCGGTAATATAAAGAACACTGGGACAATAAGCAGAGCCAAAAGCGCTTTCAGCAAGGCCAGACCTCCCGGTTAGTCGCCGGTGGTGGCTAACTTCACGTCTTCTAATTTGGTCCAGGTTTCACTACCGCACAGAACAGCCAGAACACAACCTCGAACTTCGAGTTTTCGTGGGGCAGCAACAGTCAATTCAGTCGAATAGGTTTTCCCATTATCTGCATTGTATATCTTGCCTGACCATTTGCTGCCGGGAGCGGCTTTCATCTCGCTGAAAATATTGATCCCAATTATTGGACGCTTTGCCAGCGATGGATTGGCATTTTTATCATCAACTTGCGGCTTCCCCGTCGAGGGATCAATGGGAGCTTTCAGCCAGATGATGGTCCCGCACAGACCCGTTACGCATTGGCTTATTTTAATCTTTGCGTCGCCGTCTTGCGTGAGCCAAACGCCAGTTGGGTCAGCCTTGGTTTCCGCGAATACCCCACTGACGAACAGTAGCAATGCTGCTGGGACCAGGATTTGTGATCTGAGCATTTCCAGTCTTCCCGTTGGCACACGCAACAAGGCTGGCACAGGATGGTTAATTAATTATATAGTGGCGCGCAGAGATAGCGCTCCCGCGCCATTCGCCCGCAGGGTTTTCGATTGTGCTTGAAAAGCTACGGGACATTCACCGCCGGCATCGGTGCGGTGGCTTGGGGCACAAATTGAGTTTTTCCGCCGCGAACAACCTCTGAAGCTGAGGCGAGCATCACGAAAGCAGCGATCGCAACCGTCAGCCCACGTATCAGACCCACTCTCGGAATGCGCCAGATCGACGCTTCCCTCTCGATTGGCTGGAACGCAACGCCAAACCATTCAGCGAGATCTTCGGTCCGACGACGTTGAGCGGCGCTCCAAACTTCAGCCGATCCAGTGTCCGTTGCTCTTTGCATCGCGAGTCCCCGTGAGCCATCTGTGTTAAGGTTAGCAAGGCTCTGTTTCGGGATTGCTTCGCGGATCGGTTAAAATGATTTCATGGAAGGCGAACGAGGTCAGCCCTGCGCTGGCGCCGCGATCGGCAGCGGC
>Ga0302319_10005582_pt1 | contig 25246 bp, 19 predicted proteins | sample Bog_T0_2_FD_203319 | JGI IMG/M metagenome (GOLD analysis project Ga0302319, IMG submission 203319) | Peat permafrost microbial communities from Stordalen Mire near Abisko, Sweden - Bog_T0_2 | ecosystem: Environmental > Terrestrial > Soil > Wetlands > Peat | place: Sweden: Abisko, Stordalen Mire...
CCAAGATCTAAGGCGCCGAACTCTGAAGGTCGTGTGACGCAGCCGCCGTCACACAACCCTGGTTGAACAAGCCCTGGAGAGTGGGAGGGGAAGCCCCGTCCGCTTATGCGGATTGTGCGGGGCAGAGGGTCTCGGCTGATGGCGAGAGGGTGCCCATGGAATCAGGATAGGCGGCGAAGGATCGAGGAGAAGGGAGGGTGGCTACAGCCGAGGGGATGCGCTTTGGGTGCAATCGGCTACGAGAATGCTGCTGATTGCGGATGGGAGCAAAGCGGCGGCTTTCGGCCTGAAGGCCGATGTGCAGTGAGAGAAGCGCGAGGGCCTTCATGCTGCAATGCGCGGCGGAGGAGCGCGGGCTTGGCGGGGCATTGAGCCGATGCGGACGAGGGCGAAGGCCGCGCAATGGGGGCAGCGCAGGTGCCACTGGAGCGGCTCCTGCGGTGGAGCGACGACGATGGGAACGGCGAGGAGCGTCTCGACGAGCATGCGGCGGGACTTGGCCGCCGGGTCGCGGCCGTGTCCGCGCCCCCGCACCGCAGGCAGGCGCGATGATTGCAGCTGTGGTATGCGAAGTCCGTGCCCGCGCAATTTGCGCAGCGATAGACGTGGCCGCCCAGGGCGGGCGTGCGGCAGCGGCGGATAGCCGTCAGGGCGCGCCGCTGCGCCGGAGTGGCTCGCTCCGGGGTCGGCTGGTGGGCCAGCCAGTCAGCCAACGCGGACACTTACGCGGGCATTAGTGCGTCGATCACCAGGCGGGCCTTCGCCTCGCTGACCGCGGTCAGGTGGGTGTAGACGACCGTTGTGTCGAGCGAGGTGTGGCCCAAGTAGGAGCCGATCTGGCGCAGCGACACGCCCGCTTCGAGCAGGTGCGTTGCATACGAGTGCCGAAGGGTGTGGACGCTGGCCACGCCTGGGGGAAAGCCCGCAGCTCTGAGCGTTAGCTGGAAACAATGTTGGACCGAGCCAATGCTCATCGGTTCGTCATTGAGCGGATGGCCGCCGTGTTCGCGCCAGCCCCGGCCGATGGCCGGGAAGAGCAGCCGCGGGTGTCGGTGCTCCTTCCACCACTGCCGCAGCTCGGCGAGCAGGGCCGCCGGCAACGGCACAAGCCTGTCCTTGCCGCCCTTTGCCTCGCGGATGAACAGCACGGTGCCGCCCCGCTGGACGTCTCGCACATCCAGCTTGACGGCCTCCCCGATCCGAAGGCCGCATCCGTAGATCAGCCGCAGGATCATGGCGAAGCGCCGCTCCCGCACCGCGCCGAGCAGGCGCTGGACTTCCTCGCGGGTGAGCACCGCCGGCAGCCTCTTCCTGTCGGGGCAGCGCACCAAGTCGAACAGCTTCCAGTCCCGTCTCACGACATGGCGGAAAAAGAACTGCAAAGCGGCGCACCCCGAGCGCATCGTCGAGGCCGAGTAGCGCTGGACCTCCTTCAAGCGCAGCAGATGCGCCCGCACCTGCGTCTCGTCGAGCGTGGCCGGATCGCTCCCGGTGCGCTCGGCCAGCTTGCGCACGTAGCGGTGATACTCCTCTCGCGTCGCGGGTGCGAGGCTGCGCAAGGTCAGCGCCTCGTCGAGCAGGCGCAGTGAGTCATATTGGAAAACGCGAGGCGCCGAAGCGCCCGCGGACTTACCGTTGGTTTTGTTCGAGGGCATAGCCCCCGAGCCTTGCCTCCCACGCCCGCTCCCTCCACGCTGCCATCACACCCGGCCCCCCGTGACACCCGCGTTCTCCTTCGCCGCGCCAGCGGCTTCGTTCAACCAATCGTCGGAACCGACTCTTGCGTCAGGCCCGTCTCCTGCGGGGCAGGAGCCGCGCCTTCCTTAGAGCGGTTCACCTCAACGTTGCCCAAGAACAACGTGCGCCGAATTTCATCAGGGATCTATCTACGAAAGCGCTTAATGCCGGTGGGATTCGTCGGTATGTTGGCGTTCATCGGTTATGGCGTCTTATCAACGCCTAACCTGACGAAGGGAGACATGATCTCGGCTCTGGTCTTTCTGATTCTTTGCGCAGGGCTTATCGCGACGGTTTATTTCAGTCTAATTTTCGATATGGCTGACGAGGTTTGGTTTGATGAACGATCACTTGTTGTAAGATTTGGTGAAGCAACAGAAACCATTCAAATTGAGAACGTTGCTCAAGCAAAGGCGATCTGGGGGTGCAATCCGCCGCGCGTGGTCCTTACACTCAGAAATGGCTGTACGTTCGGAGCAAATCTCGCGTTCTCGCCCGATTTGTCTGTTTGCACACCAAAAGAGATCGCAGCGGAGATCAACAAGCGCGCGGCTTTTTCTGATCGGGCTAACCAACTACCCGATCCGTCGTCTCCGTTTGTCACGCCTCCTGCTGGCGCAGGAGGCGCGCCATCCGTCGCCGCGGATCATTAGGACGTTGCTCGGCCGCGTGAACCGCCAGGTCCCAGGAGCGATCATTCAATGAAAAAAAGATTTGATATACGAGGCGCGCTTGTCGGGCTCTTCATTTTGACTACGATTGGCTTTTTGGTGGCATTTACTGTGCTGATCATCGTCCAACCGAAGTTCCCGCTAAATATTGGATTGTTTCGGACAACCGGCAGGGCAGGGCTGTTCGTAACAGTTCTGCCGGCATTGGCCGGTGGCGGCGGTCTCGCGCTATTGAGATATCAGCGCCGGATCGGCGCGATCTTGCTAACGGCGTATTGCGCCTTTTGGGCCAGTGTGTTCTTAGGCGGTCTCCCGGTAGTTTGGAATGCAAAGCAATCGTTTTGCCTAGAAGGTTTGGATTTCTGCATTACCTCACCTTGGGTGGCGCGTTTAACCATCTTTGCGATCGCGACGCCGTTCCTGCTCTCAGCATGGTGGTCGTTGCGCCAAGCCGCCGTTTCATCCGCGCACCGGGTTATGGAAAGCCACAAGTAGACAAATCGACGTGGAACATTTCCAACGTCATAAATATGCCGAACTCTGAAGGTCGTGTGACGCAGCCGCCGTCACACAACCCTGGTTGAACAAGCCCTGGTAAGGCGCTCTGGAGTGCCGGATCCGCTTATGCGGAATGTGTGGGGCGCAGGGACTCGGCTGATGGCGATAGGGCGGTTCACCTCAACGTCCGGCCCGTCCAGACATCTGGCCGGGTCCTGCGGCAGGCTGTGATCGCCTCTTTCGGACCCGGCCAAGGCATCTCTTCTGCATTCGTCTCCCGGCCTCGGAACGTCGAAATCAACCGTAGAGTAGAAGGCACACAGTCGCCTCCCCTCATCGAACCGGACGGGCGGATTTCCCGCATCCGGCTCTCCGAGGTCGTTCACCGCAATGGCTATCGGTTCCAAGCAACGGTGGTGGGCATCTTCCAGAGCTGATACTGTCCATGCAGGCGATCATCAGTGAAGAACGTGTAGCGACCGAGTGTCTTGTCGTATTTCTTCCATAGCCAGATGCGGAGCCGCTGCTGCACCCATCGCTGGTTACGAGAGAACGCATTCGAGCAGTACCCATAATGGAAGTAGTTCGACCAGCCATGGACGATGCGGTTGATCCGAGTTACAGTCTCGGCGCAACTGCGCCAGCGTTGGTGGTGGGCAGTTTCATTTCGCACGGCGTCTCGGAGCTTCTGCTGGGCTTTGCGGCTGGGCTCCACATGAGGGAAGCTGCCGCCAGTTCTGGGGCTGACCTTCATGCCGATTTCAAAACCGAGGAAGCAGAAGCTTTCCCGGTTCGCATCCAGCACTCGAGTCTTGGCCTCATTTAGCTTTAGGCCCCTGCGTTCGAGGTAACATTTCAGTCGCTGATGCATCTCCGCCCCGCGGCGTGGGAAGCACAGTAACACCATATCATCTGCGTAACGCACGAGCGTAGCGCCCAGAGAGCGCTGACTATTCACTCCGTGGTCCAACCCGTTTAAGTACAGGTTGGCGAGCAGCGGAGAGAGACTGCCACCTTGCGGAACACTGCTGCGATTGGGCTTCACCGTCCGCTTTCCGTCCTTCTCCTCTACGATAGGAGCTCTCAGGAAGCGTTTGATAAGACCAAGGATCGCACCATCGCTTATTCGTCCCGCCACCAGCCGAAGGAGCCCCGCATGAGGAATCGTGTCAAAGTACGCACTAAGATCGGCGTCGATGACTTCGTGTTCCCCTTGCAGGAGCGCCTTCTTGATGGCGTCAACAGCTTGATGCGCACTGCGGCCAGGCCTGTACCCAAAGCTGTTCTCGTTAAAGTCAGCTTCGAAGATCGGCTGGAGCAGGAGCACCAGCGCCGTTTGCACTACCCTGTCTTTCACCGTCAGGATACCCAGTGGCCTTTGCTTGCCATCCGCTTTGGGTATCCAGACTCGGAGAACGGGACTGACCCGATAACTCCGGTCGCGCAGTTCGGCTTGCAGACCATCGAGGAACGCGGACGCATCGGCCTTAACGGCCTCCGTCGTCACGCGGTCCACTCCGGCTGTTCCACCATTGCGCACCACCGTCGTAAGTGCCGTTTCCAGCACGTCACGACGGAGTAGATCGCCGTACAGGCTCCAAGCCCGCCAGCGAGGATCTTCCTTTGCCTTGCGGTAAAGTGTCCGTTGAAGCGATTGAACCTTTGTGGGTGTGGGTACTTCCTTTTCAGGAATCATCACCAATCCTCCGCTTCGCTGTTCACTTCGACCAAGTGAGGCTCCTTCGCTCCACGGTGATTAGCCGCTTCATCGCTACTACGGGCCTCTCCTCGCGACGCGCAAGTCGCTCAAATAATCGTCCAATCCAATGAAACCACCATAAAAGATAGAGGACTCGCGGTTCCGTCCGCGACAGCCTATCGGGACCGGCGGGACCGGCAACGGTTCGGTCGGAAGCTCCTGAGACAATGTACCTCCGCCCCTCGGGGCGGCGAGATGACCGCGAGGAAATCTCGGAACTGCGAGCGTCAATGCGGTTCGAGGACTAGGCTGGATGGCATGCCCAAAAAGGGCATTCGGCGAATGGTGCGTTGGATGGGTTCGGATCCTGACGGAATCTCCAATATGTGGAAGCATCAGAACCACGTTAATTTAAGTATGCGTTCGGCCGCTCAGCCGATTCGCGACCGAATGGCAGCGCGACAAGGTCGGCGCACTGCCAAGCTCCTGCGCTCCCGACGCCAACTGATGCACGGGATCCTGCGCCATGTTCCCCGGCGTCATTCAAATCCTCCCATCCCGCACACAGCCGCATCACACGCTGGAGCAGCAGTGTCGCCGTCTCGTGCCGAACCTTTCCTTTCTGGCGTCCATCGCCCATGCGAGCAGCGACAGATTTCAGTAAACCCAACCGCTGATCCGCCTCACGCATCACACTAAGGCCGCCGTCGCCGCTGACTTCGCCGCCATCAAATCGGCCCTCCATAGAGCGCCGGATTGAACTTGTGAACCGGATCTTTTACGTGAGTTTTCCCGTATCGCGTAGTCTGGGTTGATTATTGTACACCTCATTAATAATCAAGGAGTACCAAGATACACGATGCCTATCTCACGAAAGATTCAGGCTAGGCCCGTCCGAACACCAGGGAGGCGTTGGTGCCGCCGAAGCCGAAACTGTTGGCCAAAGCGTAGTCGACCTTCTTCTCGATGGCCGTGCCGGCCGTGAAGTCCAGGCCGAGCGCCGCGCAGGCGGGGTCGATGTTCTCCAGGTTGATGGTCGGCGAAATGACGCCCGTAACGATCGCCTGAACCGCGGCGAAGGCGCCCAGGGCGCCGGCCCCTCCCAGAAGATGGCCGGTCATCGACTTGACGGCACTCACGTGCAGCCGGTGCTTGTTGGACGCGAAGACCGCGGCGATCGCCGTGGCCTCCTCGCCGTCGCCGCCCGGCGTCGACGTCGCGTGGGCCGAGACGTACCCCACGCTGTCCGCAGAGACCCCGCCGTCGTCGAGGGCGATCTTCATGGAGCGCCTCGAGCCCTCGGCCTCCGGGGCCAGGGACGAAAGGTGGTGGGCGTCCGCCGTCGCCCCGTAGCCCAGCAGCTCGGCGTAGATATGCGCGCCGCGGGCGCGGGCGCCCTCCATCTCCTCAAGCACGAACACGACCGAGCCCTCGCCGATCACGAAGCCGTCCCGGTCCGCATCGTAGGGCCTGGAGGCCCGCTCGGGTTCCTCGTTGCGGGTGGAGAGGGCCTTCATCTGGGCGAAGGCGCCCACGGCCACCGGCGTGATCACGGCCTCCGCGCCGCCGGCCAGCATGATGTCGGCATCGCCCCGCTGGATGGCCCTTGCGGCCTCGCCCAGGCTGTGGCCGCTGGTGGCGCAGGCCGAGGCGACGCTCATGTTGGGGCCGCGGCAGTTCAGAAGGACGGCCAGCTGGCCGGCCAGGATGTTGGGGGCGGCCTGGAGAATGAAGAAGGGGGAGATCTTGCGGAAGCCCCCCAAACGCCACACCTCGTGGGTGGCCACGATCTCGGGGAGCCCGCCGAGCCCCACGCCCAGGTTGACGCCGATGCGCTCGGAGGGGATCTGGGCCCGGGAAGCGTCCAGGCCCGAGTCACGGTAGGCCTCGATGCCGGCGCAAATTCCGAAATGGCTGAAACGTCCTAACTTGCGAAGATCCTTGGGCGACAGCGCCGCGTTCAGGGGATCGCCTGCGGGACCGCGCGGATGCAGCGGCGCTTCAAAGGCCTTGGTCGGGTCGAAACCCCGCACCTCTCCCGCGATTCTCGCAGTACATCCTGTTGCATCAAAATGAGTTATCGGACCAATACCGCTGCGGCCGGCGATCAGCGCAGACCAAGTGGCGGGAGCGCTCAGGCCCACGGGAGTGACCGCACCGACACCGGTGATGGCGACGCGTCGAGAGGGTTTTGAAGCCGGCATGGCCCACAATCACAGCATCTGGGCCGCCATAGGCAAGTCTTTGACTTTGCCCCCCCTGTCTGATCTCCTGCACGGCTCCAACAATGCAGCAGCTTCACGCCTATTGGCGCATGGATTACATTGAGGCCCCGCGCTATCCGGCTGCCATGAAGCGTCCGTTCTCGGAACTGCCGGCCCTGGGCGACGACCGGGCGGCGCTGATCGTGCACCGCTCGGCCCTGTCCTACCTGGTCCTCAACCGCTATCCCTACAACCCGGGACACCTGCTCGCCGTCCCCTTCCGCGAGGTGGTCGAGATCGAGGAGCTTTCCAAGGCGGAGCGCGCGGACCTGATGGAGGAGATCCTCATGGCGAAGCGCCTGCTGACGGCGGCGATGAAGCCCGACGGGGTCAACATCGGCTTCAACCTGGGGTCGGCCGCCGGCGGCAGCATCGCCCACCTGCACGGCCACATCGTGCCCCGCTGGAACGGGGACAACAACTTCATGCCCGTCCTGGGGCAGACCCGGGTGCTCCCGCAGGCCCTCGAATCCACCTGGGAGAGGCTCACCTCGGCACTCTCCATGCTGGCACCCAATCCCTGAGGCGTCCGCAATGCCCGCGAAAACCCTTCATTTCCAGAGCCCGAGACACCTGAGCCAGCTGTACGCGGGCAAGGAGGAGAACCTCGCCCACGCGGAACGGGCGCTCGGGGTGAAGCTCGTGACCCGCGAGGATTGGCTGAAGATCGAGGCCCCGATGGAGCCGCTGGCGCTGGCCGAGGAATTCTTCGGCTTCCTGAACGCCGCGCGCGGCCAGGGCATGACGATCCGCACGCCCGACTTTGCCCGGCTCGTGGACTCCTTCGCCAAGGGCGAGGCCGGCCGCTGGAGGGCGCTCCTCGACGACCCGATGGTGATCGCCACCAACCGCAAGAGCGTCGTGCCAAAGACGCTCGGCCAGAAGGAATACCTCCAGTCGGTCCTCAAGCAGCCCATCGTCTTCGGGATCGGTCCCGCGGGCACCGGCAAGACCTTCCTCGCGATGGCGGCCGCGGTGTCCGCGCTGCTCAACCACGAGGTCGAGCGCATCATCCTCACCCGCCCCGCCGTCGAGGCCGGCGAGGCCCTGGGCTTCCTGCCCGGCGACCTGCGCGAGAAGATCCTTCCCTACCTCAGGCCCCTGTACGACGCCCTGCACGACATGCTCGACCCGGAGGAGGTCGTGAAGCTGACCGAGAAGGGCATCATCGAGATCGCCCCCCTGGCCTACATGCGCGGCCGCACGCTCTCGCGGGCCTTCATCGTCCTCGACGAGGCCCAGAACACGACGCCCGAGCAGATGATGATGTTCCTCACCCGCCTGGGCGAGGACTCCCGCATGGTCGTCACCGGCGACGTGACCCAGATCGACCTGCCCCGCTCGAAGGTGTCGGGGCTGCTCGAGGTGCGCCGCATCCTGCGGGACGTGCCCGGCGTCGTCTTCCACGAATTCACCGGCGCCGACGTCGTGCGCCACCCGCTCGTCCAGCGGATCATCGAGGCCTATGACCGGCACAGGACCGGCGGCGGCTCGAACGGGGACAGCTGACATGAGTGTTCGCAACCAGCTGAAGCTGCTGATGGGCGGGCTCGGCGCCCACAAGGGCGACCCCGCCTCGCCGCCGTCGTCGGGCTTCCGCGACTTCCTCGACCGCAGCCGCCTGGTGTCGGGCCTCATCTTCATCGTGACGGTGTCCGCCATCGTCGTCATCAGCTCCGCCGGGATGCGCGTCCTCGACCTTCCGGTGCTGCCGAGCCAGGTCGCCCCCGTGAGGATCGTGGCCGGGGTGTCCTTCGCCTACGTGAGCTCCGAGAAGACGAGGGTCTCCCGGGAGCAGGCCTTAAGCAGGCTGCCCCCGATCTACCGCCTCGACACGGCCCCCCTCGAGCGCTTCGAGTCCGCGGCCCGGGCGCTGCTGGCAAGGCTGGCCGCCTTCGAGGCCCAGCACCCGAACCCGACGGCCCTCTTCTTTGACAGGCGCAGGGCCCTCACCGCCATCGCCGCCGAGTTCAACCTGCGCGGGCCCTACGAGACCAACGCCGACGACCTCGCGGCGCTCATGACGGCGGGCGACGCCTCGGCGCGCGCCGCGCTCTTTGAGAACGGCTTCGCGGCCCTGCGGCAGGTCTACCGGGAGGGTGTCCACGACATGGCGGGTCCGGGAGCCACCGACTCCGTCCTCATGCTCGAGGTCGAGCGGCCCGAGGGCGGGCCCGCCGCGCGCCCCGTGCAGTCCATGGAGGACGCCCTGACCTTCCTGAGGGTGAGCCTCGCCTCCGAGGGCGTGCCGCGCCCCGCGGCCAACGCGCTCTTCAGGCTCTTCAGGAGCGGGGTGCAGGCCAACCTCGTGTTCGACCGCCAGGCGGCCGCCGCCCGGGAAAGCGACCTTCTGGCGAGGTTGAAGCCCGTCACGGTGCGGGTCGCCCCGGGGACCGTGATCATGGACGCCGGCGACCGCGTCACGGCCGAGCAGTACGAGATGGCAACCGCCTACAGGACGGCCGCCCTCGAGGGCGGCGCCGCGGGCGTCGACGAGGGCCTGGAGCTCTTCGGGCGCGTGCTCCTCGTCCTCGCCATGGTGCTGGCCTCCATCCTGTACGTGCGCCTCGAGGACCCCGAGACGCTCGCCAGCAACGTGCGCCTGGGTCTGCTCGCCCTGGTGGTGATCTTCAACCTGGCCCTCGTGCGCGCGGTCTACGCCGCGGGAGGCGCCGAGCCCTTCGTGCGCGACCCCAAGTGGGCCTCGGCGCTGCCCTACCTGGCTCCCACGGCGCTGGCCCCGCTCATCGTCGCGATCCTGATCGACGCCGGCTCGGCCATCTTCATGGCGCTATTGATCTCGATCTTCACCGGCGTCATCTACGGCAACAGGCTCGACCTGCTGGTCCTCACCTTCCTCGCCTCGATGGTCGCGATCTACGGCTGCCACAACGCGCGCCGGCGCGGCCGCGTCGTGAGGGCGGCGGGCATGGGGGGCCTGACCGTCGCGGCATTCGCGGCCCTGATCGGGGTGGCCCAGCAGACCCCCTACGATACGCTGGTCCTGCAGATGGGAGCCGGTCTCGTGACGGGACTTTTGACCGGTGTCGCGGTGGTCGGCCTGCTGCCCGTCCTCGAGTCGCTCTTCAAGCGCACGACCGACATCACGCTCCTCGAGCTCACGGACTTCAACCACCCGCTGCTGCGGCGGATGCAGCTCGAGGCCCCGGGCACCTACCACCACTCGCTCGTCGTCGCGCAGCTCTCCGAGAACGCGTGCAACGCGATCGGCGCCAACCCGCTCCTCGCCCGGGCGTGCGCCCTCTTCCACGACATCGGCAAGACGAGGAACCCGGGCTACTTCACCGAGAACCAGAGGGACGCGGGCAACCCCCACGACGAGAAGGACCCGACCGTGTCGGCGGCGATCATCCGCCAGCACATCGCCGACGGCGTCGAGCTCGCCCACAGGAACCACCTGCCGCGCGCCGTCACCGACGCCATCCGCCAGCACCACGGCACCACGCTCGTGAAGTTCTTCTACGACCGCGCCCTGGCGCTTTCCCAGTCCCCGTTCCCCGGAGCCGAGCCGCCGCCGGTGCCCGAGGGGCCCTTCCGCTACGAGGGGCCCAAGCCCCAGTTCAAGGAGAGCGCCGTCGTCTCGCTCGCCGACGGCGTCGAGGCGGCCACGCGCTCCGTAAGGACCATCACCATGGACAAGCTGAGCGCCCGGATCGACCGGCTGGTGGCGGACCGAGTCGCCGACGGCCAGCTCGACGAGGCACCCCTCACCTTCGAGGACCTCGCCAAGATCAAGGACAGCTTCACGTTCACGCTGCTCAACATGCTCCACTCCAGGGTGGCCTACACGGCGGCAGGCGACCCCCCCACCGAAGCGAAGGCATGAGAGGCGCCCGACCGCTCGGGATCGTCAAACGCCACCCCCGCCTCCGGATCGGCCGGGGCGCGATCGCAGGCGTCTTCGCCGTCCTGGACGGCCATGCGGCGGACTTCCTGGGCGGCTGCCCGGCGGGGGAGCTCTCGGTGGCACTGCTGGGGGACCCGGCGCTCGCCGGGCTCCACGCCAGGTTTCTCGGCGACCCCAGCCGCACGGACGTGATCACCTTCGAGGGCGACACGGCCCACGCCACGGCGGGCGAGATCTGCGTCTCGGTGGATGCCGCTGCGCGGCGGGCGGGCCGCTCGCAGCGGGCCTTCTCGGCCGAGCTCTGCCTGTACCTGGTCCACGGCTGGCTGCACCTCGCCGGCTACGACGACCTGCGCCCCGGGGCGAAGCGCTTGATGCGCCGGGCCGAGGCGCGCGCGATGCGCCTTCTCGGGCGCGAGGGCGCCCTGCCCCGCTTCAAGCTGGCGTCAGCGGCGCGCAGCGGTTCGAATCGACGCTAGCCATGGCCGACCCTACGACGACATCCCCCGACTCGCGCTACGTCAGGCTGCGAAACGCCTTCTTCTCGGGCATCATCCTGGTCGCGCCCCTGTGGCTCACCATCTTCGTCTTCAGCAGGATCATCGTGCTGGTGGGCGGCACCTTCAGGCCGGTCTTCTTCGTGTTTGTGCCGAACGCCATCCGCGACAAGCCCGAGCTCGACGCCGTCTGGGACGTCCTGGCGACCCTGATCGTCATCGCGCTCGTCACCCTCCTCGGCCTCGTCTCCCGCTACGTCTTCGGGAAGTTCTTCTTCAGCATCGGCGACCGGTTCATGCAGAGCATCCCGGGGGTAAGCGCCGTCTACAACACGGTGCGCCAGATCGTGAACACCTTCAGCTCCCAGGGCCGGCACATGTTCAACAAGGTCGTGCTTGTCGAGTTCCCGCGCAAGGACTGCTGGACGATCGGCTTCCTCACGAACACGTACCAGGGGGAAGCCCAGACGCGCACCCAGGTCGAGGCCTGGACCGTCTTCGTCCCGACGACGCCCAACCCCACGAGCGGCTTCCTGCTGATGGTGGCCCGCAGCTCCGTCGTGGAGCTGGACATGTCAGTCGGCGACGGGATGAAGATGATCATCTCCGGCGGCGCCGTCGTCCCCCAATGGGATGGCGCCAAGGCCCAGGCGCGCCTCATCCGTCCCCTTTAGCCGGGGCCCGATCCCAAGGTGCCAGGCCAGACGCTCACGGCAGAGGGGTTCGTGATCGAGAAGCGCCCCGCCGCGGACGCGTTCCAGGCGATGGCTCTCTTCTCGGCCGAGCACGGGGTCCTTCGCGCGCTGCAGCGCGTCTTGACGAAGAGCCGCACCCCGCAGCCGGTTCCCGACCTCTTCGACGAGGTCTCTGCCATTATGGAGACCTCCAACCAGGGCCGAACGTGGTTCGTGCGCGAGGTGCGCATCCTGGAGAGGCGACCCGGCATCGGCCGCAGCTACGAAGCCCTGAGGCGCGCCTCGGCCCTCGCGGCCGTCGTCGGCCGAAACCCCGTGCAGGAGGAGAGCCGCCAGTCCGTGGCCCTTCTCCTAAGGACGGCGCTCGACTCGTTCGCCCGCGCGGAGCGCCCCGACATCGTCTACCTGAAGAGCCTGTACGTCTTCGCGCGGGACGAGGGCTACCCGGTGAAGCAGCAGTGGCTGCCCTCGCTCAGCCCCGCCGACCGCGCCGTTGCCGTCGCGGCCCTGGGCCAGCCGCTCGGGGAAAAGGGTCCCGGCGCAAACGACGTTGACCGCATGATCCGCGGGCTCGAGGCCTACCTCGCCTCGAACGCGGAGCTCATCTTCCCGTGAAGTTCGACCTCGACCGGCGCCGGGCGCGCATGAGCGTGGGGGACCTCTCCGACTTCACGGTCGGGCCGAAGGGCTCGGTGGGGGGAGGCGGCGGGATCTGGAGGGCGCAGCTGGGCACCCGCTGGCACAACGAGCTCAGGGCGCAGGCGCTCTCGGACGGCGCGGACGCCCAGTTCGAGGTGCCGGTCGAGGGCGACCTCGCGCGGGCAGGATGGGTGGTGTCGCTCTCCGGAAGGATCGACCAAGTCGTCCGCCGCGCAGGCGCAACGCTCCTGCGGGAGATCAAGACGGTGATGCAGCCCCTGCCGGCCGCCGAGGCCGAGCTGCGCTCGGACTATCCGGCGTATTTCGTGCAGTTGGCGGCCTACGCCGCGCTGCGCGGGGCAAGCGAAGCGGCCGAGCTCGTGTTCGTGGAGGCCGACACGGGCCTCTCCCAGGTCGTGGTCCTGGGAGCCGAGGACCAGCGCCTCCTCGACACCCAGCTTGAGCGCGTCGGCGAGTTCCTGGAGCTGCGGCTGAGGGCCAGGCGCAGGCTGGGCGCCCTGCGGTACCGCCCGGCGTTCTCCACGGCGCGCGAGGGCCAGGCGCAGGCGGCAGACGACCTTCGCCAGGCCGTCGAGTCGGGCCAGGAGGCGGTGCTCCTTGAGGCGCCGACCGGGTTCGGCAAGACGGGCATCCTCCTCGAGTGCGCACTGGGCGGCCTGCGCAGCGGCTCCTTCGAGCGCGTGCTCTACCTGACCGGCAAGTCGACGGGGCAGCTCCAGGTGCTTGAAACCCTGCGCAGCATGACCGCGGAGGGGCCGGACCTGGGCGGCGGCGCCGGGGTCGCCGCGTGGCACGTGCGCAACAAGTCCGAGCACTGCATCAACGACGTTTTCCAGTGCGTGCGGGAGGCCTGCGCCTACCTGGACGGGGCCGAGCGGCGCTGGCCGACGAGCGGCCTGTCGCGGTTCTACCTGATCGACCACCACGCGCGCGACATCGCCACCCTGAGGAGCGCCGGGAGCGGCGCGCGGATCTGCCCCTACGAGATCACGCGCGCGGCCCTCGCCTTCAACGACGTGTGGATCGGCGACTACAACTACGTCTTCTCCCCCGACAGCCGCGGGCTCTTCTACGACAGGCCGGGCTTCGAGCCGGCCCGCACGCTGCTCTTGGTCGACGAGGCCCACAACCTAGCGAGCCGGGTCGCAGACGCGCACTCCCACGCGTTCTCGGCCGCCGACGCGCGCACCGTGGCCGACGAGCTCCGGCGCGTCGGCGCCCATCACCAATGGGTCGGCAGCTGGGACGGCTGGGCCCGTTTCCTGGAGGCCCTCCCGCGCTCGCATGCGCTGGGCGAGAGCGACCGCGAGGACGCGCGCCTGTTGCTGGAGGGGCTCGCCGAGGGCGCCGGGGCCTACCCGGTGGACTACGCGGAGCTCGGGCCCCACGTGAGCGGCCTGATCTGGAGGGTGCCCTCGGTCGCCGAACAGCTGGCCGCGCAGGAGCTGCAGCGGCTCTGGTGGAGCCCGTCGGACGCCTCCCTCTCGATCACGTGCCTCGACGCCGCCCCCGCCATAGGCTGCGCCCTGCGGGAGTTCGGAGGAGTCGTCATGGCGAGCGCCACGCCGGGGCCTGCCGAGCGCTTCGCCGAGTCGTGCGGCCTGGAGCGCGTGCTGTCGGTGCGCGCACCGACCCCCTGGAGGGACCACGCCTACGACGTCGCGGTCGACCTGAGGGTCGATACCTCCTTCCAGCACCGCCAGGCGCATGTCGGGACGACGGCAGAGACCATCCGAGCCCTGCACCGCGACGCGGGCGGGGCCATCGCCGTGTTCTTCCCGAGCTACGCCTACGCCGAGTCCGTGGCGGCCGAGTTCGGGCCGGCCGCAATCCAGCCCAAGCGGGCCGACCTGAATACCCAGAACGCATGGATCAACCGCTCGATCGAGGACGGTCTCGCCCTTTTCCTCGTCCTGGGTTCCGGCTTCGCCGAGGGCATCGATCTGCTGGGCGGGCGCGTGACGCACGCCATGGTCGTCGGCCCCGCGCTGCCCGAGGTGAACCCCGTGCAGCGGGCCAAGCTGGCCGTCCTCTCGGGCCTCGGGCGGGAGGCGGCGTTCGACCGGGTCTACCGGATACCCGGGATGCAGAAGGTCAACCAGGCGCTCGGCAGGCTGGTGCGCGCCCCCGGCCAGCGCGCCCGGGTGCTGCTGCACTGCCGCCGGTTCGCCGAGCCGGGCTACGAGAGGCTGCTCTGCCCGGAATACCGCTCCACGCGGCGCATCCTCGAGGCCGACGACCTCGCCGGCTGGCTCTCGTCGCAGGCATAGACCTATTTCTCTTTACCGCCCGCACCCGGGCATGCACTAATTGGGGACGTGGCTTCGCCCAAGACCATTGGTTCCCGGGAGGTGCATGCCGCCATCGAGCGGCTGGGCCACGCCATCCTGGAACGCCACCGCCACACGAAGGACCTCCTGGTCCTCGGCATCGCCAACGGCGGCATCCCGCTCGCCCGCCGCCTCTGCAAGGACCTCGGGATCCGCCGGGTCGGCGACCTCGACATCTCCTTTCACCGCGACGACATCGGCAAGCACCCGATCCCGAAGGAGTTCACCCCGACGCTGCTGCCCGCCGACGTGAACGGGGCGTGCGTGCTCCTGGTCGACGACGTGCTCTACACCGGGCGCACCGTGAAGGCGGCGCTGGACGAGCTCTTCGACCACGGCCGGCCCGCGAGGGTCGAGCTCGCCGTCCTGGTCGACCGCGGCGGCCACCGCCTGCCGGTCACCGCGGACTTCGTCGGCACGACGCTCGACGCCGCCGAGGACGAGGACGTTGTCGTCTCGATCGGCGACGATCCCGGCCGCGACAGGATTGAAATCCGCGGGCGCGAGAGCGCCCGCAAGCCCGCCCTACGATGACCTGGACCCGACGCCACCTCCTGACCATTGAGGAGCTCAGCCTCTCCGAGATTGAGCAGATCCACGCCACCGCCGCGGCGTTCAAGAAGATCCTCCAGCGCAACGTGAAGAAGGTGCCGGCCCTGCGCGGCAAGACGATCGTCAACCTCTTCCTCGAGCCCAGCACGCGCACGCGCATGGCGTTCGACATGGCGGCCAAGCGGCTGAGCGCGGATGTGATCGCCTTCGACGCGGCGAGCAGCTCGACCCAGAAGGGCGAGACCCTGCGGGACACGGCGCAGAACATCGAGGCCCTGAACGCTGACATGATCGTGATCCGCCACGCCGCGGCGGGCTCGCCCCTCTACCTGAGCAAGATCCTCGGAATCCCGGTCATCAACGCGGGAGACGGGGCCCACGAGCACCCGACCCAGGGCCTCCTCGACACGTTCACGATGAAGGAGCACCTGGGCTCCTTGAAGGGCCGCAAGGTCGCGATCCTGGGCGACATCCTCTTCAGCCGGGTCGCCCGTTCGAACATCCATGCGCTCACCAAGATGGGCGCCCGTGTGACCCTGGTGGGGCCCTCCACCCTTGTCCCCCACGGGTTCACCGATCTGGGCGCCGAGGTCTCGCACGACCTGAAGAGCGCCCTGGCCGACGCCGACGTCGTGATGCTCCTGCGCATCCAGCACGAGCGCCAGGGCCACCGGCACTTCCCCTCGCTCGGCGAATACACGAGTACCTTCGGGCTCAACAAGACCCGCGCGTCGTGGCTGAGCCCCAAGGCCATCATCATGCACCCCGGCCCCATCAACCGCGGAGTCGAGATCGACAGCGAGCTGGCCGACGGTCCCCGCAGCGTGATCCTGGAGCAGGTCACCAACGGCATCGCCGTCAGGATGGCGGCCCTTTACCTGTGCGCGGGCTACCAGCCCGAGACAGTCATCTCCTCAACGGAATAGCGCCATGCCCTCCCTCTGGATCAAGAACGCACGCGTGATCGACCCCGCCTCGCGCAGGGACGCCAAGGGCGACCTCTTCGCCCGGGACGGGTTGATCGTCCCCTCGCTGTCCCGTGCCGAGCGCAAGCGCGCGCGCGTGATCGACGCCCGCGGCCTCGTCGCGGCGCCCGGCCTGGTCGACATCCACGTCCACTTCAGGGAGCCCGGCCAGACCCACAAGGAGACCATCGCCTCGGGCTCGCGCTGCGCCGCCGCCGGAGGCTTCACCACCGTCGTCTGCATGCCGAACACGACCCCGCCGGCCGACAACGCCGGGACGATCCAGTACATCCTGGACGCCATCCGCCGCGACTCGCTCGTGAAGGTGCTGCCGACCGGGTGCATCACGATCGGGATGAAGGGCGAGTCCCTTGCCCCGCTCGGCTCGCTCAAGCGCGCCGGGGTCGTCGCGATCACCGACGACGGCGACTGCGTGCAGTCCAACGAGCTCATGCGCCGCGCCATGGAGTACGCGACGATGTTCGGATTGCCCGTGATGGACCACTGCCAGGACAGGTCCATGACCGACGGCGCCGTCATGAACGAGGGCGTGATGTCGATCCGGCTGGGGCTAAGGGGCTGGCCCAACGCGGCCGAGGACCTGATCGTCTCGCGCAACGTGATCCTCTCCACCTACACCGGGGCGCACGTGCACATGCAGCACATCTCCTCCGCCCTGTCCGTCGACATCCTGCGCCAGGCGAAGGCCCGGGGCGTGCGGGTGACGGCCGAGGCGACGCCGCACCACATCGCGCTCACCGACAGCGCGCTGTCGACCTACGACACGAGCCTGAAGATGAACCCGCCCCTCAGGACCGAGGAGGACCGCAGGGCGATCATCGCAGGGCTGAGGGACGGCACCCTCGACTGCATCTCCACGGACCACGCGCCCCACACCGACTACGAGAAGGACAAGGAGTTCGACTACGCGCCGAACGGCATCCTGGGGCTTGAGACCGCGCTGCCCGTCGTCCTGGGCGTCCTGGTGCGCGAGAACCGCTTCAAGCTGGCGCGCGTCGTCGACCTGATGACGCGCAGGCCCGCCTCGATCCTGGGGCTGGAGGCGGGAACCCTCGCCGAAGGGGCCGCAGCGGACATCTGCCTGTTCGACCCCTCGGAGTCCTGGACCTATGAGACGAAGGCGGGCCACAGCAAATCGGGCAATTCCCCGTGGAACGGCAAGAAGCTCCAGGGCCGGGTCAAGACCACCCTCGTCGACGGTCGGGTCGTTTTCCCGATGGCGGCGTCGTGAGCCCGACGGACGAACTAACGCAGCTCGGCAACGCCGCGGTCGTGCTTGAGGGGGCCCTCTCCCTCGCAGGGGCGGGTATCATCCTGTGGCTGTTCATGAGCGCCCGCGGACGCGCCGCGCGCCAGGCGCGCCTCGCCCCGTGGAGCCTTCCCGCGATTGACTTCGGCTGCTACGCGCTGGCGGGCATCGTCGGCGCCACCGCGCTCAGCGGGTTCGCCGGGCTGACGACGAAGCACCTGCACCTGGGCCCGGACGCCACCACGGTGCTGGGCTCGGCCGTCATGGAGGGGGGCTTTCTCCTCGGACTGGCGATCTTCCACCGCGTGTACTCGGCGCGCGCCGGCGCAGCCGCCCTGCGCCCGGACCTGGGGCTGGCCCTGAAGAGCGGCGCCGTCACGTTCCTGGTCGCGATGCCGCTCGTCTACCTCACCAGCAATGGGTGGGAGTACCTGCTCGTGCGCCTCGGCCTGCCCGACGAGAAGCAGGAGCTGGTCGGCATCCTCGAGAACACCCGGTCCCTGCCGCTGAAGCTGGGCTTCGTCGCCGTGGCGACCGTCCTCGTGCCGATCGCCGAGGAGCTGGTGTTCCGCGGCGGACTCTTCCGCTACTTCAGGACGCGTTTCCCGCGCTGGTTCGCCCTTCTCTTCACCTGCCTCCTCTTCGGGGCCCCCCATGTCGATTGGGCGAACCACATGGCGGGCCTGCCGAGCCTGGCGCCCCTCGTCGTCCTGGCGTTCGTCTTCTGCCTCGCCTACGAGAAGACGGGCCGGATCGGGACCACCATCGTCGCCCACGGCCTCTTCAACCTGAACATGATACTGCTCGTGATCGCGGGGGTGGGAACATGAGCGCCCCGCCGATCTTCACGCGCTCGGTGCGCGCCTCCGTCGCAGGCCTCGGCGAGCAGGCGCTGATCCGCAGGATCCGCCGCTGGCTCGGCTCGGCCTCGCCCAAGACGCCCGCCGGGATCGGCGACGACTGCGCGCTGCTCAGGCCCGTGCGCGGCCGGGGGCTCATCACCGTGGACCCGGTGGTGCACGGCGTCCACTTCGACGGCCGGGTGCCGGCGCGCTCGGTGGGAGCGAAGCTTTTCAAGCGCAACCTGAGCGACATCGCCGCCATGGGCGGCTCGCCCCGCGCGGCGGTGGTCGCCCTGGCGCTCGACCCGTCGGTGTCGATCGCGTGGCTGGGCGACTTCTTCCGGGGCCTGGCGGCGGAGAGCTGCAGGCACAAGGTCCCCGTCGTCGGCGGCGACGTCGCCCGGCTAAAGGGGGGATTCGTGGCCACGCTCGCGCTCACGGGCGAGGCCGGCGCTCGCGTCCTGACCCGCAAGGGCTCAAGGGTCGGCGACTGGATTTACGTCACCGGACGCCTCGGGCGCAGCCTGCAGAGCGGCAGGCACCACTCATTCCAGCCCCGGCTCGCCGAGGGCCAGTGGCTCGCGCGCAGGCGGGAGGTGCGCTCGATGATGGACGTGAGCGACGGCCTGGCCAAAGACCTGCCAGCGCTCACGCCTGCCGGCGCGACCGCCGCGCTCTACGCCGGGATGCTGCCGCTCAACCCGGGTGCCGGCATCCGCGAGGCGCTGGGCGACGGCGAGGACTACGAACTCGTGATCGGGGTCGCCTCCGGGACGCGCCGGGAAAAGCTGGAGCAGGTGTGGAGGAAGGCGTTCCCGCGCACGCGGCTGACCTGCATCGGCCGGTTTGTGCGCCGGGGGGCGCGCCCGCCAGGGGCCATTCATCTCGAGGACCACCGTGGCTACGAGCATCTCAGATAGGCTCAGGGCGGGTGTCACCACTTCCTCGGCAGAGGAGACGCGCGCCCTCGCCAGCGAATGGGCGGCGACCCTCCCGCCGGACGTGACCGTGGCGCTCCACGGCAACATGGGCACGGGAAAGACAACCTGGGTCCAGGGCATGGCCACCGGCCTTGGGATCACGGAGCCCGTGACGAGCCCGACCTACACCCTCTACGCGCTGCACCGCGGCCCCGAGCGCATGCTGGCTCACCTGGACGCCTACAGGCTGGGCTCGCCGGAGGAGGCCGAGGACCTGCTCCTGGAGGAGTTCCTGCAGTCCCCCTGGTGCCTGGCCGTCGAGTGGCCCGAGCGGCTCGAAGGATGGCTCACCGACGACGCGCTGCACATCGACCTGGAAATAGGCCTGGGCAACATCCACCACATCCGACTCCGGTAGGAGCCGTTCAGGGTGCGGCGGGCGGCGTCTCGGGCGCAGGCTCGGCGGCGGGGGCCGCCGGAGTTTCGGCGTGAACCGCCGGGGCCTGCGCAGGAGCCGGTGCCTCGGGAGCGGGGGCCGGTGGAGTTTCCGTGCGAATCGCGGGGATCTGCGCAGGAGCGTCCGCAGGGACTGCGGCCTCGGGAGCGGGGGCCGCCGGAGTTTCCGTGTGAACCGCAGGGGCTTCCGCAGGAGCGTCCGCAGGGGCCGCGGCCTCGAGGTCGGGGGCCGGTGCCGGGACCTGGACCTCGGCGGCGGGAGCCGCCTGGGAGGCGGCCTGCGGCGCACGGGGCGCCTCGGGAAAGTTCTCGGGATCGACCTCCTCCGCCTCGACCTCCTTCTTGCGGGCCTCGACCATCGCGGGCGGGGCATAGAGCCCGCCGTCGATGAACTCGGTGACATAGCCCTCCCTGACCAGCCAGATCAGGTCGCCCTGCGTGCGGGCGACGCGGTCCTTCTGCTCCGGGGTGGGCTCGCCCTCGACGCCGAGCATCCTGGTCCCCAGTTCGCTCGCCTTGGCGAGCGGGTTGGCCTCGATGAAGGCGATCAGGTTGCCGATGCTCTCGGCGAACACCTGGCCCGGGACGCGGAACTTGCGCTTCACTGCGCACACATAGGACACGCCCTTTGAGCCCTTCTTGAAGATGGTGAAATGCTCGCGCCGGAGCCTGCCCCGAAGCTGGTTGGCGGTGTCCAGGGGGAATCGCAGCTGGCGGTCGTAGGCCCCCTCGATGGCCATCAGGATCTCGCCGCGGGGCATGACCTCGAGGGCCTTGCCGTGGAACCTCGCGTGCTCGACGGCCTTGACCACGCTTTCGCGCGCCTGGCTGAGGAGATGGGTGCGCGCCTCCTCGATGCTGTCGAACGAGGACGCGGTCTGGCCCTCGGCGACGGCGCCCTTCCAGGTGAAGCGGGTGACCTTCTTCATCTTCTCCAGCCACTGGGCGACGACCGCAGGGTCGCGCACCGTCTCGATCCTGGCGCGGAAGGCCTCGAACGGCATCCGGGAGACATGGGCGGCGTGGTGCTGCTGCACCATCTGGGTGTAGCGGTGATAGTTGGGCGGCCCGAGCAGCTCGCCCGTGACGCCGCACTTGTTGATCACCTGAAAATTGCCCTTCGGCGGCTCGACCTCAGCCTCGGTGCGCTCGAAGAAGCTGGCGAGGTGGGTGCCGATGACGTGGGAGACCGCGGCGTCCTCGGTCTCAAAGGGAAGGCCGTCGGGGACCGACACATAGATCGGCTGCGCCGGGGTCTCGGGCGTCGCGTCGGGCCGCGGCTTGCGCGCGACCACGACCACGAAGCGGTCGGGCTTGCCGAGCACCGTGCGGGCGATCTCAAAGAGCTCGATCGTGCGGGCCGACGTGCGGATCGTCTTCACCAGCGCGTTGAAGCTCGTGTCCTCCGGAAAGAAGGCCACCGCGAAATAGGGGCTGTCGTAGGGGCCGCGGTCCTGGCGCTCCTGGCGCTCCGGCCGATCCGAGGGCATGGGCCGCCTGGGCGCCCCGGAGTAACCGCCCGCGTCGCGCCGCGGGGGGCGCTCGCCGCCCCCGTCCCTGGCAGGGCCCGAGGGCGCATCACCTGCGGGCCGCCTGAATGCCCTGCGGTCCCTCCGGTCGGGGCCGCCTCCGGGTCCGCCTGCGCGGTCGTCACGCCGGGGCCTGTCGGTGCGCCCGTCCGTGTCGACAGAGGAGTCCTTGTCCTTGGCCCATTGGGTTCCAAAGCTAAAGGCCTTCAGTTGGCTTAGGTCGATTTTGTTGAAATCCGCCGTCGGATTTTCCTTGGAAGCGTCGTCGTCCATGTAGTCAGAGGTCTACGGTGCGCGTCCGGTGACAGACGCCCCATAGTCTCCACTGCAGCAGGCGAGCGATGCAAGCGCTTTTAAGCCCGGCCCTATGGAGAGAATCGCACCCTATGGGTTGCCAACTCCTTGACAAGCACTTCAATATCGGTCTCCGGCATGTATGAAACGCCCCCGACCGAAGGCATAAAGCGGCTGCTTCCCTGGCTGGTCGCGGTCGCCTTCTTCATGGAGGCGCTCGATACGACGATCCTCAACACCGCGGTGCCGACCGTCGCCGAAGCGATGGGGATCGCCCCCCTGAGCATGAAGGCGGCGCTGACCAGCTACACGCTCAGCCTCGCCGTCTTCATCCCCATCAGCGGCTGGATCGCCGACCGCTTCGGTACGCGCACGGTGTTCTTCACCGCCATCGGCATCTTCTCGCTCGGCTCCCTCTTCTGCGGCGTGTCGGTGAACATGCCCATGCTGGTCGCCTCGCGCATCCTGCAGGGCTGCGGCGGCGCCATGATGATGCCCGTCGGGCGCATCACGATGGTGCGCACGTTCCCGCGCCAGGAGCTCGTGCGGGCCATGAGCTTCGTCGCGGTGCCGGGGCTGATCGGGCCCCTGATCGGCCCCCTGGTCGGGGGGCTGATCGTGGGCTATCTGCACTGGCGCATGATCTTCTTCGTGAACCTGCCGATTGGGGCCGCCGGGATGTACCTGGTCTGGAGGTACATGCCCGACCACCGGGCGGAGCGCTCCGACCCGATCGACTTCATCGGGCTGGTCCTGTTTGGCTGCGGGATCGCCCTGCTCTCCTACGTGCTGGAGATCTTCGGCGAGCACACGCTCGGCACGCGCTCGGTTGCATTCCTGCTGGGGACGTCCGCCTGCCTGCTCGTCGCCTACTGGAGGCACGCCCTCGTGGCGCAGTTCCCGCTGCTGCGCCTGAGGCTCTTCAAGACCCGGACGTTCCGCCTGGCCGTGGCCGGCAGCTTCGCGACGCGCCTGGGCGTCGGCGGCCTGCCCTTCCTGCTGCCGCTCCTCTACCAGCTGGGCCTCGGCTACACGCCCGTGCAGTCGGGGCTCCTCATCATGCCCCAGCCCCTGGCGGCCATGGTGCTGAAATTCCTGATGCCCCGGATACTGACCCGCTTCGGCTATCGCCAGGTCCTGGTCATCAACACCGTGGCCATGGGCATCGTGATCGCGCTCTTCATGACGATTTCTCCGGGGATCCCCGTCGCGCTGATCGTGCTGATGGCCTTCGGCCTGGGCTTCGTCTCCTCGATGCAGTACACGAGCATCAACACCCTCGTCTTCGCCGACCTTTCGGACGAGGAGACAAGCGCGGGCAGCAGCATCGCGAGCACCGTCCAGCAGATGTCCATGAGTTTCGGCGTCGCCGTCGCCTCGCTCCTCGCCGCCCTGTACCTCGGCGGCGAGCACCGGCCGGGGGCAGAGAGCCTCATCTCCGGAATCCACTGGACGTTCCTGACCCTGGGGCTAATGACCATCTCGACGTCGCTCATCTTCAGGCAGCTGGAGCCCGGCGACGGAGCGGCCATGAGCCGGCACAAGGACTAGAGTGCCCCCAACGACCCCAGATGAGCCCTTCTTCGCCGGCGCGCAGGCGCGCCGGCTCGCCTGGCTCTGCGCCGCGGCGCTCGTCCTGGCGGCGCTCGTGCTCAACCTCCGGGCGCTCGGGTTCGGATTCCTCTACCTGCGCGACGACGACATCAACGTGGCGCTCAACCCGCACATGGGCGGCCTGGGCGCAGCCCGCCTGGCCTGGATGTTCACGGACAGCGACTACGTGCGCCGCTACATCCCGCTGGGGTGGCTCGGCTTCTCGGCCACGTACCAGTGGGCGGGGCTCGACGCGGCGGCCTACCACGGCGTCGGCCTGGGGCTGTACGCGCTCAACTGCGCCCTTGTGCTGGCGCTTGTCCTGCACGCCCTCCGGCTCTTCCCGGGCGCGGCCCCCCAAGGCCTGGGCTCCTGGGCTGTGGCCTCGGCAGCGCTCGGCGCGGCCTGGTGGGCCTTCAATCCCCTGCGCGTCGAGACGACCGCGTGGGTGTCGGGCAACCTCTACGGCCAGGCCTGCGCCTTCGCCCTGTCCTCGGTGATCGCCTATCTGCGCACCTTCGCCAGCCGGGGCCGGCGCCGGCTGGCGTGGCTCCTCGCGTCCGCCGCCCTCTTCGCCGCCTCGCTGCTCACCTACCCGATCGCCCTGGGCGTGCCGGCGCTTCTCATCGGTCTCGACTGGCTGCGCGCGAGAAAGAACCCCTCCGTTGCGTTCCGAAGGCTCCTTCTGGAAAAGGCCCTCTTCCTGGCACCGCTGGCGGCCGTCCTCCTTCTCACGGTGGCCGCGCGGTACGCGGCCGAGAGGGTCTACGGCGCCGTGCCCGGGATCCGGGAGCTGCCCCTGTCCAGCCGTCTGGCGCAAAGCGCCTACGTCGCCGCCTACTACGTCTGGAAGCCGTGGTGGCCGACGCACCTTTCGCCCCTCTACGACTCGCTGGTCGACTTCCGGCCCACCGAGCCCCGGTTCCTCGCGAGCTTGGCCGCGGTCGGGGCCGCCTGCGCCCTCGCCCTGGCCTGGGTCCGCACGAGGCCCGCCTTCGCGGTCGTCTGGCTGGGCTACCTCGCCGCAGCCGCCCCCTTCTTTGGCCTGACGGAGAAGCCCCACATGACGAGCGACCGCTACGGCTGCCTGCTCTGCGTCTTCACGGCGGCCGTGGCGGCCGCCGCCGTGGCCCGCCTGCGCAGGGCGCCCGCCCGGGCGGCCGCCCTCGCCCTGTCGGCGGCGGTCCTCGCCCTCGCAGCCCGCATGACCTGGCGCCAGCTGGACGTGTGGACCAACGACCGCGTGCAACACGCGTACGTCGCCGCCGGCCTGCGCAATTCCGAGCTCCTCGACGATTTCAGGAGCCGCCAGCTGATCCTCGAGTTCATGCGCGGCGACGAAGAAAGCTCCGCCCGCGCCGTCGACCTGGGCCTGCGCCGCAACCCCGCAAGCCCCGGGCTGCGGAAGGCCTCGGCCATCATTGCCGACAAGCGCCGCATCAGCGCCTACTACGGTCCGGTACCGTTCCTCGCCATCCTGCACGAGCAGAGGGGCCTCGACTTCGCCAGGCAGGGCGACCTGCGGGAGGCGAACGACCATTTCGAGGAGGCGCTGCGGATGGACGACCGCTTCTACCAGGCCGCGTTTGACCGCGCCCTGGTGCTCCTCGGCCTGGGTCGCTGCGACGACGCGCTGCGCAGCTACCTGCTCGCGGATCGCCGGGCGCCCGCGGGCCTGCCCCAGCGAGAGAGCCATGAGTTCCTCGTGAGGCTCAGGCGGGGCGCCGAGGCAGCCGGCCTGACGGCACTCGCCCACGCGGCGTCCGCGGCCCTCGCGCGCTAGCCCGGATCGATCACAAAAGGGAATGAGTTTGGGCACGAAACGTGCTTAAGTAGTTGATGTGAAACAAACAACAAATGCGGCGTTCCATGCCCAAACTCGAACAGACTGTGAGCAGGTTTTGTT
>Ga0302319_10005584_pt1 | contig 25242 bp, 18 predicted proteins | sample Bog_T0_2_FD_203319 | JGI IMG/M metagenome (GOLD analysis project Ga0302319, IMG submission 203319) | Peat permafrost microbial communities from Stordalen Mire near Abisko, Sweden - Bog_T0_2 | ecosystem: Environmental > Terrestrial > Soil > Wetlands > Peat | place: Sweden: Abisko, Stordalen Mire...
GGGTGACGTAAAGCCAGTTCCCTGCCCAGGGATAGTAAACGATGTTGGACTTGCCGCGCAGCCAGATCCAAACGCCGTAGCAGGCGTGATAGAGGATGGGCAGAAAGATGAAGACCCACTCCAGCACCCGCACCATCGGCAGGCTGTTGAGGAAGCGAACCTGCTCGCCGTATGCCGCCGGGCCTTTGAGCGCCTCGAAGTTCGAGAGCAGATGCTCGATGAGGAATGCGCCGAGGGGAACAATTCCCAGCAGCGAATGGAGCTTATGCCAAAGAAAGGAGTTGCCCTGGCCGACGCGCAAGGGCTGAACGCCGCGACGGACGGTGGGGGCAATCGGGGGCACGGCGGAGGGTTGAGCGGTTGCCATGGCGGTGTCAGCTCCTATCGTTCTGGCCAGCCGCCGGCTGAGCCGGGATCCTCGATTGAAGGACTGGGAAGCGAGGCCTGAAGTCGATTCATTATTGGTGTTCTACATCACATTCGTCAAGCGGTGCTTAACCGCTGATGGAAGTTCAACTTGGGATTGCAGGCATCGCGCCTCAATCGATCGGCTTGTCCCAGCTTTCCAGCGTCTTTTTGAACTCGCTCATAAACTTGCCGGAGTCTGCGCCGTCGATGGTGCGGTGGTCGAAGCCCAGGCAGAAGTGCTGCATGGAGCGAATCGCGATGGTGTCGTTGCCCTCGGCGTCAGTGAGCACCACCGGCTCCTTGCGCAGGCCGCCGATGGCCAGAATCGCCGACTCCGGCTGATTGAGGATGGGGGTGCCGAACTCGCCGCCGAAGACGCCGGAGTTGGTGAGCGTAAAGGTGCCGCCGGTGACCTCGTCGGGCAGCAGCTTTTTAGCGCGGGCGCGGGCGGCCAGATCGGCGATGGCACGGGCAAGGCTGAGGAAACTCAGCCCCTCGGCCTGCCTGACGACGGGCACGATCAGCCCCCATTCCAGAGCTACGGCGATGCCGAGGTTGATTTGCGGGTGGTAGTGGATGAATCCCTCGACAAGAGATGCGTTGACGATGGGAAAGCTGCCCAGCGCCTGGATGGCGGCGGCGGCGATGAAGGGCATATAGGTCAGCTTGACGCCGTGCTGTAGCTCGTAGCGAGCCTTTTCGCGCTCGCGCAGGCGCACGATGCGCGTCATGTCCACCTTGTAGACGGTGTTGGCGTGCGGGCTGATGCGAACGCTCTCGAGCATACGTTGGGCGATGATGGCGCGCATCTTGCTGAGCGGCACTACCTGCGGCACCTGTGGTGCGGTCAGCGGCTCGCTATTCGCTCGCATGGGGTTCGTGTTTTCCCCGGTCCCCAAAAGCGAGGGACCGGGGGCACCCGCTGATTGCGCCTTCGGCGCGGAGCTTATTGGGCCAGATTGGTTTAGGTAGCGCAGAATGTCTTCTTTGGTGACGCGGCTGTTGGAACCGGTCCCAACGATCTGGCTGAGGTCGAGGTTGTTGTCTTTGGCGATGCGGCGCACCAGCGGCGAGAAGCGTTGACGCCCGTCCGAGTTGCCGCCGGAAGAAGGAAGAGCCGGATGAGCAGCAGAATCAGACGGAACGGCAGGGATCTCCGCTAAAGGCTTCGCCGTCGCAACTGATGCCGCGCTTGAGATGACCGCGACGACCGTGTTGACCTCGACGGTAGCGCCTTCTGGAACCTTGATCTCGACGAGCACACCGGCCTCGGGCGCGGGAATTTCCGCGTCCACCTTGTCTGTTGAGATTTCAAAGAGCGGCTCGTCTTTCTCGACCGAGTCGCCGACTTTCTTCAGCCATTTGGTAATGGCGCCCTCAAAGATCGACTCGCCCATCTGAGGCATGACTACATCGGTTGGCATGGTGGACTCTCCGTGAGCGGGCAACTTATGCAATTCTTTCAGGGAAGGCACAGGGCGCGCCCGCTTCAAGCCGGATTATAAATGGCGGCGCATTCGGCAGGCGGAAGTTTAGTATGCGCAAAGGCCTCGTGCCCCATACTTGCGGTTTCTTTCTCCACTCCAGGACAGAGAATTCATCGGCAGGTCCTCGATTCCAGGCAATACACTAGAAGGAACAAGGTTTTTGATCCCTGATTCCTGGAGCAACAGTGAACATTCTTTTTGTCGGCGACATCTTCGGCAGCGCGGGACGCCGGATTGTGCGCGAGCACATCGGCCATCTGCGCTCGGCTCATAGCGTCGAGCTGGTTGTCATCAATGCCGAGAATGCCGCTGGCGGCTTTGGCCTGACTCCGCAGATTGCCGAGGATCTTTTTGATCTGGGCGCGGACGTTCTGACTACGGGCAACCATGTCTGGGACAAGCGCGAGCTGATCGACTATATGAACGCAGCTCCCGCCGAGAGCCACGAGCGCGGGCGGAGAATCTTGCGTCCGGCGAACTTGCAACCGGGCGTTCCCGGCTGGGGCGTCTACGAGGGAACCACCGCGAGCGGCGCGGAGTACGCAGTAATTCAACTGCAAGGCTGCGTCTTCATGAACACGACAAACGACCCCTTCCACACCGTGAACGCGCTGCTCGCCAACATCAGGGCCAAGGTCATCGTGGTGGACTTTCACGCCGAAGCGACCAGCGAAAAGGTGGCGATGGGCTGGCATCTGGATGGCCGCGTGACCGCCGTGCTGGGTACGCACACGCACGTTCCCACTGCCGACGAGCGGGTGCTGCGGGGAGGCACCGCCTTCCAAACTGACGTGGGCATGAGCGGGCCGTACGACAGCGTGATCGGCGTTGAGCGGGAGCTGGTACTGAAGAAGTTTCTAACCGGCATGCCCAGCAAATTCGAGGCCGCCAAGGGAAACCCCAAGATGTGCGCTGCACTGGTGGCTTGCGATCCCGCGACCGGGCGCGCCCAGCGGATTCAGCGCATCATGCTGGGGGAGTGAAACAGGGGTTAGGGACTAGGGACTAGGGACTAGCTTTCCCTGGACCTCGACCGGAGTCCGCTTAACGGCCTTGCCTCTCGATTTTAGCGCGGCGGAATGCGTGGCTTTGAGCAGCTTTCCCTTGCCGTCAAAGGCCATGGTCCACTGCATGGGCCGAGGAATCGCGGAGACATCCGTAAAGGAAATGAGGGCGCCTCCGTCGGCGGAAACATCCAATCTGCCTATCGGGGCTGCGGGCAGCTTTTGGGTGTCATTCTCCTCCGCTGTTCCGATCCGCGGATGCGCGCCTGCCAGGGCTGCATAGCACAAGCCAGTTCCAAGCCAGTCGGGAGCCGTCTCCGAGTGCTCTTCGGCCCGAATGTGGTTAAAGGCCGAGATGGTCAGCGCATTGACAGGCGCGGGCGAGAAAAGCGAATAGCTACGGCGCAGAATTGTGATGATGCGCATCTGTGCCAGATTGCCGCGCGGGATTGACGCCGAAAAGACGCTCACGTCCCCTGTGCCTGCGTCACGAGTGTACTGCAAAAAGAGATGATCTGGCAGCGCGGGGCAGACAATCTGCTGAAGACTCCACTTGCCTTGATTGAAATTGAAGCCAGCAGCGGTGGCGCGCTCGCTGATCGCGGACTCCGAGTCCGCCGCCAAAGCGCGATCGGAATCCATCATCTGATCGAGTGAGCGAAAGTCGAGCGGCGCGGCAGACTCCGGCTTACCGTTGTCGATAGAAAACGGCACTGGGCGCGAAGCGGGCTTGACGATCTTGCCGGAGGGCATGCCGGAGGGAGCGGAGAGATTCGCGTCCGGCTGAGCCTCAACATGGGCGCAGACCAGAGCGAAGGCTGCAACAGCCAGGACAACGGGGAAAATGCTGAATCGTTCCATGCTTCCATTAGAGCATGGAGTTTGCATCCCATGAAGCAGGCGATTCGTCGAGAGTTGTGGAAACAACAAACGGGCAGCCTGAAACAGGCTGCCCTTGATACCCAGGAGGAGGATGGGGCGCGCCGGACCAGAAGCAGATCCGGCGCAATCAATGATTCAAGCCAGCCAACTAGATTATTTGGCAGCGGGCTTGTGTCCGGCCGCCGGCTTGTGAGCGGTAGGCGCGGCAGGCTTTTTCTTTTCAAGCTGGATTTCCCCTTCGCGCAGCACGATCTGTGCGGTTTGCACGGCCGTCTCCGTGGCGGGAATCAGCGTGAATGAGTCATAGGTTCCAATCAGTGTGGTCGCGGGCGGAATCTTGTACTCGAAGCCCACCGCTGGAATTTCCTTATCAGTCAGAGGCTTGGCCAGATTGACGATGAAGTCGGGAGTCTTGGCGGCCTTGGCGTCATCGGTGACGGCAACCTTGATAACCGAAGCCGAGGCTTCAATCACGACTCCCGGAACCGGCGTGATCTGATCCTTCAGCACCGACCACAGCTTGTCAACATCCTCCTTGGCGCCGTTGGCCAGGATGAACTCTTTATCGCCGAGATTCAGCTTGGTCAGGTCAGGAGTGGTCGTAATGAGATCGTGAATCTGCTCAGCCGGGGTCTTGGCAGGAGTGATGACAAGGGTTCCCGGAGGAAAGGTCGTTGCCATGGCCTTGGCCTTGAGATCGTCCAGTCCATCGAGGGTGCCGTGGTATTTTTTGTAGTAGCGCTCGAGATCAGGCTCGATCTTGGCCTTGTACGCTGGGGGAGCATAGTCCCAAACCCGGGCATAGAACCAGACCGCCTGCACCAGATCCCGGCTGGGGCCTGGCTGGAGATAGGCTTGCGCGAGTTGAAGTGTATCCGGCAAGCCCATGGTCTTAGACTGGTCATCGGAATAGAGCATCAGTTCCGCGCGAAACTCAGCGATAGCCGCCTTAAAATCCTTCTTGGCAATCGCATCGTCCCAGGCAATGGCCGAGTGGAAGATGGGGTAGGAACCAGTGGACTGCGTCTTCCAGTCGGCGTCCGAGAGGCCTGCCGGTTTGGGCGCGAGCAGACCCTTGTGGGCCAGCGCCGCGGCATCGTCGCAGGCTTGCGCATCCTGAGTTGCTCCGCAGCGGCCTTTCTTGATGATGACCGAGTAGAGAATGGCCTTCAAATTGTTCGGGTCTACCTGCAGCAGGCGGGTAGACGCGCTGAGCGTATTGTCTGAATCATGCAGATTCTGGAAGTAGATATCGACCAGTGAATCGAGAACCGCCTGTTTGACGACACTCTGCGGATAAGCTATCAAAAAGCTCTCCAGACAACTGGCTTTAGCCTTGAAATCGGTCTGCGTGGAACAATTTTGGTAGGTGTTGAACTCTGCCGGATCCTTGATCGTGATTGAATCCTGGGCACGCAGCATGGGCGAGACTACAAGACTGACGCTCGTCAATGCCATCACAGACGCGAAAATTAACTTCTTCATTCAGTGCTCCTGGGAACTGCAAAAATGGAGATCAATGTTCATGCACTCACCATCGGGAAGCGTTGCCGTTTGTCGCGGTTGAGCTTCGGGGGTACGGATAAACGATACCACAGCTTCCAATAAGGTGTTAATGGATTATAGAAAGCCCTGCCAATTGTGACAAGAGCCGTTTGACGAAAAGAACGGTAATTCAGGGGAAAAGATAGAAAGAATCGAGAATGGAAGGCTGCTTCCTGCCCTCGACTGGCTCGGTTCCCGCCGCAAATGCCATCTGTTCCCTGATCCCTGCTTTTTTCATTGCAGCAGCCTCACCAATTCTACCTGTTCGGCCAGGAAGGCGTCGTGGCCGTGGGCGCTGGTCATCTCCCGATAATCGGCTTGCACCCCGGCGGAGCGAATGGCAGAGGCAAAGTCGCGCACCGACTGGGGTGGAAAGAGCCAATCAGAGCTGATGCCGACAAAGCTGAGCCGGGCGCGAATTCCTCCAAAGGCCTCTGCCGGGGTAGCGCTTCCGCGCTGCGGATCCCAAGTGTCCATGGTGCGCAGAATGGCCAGATAGGAGTTGGCGTCAAAGCGCTCGATGAACTGCTCTCCCTGGTAGTCCAGGTAGCCGGCAATTTCAAAACGCCCGCCGGCCAGCCCGCCGCCGGAGGCGCCGCTCTCCCACGGGTCTTCTCCGTTGCGGTTCGGCTTGCGTCCATAACGCTCGTCGAACAACTCCGCGGATTTGTAACTCATCATGCCCACCTGTCGAGCCAGCGAAAGCCCTCGGCGCGGAGGCCGTTGCGGCAGATAGCGTCCGCCCATCCACTCCGGGTCGTGCAGAATCGCCTGGCGCTGGAGGTGATTGAGCGCCAGCCCCATGGCCGACAGCGGCGCCACGCCGATGATGAGCGCGCGCTCCACCCGCTTGGGATCGTGAATCGCCCAATCCAGCGCCTGCATCCCGCCGATGGAGCCGCCCAGCACCAGCCGCAGCCGGCGAATCCCCAGCGAATCCAGCAGCCGCGCCTGCGCCCGCACATTGTCACGGATGGAAACCAGCGGAAAATCCGGGCCATAGACATTGCCCGTCGCTGGATCCACCGAGCCGGGGCCAGTGGAGCCGTAGCAGGAGCCGAGAAGATTGATGCAGATCACAAAGTCGTGTTCCAGTGAAAGAACCGCGCCGGGAGCGAAGATCTCCGGCCACCAGGAGCCGACCAGCGCCGAGCCGGAGAGCGCGTGGCAAACCAGCACAGCGTTCTCCCGCGCCGCATTCAGCCGTCCGTAGACCGCATAATGCAGCGTGGGATTGGCCAAAACGCGCCCGCAATCCAGCAACAATGGCTGGTTGAGCACAAAGTCGCCCTCATAGGTCGGATTCACGATTGCGCCTCTGACCCCTCGCGGGAGGGGCCAGGCATCGTTGCCGGTGCTTGCATCTGCCATAACACTTATTGTGCAACATGGCGCGCCGTCTTTGCTCTTCATGCAAATTTATGTCCGTTGGCCGCCTCGATTGCGGCATCGAGATCGGCCAGAATATCGCGGATATCCTCGATGCCAACCGAGAGCCGAACCAGTTCAGGCGTCACGCCGGTCGTCGCCTGCTCCTCGACGGAGAGTTGCGCGTGGGTCGTCGAGGCGGGGTGAATCGCCAGCGATTTGGCGTCGCCGATGTTGGCCAGCAGCGAGAAGAGCTTGAGCGCGTTGAGCGCCGTCTTGCCCGCCTCGTAGCCACCCTTAATGCCAAATGTCACCAGCGCGCCCTTGCCCTCCGGCAGATACTTCTGCGCCCGTGCGAAGTAGGGGCTGGACTCCAGGCCGGGATAGTTGACCCACTCGACGCCGGGATGCTTCTCCAGATGCTTGGCGACGGCCAGCGCATTCTGCGAGTGGCGCTCCAGGCGCAGATGCAGCGTCTCGATGCCCTGCAGCAGAAGAAAGGCGTTGAAGGGCGAGAGCGCCGCGCCGGTGTCGCGCAAGCCCTGCACGCGCGCCTTGAGAATAAAGGCCAGCGGTCCGAAGGCCTCGGTGTAGACCAGTCCGTGATAGGAGGGGTCCGGCTCGGTGAAGTCCTTGAAGCGCCCTGAGGCGGCCCAGTCGAATTTGCCTGCGTCCACAATCACGCCGCCGATGGAGTTACCGTGACCGCCGAGGAACTTGGTGGCCGAGTTGACGACAATATCCGCGCCCCACTCGATGGGCCGCACCAGCGCCGGCGAGGCCGAGGTGTTGTCGATTACCAATGGAAGCCTGTGCTCATGGGCAATGGCGGCCAGCGTTTCGATGTCCACCACGTCCAGCTTGGGATTGCCCAGCGTCTCGGTGTAGATTGCACGCGTCTTCTCGTTGATGAGCTTGCGCAGGCCGTCGAAGTCGTCGGCGTCGACGAATTTGACCGTAATGCCCAGCTTGGGCAACGTGTAGTGGAAGAGGTTGTAGGTGCCGCCATAGAGCGAAGTGGTGGAGATGATCTCTTCGCCGGCCGAGGCCAGCGTAATGGCGATCAGCGTCTCAGCCGCCTGGCCCGAAGCCACGGCCAGCGCCGCCACGCCGCCCTCCAGAGCCGCCACGCGCTTTTCCAGAACGTCGGTGGTGGGGTTCATGATGCGCGTGTAGATGTTGCCGAACTCCTTGAGCGCAAAGAGCCGTCCGGCGTGGTCAGCGTCCTGAAAGAGATACGAAGTGGTCTGGTAGATGGGCACGGCGCGCGATCCCGTGGTGGGGTCGGGCACCTGGCCAGCGTGGACGGCGAGAGTGGCAAGCTGCTGCTTTGCTTCGGACATGATCGGCTCCTTGGGTTGCTGGTTTGCGGTGTTGGTGAAAGTGGCTTGTGACGGCGGAGCAGCTTATAGCAAAACCAGAGTAAACTTGCCCTTGGTGAGTGTAAGCGAGGTGGCTTTTTCTTGAGGGAAAAAGCCACTGAGCGACATTGCCATTGGGTACAGCTACTCTGGTTTTGCTATAGAGGCCGCGTCCAAGAACAAAACGGCCCGAATCCTCATCGGACCCGGGCCGCCTGGCTTGAAGATCGGTAGCGCCTAGCGCATTCGCCGCTCAACAGCCGCACGGACAGGTCCGCAGCCCATACACATACACATGGCCATGACCGCAATTCCGTGATTCGTTGACTTCGGCATTAAGAGCAGTATTCACGGAAATGGGGGGAGATGTCAAATCCGGCCCGACAAATTTCTGCGCTACTCGGCGAAGATTTCTCCGCGCTTCACCATCTCAGCTCCGCGTCGGCCTGATTGGCGAACTCCGGCAGGACCAGGGCATTGTAGACCGCCGCCGCCAGCTTCCGACTCGCTTCGGCCCATCCATTACGCGGGGTAGCCTTGGGTCGGCGCAGCACCAGCGCATCACCTTCGACGCGCATCTCCGCCTGGTCTATCAGGCCGACTTGTTGCAGCAGCGGCTTGGGAATCAGAATCCCTTGCGAGTTGCCCAAGCGCCGAATCGTTGTTAGCATTGCGGCCTCGTGTAATGACAATGTTGGCACGAAAAGGAATATGGATGTCTATTCTGGAGGTAGTAATCGTGGAGCAACGTCAAACAAATCTGTCCCAGGCGTCTGTATAACTTGGCTTTTTTGCCCCCAAATGAGGTTTCCGATAGCATCAGGTCTCGCAAACGCATAAGTCTTAAATGTCGTTTGAGTTTCGGTGCTACCGTCCTCCTTGATGATTTCTCTAGTGGCATCCAAAGTAATTAGAATAACCTCAATCAAATCTAATTTTGAATCAACTTCTGTCGGCATAATTGCGACGTTATCGGTCAGAAGCCGCAGGGCTATCGATGGATAAATTATGCCGGAAAATCCAGAAGGACCATTTGGATTTGTCCCAACAACCTTTCCAAGGGCATAATCCTTTAGCGCTATCGGCAATCTATAAAGATGTGTCTGATCGAACGGAATATGTTTGGTGAATACTTTTGCTTGCCATTCCCGGAAAATTCGATTTCGCTCTGATTCTTCTTGCATTTGCGCAAAGAAAGGCAAATCTCGGTTCGATTTTAGCTCACTTAGAACTTTTGTTGAATAACCGAGATGATTGAACATCATAGCTTGTTTCGTTAGCCAGAATGAAATAGCAAAGAAATCACCGACATCGCAAGAACATTCATAAAGACATGAAGCTAATTGATCAAACGAACCATAGAACATTACTTCACCCACTCTATTGAGTCGTCCATTAGTTTTAATCAACTCTACCGGAGGATAACTTATTCGAGATTTATGAGTAGGTCGTTTGGATATTTTGACCGCCCTGTAAATTATTGTTCCGGGCTGTACTATTGGAGCATGAATTACAAATCCTTCATTGATTGTTCGAATCTTTTCATGTAACTCACCATCGGTCAGTGACGTAAAAGAACCATTTTCCAGATCCGACAACTCTTGTTGGAGTTCATCAAGTGGTAGTAACGAAATGCCAATTTCTTCTCGCATTTAATTTCTTTCCATTATTTCGCCCTTGGATGCGTGCGGTCGTAGACGACGGTCAACTGCGCGGTGGTCAGTTGCGTGTAGCGCTGGGTGGTGGAGAGGCGCTCGTGGCCTAATAACTCCTGAATGGCGCGCAGGTCGGCGCCCTCCTCCAGCAAATGGGTCCCGAAGGCGTGGCGCAGCGTGTGCGGATGCACGTCGGCGGAGAGGCCGCGTAGAATGGCGATGTGCTTGACGATGCGCCCCACGCTGCGCGTGGTCAGCCGCGCGTGGCTTGCTTTGCCCAGGCCGCGCAGTTGCAGATTGAGGAAGAGCGCCGGCGTCTCGCTTCCCTTCCCGCTGCTTCCCTTCCCTTCAGCGGCCGCGGCCAGACGCGCTGCGCGCTCGGCGAGATAAACGCGCAAGGCCTGCGCCGCCGCGTCGCCCAGCGGAACATATCTTTGCTTGTGGCCCTTGCCACGAATCAGAATCGCTTCGTTGGCCCAGTGAATGTCGTCGAGATTCAGACCGGTCAACTCGGCGTTGCGAATGCCGCAGCCGTAGAGCAGCTCCAGAATCGCCGTGTCGCGCGCCGGCCAACTGGCGGCATCGTCGCCCACCGTATCGACCACGCGGTTCATCTGCTCAATCGAAGGCACACGCGGCAAGTGCTTGGGAAGACGGGGCGTGGCCACCAGCGCGGCGGCGTTCTGCTCCAGAATCCCCGCCCTCGCCAGCCACTTGAACCAACTGCGAATGGAGGCCAGCGCCCGCGCAGTGGAGGATTTTGTGAGGCCGCGATCATAGAGCGTGCCGAGGTAAGCGCGAATGTGTGTGTGCTCGATGCGCTCCGCGCTTTGATCTTTTCCGTAATGCTCGGCGATGTAAACAGCAAAGTTGTTCAACTCGCGCTGATAGGCGCGCAGCGTGTGCGCCGAAGCGCCGCGTTCATTGGCCAGCACACGCAGGTAATCGGCGACGAGCGGGCTAAGTGAAGACGCGGAGATGGGCGTGTCTTCCGAGGTCTCAAGATCGCGAACTGGGGCACCCACGAGAATCGGAGCGGCGGAGGCGGTCATACAGTCTCCTTGCCAGACGCTACGCTGCTGTTGAATTGATCTGAAACTGATGCAGGATTTGACGGCAGATGCAGCAAGTCAGCTCCCGCTTTGCGGGAATAGCGAGTTAGCAAGTTAGCGGAGTTGTTAGTCTGATGTGTATTCTCGCCTTTGTTCATTTCTGGGCGCAACTGATTCGAAACCAGGTGCAGCCCGCGGTGCGTAGAGTCGATGGCAGGCGGAGATTCTTCAAGCTCCGCCTGCCGTCGCGTGGCGCGCGGATGGTGCAGGCGATGCACCTCCTTGAGCCGGCCCAGCGCCAGATGCGTATAGACCTGGGTGGTGGAGATGTCGGCGTGGCCCAGCAGCAACTGCACACTGCGCAGGTCGGCGCCGTGCTCCACCATGTGCGTGGCGCAACTGTGGCGCAGACGGTGCGGGCTGGCGGTCGCGTTGGCCATCTTCACCAGATGCCAGACCCATTGACGCGTGAGCGGCATTCCGCGCAAGGAGAGAAAGAGCCGCGATGGATCTTGCCGCGCCGCGCTGGCGTTTTTAGCCGAACTGATGCGCGCCAGGTGCGGCCTTCCCATGCGCAGATAAATCTCCAAGGCCTCGACTGCGGCCCGCCCCAACGGCACAATGCGCTCCTTGTCGCCCTTGCCCAGCACTTGAACACGGCCCAGGTCGAGCGCCAGATCGCCGGTGGAGAGCGCCGTGACCTCCGAGACGCGCAGCCCGCCCGCGTAGAGCAGCTCGAGAATCGCCCGGTCGCGCAATGCCGTGGCCCGCGCCTGCGGATGCTCGGCGTTCATCTGCGCCCGCCCCAGCATCTCGGCTACCTCCGGCTCGGCCAGCGACTTGGGCAGCACCCGCCACGCCTTGGGCGACTCGATATTCACAGTAGGGTCGTGATGGATGCGCCGATCGAGCAGCAGCCACTTGTAAAAACCGCGCAGGCAGCTCAGCTTGCGCGCCGCCGAACGCTGGTCGATGCCGTGCGCGCGCAGATGCTCAAGAAACGCCGCCACATCCTGCTGCGCCGCCGTCAACAGAACGCCGTTGCGCTCCTCGATGAACTCGGCAAAGGTCTTCAGGTCGCCGCCGTAGGCCTCGCAGGTCAACGGCCGCAGCCCTTTTTCCACGCGCAAGTAGGCCTGGTAGTCCTTCAACAGCGAGAGATTGCGCGCGGTTTCCACTGCTTCGATTATCCGCGCCCGAAGCTGTCCACGACGTCCCGCGAAACGCCGCCGAACCTCATTCATCATGGACTCAACTTCGACAACAGCGAATTTTCAGCACTGGCCAGATCGCGGATTACGCCAGTCCATTCCTGCCGCTACTCCTCGCGCAGTGCATCCATCGGTTCTATGCGCAGGGCGCGGCGGGCCGGGCCGATGAGGGCCATGGTGGAGAGGGCGATCATCAGCGCGGTGACGCTCAACAGCGTGATGGGGTCCGTCGGCTTCACCTCATATAGCAGACTGCTCATGGCGTAGCCGAGCAGCTCGGCCAGCACCAGGCCGAATAGGATGCCCACCAGCACCAGCTTGAGCCCGTCGGCGAGAACCTTGCCGAAGACCTGCCCGCGCGCTGCTCCCAGCGCCATGCGAATGCCGATCTCGCGCGTGCGGCGGGAGACGGTGTAGGAAAGGACGCCGAAGAGTCCCACCGAGCAGAGGAGGAGAGCAAGTCCGCCAAGACACGCGGTAATCTCCGCCTCCATGAGATTCAAGTAGGTGGCAAGGCGCATCTGGTCTTTCAGAGTGATGCTCATTTCTATCAGAAAATCATGCTTGAGAACCTTGCGCGCTACCAGCAGCAGGGCGTTTGGGTCAGAGGCCGTGGTCGCAATCAGGGTAATTTCGCCCCCTGAATCCTGCGTGATGGGCAGATAGAAGTATGGTTGCGATTGCTCCGTTACATCGTTGTACTTGCCGTCCTGCACAACCCCTACAATTTCGAGATCAATGGGGTTGTCGCGATTGATGCGCAGATGCCGGCCTATCGCAGAGGCATCGCCAAAGAGCTTGCGCGCCAGGGTGCGATTAATCACCGCGACGCGTTCTGAGTTGGGCTTGTCTTGCCTGCCGATGCCGCGACCCTGCAGCAGACTGATTCCCATGGTGCGAAAGTAGGCTTCGTCGACCTGGTTGACGAGAACTGGCGATCCCGCCGTGGGGGTGACCGCTTCGCCGGGGGCAAGCACCACCCTCGTCATGCCGGTACCGCTCAAAGCGAAGGGCGTCACTCTCGCCACGCTTGCGCCGGTCACTCCGGGCAGCGCCTTTATGCGGTCCACAAGAGTGGCAAAGGTGGCGGCTTGCTGAGAGGCTGGCCCATCCAGGGCAATCGTAAAAAGGACGGCGTTCTGGTTGCGGTTGAAGCCCATCTCCGCGCTCTCCATGCGCAGCAGTGTGCGCAGGAAGAGGCCCGATGCGGTAAGCAGCGCGAGCGAGACAGCGACCTGGGCAATCACGAAGAGCTTGCGCGCAGTGATCTTCAGCTTGCCGGTCATCAGGTCTGGCGCCCGCATCGCCTCCAGCGGCGAGCAGCGCGTGGCTGCCAGCCCCGGAATCACGCCGCAGATCAGCACCGAGAGCAAGGAGAGAGCGGCGGTAAAGGCCATCACGCGATGATCGATGCGCAGGTCGGGAGCAAGAGGAATTCCGATGTTGGGAATCAGGCCGGGAATCAATCCAACCAGCCACCACGCCAGACAGAGAGCACCGGCGACGGCGACAGCAGCCAGGACAAGGTATTCGGTAAGCAATTGGCGCAGCAGGCGGCTGCGGGAGGCGCCCAGGGCCATGCGCATGGCCATCTCGCGCCGGCGCGTATCATTGAGCGCCAGCAGCAGATTGGCAATGTTTGTGCAGGCAATCAGCAACACCGCGCCGGAGAGCGCCAGCAGCAGGAGGCTGAGCTTTAGCATCATCGGGTTGGCGGTGTTCCATTTGCCCGACAGCTCCCGGCCGGCATTGGCCTGGGGATAGGCGGCTGCCAACTGTTGAGAGACGGCATGGAGCTGTGCGCGGGCCTTCTCCAGCGTGGCGCCGACAGCCAAACGGCCGAAGAGGCTGAACTCCCGGTCTGTCCGGTCGTCGGACGGGTTGGCGTGCTGCAAGGCCAGAAAGCTTGACTGCTGGACAAAGCCCGGCCATTCAATCAGGTTATCCATGCCGTTGCCGAGGCCGTGAAAATCGGCGGGCAGGACGGCCGCAACGGTCGCCGACGACTGATTCACTCTTACGGTTCGGCCAATCACGCCGCGGTCGCCGCCAAACAATTCCATCCAGGTGCGATGACCGAGGATGATCGTTGTGGTCTGCGACTCTGCCTCGGTGGGCAGGTGACCCAGCTCCGGCTGATTGCCGACCACCTCGAAGTAGTTGTCGCTGACCACCTGGACCGGAAGCATATGCCAGCCGTCCGACATATTGAGCAATACTCCGCGTTTGGAGTATGCCGCCAGGCCGGAAAAGGCGGGAACCCGGCTGCGAATATCCATGTATTCGCTGTAAGACGATTGCGGACTAGCCTCCGCGTCCGCCTTCGGAGAGAGGCTCTCGACGGCGACCAGATGCGATGGGTCCGGGATGGGCAAAGGGCGCAGGCAGATGCCATCGGCAATGCTGAATATCGCGGTGTTGACGCCAACCCCCAGCGCCAGCGTCACAATGGCCGCCAGTACCAGCCCCGGCGATTGCCTGAACTTCCGCAGTGCATAGCTCACATCCTGGATCAGTTGCTTCATCTGCTGCTCCTTGGCCTTGACCATGGGAAGATGCAATTCACGCGCCAAAGTCTCTGCCGTTTTTGGGTGCATTTCGCTTTCGCATCTCACAAATCCCTGTTCAGAGTGTCCGTTTACGAGAATTGGTGTGCGCTGGTGAACACACGCAGAACGCGGGATACGTTTTGCCATCGCCGTGCGGCGAAAGTTAGCGGGGCGCGAGAGCAGGCAGCCGCGAGTGTTCGATTTCGGACGGTGCGCGTCGCTACCGGTCAATGCCGCGCGTGTTGAGAGCCGCAAATGCGCGGGCAACTCCATTATTTTCAACAGTGAGAACGGAATGTCTCTTTGGCGCGCCACGTGCTTTCATTCCTGAGTATGGATATCGCTCGCCCAGATTTGCTGCTGAAGAAGAAGCGCCGGTTTTGGATGATCGCCGGTGCCGTGGTTGTGGTTGTGGCTGTTGCGCTCTTTGGGGTCTCGCGTCTCAAGCCGGCAGCGCCCACGGTGGACCGCTCAACGATTTGGCCGGACACGGTCAAGAGAGGGCCTATGATTCGCCAGGTGCGCGGGTCAACCGGGAGCCTGGTGCCGCGCGAGGACAGCATCGAGCTGATTCCCGCGCAGACCGACGCCACCGTCGTTCGCATCCGCGTCTTGCCGGGCGCCAAGGTCACTCCGGATAGCATCCTGATGGACCTTGCCGATCCCCAGCTTCAGCAGGAGCTGCTCAACGCACAGTTGGCGCTCAAAGCCGCGCAGGCCGACTACAAGAGTCTGCAAGCCACGCTCGAAAGCACACTGATGGACAAGAAGACGGCTGCGGCCCAGGTGAACTCCGACTATACCCAGGACCAATTGCAGGCGCAGACCGACAAGGCCCTTTACGATCTGGGCGTGATCTCCGGCCTTGCCTATAGCAAATCAAAGAATACGGCCGACCAGTTGGCCGACCAGCACCAGCTTAGCCGTCAACAGCTCGAAGTCAACCAGAAGGCGATCACGATTCAGCTTGCCTCGGCGCAGACCAAGATCGACCAGGCCAAGGCGCTGCTCGACCTCTATCAGAGGCAGGCGCAAGCGCTTGAGGTCAGGGCCGGAATCTCCGGCGCGGTGGCGCCGCTTGCGACTCCGCTGCAAGTGGGCCAGCACGTATCCGCCGGAACCTCGGTGGCCGAAGTGATTCAACTCGACAAACTCAAGGCGGCTCTCCAGATCGCCGAAACTCAGGCGCGCGACATCCAGATTGGTCAGCCTGCCTCCATCGACACGCACAATGGCATTATTCCCGGCCACGTAACCAGAATCGATCCATCGGTGGTGAACGGAACGCGCACGGTTGACGTAGCACTGGATGGGCCGCTGCCTCCGGGAGCGGTTCCGCAATTGAGCGTGGACGGCACCATCGACCTGGAGCGCATGACCGATGTGCTCTATGTGGGCCGGCCGGCGCTGGGCAACGAGAACTCGACTCTAAGCCTCTTCAGGATCGACCCCGACGGCAAGGGAGCCACGCGCGTTCCGGTCAAGGTGGGGCGCGCCTCGGTCAACAGCATTCAGGTGATTGAGGGCTTGAAGGAAGGCGACACGGTGATTCTCTCCGATATGTCGCGCTGGGACAATGTGGACCGTATCCGGCTGGAGTGAGAAGGCAGGGACTAGGGAATAGGGACTAGGGAATAGGGAGTAGGAATCGACCACTGATCACTGACCACTGACCACTGATAAAGGAGAGATCATGACATCGAATGGAACGCTGATTGAAGTTGCAGATCTGACCAAGATCTTCTACACCGACGAAGTGGAGACGCACGCGCTCTCCGGCATTCACCTCACCATCGCCCGCGGCGAGTATGTGGCGATGAGCGGCCCGTCGGGCTGCGGAAAATCCACGCTGCTCTCAATTCTGGGCCTGCTCGACACGCCCACCGGCGGCAGTTATCTGCTCAACGGCAGCCCGGTCGAGAAACTGAGCTTTAGCGAGCGCTCGCGCATTCGCAATGCTGAGATAGGCTTCATCTTTCAGAGCTTTAATCTGATCGGCGACCTCACCGTGGAAGAGAATGTCGAGCTCCCGCTCACCTATCGCGCGGGCATGGCCTCGGCCGAGCGCAAGCGCCGCGTAAGGGAAGCGCTGGAGCGCGTCAGCATGGCGCATCGCATGAAGCATTATCCGGCGCAGCTCAGCGGCGGTCAGCAGCAGCGCGTGGCCGTGGCGCGCGCCCTGGCCGGTTCGCCGTCGATCCTGCTGGCCGACGAGCCAACCGGCAACCTCGACTCCAAAAACGGCGAGGCGGTGATGCACCTGCTTGCCGATCTGCATCGCGAAGGCTCGACGATCTGCATGGTGACGCATGATCCGCGCTTTGCCCGCCATGCGCAGCGCGAGGTGCATCTCTTCGACGGCAAGGTTGTCAGCGAAACCGAATTGAAGAAGCTTGAAGAAGAAGTAGAGGCATAACCATGCTGCAAGATATTCGTTACGCGCTGCGCCAGTTGCGCAAGTCGCCGGGATTCACGCTGACGGTGGTTCTCACGCTGGCCCTCGGCATCGGCGCAAACAGCACCATTCTCAGTTGGATCGATGGGACGCTGCTCAATCCTGTTCCCGGCGTAGCGCGTACCGGAGATATGCTTACGTTGCAGCGGGGCGAACGCAGCGAACATCCGGCGCCGCCCTTCTCTTATGCGGATTTCGTGGATCTGCGCGACAACGCAAAGAGCCTGAACGGCCTTCTGGGCTATCACGACGACTACATGGCCATCACCGGCTCGGGCCGGCCCGAGCGCATCTACGGCGTGCTTGCCTCTGCGAACTATTTTGAAGTGCTGGGCGTGAATCCTCTGCTGGGAAGAACGCTTATTTCTACGAGCGCGAATGAGCGAGCCGGGGCAGCCGAGGCCGTGCTGGGATATGACCTGTGGCAGAGCCGCTTCGCGGGCGATCCAAACATCGTAGGCAAAACGATGCAGATTAACCTGCACACATACACCGTTGTGGGCGTTGCTCCGCGCGGCTTTCAGGGATGCAAGGCAGGGCTGCGCGCCGAGATATGGGTTCCTCTCGGTATGGACAGGCAGATATGGGGTTCATCGCGCATCGACGACCGCGGAGCTTCATGGCTTCAGTTACTGGGCGTAATGCGTCCGGGCGTTGACCGCCGCACGGTGGAGAATGAATTGAACCTGCTGATGCAGCGTATTGCCGACCATTATCCGGAATCGCATCGCGGCGGCAACGCCATCTCCACCGATCCACTTTGGCGTTCCCCATTCGGGGCCAATGTCTACCTGGCCGGCAGCTTGCCGATTCTGCTGGCGTTGGCCGCGGTGCTGCTGCTGCTTGCCTGCGCCAATGTAGCCAATCTTCTTTTGGTGCGCTCGGTCTCGCGCCGCCGCGAATTCGCCATCCGCCTCTCGCTGGGAGCAAGCCGCTTGAGGCTGGTTCGCCAACTCATGGCGGAGAACCTGCTCATCGCGCTGGCTGGCGGTGCAGTCGCGTTGGCAATCACCTGCTGGACAGCGCGCACACTAGGCTCCTTCCTGCCCGCCATCACATTGCCGCTCAACATTCAAGGGCGCGTCAATGGCGCAGTATTGGCGGCTACGATGCTGGTTTCCATTTTTACCGCGCTGATCTCCGGCCTGGTTCCGGCGCTGCGCGCTTCAGCGCTTTCACCCGTCTCAGTATTGAAGGATGAAGCTCTCAGCACTTCCGGTGGATTACACAAATCGCGCCTCGCCGCGGGGTTGGTGGTGGCGCAAATCGCTCTCTCGCTAGTGCTGCTTACCTGCGCGGGGTTGTTTGTCCGCAGCCTGGAGAAGGCACAGCGGGCCGATCCCGGATTCGACGCCAACAACGTTTATCTTGCCTCGTTCGATCTAGACCCGATGGGCTATTCTGATGCGGCGGGAGCCGAATTTCAGCGCCAACTGCTGCAACGAGTGAGGCAATTGCCCGGCGTTCAGTCCGCAACCCTGGCCGATTTCTCGCCTCTGAGCTTCACCATCCACTCCGAAGGCGTGATGCCGGAAGGCTATCTGCCGCGTCCGCATGAATCGATCGAAGTAGACCGGGGAATCGTAGGGCCGGACTATCTCAAGACCCTGCGTACACCTTTGCTGGCCGGGCGCGATTTCAACGACGGCGATCAAGCAGCTACGCAACCCGTGGCCATGGTCAACAAGGCTCTTGCCGATCGCTACTGGCCGGGTCAGAATGCATTGGGCAAACACATTCAGATTTTCAGCCACCTATGCACGGTTGTCGGTGTCGTGGCAAACGCTAAATACCGCCGCCTCACCTACGATCCCGCGCCTCTGGTTATGGTGCCCATGATGCAGAGCTACGAAGACCTGGTGACGCTGCATGTGCGCGTTGCCGGCGAGCCTCTCTCGTATGCCGGCTCCATTGAACAGGCCGTTCATTCCCTCAATCCCGATCTGCCATTGTTCAACGTCTCAACTCTCAAGACCAGTATGCAGATGGGCAATGTCTTCGAGCGCATCCTGGTGGTCTTTGCGGGATCGTTCGGTTTGCTGTCCGTGCTCCTGGCAGCGGTTGGCATTTACGGAGTAGTCTCTTACACCACGCGCCAACGCACGCACGAGATCGGCATTCGCATTGCGCTGGGCGCGGCGCGGGCTGATGTCTTTCGCCAGATTCTGCGCCAGGGGCTGCGCCTCGCGTTGATCGGACTAGCCGTAGGACTAATGGTTTCGTTTGTCTGCACACGCTTTCTGCGCGGCCTGCTCTTCGGCGTGGAAGCTACCGACTGGATTACCTTTGCAACCGTCGCGGTTGCGCTTTGCCTGGTGGCGCTGGCGGCTTGCATCATTCCCGCGCGCCGCGCCGCTTCCATCGAACCCATGCAGGCTTTGCGCTCTGAGTAACAACGAAATTGAGGAGACAGAAAAATGAATACGCTACTGCAAGATATTCGTTACGCGTTGCGCCAGTTGCGCAAGTCGCCGGGATTCGCGCTCACTGTGATCCTCACGCTGGCCCTCGGCATCGGCGCCAACACGGCCATCTTCACGCTGGTTCACGGAATCCTGCTGCGCTCGCTGCCGGTGGCCAATCCAGCTCAGCTCTACCGCATTGGCGACACCGACGATTGCTGCGTGGATGGCGGTTTCCCGGGCGACGCCGGATCCAATGGCGATTTTTCCATCTTCTCTTATGATCTTTACCAGCATCTCAAGAGTTCCGCGCCGGAGTTCGAGCAACTGGCTGCGGTACAAGCTGGCGAGTGGCATTGGAGCGTACGCCGCGGCAATGCGCTGGCAAAGACGCTGCGCGGCGAATTTGTCTCCGGGAATTATTTTTTGGCTCTGGGTACGGGCGCGTATGCGGGCCGCATCTTTGCAGATAGCGACGACCAGCCCGCCTCCGCTCCCGCAACGGTGCTCAGCTACAAGGCGTGGCAGGGTGAGTACGCCGGCGACCCGTCGATCATCGGCTCGACGATCTTCATCCAGGCCCGGCCCTTCACTGTCATCGGCATCGCGTCGCCCGGCTTCTTCGGCGACCGCGTTTCGGATTCTCCGCCCGATTTCTGGATGCCTGTGCAGACCGAACCCTATATCCGCGGTGACATCGCCATACTGCACCATCCTGAGTCCCACTGGCTCTATGCAATCGGCAGAGTGCGCTTTGGAACTAACATCGGCACGTTGCAGACCAAGCTCACCGTGGCGCTGCGCCAGTGGCTTTACACGCGCCCGCTGCTTACCGCCAACGGCGGCTTGTCCATTATCCCCAAGCAGCACGTGGTCCTCACGCCTGCCGGCGGCGGTATTCAGAATCTACAACAGGAGACCGGTAAGGGCCTAAAGATGCTGATGATTCTCTCTTCGGTAGTACTGCTGATCGCCTGCGCCAACATCGCCAACTTGATGCTGGCCCGCGCCACTACGCAACGCAGCGATGTGGCCGTGCGCATGGCCCTCGGAGCGGGACGCGGCCGCATCCTCCGCCAGATTCTCACCGAAAGCGTCCTCCTGAGCTGTATTGGTGGCCTTATCGGCCTGTTCGTTGCCTTCGCGGGCTCGCATATGATCCTCGTTCTGGGATTTCCGGATGCACACAACTTGACCATCGATGCCAATCCATCTCTGCCGGTGCTCGGCTTTGCGTTCCTGGTTTCTCTACTGACCGGTATTCTCTTTGGCGCGGGGCCTGCCTGGCTGTCGTCGCACGCGCAGCCGGCCGAGGCCTTGCGTGGCGTCAACCGCTCCACGCGCGACCGCTCTTCGCTGCCTCAGAAGGTTCTGGTCGTTTTTCAGGTGTCACTTTCCGTCGTGTTGCTGACTGGCGCCATCCTCATGACCCAGTCGCTCGTTAACCTTGAACACCAGAACTTCGGCGTCGCCACCTCCAACCGGTACGTGGTGCACATCGATCCAGCCGGCGCCGGCTACACCGGCCAACGGCTTCCCGCGCTCTATCGCGAGATCGAAGATCGCTTCTCCGCGCTGCCCAGCATGGTCAACATGAGCTTGGCAATGTATAGCCCGCTCGAAGGAGACAATTGGAGCGAGTGCGTGATACCGCAGGGTCATCCCGCCCCAAGGCCAAACGAAAACTGCGGCTCCACCTGGGACCGCGTCGGCATCCGCTTTCTCGACTCCATCGGCGTGCCCATCGTTCGCGGCCGCGGATTTACCGAGCAGGACACGGCTGCATCGCCACAGGTTGCCGTGGTCAACGAGGCTTTTGTGAAAAGGTTCTTTTCCAACCAGGACCCGGTGGGCCAGCACTTCGGCATCGACCTTCCGCAGTACTCGGGCAGTTTTGAGATCGTCGGCGTATTCGCCGATTTCAAGATGAATAACCCGCGCGACCCCATCCGTCCTGTCTTTCTCCGTTCGCTCGCTCAGCCGTTTGCCGGCTACAAAGAGCCGGACTTGATCTCGACTGAAACAAATTCCATGTTCATGCAAGCCATGGTTCTCGATTTCAATGCTCCGCAAGCCAATGCAGACGCCCTCATTCGTCATACCCTGGCCGGCATCGACCCCAATCTAACGGTCATGGACCTTCGCTCGTTCGGCGCGCAGGTGGCCGGCAACTTCAACGGGGAGCGCCTTATCGCGCAGCTCAGCAGCCTCTTCGGCATACTGGCATTGATTCTTGCCTCTGTGGGAATCTACGGCGTGATGTCCTACTTCGTCGCCCGCCGCACGAGTGAAATCGGCATTCGCATGGCGCTGGGCGCTTCGCGGCAGAGTGTCGTGGCCATGGTCATGCGCGGCGGGCTCTGGCAGCTTCTCATCGGGCTTGCACTCGGGATTCCCGCCGCGCTCTTTACAGGTCACTTGATGCAGAGCCAACTTTATGGCGTCGGCGGCTTTGACCCGCTCGCCCTTGCCGGATCAGTCTTCGTGCTTGGTCTTTGCGCCACCGCTGCCAGCTACATCCCCGCGCGCCGCGCCGCTTCCATTGAACCCATGCAGGCATTGCGCAGCGAATAACTCGAAAGCATTGTTGCATTCAGATTTGGAGAATCAGAATGATTGAATTGAAAAGCGTAGAACGCAGTTACAAGACCGGACCCACCGAAACCTGGGTGCTGCGCCGCATCGGAATCACCATTCGCGAAGGCGAGTTCGTCACCGTGATGGGTCCGTCGGGCGCGGGGAAGTCGTCGCTGCTGAACATTCTCGCGCTGCTCGACGACAGTTGGAAGGGCGAGTACTGGTTCGGCGAGACGCCCGTTCACAAGCTCAATCGGAAGCAGCGCGCCGATCTCGCTCGCGAGCGCATCGGCATGGTCTTCCAGAGCTATCATCTGTTGGACGATCTTACCGTCGCAGAAAACATCGACCTGCCGCTGAGTTACAAGAATCTGCCCGCCAACGAGCGCCAGGGGATGGTGGCCGACATTCTCGACCGCTTTCAAATTGTCGCTAAAAAGGACTTGTACCCATCGCAGCTCTCCGGCGGGCAGCAGCAGTTGGTGGGCATTGCGCGCGCCGTGGTTCACTCCCCCGCCCTGCTGCTGGCCGATGAGCCGACCGGCAATCTGCACTCCACGCAGGCACGCGAAATTATGAATCTATTCTGCGAACTCAACCGCGCCGGAACGACCATCGTGCAGGTAACGCACTCCGAGGAAAACGCGCGCTACGGCCAGCGCATCCTCTCATTGAGCGACGGCTGGCTGACGCGCGATGAAGCATTGCTCGCGGCAGTCAAGGAGGGCAAAGCGCAATGACTTTCTCGAATCGATACTCGTTGCAGCCGGCGCTGCTCGCATTTGCAATTCTGCTGTTGCAAATTCCTTCCCTTGCGGCCGAGCCGGCAACGACCACCGTACAAACTCCCGCAACAGCGCCGGCGCGCATTCCTTTTGACCAGCTCTTGCGGCGCTCCCGCAACCCCTTCGATGCCTATCGTGGCCGAAGCGCGCCGCCGCCCAGCATGGCCAACTCCACGCGGCTTGGCTCGCTGGTGCGCGACGGAAAAATCTATCTCACGCTGCGCGAAGCCATCGACCTATCGCTGGAAGACAACCTCGACATGGTCATTGCGCGCTATAACCTGCCCATCGCGCAGATGGATATTCTGCGCACACAGGCCGGTGGCTCGGTGCGCGGCGTCAACACCGGCGTGGTCTCCGGCACACCCGGCGGCGGCGCGGGCAATGCGGGCGCGGGCACTGGCGCGGGCGGCACATCAAGCGGAGCGGGCGGCGCGGGCGCGGGCGCCTCCGGCATTGTCTCCTCCACGCTGGGAACCGGCTCCTCGGTCTCCAGCTTCGATCCGTCTATTAGCGCGCAGGCTTATAGCGACCACACCTCGCAGTTACTCACCAACCAGCAGCTCTACGGCGTCCAAATCTACCGATTGAACACCACGCTCTTCAACATGAGTTATGATCAGTCCTTTCCCACCGGCACATATTTCGAGGCGGACTGGGACAACAACCGCACTACCTCCAACAGCCCCGACAACGGCCTGAATCCGCAGTTTTATGCCGCGGCGCGCGTGATCTTTCAGCAGCAGTTGCTCTCCGGCTTTGGGCTTGGCCCCAACCTGCGCTTTCTGCGCATTGCCCGCACCAATCAAAAAATCTCTGACATTGCCTTTCGCGCCCAGGTGATCGCCACGGTAACGCAGATTTGCGAAATTTACTGGGATCTGGTGAGCGCCTATGATAATGAGCAGGTGGAAGAGCGCTCCGTAGCATTTGCCACCGAGACATTGACGACTGCCCGCAAGCAGCTTCAGTTGCAGGCCATTCCTGAGATGGAAGTGTTGAAGGCGGAGGGAGAGCTGGCCAATCGCGAGCAGGATCTGACCAAGGCCCGCACCAATCTGGAGCAGCAGGAACTTTATATGAAGAATGCCATCACCCGCTCTCTCGATGATCCGATTCTGGAGGAGATGCCGGTGGTGCCCGTTGATCATATCGCCAGCCAGATAGAAACTATCGCGGAGTCAGTGCAGGATATGATCGCCGACGCGCTCAGGAATCGCACCGAGTTGCAGGAGTCGAGCCTGGACCTGCAAAACCGCGCGCTCAGCCGCAAGAGCGCCCGCAATGCGCTGTTGCCTACGCTCAGCTTGTACGGCTTCTATGCCGGGACGGGATATGGCGGCGCCGCGAACAAGGACAGCAAGGTGATTGCGCCCAGCGGCTATGGCGGCACGCTGCAGAATGCGCTGAATTACTCATCGCCTGAATATCAGGCCGGAGTTCAGTTGAACATCCCCTTGCGCAACCGCATCGCCAAGGCCGACCAGTATCGCACCGAGCTGGAATACCGGCAATCGCAGGTCTATCTCGAAGAGCTGAAGAAGAATATCCGCATCGATGTGCGCAAGACGCGCTATGCTTTGGAGCAGGGGGCAAGCCGCGTGGAGGCAGCGCGCAAGGCCCGCGACCTGGCGCAGAGGACATTAGATATTATGCAGAAGGAGCAGAAGCTGGGCGCGGGATCGAATCAGCAGACGCTTGCGGCCGAGCACGACCTTTCGCTGGCTGCCTCGGCGCTGGTCTCCGCCGAAACCGATTACGAAAAGTCGCGCATCGAGGTGCACCGCGCCACCGGCTCGGTCCTCGAAGTGTACGGCATCTCGATTGACGCGGCTAGAACAGGCGTCGTGGAGGAAGGCCATCTCCAATAATCAAGAGCCAATCCGCGTTCTGGTGGCCGACGATCAGGCGCACATTCTCGAAGCCGTCGAGCTACTGCTGCGGCCACAGGGCATTCATGTGGACTGCGCGCGCTCGCCCCAACTGCTGCTGGAATCGCTCGGCCACAGCGACTACGATGTGCTGCTGATCGACCTCAACTACACGCGCGACACTACCAGCGGACAGGAGGGGCTCGATTTGCTGGCGCGCATTCAGGAATACGACGCTCGGCTGCCGGTGATCGTGATGACCGCCTGGGGAAACATCGATCTGGCGGTGGAATGCATCAAGCGCGGCGCGCGCGACTTCATTCAAAAACCATGGGAGAATGAGCGGCTGCTCTCGCTGGTGCGCGTACACGCAGAACTGCATCAGGCTTTGCGCCGCGCCCGCCAGCTCGAATTGGAAAACCGCCTGCTGCGCGCCGAGGGAATGCCGGAGTTTGTGGCCGCCGCGTCCGCCATGCAGCCTGTGCTGGAGCTGATTGCGCAGATTGGCCCCTCCGACGCCAACGTGCTCATCGCGGGCGAGCATGGAACGGGCAAGGAGATAGTCGCCAAGCTGCTGCATGCGGCTTCGCCGCGCGCGCGCATGGCGCTGGTCGCGGTTAACGCCGGCGG
>Ga0302319_10005585_pt1 | contig 25232 bp, 21 predicted proteins | sample Bog_T0_2_FD_203319 | JGI IMG/M metagenome (GOLD analysis project Ga0302319, IMG submission 203319) | Peat permafrost microbial communities from Stordalen Mire near Abisko, Sweden - Bog_T0_2 | ecosystem: Environmental > Terrestrial > Soil > Wetlands > Peat | place: Sweden: Abisko, Stordalen Mire...
CCATCGGCGCGGTTGCCAAAGGCGATCTTGGGCAATCGATGGATCTCGAAGTGGACGGGCGCCCGCTCAAGGGCGAATTCCTGCGGTCGGCCAAGCTGGTCAACACGATGATCGAGCAGTTGTCGGTGTTCACGTCTGAAGTGACGCGCGTCGCGCGTGAGGTGGGAACCGAGGGCAAACTGGGCGGCCAGGCGCAGGTGCCGGGAGTCTCCGGCGTATGGAAAGATCTTACCGATTCCGTCAACCAGATGGCCGGCAACCTGACGGCGCAGGTCCGCAACATTGCCGACGTGACCATCGCCGTGGCTAACGGCGATTTGTCGAAGAAGATCACCGTCGATGTGCGCGGCGAGATCCTGCAGTTGAAAGAAGCTACCAACACGATGGTGGATCAGCTCCGCTCCTTCGCTTCGGAAGTGACGCGAGTGGCCCGAGAGGTGGGAACGGACGGCCGTCTCGGCGGGCAGGCGGTAGTGCCGGGCGTGGCGGGAACCTGGAAGGATCTCACCGATTCCGTGAACGCGATGGCCACCAACCTGACCGCGCAGGTACGCAACATCGCTACGGTCACGACCGCTGTGGCGCGCGGCGATCTCTCGCGCAAGATTACCGTTGACGTCAAGGGCGAAATTCTGGAGCTGAAGGAAACCATCAACACCATGGTGGATCAGCTCAACGGCTTCTCTTCAGAAGTGACGCGAGTGGCCCGCGAAGTGGGCACCGAAGGTAAGCTGGGCGGCCAGGCGGTGGTGCCGGGCGTGGCCGGAACGTGGAAAGATCTTACCGATTCGGTGAACTCGATGGCTTCGAACCTGACCGGACAGGTTCGCAACATCGCGGACGTCGCAACCGCCATCGCCAAGGGCGACCTTTCCTCAAAGATCACGGTCGAGGTTAAGGGCGAAATCCTCGCGCTGAAAAACACCATGAATACGATGGTGGACCAGCTAAACGGGTTCGCGTCGGAAGTGACGCGGGTAGCCCGCGAGGTGGGAACCGAGGGTAAGCTCGGCGGCCAGGCGGACGTGCCGGGCGTGGCGGGAACCTGGAAAGATCTCACCGATAACGTGAATTTCATGGCTTCCAACCTGACGGGTCAGGTTCGAAATATCGCGGAAGTCACCACGGCTGTGGCCAACGGCGATCTGTCCAAGAAGATCACGGTCGACGTAAAGGGCGAGATCCTTGAATTGAAAAACACCATCAACACGATGGTGGTGCAGCTCAACGGCTTTGCTTCCGAGGTAACCCGCGTCGCGAGAGAGGTTGGCACCGAGGGCGAACTCGGCGGTCAGGCCGAAGTGCGAGGCGTGGCCGGCACGTGGAAGGATCTTACCGACTCCGTCAACGCCATGGCGACGAACCTCACCTCTCAGGTCCGCAATATCGCCGAGGTCACGACCGCGGTGGCCAATGGCGATCTGTCGAAAAAGATCACCGTCGACGTGAGAGGCGAGATTCTGGAGCTGAAGAACACCATCAATACGATGGTCGACCAGCTCAATGGCTTTGCGGGCGAGGTCAGCCGCGTGGCGCGCGAGGTGGGAACCGAAGGAAAGCTCGGCGGTCAGGCCGCGGTGCCGGGCGTCGCAGGGACCTGGAAGGACCTTACCGACAACGTCAACTCGATGGCGTCAAACCTGACCGGCCAGGTTCGCAACATCGCCGACGTTGCTACTGCGGTGGCCAACGGAGACTTGTCGAAGAAAATCACCGTCGATGTGAAGGGTGAAATTCTGGAGCTGAAGAACACCCTGAACACCATGGTGGACCAGTTGAACGCCTTCGCCTCAGAGGTTTCCCGCGTGGCGCGTGAGGTAGGCACCGAAGGTAAGCTTGGCGGTCAGGCGCAGGTTCGGGACGTTGCCGGCACGTGGAAAGATCTCACGGACAACGTCAATTCGATGGCGAATAACCTCACCTCGCAGGTGCGCAACATCGCAGACGTTACCACCGCCGTGGCGCGCGGCGACCTAAGCCGCAAGATCACCGTCGAAGTGAAGGGCGAAATCCTCGAATTAAAGAACACCATCAACACGATGGTCGATCAGCTCAATGGCTTCGCAGGCGAAGTCAGCCGTGTAGCGCGCGAAGTGGGCACGGAAGGAAAACTCGGCGGACAGGCGGAAGTTCCGGGCGTGGCGGGTACGTGGAAGGATCTCACGGACAACGTCAACTTCATGGCGTCGAATCTGACGGGCCAGGTTCGCAACATCGCCGACGTGGCATCCGCTATTGCCAAGGGCGATCTCTCCTCGAAGATCACGGTCGAAGTTAAGGGTGAAATTCTGGCCCTGAAAAACACCATCAACACCATGGTGGACCAGCTGAACGCCTTCGCGGGCGAGGTCTCTCGCGTGGCGAGGGAAGTGGGTACCGACGGCAAGCTGGGCGGTCAGGCCACCGTCGAAGGCGTCGCGGGTACGTGGAAGGATCTCACCGATAACGTCAACTCGATGGCATCCAACCTCACAGGCCAGGTGCGCAACATTGCGGAGGTCACCATCGCCGTCGCGAGCGGCGATCTTTCAAAGAAGATCACGGTGGAAGTGAAGGGCGAGATTCTCGCTCTGAAAAACACCATCAACACCATGGTGGATCAGCTCAACAGCTTCGCGGCGGAAGTGAGCCGCGTGGCGCGCGAGGTGGGTACCGATGGCAAGCTCGGCGGGCAGGCGCAGGTACCCGGCGTGGCGGGCACCTGGAAGGATCTGACCGACAACGTGAACTCGATGGCTTCGAACCTTACCGGACAGGTTCGCAACATCGCGGACGTGGCCACTGCGATCGCTCGCGGCGATCTGAGCCGCAAGATCACGGTCGAGGTGAAGGGCGAGATCCTGCAGCTCAAGGAAACCATCAACACCATGGTGGAGCAGCTTTCCGCTTTCGCCTCGGAGGTCACCCGGGTTGCGCGTGAGGTGGGAACCGAAGGGAAACTGGGTGGCCAGGCGGCCGTCCCCGGGGTAGCGGGCACCTGGAAGGATCTTACCGACAACGTCAACTCCATGGCGTCGAACCTTACCGGTCAGGTTCGCAACATCGCCGAAGTGACCATCGCGGTGGCCAATGGCGATCTTTCCAAAAAGATCACCGCGGATGTGCGCGGCGAGATCCTGCAGCTCAAGGAAACCATCAACACGATGGTGGAGCAGCTCCGATCGTTTGCCTCGGAAGTGACGCGAGTGGCGCGCGAAGTAGGCACTGAGGGACGGCTGGGCGTCCAGGCCGTCGTTCCGGGCGTGGCGGGCACCTGGAAGGACTTAACGGACTCCGTGAACGCGATGGCTACCAACCTCACCGCACAGGTCCGAAACATCGCCGAAGTCACCACCGCGGTGGCCCGCGGCGATCTGAATCGCAAGATCACCGCCGATGTGAAAGGCGAAATCCTGGAGCTCAAGAACACCATCAACACCATGGTGGATCAGCTCAACTCTTTCGCCGGCGAAGTCACGCGTGTCGCGCGTGAAGTGGGTACAGAGGGCAAACTGGGAGGCCAGGCGCTGGTCCCGGGCGTCGGCGGAACGTGGAAGGATCTGACGGATAACGTCAATTTCATGGCGTCCAACCTTACCGAGCAAGTCCGAGGCATTGTCAAAGTGGTGACAGCGGTCGCCAACGGCGATCTCACGCAGCGCCTTACCGTGCAGGCAAAAGGAGAAGTGGCGGCGCTGGCCGACACCATTAACAACATGACGGTTACCCTGGCGACTTTCGCCGATCAGGTCACCAACGTGGCGCGCGAAGTCGGCGTCGACGGACGGCTGGGCGGACAGGCGAACGTGCCCGGCGCCGCGGGTACGTGGAAAGATCTCACGGGGAATGTCAACCTGCTGGCGGCGAATCTGACTACCCAGGTGCGAGCCATCGCCGAAGTTGCGACCGCCGTAACCAAGGGAGATCTCACGCGTTCCATCCAGGTGGAAACGCGCGGCGAAGTGGCCGAGCTGAAGGACAACATCAATACCATGATTTCCAACCTTCGCGAGACCACCGAGAGGAATCGGGAGCAGGACTGGCTGAAGACCAACCTTGCCAAATTTACGGGTATGCTGCAGGGCCAGCGCGAACTGAACACCGTCGGCCAGATGCTTCTCACCGAACTCGCGCCGCTCGTGAATGCCCAGCAGGGCACCATCTACCATCTCACCGGCAGTGAGAGCGCGCCCGAACTCCGGCTCCTGTCGAGCTACGCGCACAGCGATTCGCGCCTCACCGCCAGCATTGGTTTGGGCGAAGGTTTGATCGGGCAATGCGCGGTGGAAAAGAAACGCATCCTGCTCAGCAACGTGCCGCCGGATTTCATCAACATCGTGTCGAGTCTCGGCAAAGCCCGCCAGTTGAGCATTATTGTTTTGCCGGTACTGTTCGAGGGCCAGACGAAAGCGGTCATCGAACTGGCCACGCTGCAGAACTTCGGCGCGGGATCGCTGGCGTTCCTCGATCTGCTCACGCAGAGTATCGGAGCGGTATTCAACACCATCGAAGCCACCATGCGGACCGAGGGTCTGCTGACCCAATCGCAGCAGCTTACCGTGGAACTTCAGTCGCGGCAAAGCGAACTGCAGCAAACGAATGAAGAGCTCGGGACCAAGGCGAGGCTGCTCGCTCAGCAGAACGCGGAGGTCGAGCGAAAGAACGCCGAGGTGGAGCAGGCGCGCCATGCGCTGGAAGAAAAGGCGGCCGAACTGGCGCTCACCTCGAAGTACAAGTCCGAGTTCCTGGCGAACATGTCACATGAGCTGCGCACGCCTCTCAACTCGATCCTGATCCTGAGCCAGCAGCTGGCGGAAAACTCGGCGAGTAACCTTACCGGCAAGCAGGTTGAGTTCTCGCGCAATATCAATTCGTCGGGTTCCGATCTGCTCAACCTCATCAACGACATTCTCGACCTTTCGAAGATCGAGTCCGGAACCGTAACCGTGGACGTGGAAGATATCAGCTTCAGCGGGCTGCGCGAGAATATAGACCGCAACTTCAGGCACGTGGCCGAAGCCAAGAATCTGCCGTTCCATGTGATGTTCGACGAGGATTTGCCGCGCTCGATGGCGAGCGATCCGAAACGTGTGCAGCAGATTCTGAAGAACCTGCTTTCCAACGCCGTAAAGTTCACCACCCATGGCCAGGTGGAAGTGCGCGTCAGTCTGGCGACGCAGGGATGGACGCCCGACCACCCCGTTTTGAGTATTGCCCAGCAGGTAGTCGCCTTCGCGGTGGCCGACACCGGCATCGGCGTCGCGCCTGAAAAGCAAAGACTGATTTTCGAGGCCTTCCAGCAGGCCGATGCGGGTACATCGCGCAAATACGGAGGCACCGGACTGGGCCTCGCCATCAGCCGCGAACTGGCCATCCTGCTGGGCGGCGAAATCAAGCTGGTCAGCGTCCACGGCCAGGGGAGCACATTCACGCTTTTCCTGCCGGTGCTTTACGCGGGCGCCGACAGCTCCCGCGCGGTGCCGCTGCGCGGTGCGGCGGGAGCTCAGGCGAGAACCCATACCCTCACGGTTCTGCCCAGCCCGCGCGAAGAGCATGTCGACGACGACCGAAACTCGATCGAGCCTGGCGAGCCTGTGCTGCTCATCGTAGAGGACGACCCGCACTACGCAAGAATCCTGCTCGGGCTGGGCCGCGATAAAGGGTTCAAGGGCGTGGTTGCCAATAAGGGAGCGCTTGGCCTTTCGCTGGCAGCCCAGTTCCGCCCCTCCGCCATCTCGCTGGATATTTTTCTGCCCGACATGCTGGGATGGACGGTGCTGAATCAGCTGAAGCTGGATCCGGCGCTCCGGCACATTCCCGTGCAAATCGTCTCCCTCGAAGAGGAGCGGCAGCACGGACTTTCCCGCGGGGCGTTTTCCTACCTGGTTAAGGCGCCCACCACCGAAGGTCTGGAGACCGCGCTCGACCGGATCAGGGAGTTCACGGTTCCTCGTACTAAGCGGCTCCTGGTGGTCGAAGATAACGAAATCGAGCGCCATTCAATCATGGAACTGCTGGGATACGAGGATATCGAGATGGTGTCCGCCGGTACCGGCGGCGAAGCCCTGGAAGCCATGCTCGACAAGCCGTTCGACTGCGTAGTGCTCGACCTTCGCCTGCCCGACATGAGCGGCTTCGAACTGCTGGAAAAAATGCGCGCGGAACCGTCGCTCTCGAACGTGCCGGTAGTGGTGTTCACCGGCAAAGAACTGACCGCCGAGGAGCAGACGAAACTTAAGGCAATGGCGAAAAGCATTGTGCTGAAAGACGTGCAATCGCCTGAGCGCCTGCTGGACGAGACGGCGCTGTTCCTGCACCGCGTGGTTACCGAGCTTCCGCTTGAGAAGCAGCGGATGCTCGAGCGGCTTCACGGCTCGAACGAAGTGCTCCGCGGCCGGAAGATACTGGTGGTAGACGACGACGCGCGCAATATCTTCGCGCTCACGTCGCTGCTGGAGAACCATGAGATGGATGTCGTCAGCGTCACCAATGGCCAGGGCGCGATCGATATTATCCGGAGGACGCCGGACTTGAGCATCGTCCTGATGGACATTATGATGCCCGATATGGACGGCTATGAAACCATGCGCGAAATTCGCAAGTCGCCCGAATTCCGCACGCTGCCGATCATAGCCCTTACCGCGAAAGCAATGAAGGGCGACCGCGAAAAATGCCTGGACGCGGGGGCCAGCGATTACATATCCAAACCCGTGAACACCGATCAGCTGCTTTCGCTGATGAGAGTCTGGTTGTTCCGATGAGCCCTAAGCGCGCGGCATCGCCGGTGCGCAGTGAGGCCGGTGCGGTGGACCCCCCGGCGCGAGGCGGCGCGTCCGGTCCTCGGCCTCGCGATGGGGACCTGTCTTCCGGCCCCGGCATGTCCGCTCTTGAAGAAGAACCGATCAACATCCTGATCGTGGACGACGAGCCGAAAAATCTGACCGTGCTCGAAACGATTCTGGACGATGCCGATTACCGGCTGGTACGCGCGGCATCCGCCGAAGAGGGGCTGCTCGCCCTGATTGCCGACGAATTCGCGCTGCTGATCCTTGACGTCCATATGCCCGGCATGAGCGGTTTCGAGCTCGCCCAGATGATCAAAAAGCGCAGGCGAACGGCTCATGTACCGATCATCTTCCTGACCGCTTACTTCAACGAAGATCAGCATGTTCTGGAAGGCTACGGGACGGGTGCGGTGGATTACCTTCACAAGCCTGTCAACCCCGCCGTCCTCCGGTCGAAAGTCTCCGTCTTTGCCGAACTGCATCGCAAAAACAGAGAAGTGGAGGCGGCAAACCGCGCCCTGCTTGCCGAAGTGGCCAACCGCCGGCGAATCGAAGACCAGCTTTGCGATCTGAATGAAACGCTGGAACGCCGCGTGACGGAACGCACCGAAGCGTTGCGTGAAAACGAATCGCGCCTTCGCTATGCAGCCGATGCGGCGCGCCTCACTTATGTGGAGGTGGATTTCCCGACCCGGGAACTGCGCGCGGCGGACAATTTCGCGTCGGTCATGGGATATGCGCCACCCGGGCGGGATGCTGACTTCGCACTGGTCACACGGGTGGCGCTCCGGCATGTTGTACCGCAGGATCGGCGTCGCGTCGCGCTGGCCATGCGCGAAATCGCCGCCGGCAGACGGGTTGACAAATTCGATTACCGAATTGCCGGCGACGATCGGATCGAGCGCTGGATCGAAAGCGAGTGGCTGGTCGAGATCGACGGCGATGGTAAGCCGCTGAAAAGCTTTCTCACTAATCTGGATGTGACCGCCCGTAAGGCCGCGCAGCAACAGTTAAGGGCCAGTGAAGAGCGCTTCCGGCAACTGGCGGACTCCATGCCGCAAATGGTCTGGACTGCTCGCGGGGACGGTTCTTTCGATTATTACAATGCCCGCTGGTATGAATTCACCGGCTTCGGAGCGGACTGGCTGGAAGACCTCGCGGGCTGGAATCCCCTGTTACATCCGGAGGACGCGAAGCGCTGCGGAGACAGCTGGTATCGCTCGTTGGAAAGCGGGGAAGCATGCCGGATTGAGTTCCGTCTGTGGGACCGGATCTCGAGTAACTATTGCTGGTATCTGGGACGGGCGCTGCCGGTTCGGAACGACGAGGGCCGGGTTGTGAAATGGATCGGCACCTGTACCGATATCGACGAGCAAAAAAGGTCCGAAGAAAAGCTTCGCCGCGCCAACAACGCCCTGGAGCAATTTGCCTTTGCGGCGTCGCACGACCTGCAGGAGCCGCTGCGTAACATCGCCATTTTCAGTCAGATGTTCCAGACCCGTTACGGAACCAACCTTAATGAAGAGGCGACCATGTTTCTTGAGACCATCGTCGAAGGCGCTACCCGCATGGGCCGTCTGGTGTCGGACCTTCTGCAGTACACCCAGACCGCCCACGGGGAACCGGAGCCTTCGGCCTCCGCCGACGGGGAAAGGGCCCTGGCCCAGGTGATTGGGGATCTCGATCGGGCCGTTCGCGAGAGCCATGCCTCTATCACCCACGACACGCTGCCACCGGTGGGAATGAAGGATGTGCACGTCGAGCAACTCTTGCGAAATCTGATCGGGAACGCGATTAAGTATCGTCGCGACGAGGCAACTCCCAAGGTGCACGTTTCCGCTCAACAGCAAGGCGCGTTTTGGCACTTCACGGTTCAGGACAACGGCATCGGTATAGCCCCGCAGTACCAGCAGAAGATCTTTGGCGTTTTCAAGCGCCTCCACGGTGCCGGGGAGAAGTATCCGGGGACGGGTATAGGGCTGGCGATTTGCCAGAGAATCGTCGATATTTATGGGGGACATCTGTGGGTTGAGTCCGAGCCAGGCAGCGGCGCAACATTTCACTTCACCGTCCCCTGCGCCGACGGGACGCCGGCGAACTCTCGGGAAGTCGGTCTCGACTAAGGTTATCTGTTTCGCGCGCCGGGCTGTGAGTCGAGAATCAAAACGATCGGCCTGCACGACGCGATTCAACAGGCGCTGAAGCATTTCACCGGCGGAGCCGCGCGACCCCGTACCACCGCCCCTGATCTGCCTCGAAGAACCCGAACCGGGCCTCCGTCCCGACACGACAAGTGGGATAAGCCCGCCAAAGCCACCGACGGAAAAGTCCTCTTCATGGCCGCCTGCATGGACACCTGGATCGCAGCCGACCGCGCCATTCTCAGAAATCCACAACGGCCAAAAACTCAACGAGAACGCGCTCCTCTCCTTGAGAACCTCGAAGCGCCGCTCCCCCAACGAGCTGCGTAAAAAACTCTCCACCCCCGCGCCCTGCGCCAAAGGCAAACAATCCTTCGAAGTCCTGCAAACCCAGAACCCCGCCACCCTCAACGCCCTCCCGAGCTTCGCCCGCGCCATCCGAATCCTCAAAGCCCGCTTGCTACACTAATCCTTTAACCCCTCGTAAACCGTAACAAAAACCAGCCGTGATCTCAGTATCCAATGTAAGCATGCGCTACGGCGCTAAAATCCTGTTCGAAGACGTCACCGTCACCTTCCAGCCCGGTCGACGCTACGGCCTCACCGGCCCCAATGGCTCGGGCAAGTCCACCTTCATGAAGCTCCTCACCGGTGAACTGGAGCTCCAGAAAGGCAACATCTCCCGCCCCAAACGCTTCGGTGTTCTCAGTCAGGACCAGTTCGCCTTCGACGCTCATCGCGTCGTCGACACCGTCATCATGGGCAATCGCCCCCTCTGGGCCGCCCTCGCCGAACGCGACGAACTCTACGCCAAACCCGACATGACCGATGAAGACGGCATGCGCCTCGGCGAACTCGAAGGCGTCGTCGCCGAAAACGACGGCTACTCCGCCGAGAGCGACGCCGCCATTCTTCTCGACGGTCTCGACATCCCCGAATCTCTCCACGAACGCCAGATGAGCGAACTCCAGGGCGGCCAGAAGGTCCGCGTCCTCCTCGCCCAGGCCCTCTTCGGAACCCCGGGCGCGCTGCTCCTCGACGAGCCCACCAACCACCTCGATCTCGAATCCATCCACTGGCTTCAGGATTTTCTCAACCGCTATCAGGGCACCCTCATCGTCATCTCGCACGATCGCCACTTCCTCAACAGCGTCACCACCCACACCGCCGATATCGACTATCAAACGATCATCACCTACACCGGCGGCTATGACGAAATGGTGCTCGCCAAGACCCAGATCCGCTCCCGCCTCGAATCGCAAAACGCCCAGCGCGAAAAGAAGATCGAGCAGCTCAACGAATTCATCGCCCGCTTCTCCGCCGGCACCCGATCGAGCCAGGTCACCTCCCGCAAAAAAGAAGTTGAGCGCCTGCAAACCAGCGACCTTGCCCGCTCAAACATCGCCCGCCCCTTCATCCGTTTCGATATGAAGCGCCCCTCCGGCCGCCATGCCCTCGAAGTTAAAGGTATCTCGAAGTCCTATGGCGACCACAAGGTCATCGACAACTTCACAGCCAGCATTGCGCGCGGAGAAAAAGTCGGCATCATCGGCCGCAACGGCGCCGGTAAAACAACCCTCCTGCGCTCCCTCATCGCCAACGGACCCGCCGCTCACGACGAACACTTCACCATCGATTCCGGCTCTACCGAATGGGGCCACGAAGTCGCCATCGGTTACTTCGCGCAGGACCATCGCGTCAGCATCCAGCCCAACATGACCATCCTCGACTGGCTGCAGATGCACGATCCCCAGGCCGGTAACGAGGAACTCCGCGGCCTCCTCGGCCAGATGCTGTTTGCCCGCGATGAAGCCATGAAACCCACCCAGGCCTTATCGGGCGGGGAAGCCGCGCGCCTCCTCTTCTGTCGCATGATGCTGCAAAAGCCCAACGTCCTGGTCCTCGACGAGCCCACCAACCACCTCGACCTCGAATCCATCAACGCCCTCAACTTCGCGCTGCAGAAATTCGAAGGAACGCTCTTCCTCGTCACCCACGATCACGACCTGCTCGAAGAAACGGCCACCCGAATCTGGAGCATTACCAACAAGGGCCTCGAAGATTTCCGCGGTACGTACGAAGACTTCCAGAAGGAAGCCCTGGCCAGCGCGTAGACTACTTCCACGCCCCCAAAGCGCGCCGCAGCAATACCAGTTCGCCCACGTGGTACGCATTATGATCCGCCATCTGCAAAGCCTCGCGTAACAGCGACTGCCCTTCGCCATGAGCCAGCGGAGTAAACAGATCCGACGACGGGTCCGTCACCAGCTTTCGCATTGCCTTCAGATCGGCCTGAAAAGCCGCCACGCTCCGATCCCACGCCGCCGCATCCGGAGGCGCCGCGCTCGCGGGCCAGTACCCCGCCGGCCACTCCGGCGAAACATGCCCCGCATCGCGCGAAAACTCAAGCATGTCCCACTGCGCAATTCGCAAATGCTCCAGCAACTCCCACGCGCTGTGCGGCTGCCCCGCCGGCTTAGCTCCCCGCAACGCAACCGGCAAATCCGCAATCGCCTCGTCGAAGTCCGCATGCGCGCCCTTGCCCGATAAAACCCGGTCCAGCTCCGCGCGAAGAACCTTACTTGTATCCATGCTCATATTAATGATTCCCCCCACCGATCACGAATAACGCAGCAAAGCCTTGAACCCATAATCCATATGGTGCTGGATATGGCAATGAAATAACGTCAACCCCGGCTGATCCGCTGTGAAATCCACGCTCGCCCGCCCATAAGTCGGCACCACAACCGTGTCCTTCACAACCCCCGACGTACCCTTCCCATAAATCTCCGCAATCTCCAGCTGGTGCCGATGCAAATGCATCGGATGTGCATCGTCCGTCCGGTTATGAAAGGTCAGCCGATAGCGCGTGCCCTGCTTCAGCACAAACTCCTGCTCGTGCGGATACTCCTTGCCGTTCACCGTAAAACTGTTAAACTTCCCCGCGCCTCGTGGAATCTTCTCGAACACCATGTCCAGCTTTTCCGATGGCGCGCTCGCCCCGCCCGGCTTCCCGAAAATCGTATAATCCCAGCTCGATTTCGGCGGCGCAGTCCACTGCGGCGTGCGATGCTGATTCGCATACTCGATCACGATCCCCAGCCCGCCCTCGCGCACCATATCCTCCGGCGCGCCCATGATCCACACCCCCGGCTGATTCATCTCCACCCACGCATCGATGCGCTCGCCCGGGCCCAGCATCAGCACATCCACCGCCGCCGGAACAGGCACCGGATTCCCGTCAAGCGCAATCACGTTGAACTTATGCCCGGGCAGCGCCAGATGACGGTTCTCAATCGCGCTTGCGTTCAGGAAATGGAACATCACGCGCTCGCCCGCCTTCACCCGAATCGGTTCGCCCGCGCCCAGCGCCTTGTCGTTGATCGAATAAATATCCGACGCCACTTCGAGCCCGACAGGCCTCGTATCCAGCACCTTCGGCTTCTCCGGCTGCGCCAGCGTCGGATCCAGATCGTCGTTGTCCATCAGGGTCTTCGTGAAGTAAGGCTCCCAGTCGCGCAGAGCCAGATAATGCTCCTGATCGAACTGGCCAGGGTTGTTCCCGCCCTCTACAATCAGAAACCCGAACATCCCCGTATAACTTCCGCGATGCAGATCTTCCATCGACATCGTGTGCGTGTGATACCAGCGCGTCCCGGCCGGAGTCGGCGTGAAACGATAACTGCGCTTCCCGTGCGGAGGAACCACCGGAGTGCCCTCTTCTTCCGATCCGTCTGCATCCGAAGGAATCAGCAGCCCGTGAAAATGCACCGTCTCCGGAACGTCGGTGTTGTTCACCACATTCACCGTCACCGGCACGCCCTCTTTCATCCGAAGCAAAGGCCCGGGCGACGTGCCGTTATAACCGATCGTGCTGATGATCCGGTTCGGCGCAAGCTCGACCGTCACCGGACCGATCTCGAGATTGAACTCCGTCTTCGCCACATCCGGCGCGCCCGCCGGAGCCAGGAAGGACTTCATCTGCATCTCCTGCCCCGCAAGTCTACCCGCGGCCGTTAAGCCGGCAATCTTAATAAAGTCCCGTCTCTGCATTTCGATCTGGCGCCAGAGACCATGTTATCGCCCGAGTTCAACACGATATAGTTCGTGTGATGAAACTCGCCGCACTCTCACTCCTGTTCGCCGCCGCCCTCGCCGCCCAACCGCCAAACCCTGACATCGCCGGCCGCTGGACCGGCATCGCCGGCACCACCGACGATGCCGGCACAAAGCGTCAGGAGAAACAAACCCTCGACATCCGCATCGAAGACGGCAAGCTCACCGGCAACCGCATCGACAACGCCGGAAAAGCCGGCCTCAAACTCGACGTCCAGCAGGCCGGCGCAAAAGTCAACGTCTACGTCTATCTCGACTTTGAAGGCGGCGAACCCCTCCGCTGGAAACTGGAACTCAAGGACGGCAAACTCACAGGCACCTTTTCCGCTCAACACCACAACCCCGCCAAGTGGATCTACGACCGAGTAGGCACCATAACAATGACGAAACAAAACTGAACTCAATAGGGCAGGCGTTTCCGCCTTCTCGTAGGGTGTCCTGTAAGCCCATATGAGAAACTAACTCAATCGGTTCCGCCCTTCCCCATGAGCGAAATCTTTCTCAGCTGCGCCAGCCCCGATCGCCCCCGAATCCAACCGCTCCTTAACCTCTTCGCCCAACAAGGCTGGAACGTCTGGTGGGACCGCACCATCGGGCCCGATCCTGGTTCCCGCCATGCTCGACGACGTAGACATTCCTCTTGCGTGCAGCCTCATGCATGCCCCCAGCCTTGTCGGCTGGGCAGGTGATCTGCCTCATCACGAAATCGACCGGTTCCTCCGCGAAGTCGCGAGGTTTCTGTCCGAAAAAGAGCAACCGGCCCTCCCCCTCACCCAGGGTCCCAAAGCCGGGGAAACACGAACTAACCCAGCCGACGGCCTCACCTACGTCTGGATCCCGCCCGGCACTTTCACAATGGGCTGTTCCACGGGCGACACCGAATGCCGCGACAACGAAAAGCCGCCGCGCATGATGAAAATTGCCAATGGCTTCTGGCTCGGCCAGACACTGGTGACGCAGGCGGCCTGGAAGAAAGTGATGAAGGGGAATAATCCGAGTGAGTTTAAGGGTGATCGGTTACCGGTGGAAAAAGTATCGTGGGACGAAGCCAACGAATACTGCCGTGCGATTGGTGGTCGGCTGCCCTCTGAAGAGGAGTGGGAGTACGCGTCCCGAGCGGGTGTCACCGACGCACGGTACGGCCACATCGATGCAATTGCCTGGCACAAGAGAAACAGCGGCGGCACAACTCACCCCGTCGGCCTGAAACAGGCCAATGGCTGGGGCCTTTATGACACGATGGGCAACGTATGGGAATGGACGGGCTCCGCCTATGACGACAACACGAAAGTATTGCGCGGGGGATCGTGGTACGACGATACCAAGGTCGTACGAGTCTCGGGCCGTTACGGGGACGAGCCGGCGGACCGGGACGACAGCATCGGGTTCCGGTGCGTCTGGATGCCCTGACCCCGTTGACATCGCATCCCCCTGGTAATAACATTGTTATTACTATGCGAACGGCCCACGTAAGCATCCGCCCCATCGGAAACTCCCAGGGCATCGTCATCCCCAGACCGATCCTCGCCCAACTCGGCCTCGACGCCGAATCCGGCGCTGAAATGAGCATCGAAGGTGACGCCCTCGTCCTTCGCCGACCCGCCCGGACCGTCCGCAACGGCTGGGCCGAAGCCGCCCAAAAGATTGCCAAATCGGGTGACGACTCACTCGCAATGGGCGAATTCACGAATGACGCCGACACGGACCTGGCCTGGTGAAGCGCGGCGAAATCTGGCTCGCCAACCTCGATCCCACCATCGGCAGCGAAATCCAAAAAACGCGACCTTGTGTCGTCGTCTCGCCACCCGAAATGCACGATCACCTGCGAACCGTCATCGTCGCCCCCATGACTACCAAAAGCCGTCCCGCCCCCTTCCGAATCGCCCTCACTCACGCCGGTAAAACAGGCCTGATCCTCCTCGATCAAATGCGAGCCATCGACAAAATCCGCCTCACAAAGAAACTTGGAACCCTCTCCTCAAAAACACTCACCGCAACCCTGTCTACCCTCCAGGAAGTCTTCGCCGAATAACAGACTCTCAACTCTCAATTTCATCCCGACAACCACCCCCGACGCCTACTTCCTTCCTGAGTTAGCACCTTTCATCACTCAAACTCGAACCCACAGACACCCTGGAAACCCAAACTGCGCCCGGAGATTTTCATCTGAGTGAATCTGAGGCCCCAAACCCGCGAAACCCCTATCCTGCCAAATATAGCCGCCGCCTACCCCTTTGGGGATATGGTCAATTCACCCTCAAAACTGGGAAACTGAAACTTATTGTCGACCAGTGTCGATCTCCGGGACGCGGTTCAGCGTTTCGTTGAGGGAGCCGGGCAACCCGCCGTGCTCGACCCCGGCGAAGAACCGCTCCGCCTGATTCGGGACCAGTGGGCCATCTCCGAGTGGAACGGCCGGATCGTCCTTCAGGCGTGGGATGCGCGGCGAAACCTCGTCCGCCGAATTACCGGGATCAAAGACCAGTCGCGCGACCGCATTTCGCTCGTCACCGAACGTTTCCCCAAAGCCGAAGGGGAATTGCGGATCGCCGATCTCGCCGCTCCCCACGGCGCGGAACTGGAGCGGCGGGCTTCAAAAGGCGCTTTCCGCGACCGGTTCCGCCTGATCCTGATGCGCGAATTTCCGGAGTGGCGGCTCGAAGACGCCAGTTCGGAACCCAATCTTGAGCAAAGCCTTTCTCCTTCTTTTCCCCGGGCGTTCCTGCGCAAAGGCCCCCACGGCATGGCTGCGATGGCCGCACCTCCTGGCTCCGATTCCGCCGGCATGGTCGCATTTGGGCTGATCTGGCTGGGATATCTGCGGCGGCGCGAAAAGAAGACCCGTATTCAGACCTTGCTGCTCTTCGCTCCGGTTCACTGCGAGCGCGATGCGGTCGCCCGCGCCTCGGTAATAGATCCGGCGGCGGTCGATTGCCGGGTTTATCTCTTCGATGACCGGGATCGAACCGGAGTCATCGACTTTACCGATGCCGGGAATGTGGATTCAATCCTGCCGCCCGCGCGCCGTCCCGCTCTTCCCAACGCCGAGCCTCCCGAATTCGGTGAACTCCACGGCGCCGAAAGAGTCGCCCAGAGCGACGGTTCCGTAAGTCTGAGGATTCGCGGCCTCGAATTCGCCCGCTGGTCAGGCGGAAAGCTAACCTGCGGAATTGCCCGAAAGAAACGCTGCGCCATGGAAACGGTCACCGCGATGGCCCGAGAGGTATCGCGTGTCCGGTGCGAACCGGAAACGGGCGGGGACCCCAGCGATCGCCAACACCCCCTGTACACGCAGTTTCCCGAAGGCTGGCTCGAATCGCAGGTGCGCGCCGACCCGCAAGCGGTCGATCCTTCCCTGCTACCCCATCCGCTCTATGGCCAGGTACCGGTCTTCGCGGGGCCCGATCGCGGCGTCATCGACCTGCTGGGCATCGACCACACCGGTCGCCTGGTAGTGGTCGAACTGAAAGCTTCCGCCGATCTGCAGCTTCCTTTTCAGGCCATCGATTACTGGCTGCGCGTCCGCAAGCATCTGGACGCGGGCGATTTCGAAAGGCTGGGATACTTCGCAGGGCGGCCTATCGCCAGGATTTCGCCCCGCATCGTGCTGGTGGCCCCGGCGCTCGAGTTTCACTCCACTACCGAAGAGGTCATGGGATTTTTTTCGCCGCATATCGAAATTGTGCGGGTGGGACTTGCCGCAGGCTGGAGAAAAAAGCTCCAGGTCATGTTCCGCCTGCGTGGCGCGGAAAGACCCGCCGTTTACTCCTGAGCCTACTCCTGAGCCTACTCCTGAGCCTACTCCTGAGCCTACTCCTGAACGGGAGCCTGCTGCTCCACATCCCGCCACGCGCTGATCTTCAGCCGCCTGCACACCCAGCACAGTTGCTCAGTGGGGTTCGGATTAGCCTCTGCGCCACAGACTTCACAGCGCGCATGCTTCACCGGCTCCGGCTCGGCTGTCTGCAGGGTCGCGGCGGTGACGGGGCTTTTCCGTTTCATTGTGGATGATTCCACTATACAGGTCGGGCGCTACGCCGCTTCACGAATGAAGACGACCGCCGCCGCATCGAGCGACGCCTGGCAGCGCGGGCATTTCTGGCCCGGAGCCACTTTGGTGCGCTTTGCCACGATATTTACCGCGGCCGGGACCGTATGAGTGCACATCGGGCAATGCACCTGCGCCTGGGTCCTTACAAGAGGAGCTTTCATGTGTACTTCCAGCACACTCAATCAGACGCAAGTAACGGGCCATTCGTTTCTAAGCCAAATGGGACGGCTTAGAAACTACTTCGCAGCCTGTTTCGAGTCGTCGGCCATCTTGTGGAGCTGGCGAATTTCTTCCTCCACCTCCGCAACGTCCGGGGCGGCGGGAGCAAGCTTCAGATAGGTGGTAAGTTCCAGAACTGCACCCGGGAAATCGCGCTTCTGTTCCAGGATAAGACCGAGCAGGTACTGCTCGCGCGGAATCCCATGGCGAGGATCGAGCTTCATCGCCTGCCGGACGTTCTTCTCGGCATCGTCCAGTTTCTTCAGGTTGTAATCGGCAACCGCGACCGTATACCAGGCGATCGGATAGTTAGCGGCATCCAGCCGGATCACGCGATCGAGGTACTTCCGCGCGTCCTCCCAGTTCCTCCCACCGGCCGCCAGAAGACCTAGCTCAAGGTAGGGCTGAATGATCTTCGGATCCGCTTCAATGGCCTTCAGGAACGCGGCCTGAGCGCGATCCGGCTGGTGCTGGTCGAGCCGTAATTTACCGAGGCTCAGCCACGCCTCGGCGTACCGAGGATACCGCGTCACGGCGTTTTCGAAATCCTTCGCGGCGTCGGCCGGTTTGTTCTTCATCAGAGCCAGTTGCCCGCGGTCGAAAGCCTTGCGGGCGTCTTTTGGCGCCATCAGCGAAGTCGCGCTGACGGTTTGCGATTCACCGCGGGAAGCGCCGTTGCGGTGCAGCACGATCATCCCGACATCGGGGTTGTCCAGCGAGAAACGGCTGCCCAGATTGACGGTGTCTGAGCGATATCCGGCCAGATTGGCGCGGATCTCGCAGCCGATCGGCGAAACGCTGCCCGAGCCGCCCGAAGCCGATGAACCGCCGCCCGCAATGCCTCTTCCGATGATCCCGGCCTCGGACGCGTCCGGAATCACGGAGGACTCCTGCGCGTTCCACTGGAACGTGAACTGACCCTTCAAATCCGCGTACGCAACGGTCCGCGGATTGCCGCTGCAGAGCCGCTGGATCGAAACCCCCTGCGGCACCGGGGAACCATCGGCCATCACCACCTGGCCGGATATGAAGATGCCCCGAGTCGTGTTGCCGAGACCTCCGGAGGAAGCGGAGGGTGAGGATGAAGGCGTCGACGTAACAGTGGTCGGCAGACTCGCAGTGGTGCCCGTAGTTCCGGCGCCCACCGTCGTGCTGCCGGTCGGGCCCGCGCCCACTTTCTGGGCGCAAAGGTTGCCGGAGGCCAAACCCGCTGCCAAAAATAACGCCGCACGCTTCATTGCAGCCCCCTTCCGGAACGTGACCTCAGTATCGCAGAAATCGCCGGTGGGTCAAAGCGAACCGTTCCCCTTTAGAATGGCCTGATGGACGAAGCGTTCATTCAGTCGGTCGTCGCAGGGTTTGAAGCCGGGACCTGGCCTGTGGCCGAATGGCGTCACCTGCATCATCTTGTGATCGCCGTTCATTACATACGCGAAGCCCCGGATCCCATGAGCAGCCTGCGTGACGGTATCAGAAACTACAACCTGAGCCAGGGCGGCGAAAACACGGAAGACCGCGGTTATCACGAAACGATTACCCGATTCTGGCTGGAAATTGTGAGAGCTTACATCGCCGGCCTGCCCGCTGGATTGCCGCGGGTTGAAGTGACCCGCCGGGTGGTCGAAGAATTCACCCCTCAGCGGGACCTGTTCGTCAGTTACTACGATTTCGATGTCCTGAAATCGCGCCACGCAAGGGCCGTCTGGATTCCCCCCAATCAGGCGCCGCCAGGCATAACCAGCATCTTCCCCACGCCATCGGAATAATTCACCGCAATCTCGAAGGCCTCCTGAATGGCTTCAAGCGGACGCGAGTGCGTAAGCAGCGGCGCGAAAACGCCTGTATGAGCCGCCAGAAGATCCCGTGCGTTTTCGCTCTGGTGGTTGGAACGATAAACGTTGTAAAGAGTGATCTCTTTCTTACGCAGCCCCGGTGCATGGAACGGCATGTGTACCGCCGCCGGAATGGCTGTGTAAACCAGCCTGCCCAGTCGCGCCAGGGCCCCGATGCACTGATTCGCCGTGTCTTCCCCCGCGGCGCAATCGAAGGCCACGTCCACGCCCCGATTTGCGGTTCCCCCAAGAATCTCGCGAACCGGATCTTCGGTGCCGATCGCCACATCGGCCCCCATCGCCTTCGCCATTTCACGGCGGTGCGCGACCGGCTCGACAGCCCACACCTGTCCCGCGCCCGCCATCTTGAGCGCCGCGATCGTGAGCAGTCCGATCGGGCCGGTTCCGAACACCACCGCGGTTTCTCCTTCCGAGATATTTGCAAAAGTCAGCGAATGCAGGGCCACGGCCAGCGGTTCGATCAGCGTGGCTTCGCGCAACCCCACATGCTTCGGGACGGGAATAAGATTGTGTGCCGGGAGATTAATCACATCCTGAAAGAACCCCGGAATTCCGCCCGAGCTCATGAAGCGCATGTTCTCGCAGAGGTTGGAATGGTCGCGCCGGCACATCTCGCACACGCCGCAGGGCATTGCCGGTTCGAGCGCGAAGTGGTCGCCCGCCTGGACGCCCGTCACCGCCGACCCCGTCCGCACCACCACCCCCGAAGGCTCATGGCCCAGCACCATCGGATATTTGCACGGCGACCCGCCAATGCCTCCTTCGGTGAAGTTATGCATGTCGGACCCGCAAATCCCAACGGCGGCGACGCGGACCTGAACTTCGCCCGAACTCGGCAGCGGGGTTTCCTGTTCGACCACCTTGAATTCCCGGATACCCGTAAGCTGCGCCGCTTTCATTTTGTTGCCCCCAGGAACGCCTTCATCTCTCCGGCCAGCCCGGGTGTGCAGATCACGTAGTTGCCACCATAAATAGTGTCGTCACCGGTGAAATCGAACGTCACGCAGCCGGCTTCTTCGGCAATAATCTTGAGGGGCGCCAGATCCCACGGCTTAGCCTTCGCTTCGAGCCACGCGTCCGCAACGCCGGAGGCGATCAGCATCGCGTCCAGGCACCCGCCCATCGAGCGTACCGTCCAGAAACCCGCCAGCCAGTCGATGAGTTTCGTCGCGAACGGGTACGTGCTCATAAAACCGAGACCGTTGCAGCAAAGCAGGGCTTCGCTTTTTGTCTTGACGCCGGAAGCCTGCATGCGAACGCCGTCATGGAACGCCCCTTCGCCCTTCGCGGCCGAAAACATCCAGTTCAGGGCAGGGAAGTAGGCATGCCCGGCTACCACCTGGCCATCTTCTTCGAGACCGATCAGAACGCTCCAGGCCCGTGTCCCGCGAATGAAATCGCGAGTGCCGTCAATGGGGTCGATAATCCACTTGCGGCCATTCACAGATTCCCGCGCCGCGCCTTCTTCTCCCAGCAGTCCATCGCCCGGGAAAGCAGCTGTGAGCTCTTCGACAATCAATTTCTCGCACGCCTTATCGGCAATCGTGACGGGAGATTCGTCAGCCTTGGATTCAATCTCCAGCCGACCTTCGCGAATCTTCAGCGCAAGTTCACCGGCTCGGCGGGCAATAGCCGCTCCGATCTGCAGTTCTTTCTGATAAGGCGTGGGCTGATAGGGCATCGGAACTACCAGACTACCGCGCTGATAAACTAATCCCAAATGGAGAATTTCCGCGATTTCGAGATCGGGCCCGATCCGTTCGGGCGCACCTTCCACGTCCTGTTCAAGTACCTGCAGACCGCCATCTCGATTCGCCACAGCGATTCGGTGGACGTCTGCTTCATTCTCGAATCGGGCGACGAAAAGATGATCCGGACGGTCGTGATTCCGCATGCGGAGATTCGCGCTTACGCGAAGAAGTCGGGGCGCAAAATAACCGATGCCTGGTGCTCGCGCGTTGCCGCCTGCAAGCTGCGCAATGCTGTCGAGACCGGCGAAGATATCGACAAAGAGTACCTTCCGGTGCCGCCCGCCGAGCTCGAAAAGTTTGACATAGCCATCGGGAAGTGGGAAGCGGAATGGCTGAAGTCGCACGCGGCGTGATCAATCGGCGCAATATCCTCAAACTCCCCGGCGCGCTGGCCGCACTGGCCGTTCCAGCCTTCGCCGACGGCGAATCTCAGCTCCAGGATGAAGTCATCCGGCTGCAGTTGAACCACACATGGACTACGGTCATGTCGTCCTCGACCTATCGCGATACCCTGCACGTGCAGTACGGACGCGATGGCCTGATCGGCTACGGCGAAGGCGCACCGATTCCTCGATATAACGAAACTCCCCAGACCGCGAAGTATGCCGTTGAAACCGTTCGCGGTCTTCTCGAAGAAGCCGACCCCGCGCAGTTCGCCAAAATCATGGCCGAGGTCTTCAGCCGCATCGAAGGCCAGTATGCCGCCAAAGCCGCCATCGACATCGCCCTGATGGACTGGAACGGCAAGAAGCTCGATGTCCCTCTCTACCGCTACTTCGGGCTCGATCCGAAAGACGCGCCGATCACCACTTTCTCGATCGGCATCGACAATCCCGCCACCACAAAAGCCAAAGTTGAGGAAGCCGACGAGTACCCGGTTCTGAAAATCAAAGTCGGGCTCGATTCCGATGAAGCCACCATGGAAGCCGTCCGCGCCGTAACGAAGAAGCCGATCCGGGTGGATGCCAATGAGGGCTGGACGAATCGCGAAGTCGCGGTGCGCAAGATCAACTGGCTGGAATCGCAGGGCGTCGAATTTGTCGAGCAGCCGATGCCCGCCGACCGGATCGAGGACACCCGCTGGGTCCGAAGCAAAGTCCACATTCCGATCATTGCCGATGAATCCTGCCTCCACGCCGCCGATATCCCGAAGGTCAAAGACGCCTTCGACGGCATCAACGTGAAGCTGGATAAAGCAGGCGGCGTTCTCGAGGCTTACCGGATGATTCAGATTGCGAAATCGTTCGGGATGAAGACCATGCTCGGGTGCATGGTGTCGAGTTCCTGCACCGTTACCGCGGCGGCGCATCTGTCTCCCCTGGTCGATTACGCAGATCTCGACGGCAATCTCCTGATCGCCAACGATCCTTATATAGGGGTCACGGTAAGCGAAGGCAAGCTGATCTTGCCAAAAGGGCCCGGCTTAGGACTTCAGAGGCGCAAACTATAAAGTGCGCCGTTTTATCCTCCTGCTGCTTGCGCTCTCCCTTCCTGCCTTCGCCGTCGACTGGAAATCTCTCAAACCCGAAGGCTATGTTTCCGACTTCGCCCGCGTCATCGATCCGCAGAGCAAAGCCGAACTGGAGAACTATGCCGCGAACGTAGAACAGGCCACCGGCGCACAGTTCGCTTTCGTAACTCTGCCTTCGCTGCAGGGCGAGCCGATCGAAGACGTCACTAACGACATCTTTCATGCCTGGGGCGTCGGCCAGAAAACCAAAGACAACGGGCTGATGGTTCTGCTTTCAGTCGGTGACCGCAAATCCCGCCTCGAAGTGGGCGGCGGCCTGGGCGAATTCATCCCCGACAGCATGGCCGGCCTGCTTCTCGACGATATGCGTCCGGCCCTTCGCGCCAATCAGTACGGGACTGCGTTCCTGCTGGCGGCGCAGCATTTGGGGTCCACACTGGCGCAGGGGAAAGGCGTGCAGATCGCCGCTCCGGCCATTCCCCGTCGCGTTGAGCGCACCACGGGAGACAGCATTCCCTGGCCCACCATTCTGATCGGCATTTTCGTCCTGCTGATGATCCTGCGGCGCGGCGGCGGCGGATATTTTGGCGGGGGCGGAGGCGGCGGTTTCTGGACCGGCCTGCTGCTGGGCCAGATTCTGAACTCCGGGAGCCGAGGCGGCGGCGGGCGCGATGGCGGCGGCTTTGGCGGTTTCGATTCCGGGGGCGGAGGCGGCGGGTTTGGCGGCTTCGGCGGCGGCGATTCCGGCGGCGGTGGCGCATCGAGCGACTGGTAACCGTGCAATACAATGCTTAATGCCATGCCCGACCCGATTCTTGACAAGCTGGTGGAAAAGCTGCGCGCGGCTCTCGGCAGCGAACTGGTTTCCGTCGTCATGTATGGCTCCGGCGCGGTGGGCGACCGTCACGCAAAGTTTTCCGACTACAACGTTCTCTGCGTTTTAACTCAGATCACGCCGGTACAGCTGCGCGCCACGGAACCTCTGTTTCGATGGTGGCGCGAGCAGGGAAATCCCGCCCCATTACTTCTGACTGAGACCGAACTCAGCACGGCGACCGATTGTTTCCCGATCGAATTTCACGATATTCGCGAGCATAATCGAGTGCTTTTCGGGCCCGACCTGGTTTCTGCGATGTTAATTGACGATTCTTTCTATCGAGCCCAGGTGGAGCACGACCTCCGTGCGAAGCTGCTGCGGCTCAGGCAGAAGGCATCCGCTATACTCTCCGATAAAGATGTTCTGCGCCGCCTCCTCACAGACTCGGTTTCAACGTTCTGTGTGCTGTTTCGCCATGCGCTGAGGCTGAAAGGCGTTGCCTCACCGGGCAGTAAGCGAGAGATCCTGAAGGCTGCTTCGGAACATTTCGCCTTCGATGCGAAGCCTTTCGAACAGTTGCTTGCTCTAAGAGAAGAGAAGGTAAGGCCGAAAGAGATCGAACCCGAGCCTCTTCTGGCGGCTTATATGCGAGAAATTGAGACCGTCATCGGGGCGGTAGACCGAATGATGGTGAGAGGGGAAACCGTTTGAAAAAAGGAACCATAATCCTGATTGTGGTGGGTCTCGCGCTGTTGCTGGGCGGGTGCCAGTTCGTCAAAGAACGCAACTCGCTGGCGGCCGAGCGCGAAGCCATCAACGGCGAATGGAGCCAGGTCGACGCCGACCTGCAGCGCCGCGCCGACCTGATCCCGAATCTGGTCGAGACCGTTAAGGGCTATGCCAAAGAAGAGACCACGGTCTTCGAAGCTCTGGCCAATGCGCGCGCCGCCATGGCAGGTGCACGAACCCCGCAGGAAAAGATCGATGCCAACAGCCAGATCACCGGCGCTTTGGGACGCCTTCTTGTCGTTGCCGAGAACTATCCGAACCTGAAGGCGAACGAGAATTTCAAGCAACTACAGTTTTCGCTCGAAGGCACTGAGAACCGTATCCTGCAGTCCCGTCGCCGCTACAACGAAGCGGTCCAGAAGTACAATACCGACCTGCAGTTGTTTCCCGCCAATCTTGTAGCCTCTATCTCAGGATTTCAGCGGGAAGACGCATACTTCAAGACCGAGCCGGGCGCGCGCAATGCGCCTAAAGTGCAGTTCTAACGAAAAACATTCATGAGCATACCTTTGTTTCAGAACTATATAAACGGCGAGTGGGTCGCCGGCGGTTCGACGTTCGAGAATCGCAATCCCGCCAACACCGATGAAGTAGTGGGCTTGTTTTCGAAAGGCTCGGCGGCCGATGTAGAGGCCGCCGCCGCTGCCGCCGCCGCCGCATTGCCGGGATGGGCTTCCATGCCCGCCCCCGCCCGTGGAAACATCCTGTATAAAGCCGCGGACATTCTCGAAAAGAAGTTCGATCAACTCGGCGCCGAGATGACTCGCGAGGAGGGCAAGACGCTTCCCGAAGCCAAGGGCGAGGTTCGCCGGGCCATCAATATCTTTCGCTATTTTGGAGGTGAAGGCTCGCGCCTCGATGGCGTGATGGTCCCCTCCGAACGCGAACGGGTTCACGTTTTCGCGATTCGCAAGCCGATCGGCGTGGTCGGGCTGGTGACGCCATGGAATTTCCCCATCGCCATTCCGGCATGGAAGATTGCGCCTGCGCTGATTTGCGGCAACACCGTGATCGTGAAGCCCGCGTCGGTTTCGCCGCTCTGCTGCTGGCGGATCGTGGAAGCTCTGCATGAAGCCGGTATTCCCAATGGCGTGATTAACTTCGTCGCCGGGTCGGGCGGGGAACTGGGCAAGGCTTTGGTAAATGCCGGCCCCGTGAAGGCCATTTCTTTCACCGGTTCGAACGATGTCGGCAACTGGATTCACACCGAAGCCAGCAAGCGCCGTCTGCGGATTCAGCTCGAAATGGGCGGCAAGAACC
>Ga0302319_10005586_pt1 | contig 25228 bp, 10 predicted proteins | sample Bog_T0_2_FD_203319 | JGI IMG/M metagenome (GOLD analysis project Ga0302319, IMG submission 203319) | Peat permafrost microbial communities from Stordalen Mire near Abisko, Sweden - Bog_T0_2 | ecosystem: Environmental > Terrestrial > Soil > Wetlands > Peat | place: Sweden: Abisko, Stordalen Mire...
CAGATCACTCTTTATTGGGATTGGAACAACGGCTCGCAGCGGCCGGAGAAGCCATCGGTCAGGCCGGCAAAGTCATGTCCGACGGCCAGATAATGTCGGCGCGCACCGCGTTGGACAAAGTTGCGCAACATCGGCTGGCAGCGGATCAAGGATTGCGGCAAAGCCGTTTGCAGATGGCGTTGCGCTTGGTGCTCTGGTTGCGTGCGAACAACCTGCCAGGACCAGCTGCCACACTCTCCCAGTTGATTGACTATTACTCCACCGAGGGGGGATTCATCGATTGGGCTCGCACCTCAGTCGTCGAATCGGATCCCCATCCCCAAATCAAGGATGTGCTGCAAGGCATCATGGAGCACGTGGACAGCCGGTGGAACTTGTTTCAACACCAGTTTGTTGAACGCTTGCAAGAGTGGTCAGTGGAAGGTTCGGAGCTGAAGAATGTGCTTCTTATTGAAGAAATCCTCTGGACCGTGGTGGCACCGGTGTCCAGGCAGCAACCGGCTCTCTTGATCGTACTGGACGGCATGTCTCAGGCGGTTTTCCGTGAACTGATCTCCGATTTGATGCGCCGCAATTGGGTGGAACTGGCGGCCCCAGCCGCCGACATTCCGCGCACCGCGCTGGTTGCGATTCCTTCCATCACAGAAATATCGCGCGGGGCGTTGTTGAGTGGACAATTACCCACTCCCACAAAAGGATCCGAGAAAACAGATTTTTCTAGCAATGATCGGCTGCTTGAACAGGTCGGGAACAAGCCGCAACTGTTTCTTAAGGGCGATCTGGTGGAAGCTGGCCGGATGGGGCTGCCCGGTACGGTAACGCAGGCTTTGGCCAATGGTCGTTGCAATTTGGTGGGCGTGGTGGTGAATGCGGTTGATGATTCCCTGGGTTCGTCGGATCAGACAAGTTATTCGTGGGCTTTGGATAAATTGGGTCCGTTGGCTGAACTAATGCGGATGGCCAGCGAAACGGGTCGGGTGGTGATCCTGACGAGCGACCACGGACACGTGCTGGATGAAGGATCACGGCTGGTTCGGCAGCCGCTCGCGGAAACCGGAGACCGATATCGTTTGGCAGGCGGGGCACTCAGCGAGGGGGAAATGGAATTTCGAGGCACTCGCGTTCGCGCAGCCGTTGGCGCCGACAGCGTGGTCGCTCTCGCCTCGCCTCGCCGTCGGTATCAAGGCAAACGTCGTGGCTATCATGGTGGCGTTTGCCCAGCGGAGCTGGTTGTACCCTGCGTCGTGCTCAGGAGTTCAAATACAGAGGTCCCCAAGGCGTGGGAGGATTTACCGCCATACGAGCCCGAATGGTGGTCGCTACGGCAGGAAGTTTTGATGCCCGTGAATTTGCTGGCCGAGCAGCCTTTACCGGCACATCGACGGACCGGCCAAAAGCAGGCGGAGCTTTTCAATCCGCCGGTGGAGACTCCCCAAGGAACCTCAGCCTGGATCGAGCAACTGATTGCTTCGTCAACGTACCAGCAACAGGCCCGAGCGGCGGTACGCGGCGCGCCGCCGGTGGAGCAGATCAAGCGGTTCCTGGCATTGCTCGACCAACGAAATGGACGCATCCAGCGGGGACATTTGGCGCAGCAACTGGCGATGCCTTTGATCCGCGTGGACGGCATGATCCAAAATTACCGGCGGCTGTTGAATGTGGACGGCTATGATGTGCTGGCTTACGATCAGTCTTCGGAAACCATTGTGCTGAACCTCGAACTGTTGAAAAACCAGTTTGAACTTTGACCAGGCTTATGTCGATCAGTCCAAAGCGACGAAATGAAATCTTGGAGGCGCTCCGAAAAGGAACTGTTCCCCAGGATGGATTGGATATGCTTGCGGTAGGGCTGGCACCTTTCGAGAAGATGGTGGACGATGATTTGCGCCGGGTGCAGGAGAATGGCAGCGCCTTCAAAGCCATTCGCGGTGATTACGGATGCGGCAAAACATTCTTTTCCCGTTGGCTACAACAGCGTGCCCGGCGGCTACAGTTTGCGACGACTGAAGTTCAGATTTCCGAGACTGAGACTCCGCTTCACCGGTTGGAGACAGTTTACCGCCGGATGTTGGAGCGTCTGGCCACCCCCTCCATCCGTCAAGGCGCATTCCGGAGCGTCATCGAAGCATGGTTTTTCGCCTTGGAGGAAGATGTTTTGTCGTCAGGCAAGATTGATCCCAACGACGCGGCTGGAATTCTTGCGGCCACGAACCAACTCATGGAGAAGCGGCTGGAAAGCATTTCCAAGACAGCGCCAGCGTTTGCGGCGGCTTTGCGCGCCTATCGGATAGCCATTGCCGCCAGCGATACCAGCACCGCAGATGGATTGCTGGCCTGGCTGGCCGGTCAACCCAACGTCGCGGCCAGCGTCAAACGGGCGGCAAACATCAAGGGTGAGGTGGATCACTTTACTGCGCTGAGCTTCCTTCAGGCATTGCTGGTGGTCTTGAGTGACAGCGGTCATCCCGGTCTGGTCTTGGTCCTGGACGAAGTCGAAACCTTGCAACGGGTCCGTTCCGATGCCCGGGAAAAAGCGCTGAATGCACTGCGCCAGTTGATTGATGAACTGGATGCGGGACGATTTCCCGGACTTTATTTGGTCGTGACGGGGACACCCTCTTTTTTTGAGGGGCCTCAAGGTGTCCAGAAGCTGCCGCCATTGGCGCAACGATTGCATACCGACTTCGCAGCGGATGGCCGTTTTGACAATCCCCGCGCACCGCAGATCCGTTTGCAGCCCTTTGGAAAGGCGGAAATGTTGGAAGTCGGCTGCAAGGTGCGTGATTTGTTTGCCGACGGTTGCTCCTCGGCTGAGCGGCTGCGGGGTTGTGCAGATGACGATCTCATCCAAAGGCTGGCCGCCGGCGTTAGCGGAAAACTGGGTGGCAAGACCGGAATTGCCCCCCCGGCTCTATCTCAAGAAGCTCGTCGCCGAGGTGCTTGATCGCATTGACCTCTATGCGGACTTTGACCCCAAACGAGATTACCGGCTAACGATCCGCGAGGAAGAAATGACGGACGAGGAGCGCAACACTGCGCCCGCCTCGTCGGTGGATGACATTCAACTTAAATTGTGACTGGTTTTGAACGACTAGATCCGCTGGTTCAGCACCACATCGTCAATACTTTGGGTTGGCGCGAACTGCGGCCGTTACAGGAGGCCAGTATTGAGCCGGTGCTTCGTGGTGATAATTGTCTTTTGCTCGCACCGACAGCTGGCGGGAAAACCGAGTCCGCCCTTTTCCCCTTGCTTTCTCGCATGTGCAGTGAGCGTTGGATCGGACCAAGTGTCATTTACGTCTGCCCCCTTAAAGCGTTGATTAACAATCTGGGTGAGAGAATGGATCGCTACACCCGGATGGTCGGACGTGGCGCGGCGATCTGGCACGGCGATGTCAGCCAAGCGGAGAGGAAACAAGCACGACAGGAACCGCCGGATATTCTGCTGACGACCCCCGAGTCATTGGAGGGGATGCTGATTTCAACCAATCCGCAGATGAAAATTCATTTGCGCAATCTTCAAGCGGTCGTGGTGGATGAGGTCCATGCCTTTGCTGGTGACGATCGAGGCTGGCATCTCCTTTGCGTATTGGAGCGACTCAGCGCCCGGTCCGGGAAGGATTTTCAGCGAATTGGCCTTTCCGCCACTGTCGGCAATCCGGATGAACTTTTGAGATGGTTGGCCGGAAAAAGCAGCCGGGCACAAATAGTTGTTCAGCCACCGTCCGAACGGGGCACGGTGGCGGATGTCACCTTGGATTATGTCGGCAGCCTGGAGAACGCCGCCGCCGTAATCACGCGGCTCCATCGTGGGGAAAAGCGGTTGGTGTTCTGTGACAGCCGCAGTCGCGTTGAAAGTTTGGCGGGCTTGCTGCGAACGGCCGGGGTGCAGGCTTTTGTTTCGCACAGTTCGCTTAGCATCGAGGAACGGCGACGTGCCGAAGAGGCTTTTGCGCGTGGCGAGGACTGCGTTATTGTAGCCACGAGCACGCTCGAATTGGGAATTGACGTGGGAGACCTCGACCGGGTGATCCAAATTGATGCGCCGACCCGTGTGGCTTCGTTTCTGCAACGATTGGGCCGGACTGGAAGAAGACCCGGGAAAGCGCGCAATTGTTTGTTTCTATGCACTAACGAGCGATCCCTACTGCAAGCCGCCGGTTTATTGAATCTGTGGCAAACAGGTTTTGTTGAACCAATCGTTCCACCTTTACTGCCGTATCATATCATTGCGCAACAGGCGATGGCCTTGTGTCTCGAACACGGCGGTATGGGGAAACACGACTTGCTGGCATATTTGCGGCGCCTTTTGCCAAACCAGGAAATTCAGGAATCCGATTTGGTCAATATTCTTGAGCATATGCTTTCCAGCCATGTGCTGGCATCGGACGGGGCGCGCTACTTCATCGGTGAGGAAGGGGAAACCCAGTTTGGCCGGCGCCATTATCTGGAACTGGTTAGCGTTTTCATGTCTGCACCAGTGCTGACGGTGACAGATGGGCGCAATGAATTAGGCCAGGTGGATCAAAATCTGTTTTTTTCACCAGAGCCATGCTCGGGTCGGCTGTTGTCGCTCGCCGGCCGCGGCTGGCGCGTTGAGCGCATCGACTGGAAAGACCGCCGAGTGTATGTCACTCCGACCGAGGCGCTGGGAAAAACGGTGTGGATTGGGTCTTCCGCCGGACTATCACTGGTCATGGGCCGGGCCATCAGGTCGGTATTGCTGGGTGACGATGCGCCGGCCTACTGGAGCCAGCGGACGCGAGAATGTATCAGGGATCTTCGGCTAGAATTTGCGTTCCTGAAAGCCAGACACACTGCGATTTTGTTCCAAACCGGCGGACGACATTGCTGGCTTACGTTTGCAGGAACGGCGCTCAATCTCGCCCTGGCGGAAGCATTGGCTCATTTCCATGTAAAAACCGAACGAAGCGATGATTTTGCCATCTGGTTTGATGATCGACAAACGCCCGATGACATCGGAAGCGGGCTGCGGAGGTTGAGCGAAGTTGGTGCGATTCAGTTCATTGGGTTCAACGAGGAAGCGGAGCAGTTGCTCAAATATTCCGAGTGCTTGCCGGCAGACTTGCGAGCCAAGGAGATAGTGGCGAGGCGCTGCACCGCGTCGGATTTAAATTCTGTTTTGGCCGAACCCCGCCAGATCGTCACCATGCAAGAATCGTCCAGTTTATCCCTGGCTTGAATCAGGAGCAGCTATCGGCAAGAATTACGAACTCGGTACAACTGGACAGTGAGTCCGCAGTGAAAATCCCTTTGGCCTCATTCTGGACTGTTAACACGCGGCGAAGGCAAGAACCTTATGAAAATCTACCACGCGGCTGACATTCATTTAGGTCGCCGGCGGCTTGACGGTCGATTGCCCGACGATGACATCGTGGTGGCATTCCGGTTTATCGCTCAGGAAGCCATCCGCGAAAAGGCCGACGTGTTTCTTCTCGCCGGCGATTTATTTGACCATCCCCAAGTGGATCCTCCTCATTTGCGCCAGGCTCAGGCTGTTCTACGGCTGCTCAAGGATGCGGGCATCCCCGTGATTGCCATCGAGGGAAATCACGACAAGCCGTTCGTAAACAGCGATGCCCCGACCTGGGTCCGATTTTTGGCGGAAGATGACCTCCTGATCCTGCTTCGCCCCGAGTTCCATGCAGAGGGTGTGCGGCTGGGTGAGTGGGATACCAAGTCGCGCACCGGCGCGTGGTTGAAAATCGGCGGCGTGCGGTTTGTGGGGGGCGGTTACCTTGGCGCCGCAACCCCGAACAAGGTTCGCCAAATAATCGAACAATTAAAGGGAGGCGCGACGAATGTCCTGCTGTTGCATGCGGGACCCGAATATTTTGTGGGCGAGGGTGGCGGATTCAGCAAGGACGACCTCCAGATGCTGAAAGAGAAAGTGTGCTACCTCGCGTTGGGGCATATCCACAAGCCCATGGTTTACGGTGGTTGGGCCTGCAATCCCGGCTCGCCCGAGAATTGCGACCTGCGGGAGGCGCTGTATTCCCTTGGGAAGGATGGACAGCCGGTCGGACGAGGTTACGCTGTGCTGGAGATTGACCCCAACCGTCCAGATCAGCCTGTTTCATTGGAAATCCGCTCGAATCCCCGCCGACCATGCTTTCGGGTTGAACTGGATTGCACGTCCTTTGGCAACAAAACCAAGAACGGCGCAGAGGCCTTTCTGGCTTCGGCGGTCAATGCCATCAAGGCAGGGAGCCCTGATAACACCGCCGTGGTCGAACTCATGCTTGCTGGCAGTTTGAACCTCAACCGTGTTGCCCTGGATTTGACCAAGGCAGCGCTGGAAATCGCCGAACAAGCCGGTGTCTTTGCGGTATCGCTGGACACAACGCGCCTGAATATCGGCAATGGCTTCGCCCCTGGAGGATTGGCAGGCGCGGATTTGTTGCCACGGGATGAACTGGAGCGTCGGGCGATCTTGCAGCTTGTGGATGAACAACCGCTCTGGGGATTGCAGGACGAAGGTCAGGCCTTCGCCGACTTGTTCTACGAAATCAAGGAACTGGTACGGGCCGGGCAAACAGGGGAAGCGATAGCTGGCCGGATTGGGATATCGCCGCTTGTTGAAAAGGTTCGCTTGGCCAGTGCCACAAGCGCGCCGGGTGCGCCGCCGCCTATTTCCGGGGAATCGACCGCAACCACGGAGGAAGTCCCATGATCATCCAGTCCATTCGCCTGAAGAACATTAAGTGCTATAGCAATGGAGTAGATGGATCCGGCATTGCCATCGCCTTTGAGCCTGGAGCCAACCGTGTCGCGGGCCGTAATGGTCATGGCAAAACAACCCTGATTGAATGCATTGGTTATGCCCTGTTTCTGGCACCTCCCCAATTCGAGGAGAATTTCCAAACCGAAACCTATTTTCTCAGCTATGGGGCCAAGGAGGGAGAAATCGATGTGACTTTCAATTGCGAGGGTGAATCGTATCGCATTGAACGTGCCGTCGGAAAGCAGATCAAGCGCCGCTCCAAGGTGATTCAACTCAGCGACCAGAGCATTTGTGCCGAAGGAGAACAGGAAGTTTCCGCCTTCCTTTGCCGGCTATTGAAGTTTCCAGACCCCGGCCATCTGTCCGAAATTTTCCGCAAACTGGTCGGGGTTAAGCAGGGCCGGTTAACATGGCCTTTTGATTCCAAGCCAAGCGAAGCCAAACGTTACTTTGAGCCACTGTTGGACGTGGAAGTTTTTCGCGATTGTTTTGATCGTCTCAAAGGTGCGGTCGAGACTTTTGAGTCCCAGCGTGGCGAGCATCTTGCGAAACAGGCCGCCATCAACGAACGCATCAACGAACGTGCGAACAGTCCTGAAGCGCTTGCGAGCGCACGGCAAAGAGTAACAACAACAACGACCGCTCTTGCAGTGGCCACCAAAGATCGGGATGCGGCCCTGAGATTAAAAGAGCAGTTGGAAATCTCAGGCAAAGCGGTCGACTCCTCTCGAAACGTCCTGAATTCAGCAAATCAAAAAGTTGATCACGCCAAGAAACTGCGCGAAGCTGCCGAGAAACAGCTTGATGAATCCAAGGACGCAGTCCAGATCTTGGTGGATAATGATGCAGCACACCAAGCGCATACCGAAGCAGTCCAGACCCTTGGGTTGCTTGAAATATCGCGCGAGCAGCGGGATCGCTTGAAGCTAAAGCGTGACAATGCTGAAAAAGAACGGGTCCTTCATCTGGGCAAGTCTGTTGCCGCGCGTGAACAGGCCCGGGAGTTGACCCTTCAAGTCGAAGGGAAGGAAAAGGAGAGTGACACTCTCATTGACAAAATTACCCCGCTGAAAAAGGCTCTCGAAATATCGGCTGGCGAATTTATAACCTCCGCCAAACAAGCTGAGGAGGCGGAGGACCATCGTGATGCCATTGGCGGATGGATTGATGGGCTAGAAAGTTTGATCACGTCGCAGAATCGCGGCGCGGCCACGGTGGGCCGCCTATCCAGGGAGATTTCGGGATGGGACGGCAACAAGTTGCAGGCAGCGGAGAAAACTGAATCATCTGCCGCCAGTGTCTTGAAGGACTCTGAGACCAAATTGACCAAGGCCGAGCAGCATCATGCGACGCTCAAGGATCAGCTCGAAGAAATTGCTGGTGGCATTTGTCCGTTCCTAAAGGAAAAGTGCCGGCAGTTTGATCCTGCCAAAATACGGGCGGATTTGGAGCAACAAACCTCAGCCATTGCGGGGCTGAAGCAGGAAGTTAAACAGAGCAAGTCGGCTCACGATGAGGCGGAACGCGCACTCCGAGAACTCAGGGCGGCTCAAGCGAAAATTTCCGGAATGGAAACGGAATTGAACGAAGCCTTGAGGAGCTACTTGGATGGTTTAAAAAACCTAAACTCAGATGAAGCCATTTCGGCATACGAATGGCTGTCAGGTTGGGAACCTCAACTATCCGCCATGCCCGCCGCCACAAACATTATCCTTGAGAAAACCGTCCCCGCCAAGGTGGTTGGCATCCAGCAGCAACTGGCTGCCTTCGTAAGCGACGCCAATACTTGGTGGGCGAAAACCAACGCCGCTATCAAGGCGCGCATCAAGACATTCAATGTGGAGGCGCAGACGCGCAAGGCCCAGGAAACCAGTCTCAAGCAATATTCTGAAGAACAGAACCGGCTCAAGATGGAGATTCAGAAGTTGACCGAAAAGGCCAAAGCCAAAGAATCCGAAGCCAAGCAACACGATGGAGAGGTGACGCGTTTGGCCACGCAAGTTGGTAATCTGGATGACGAGTTGAAAGCCTTCGTCAGCTTGGACAATGATCTCAAACGTGAACAGCAGAAACGCGATGCCAATCGCGTTGGCCATGAGCGCTATCTTGGTGCCAGGAAAATTGCCGACGAATTGACGGCAAGGCAAACTCGGCTGACGCAACTACTGGCCGATGAGTCTGCCGCACAACAAGCGCATTTGACGGCGACCGCCGCAGTGCAGAAAGCCGAGCAGAATTTTGACCCTGAGAAACTGAAAACCGCGCTTGCAGACCACCAAGACAGGCGTGACCGTGTCACCGTGTTGCATTCAACCCTAGCGACTGAGAAGGAAAGTCTGACGAAAGAGGAAACTCGGTTCAAAGAATGGGAAAGTGCTTGCCTGGAACGTCAGCGCGTGTCGGCAGAAATCGGGCGTTGCGAGGCGTCGGTGGCTATCACCGAACTGGCACGCAGAACATTGCGTGACACCGCCCCGGCCGTCGCCCAGCATCTGTGCAACCGAATCGCCATCAGAGCGCAAGGTGTTTTCAACCAGATGAATCCGGACCCCATCGAACTCACATGGGACGCAGAACGCTATAGCCTGCGTGTTGTCCCTGACGATCGTCGATTTGCCATGCTGTCGGGCGGTGAACAAACCAAACTCGCCCTGGCGATGACCCTGGCCATGATTGAGGAATTCAGTGGACTGCGGTTTTGCATTTTCGACGAACCCACTTACGGTGTGGACGCGGACAGTCGCCACAAGCTCGCGGATGCCATCCTTCAAGCCCAAGCAGCCGCGGGACTTGATCAACTGCTGCTTGTTTCCCATGACGATGCTTTCGAGGGCAAAATTGACCACGCCATCCTGTTGGAGAAATCCGCCGGGCTGGGAACCAGCGTGCTTGATGCTTAAATTTTTCAAGTTTCACCAATCACATGCACGACATTCAGAAAACGGATACGGTAATGAGCGAAGAAGTGATAACCAAGGCACGCGTCGAACTGCCTCCTGGGTTGTTGGCAAAAGTCCAGGCCCTGTACGATCTGGGACTGTGTCGCCAGGCCTATGATCTCGGCAACGCATCTGTTCCCCTGGAAAATTGGCAGGGCGCGGATGCAGACCTTCTCGCCGGGCGCATCCTGTTAAACATGGGGGCAACGCGACGCTCCTTCCGCCATCACATCCGGGCTTTCCGGGCCGAGCCGGACCAGCTAAGAACCCAAGCTTACTATCTTGAAGTTTTCCTGCAAATGCGTGGTCCTGTGTTCGCCTGGCAGAAATTCCGTGGTTTCGAAAAGGCCGCCCAAGCGGTTTCAGGTCCCCATTCGGCAGACGAAGGGTGGGAGTATCTGTTTAGCCTGGGGGCGCGAATTTGCGGGCACTTCAGGGACTTTGAGCAAGCCGAAGAACGTATTAAAATTGCCAACCAAACTGGCTTGGAGACGCCCTGGTTGTTGGTGGAAAAAGCCGGGTTGTTGTCCATGCGGGAACAATGGGAAGAGGCTATCGGTTTGGCACGCTCGGCGGTTGGCATTCACCCGTGGTATCGGCCGGCGATCCAACAGCTGGCGCAATGTTTGCACACGCTTAACCAAGATGAAGAGGCCCTCGCCTTGTTAAATGATGCCGCAAACCGAATCGAGTCATTTTCACTGCTGAACCAGTTGGCTAGCCTCCAGATGGATCTGGAAAAATATGCGGATGCGGTTGTGACATTGGATCGCGCCGAGCAGCTTTCGCCAGTGTTGGACCAAGTGGCTAAAAGATGGTTGGCAGGGCAACAATGTCGTGCTTATTGTGCGTTGGGAAATCATGGAAGGGCAGAAACCGCCGCTCGCTTGATCAATGGTGATTATCATGGAGCTTTGGCGGACAGATTGCATGGTCTTGAACAGCCATTCCGTCGTGTCCAGCTAAACGTTCCGTTCATCCAACAATTTCGGATGACTTGCGTCCCAGCCACCCTGACGATGCTGCGTCATTTCTGGAAGATGGAAGCCGATCACGTCGAACTGGCGGAAGCCCTTTGTTACGATGGCACGCCATCCCACCGGGCCCGTCGCTGGGTGGAAGCCAACGGGATGTTGGCACGCGAGTTTACGCTGGACTGGAACATTGGGGTCGCGTTGCTCGAAAAAGGGATTCCCTTTGCCGTCTTTACCGCCGGGACGACCAGCGCGCATGTCCAGGTCGTTGCCGGTTTTGACGAACTGAGGCGTACCTTCATCATTCGCGATCCTTCGCATCCGCAAATCCAGGAGGCGGAGGCGGATAAATTTCTCCAGCATTATGCCGCCACTGGCCCCGCCTGCATGGCGCTATTGCCCATTGATTCGGCGGCTCTGGTCAATACGCTGACTTTCAGGGATTCGCAATTGTATGATCAGCTGCGGAATGTGCAGGAGGCTTTGGAGCATCACCGCCGGGCGGAAGCTGAAGCCGAATGGGTGCGCATGCAGACAGTTGCGCCGGATCATTGGTTGACCTTGACGGCGGGCCGTGTCTTGTATTCTTACGATACTAATTTGCCGGCGCTGCTTGACGTCTTTGACAAATTGCTCGCGCAATTCCCGGAAGACGGAAATCTGCTGTTTTCCAAGCTGCGATGCCTGCGGGAAATCGGGCGGCGAGAGGAGCGTTTGGAATTTTTGCGGAAGATTTGCGTCCACCGGGTGGCGGATCCTGTCTTTCGCCAGCAACTTGCTCAGGAATTGATGTCCGATGCTCGTCAAAATTCTCAGGCGGAATTGGAGCTCAAAAAGGCGTTGCGCGCACAACCTTTGAATGGGTTCGCCCAGACTACTTTGGCAAATCTATATTGGAACCAGCGGCGTTTTGCCGAAGCTTTGGACTTATATCGGTTTACCGCGTGCATGGTCGATAAAAAGGAAAATACCGCCCAGACCTATTTTGCGGCGGCAACCGCCTGCCGAAAATCCGACGCCGCTCTGGTTTTCCTGCGCAATCGTTCTGACCAGAGCATTGCAAAATCCGCGGCTCCATTTATCACCTGGTTCCACGCGCTGCGCCAGCTTGGCCGTTCTGCGGAAGCGCTAAAGCATCTGGATGGGGTTTTACGCCTGCACCCTGAGCATGGAGAACTGTGGCTGACGGCGGCTGACGCCTATACCCGGCAAAGCGAGTTTGAAAAGGCCGACCAGTGTCTGGTAAACGCCGAAGGCAAAGTGCCGCCGCAGGCATTGCTGAAAGCCAAAGCCGAGTTCTGCCGGTATCGGGCGGATTTGAAATCAGCCTTGTCGTTGTGGCGGGAAGCATTGCAAACCGAGCCACTGGCCATGCCAGTTCACCGTTCCGTGGCGTGGGTAACGGCTGAGAGCGAAGGGCACCAAGCGGCGATAGGGTATCTCCAGACAGCTTGTGAGCGCTTTCCCCACCATTACCAATTGCATCAGCTTTGGTGTGAATGGGCACGCAAAGCCGGGCCGGAAGCCGGCGAGCAAGCCGTCCGAATCCTCGCCAAAATGCATCCGGTCGACGCCTGGGTTCGACGCGAACTGGCATTGGTGCTCGCGAGCGCCGCCCGCTACGAGGAGGCACTCGTGGCAGCGGAAGAGGGTTTGCGGTTGGCGCCGCAGCAAGCCGTCAGTCATGCCACTCGCGCCTTCATCAGGGCCGGGCTTGGACAACTGGCCGAAGCCCAAGCCGATTACCGCGAATCCATCCGGTTGTCTGTGGATTATGCCGCCGCCATCCATGGCCTGGTGAATTCCGGTGGCACCGTGGCGGAACGCCGCGAATTTTTGGCTTTCGTGGAACAGGAATTGATAAGGCAGGTTGTATTTGGAGATGGCTTGCAGGCGTATCGCAATGCTGCACGGCTGAACCTGGAACCCGACGCCTTGCTCGCTTCATTGCGACTGGCTTTGCGTGAACGCCCCGACCTTTCGGTGGCCTGGTCCGTGGTGGTTGGACAACTCGCCGAGATGCTTCAACTGGACGAAGCGCTGACATTGGCGCGGCAAGCCGTGGAGCGATTTCCTTTGTGGGAGCAAACTTGGTTGGACTTGGCGCTGGTTCAACGCTTGCGATTGGATATTAAAGGTGAACGGGATGCATTGGAACAAGCCATGCGGGTCAGCCCGACCAACAGTGTCGCGCCTAGAATGTTGGCCCAACATTACGAGCGGCATGGCGAAATTGCCAGGGCAAGAGAGCTCTTTGAAGACGCTTGCAGGCGTTCCCCGTTGGATGCGATCAGTCATGGCTCGCTCGCGGTCATTTTATGGCGCCAAGGAATGAAACCAGCCGCCATTGAGAGGATTCGCCACGCCATCAAGATTCAGCCAGACTATATTTGGGGCTGGCAGACGTTGGGCCAGTGGGCAACCGCCAGCGGTCAACCGAAGTTGGCGGAGGAACTCGCGCAAATCATGGTGCTACAGCGCCCAGGTGAAATTCGCTCCCTGCTGGTGCTGGCCCGGATACTCGTAGGCGGAAAGCGGCTTGAAGAAGGGCTGCAAACCGTGAATCAGGCCCTGAACATCTTCCCACGCAGCACCGACGCGCATGAACTGTGCGCGGAAATCCTGGCCGCCTTGGGAAGAAACGAAGAAGCCAACGCGGCTTGCGCGCCGGAAATCCTGGGAAAACTTCCACCGGCGGCGTTGCGCGCATGCCGCGCAAGGATCGAATCCCGACGCGGCAATTTCGTTTCAGCGATTGAGCGAATGAAGGAAGTCGTGCAGGAAAACCCGGGCTATTCTGGAGGCTGGCACAATCTGGCCGACTGGCACTGGCAACAGAAGCAATTCGACGAAGCGTTGACGGCGGCGACCAATATCCGCCGGCTCGACCCACTGAACGCCATTCCGTTGGGCTTTCGCGCCAGCCTGAAAATCCAGCGAGCGGATCGCGCGGGGGCCAAGGCGGATCTTGAACTGGCGCTCAAATTGGATCCGGCATATGAGTTTGCTTCACTTAATCTTTTTGAACTCCAGTTGGCGGACGGGGACACCAACGCGGCTAGACGGACTTTGGAGTATATCCAACGTTATGCCGGGGCGGAAAAGGCCAAGGCCTGTGAAATCAAATGGCGCACGAAGTTCCTACAAGCCTCCGCCAGCCAGAAGAATCCCGGCAAAAACGGCGGCCGACAATTGGACTCGGTCGAGCTGGATCAGGCGTTCCAACAGTTAAAGGAGCTGTGCCTGAGCAAGCAAGCGACGGCTGGAAATTTTGACATGGCGATCAGGGCGTTGCTGGATGCGGGCCAGAATAAGAGGGTCGATCAAACCCTGGCGGCCGCCATGTTGGTGCCAGACTGTAATCCAAGTGTCGGTAATTGGTGGATGCAACGGCGCATTGATCGGGGAAAATGGCTGGTTCCCTCGCAGATCAACCGGCTTTGCCCAAAAAGCGAGGCAGCCCGGAATGCGATCAGCCGCCTCATCGAGGCTTTGCCCAAACAAAAACGACTCGAAGGCAGAATGATTCCGTTGGTCCGTCTCGCGGAGACTTTGATCAAGTTTGTTGAACGGCAAATGCTTGGCTTGATGTTGGGCTGGTTGGCATGGCGACACCGCGAATGGCTGCGGGCGAACAACAATGGGTGGGCCTCCATGGGGTATGCGCTGGTTACGTTGAAACGATATAGGCTGGCAACCCGGTGGATGAAAGATTGGCGAAGCCGGAATGAGCTTAAGATGTGGATGCTGTTTAATCTGGCCCTGGCTCTGCGCGTCCGAAAACAATGGGGTGAAGCGAAAGCACTGCTGGATGCAGCTGTGAAATTGCCGGAACAAGATCACACGTTCCAGAAATTACGCCTGCTGCTGGCTTTGGAATTGGCGATGGACGGAAACACCCAGGAAGCTAACGCGCACTTTCGGGAATTGGACCGAGGCGGCTGGAGTGGCATATTCCAACTTCAATATCATTACACGCGAGGACTGCTGGCGGTACAACAGGCCACCCCCGCCAGGAAGCGTGACGTTTTCAAATCCGAATTTGCGGCCATTCGGAATCTCATGGCGAAATATCGAAGCTCTACCTTCGCGACGGACTACCGGCGTTGCCTGACCAAAATGGCCACTGATGCCCACCAACAATGGCGGTTGATTTTCATCTGGTTGGGCTTCTAAATCAACAAAAGCCATGCAGTTTAACACCCACTGACCATGCTCCCTGATTTCCAGATGCCAGTTGCGGAAGATGACCAAGACAGAAAGCTTTTGTCAGATATAGCCACAGTATGGTTGGCATATTCCACACATCCTTGCAGACGACACCGGTCCTGGTTACGCATTTTCGGTGGGCTTTTACCTGAAATTCGGCCACCCTGAAGTTTTGGTGATGGGACTTTCCCAACCGATAGCTCAACAATTCATCAATCTTGTTGGCGGCCATCTCATGACTGGCAGAGTCTTTCATCCGGGAGAGCGCACTGACGACTTGGCCCAGGGGTTTCCGTGTAGCTTTATTCCCATTGGGGAATTGGCAACTCTAGCAATGTGCGCCCGGTCGCCACCTGTTCTGGAGTAAGATGATCCTTGCGAGTTGGTCGTCTTGCCAGCAAACACTTCAGCCCCCGAGTGATTTTGACTGCGGTCCCCAAATCTTGCTTTTCCAGCGCCTCGGCAATCTGCTTCCGTTGTTGTTCCTCAATGCGTGAAAAATGCTGTTTCCTCCCCGCCAGCGTATTTTTTCCCGTTTCGGTGAGTTGAAAAATGCCACCGATGGCATCAATCCTCGCCTGGGTTGATTCCGGCGGCAGGGACTGATGCAGCAGGGCTGCCAATTTGGATTTGGTTCCGCTGGATTGAAGTTTTTTATCCCTGGCTATACTTTTCAGTTCCGCTTCGCTAAAAATCAAGGCCATCTCGTCGGCGCCTTGAATGCGTTGCAGCAAGCCTTCGGCCACGAACCGGTCAGCGGCGGAGGCGTAATGTTCCCCCAACACGGTCGGACCGTCTGCCAATTCTTTGCCCGCTGGGGCATTCAATCTGCCCCTGGCAAAATAACACATGCGACCAAGTGGTACGGGCTTTTGGGCACCAACCAACATTTCCCAATGGGGCGGGGACATTCGCCAGCCTAGTTCGCCTAGAAGATCGGTTTTTTCTTGAGGCAGGCTGCGCGCCAGAGCATTGTCTCCCTCAGTTACCTGGGGTAGGTCAATGACCTCATCTGATTCTTGCTGCTCGACGCTGTCATCCGGTTCGCTACCGTCATCGAGATCTTCCTCAGTAATATCGTCCGCAAAGTCAATCTCTAGGGCGACCTCGATTTCATTGGTATCTGACTTTTTCTCCCGGGCCGCTTGCGACCCGGCTCCGCGCAATAGTTCTGCAAGCTCGCCTTGTTCATCTTCTACAGCCTGTTCAAGTGCGGTCACATTTTTCCAGGAGTTTTGCAATGTTAGGTCCGGTTTCGCCGCAAGCAGAAGCCGGAGCATTGAGATATTCAATGGCTTGGGCCCTTTAACGGCCAGAAAAACCGGTGTTGCATTCTGCCCATCTTTGGCGTTGGGATTGGCTCCCAATTCCAGCAGGACTTGGATTATGTCGAGACTTCCGGTCGTGACCGCGCAATGCAACGGGGTGTTGCCATTTTTATCCGCGATATCAATTCTTGCCCGATATCGCAATAGTTCGCGTACCAATTCTGCATTATGCGCAGAGATCGCGAACAGCAGTGGATAGCGTTTGCTGCCGGTGGCCAAATTCGGGTCGGCCACTGCCTCCAATAATACCCGGGCGGCTTCCGGGCATTTGCGAACGGCGGAACAAAGGGCGGATTCACTGTAATTTGGGGATTGAGCCAGCGTAGGACAATAATTGATGTCCGCGCCATGGGCCAGCAGAGCGCGAACACATTCAACATGGCCGTGGCGGGCAGCGGATTGCAATGGCGCCTCTCCTTCGTGATCAATCGCATTAGGATCAGCTCCGGCCGCGAGCAAAACCACCATTTTTTCGTTTTGGCCAAGCCGGCAAATACGCGCTAGCGCATTGCGCCCATCTTTATCAACTTCATGGACATTCGCACCAGCCGCGAGCAAATCCTTCAATTTTTGCCGGCCGCAGATGGCCGCTTGGTCTGGGAATGTTCTCGGTCTGCTCATCTTCAATCACCGCGTATTTTTATTTCATCCAAAAAATGGTCAATTTGTTAAACTGTGCCCGAGGGGGGCAACCTCTCGCAACCCGGGATGATTCAGGAAATACAGGATTCGACGCGTCACCGGTTTGCGATAGATCCGCTGGAGGGCGGCGGCATACAAATTCAACTGGGGAGCGTACTGGGCTAGTTTGAGCTGAAGCTCTTCCGCCTCAAAACGGTCGGTCTTAAAATCCACGAGCCAGATTTCGGTCGGGCGAATGAGGACCAGATCAGCTGCTCCTTGAATCACCACGAATTCATCATCCGCTGCGTCCATCGAGGCGCCGAAAATCGACTTTAACTCCGAGGGCTTGAAAGCGGCCGTGAACTGCAGCTCCCGCCGGCACTCCGTAACGTTGCCGGCGATCACCGTGCCGACCTCCGATGTCCAGAATTTCAAAATGGCATCGAGGTCCAATGCGTCTGCCTCATTGGGTTTAAGCTGACCAGCGGCAACCATTCGCCTGGCTTCGCTTTCCAGCTGGATCTTTGATCCGGTCTGCGTGAGTTGCACATCCTGGAGGAATGCATGATGCGCCAACCCGCGTTGGGTGGCATTAAGTTTGCCGGCTGAATCAGCTGCGGCCACCTCGAAGGCCAAATTGGTTCTCCACGGCTGGCTGGCTTCCTCGTCAGATTCGGCCGCCAGTCGTTTTAAAACCGTTGCCGAAGTTTTCGCGCTGGCCACGGTTGCTGCCGCTTGCGGATATTCCCAATCAAATTGCCGCATCTGATCCTCGGTCAACACCGGCAGGTTCATTGCCGTCGTCATGACGTTCTTTTTCAATTCGTCAGAACCTTCGGGTGGCTGGCCATGAACCTCCCAACGCAGACAGCCATTTCCGTTTGAGAAATCAAATTTACCCTGGCCCGCCGACCAGTTAATGGCCGGGCCGAGCCAGATGCGAATCCAATCGCAATAGCTGCTGACCTTGGCAATGCGGCAGCTTGCGGGATAATTCTCCTTGATCTGTTTTTCCGGATTGAAGCTGCCGACCAGCAACAGCGTATCGCGCGCGCGGGTCACAGCGACATAAAGCAATCGCAATTCTTCGGCAATACCTTCCAACTTTTCTTCCCGCCTGGTCTGCCAGCCGGTGAGGCTGTCACAACGCAAGCGCTTCTCCGCGTCGATCACTTGGGGACAGATGCCCCACCGGCGCGAGAAAAGGATGTTTTCGTTGAGGTCGGTTTGGTTGAACTTGGCACCGATGCTGGCCACCACCACGATCGGGAATTCCAACCCCTTGCTCCGGTGGATGGTCAGCAACTGCGCGGATTCAGCCTGCCGCGGGGGAACCGGCTCGATCTCGTTTTCGGCCTCGGCCTGGGCGTCGATGAACTTGAGAAAACGAAAGAGCCCCTGCCGCTGCAATGGGTCATAGCGCTGCGCCAGTTCGAGGAAACGCCGGACATTGGCCAGTCGCGCTGGACCGTCCTCAAGCGTCAGCAGATACGGCTCGTAACCGGTTTCCACCAATGCTGTTTCCAACACACAACTCAACGAGGTCATCAGGGCCAATCGCCGCCATTTTTCATACCGCATCAGAAACGCATCGATTTTGCTTTTCAGCGGGCCGCTGGGATGCGCAGCTAGGTGTTCCCAGACGCTTTCCCCCGTTTTCTCAGGACGGAGTTGTACCAGTTCATCCATTGACAATCCCACCAGTGGTGAGCGCAGCACCGCAAACAAGGGAATATCTTGTTGTGGATTATCCAACAATCGCAGTAGGGAAATGAGGTCGGAAGCTTCCACGGTTTCCAGATAATTACCCTGTTCGACCGAGAGCGGAATACCAAGGCGGCGGAATTCACAGACATAGGGCCCGGTCCGGCTGGCAACAGATCGCATCAATATCCCCACATCGCTCCATTTCATCTCACGAAACTGGTTCTGCGATTTGTCCCAAACCTCATGTTTTCCGTCCTTGAGCTCCCGCAAACGCGTGGCAACCACTCGGGCCTGTTGCTCAACATTGAGCAAATCCAACCAGCCAAGGGAATTTTTGGATCCGCTGTCACCAACGATTTCGCCTTCAGACTCATCTTCCTTGCGATTGTCAATCAAGTGGAGCTCCACGCGGCAATGGGGTTCCGACCAGATTCCCGGAAACCCAGAATTTGCGCCGGAGGCCGCCCGAAGCAGCGACAGGGCGGATCGATCGCCTTGCACGGGCTTGCCGAATTGAAGCTGGTCATCGGAAGCGTAGGTCACACCCCCCAATTCCGTTTGCATGAGGTGGCCGAACAGCTCGTTCACAAAATTGATGATACCCTCCCGGCTGCGGAAATTTTCCGTGAGCGGGAGCACCCGATGATGGGGCTTGCCGTTCCAGTCCCGGGCATAATTGCGGAACAACTCCGGCGCGGCCAAGCGGAATCGATAAATGCTCTGCTTTACGTCGCCAACCATGAAAAGATTGGCTTTTTCCGCCGTCCGACTGACCGCGCGCATGATGGCGTCCTGCGCGGCATTGATGTCCTGACATTCGTCCACGAAAACATATTCCAGACGGTCCTGCCATTGCCGCGCGATATCAGTGGGCTGTCCCACTTCGTCCGTCAGCAACTGCAGCGCGAACTGTTCTAGGTCGGAAAAATCCACCCCACCAATCGCCCGCTTTGCCTGCGCAAATGCCGCGGCGAACTGCTGGGTCAAGTGAATCAACGCCAGCATCGGCTCGCGAACCAGTTCCCAGTCCGCATCGAGCGGGTCATTTTCGCCAACGATCTGCCAGCCCGCCAGCGCTTTGACTTCTTCAAAAAGATCCTCAAAGACCCCCATGGTCTTGCCCGTACCGCGAACCCACAGGTCTTCCTGGGCTAGAACTTGAATCTGACTGAAAATGGCGGCGGATTCTTCCTTGGAGGTGGATGGTGACAATTTTGCAACTTGAGACACGACCCGATCAATGACCTCCTCGAGAGTTCGGATCCCCTGTGCGGTCGCGCTTTTCCCGCCGTAGCCTTTGACATTCTTCAATTGCCCCCGAGTAGTGGAGGCCTGTTCCAGAATCAGCGGCCTTGACTCTGCCAGCCACGCGGCGATGAATTCCTCCCGCCAACCTTTCCATTGGGCGCAGTCTTTCGATTCAAAAAATGCCCGTTGTTTTCCCATCAGGGAATCCGACTGGGGCTGGGTGACAAAAAAACGTTGTGCTCTTAGCACCAATTCGCCAAGTTTTTCCCCGCGTGCGCTGCAATAATTCTCGGCCAGCTTTCGGACGGCGGGATAATTTCCGATGGCTTCACCGACAATTTGTCCGACGGTTTCTCGGGCAAGAGGGGCGGTGACCGCCTCATCGAGCACCGCCACCGCCGGATCAAGGTTGAGCAGCTCAAAGTGACTGCGAATCAGGTCCACACAAAATGAGTGGATGGTTGAAATATATGAGCTTTCGAGAAGCGACACCTGGCGCAACAGCCGGTTATTTCCGGGGTCGGCTTCCAGCTTTTTTTGGAGCGCTTCACGGATGCGTTGGCGCATCTCGGCCGCTGCGGCGTTGGTGAAGGTGACCATCAGAATCCGGTCGATGTCCACTCCGGACTCGGTCACGAGCCGGATACAGCGGTTCACCAGGGTTGCCGTTTTGCCGGTGCCGGCACCGGCGGACAGCAGAATTCCGCCGGATCCTTCAATGGCCTTTTGTTGTTGTTGAGTGGGAGTGCTCATGGATTGTTTATTCGCCGTCGCCCGGCTCTGCTTCCGAGGGGTTTTTGTAAACGACCGTCCGGAATCCGCCCATCACCGGCTCAAAGCGGCAAACCGACTTGAACTCACAATAGTCACAGGCTGTTTTCGCCGATCCGAACCGGGCCGGTCGCACACCGACCGCGCCGGCCAAAATCGCGGTGGCGTGTTGTTTTAGATAATTGAGGTTGTCGTCGAGCAAGCGGTCATAACCCTCCTTAGGAAAATCCTGGGAACGGGTTGACGGTTTGAATTGAAGCGAGTGCGTGCACCTGTTGCCGGCCTGCTGGACGGAGGAATCGAAATTCAGAATAAATTGCCGGTCACCACGGCCGTTGTGCGCCAGGGATGTTCGGTATTTTTTTTCCCGGTCGGCCTCTGGGTCCGATTTCTCATTTGAATCCAGCGACGGTCGCAGACCGACATAAAATGCCCCGGCCGGAATCAGTTGGCCTTTCGCACCCGCCGCCGCTCCCAACTCTTGGGACTGGCTTGAAAAATTGAGATAAGCCAGCAACTGGAGCTCATAGCCATTTTGGAGCTTGGCGCGATTGGGTGACTTGCCGTTGGATTTGTAGTCGAAAATAGCAACCAACGCCTGGCCATCCTCTAACCGGTGCAGGTCCACCCGGTCGATGCTGCCATTCATCTTAAGCGACTTCCCGCCGCCCAAATCGATGGTCCACGTTTTCGTGCCACCGTGCTTTTCGTCCAAACCAAACCGGAACTCGGAAAAGGACGGATCAAACGAACAAGTCGCCATCCAAGCCACCATTTGTTCCATGGATTGCGACAGGCCGCGGATGGACTGTTCCGTTTCCCAGAGACTGGTGTGGTTCTGCCTTAGAACCGCGTATTCATCCAATTGGAGCATCGCCTTTCCCAGGTCGGCAATTTTTTGCGCGGCCTCCTGCGGATTTAATTTCCGCCAGGCGCCCTTTTCCTCAAGCACCACGGTGTGAAATCGTTTTAAAACGTCATGCAAAAACGTGCCACTAATCGCGGCATCCACTTTAAACTCTTCGCGCTCTTTGAGTCGCAGCCCTTTGGTTGAAAAATATTTGAAAGGGCATTCCGCGAAACCTTCCAGACCGCTCACAGACGCGACGAGGGTTCCGTCCGGGTACAGCCGTTTAACAGATTCAGGCGAAAGACTGCGCGCGGCTTCACCTAGTTCCGGCTGCAATTCTTCCCGTAACGATGCGCAGCGGACGACCTCCTTGGCGATGGGATTACCGCTGGCGAGCGCTGCCGGGAGCAGGCGCGGCCAAAAGTGGCATTCATACAATTCAGCGGCCGACTTCAAGTCCTCAACTTTGAGCGTGCCGTCAAATTTGACCACACATTCCGGCTTTAGCCCGGTGGCGGCCAGCAGATGGTCGGCCGCGGACGAACGGGTCAACGATTTGCCCGCCAGGTTCCGGCGGGACCAGCTGACACATAAGCGTTCACTCGCCCGAGTGCAGGCTATATAAGCGAAAAATTGTTCGCGGGCGGCGTGCTGTAACCGGTCCAGGCCAAGGTTAAATGCATGGTCTTGCATCAATAACTGCCGCTCGGCGCGATTCAGCAGAAGTTCCTGGGACGGCGCGGCGGGAAAAACGCCTTCATTGAAACCCAAAACAATCGCCAGTTTTACATCCGGTTGCCGCGCGCGGTCGATGGCCCCGACCAGCACCTGGTCCAGGGAAGGCGGAATGACGCCCAGCGTCAACCGGGACAGGCCGGCTTCCGCGATGGCCAGCCATTCAGCGGCGTCCATGGGAGTGCCCTCAAACGCCAGGGCGAGATTGTCACACCAGCCGTTGATCTGTTCCCAGGCGGTCTGGTGGATGGAGCGGTAAAGCGGAGGCAAATCTGCCGATTGCTCCTGCCACCGGCCAAATGTTCCCGTCACTTTAAGGCCGGACCAGAATTCACGGATCGCCTTGGCCAGCTTGGTTCCATCCGGCTTTTCCGCAATCACTTTAAGCAGTTTCGAGAAAACCGAAACTGGACCGCCTAATTGTTGCGAGGCATCATTGGTCAGGTGCCGGTTGAAATCCCCTGATTGCCATTGCGTTCCGGTGACGCCTTTACTCAAAGCTACATTTTCCAAGGCATCGATGAGCTGGGGATTATCGATGGCCAACCCGGTTTTGAGGGCCCCCAACCAGTCCTCGTTCTGCCAGCCGTAGGCTGCCATGCGGAGGGCGTTGCGGGTCAGTTCGGCGATCGAGTGATGGCCCATCGGTTCGCGATGGTCGGCGAAAAAAGGAATGCCATGCCGGCGAAAGGTTCGTTGGAGAACGGCGGCGTAGTCATCCATTCGCCGGACGATCACGGTCACCTCGCGATAACGCCCGTGGCGGTCATGCACATGTTCGTTGATCAGCCTCGCGGCCAGCAACGCCTCGGCCTCGGGGTCGACACATTCATATAAATTCAGGCCGGAAAAGTGCTCGGATTTGGCTCCAGACTTGGTTCCGCTGAACACCCAGGATGCCGCCAGCTTTCCGAGCCCGGGATTCCGGGTGAACCGGGGCTTAACTTCTCCGGGGCGGCCAAGGACCTCCACAACACAGGTGTTACCGGATTCAATGATCCTCTGTTTGCAGCGCAGAAACGTCTGGCTGGTCACACTCCACATCAACGGCGACGCTGCGCTCTCGGTTTCCCGGCCGTGTTCGGGCCGCACATTTGGCTCTGGTTCGTGATCCAGGCAAAAGGCCAGGTTCGCTAAGTCGCTGGAAGAAGCCACGGCGGTCAGCAAATCTATTTCCGGAAGAGTCATCTCGGCAAAGCCATCCATCCACAAACCGCGGATGGCCAGCGGTTGTTTTCCGAGTTTAATGAGCCGGTTCAATTCACTGCTGGCCAGTTCCAGCAAGCTGTCTGGATCTTGAAGTTGGTGCTCTTTAAGCCATTGATGATAGGCATTCAAAAGCAAACCCAAGTCCTGAAGCTTCGTGACTATGCGCTTTTCGAACTCGGTTTGGCTTTCCGACACCTTCAGCTTGGCTGGATTAATCCGATTGCGTTGAAACTCGCGAAGAACCTGGCTTACCTGCGTCGCCAAACCGGCCGAGCGGGCCGCCGATTTGAAAGCCTTCAATTCCTGTTCATGTTGTAAAATCAAGGCGCGTATTACCATGACACGTCCTTCTTCGGAGAGTAGTCCCGGCGTGGCGATCCCCAATTTTTCCAAAACGTAGCGGGCCAGCCGGTCGAACGACAAAATCTGCAACCGGGTAAAACCGGGCAGTCCCATCCCCAGCAACTGACGCTCGAGTTGGAAGGTGGATTGTTTAGGCGCTAGCATTAGCAAGGGATCGCCGTCCGGCGATGCTTCCAATTCAGCGCGAATCTGGTTTAGGCAATGGAAGCTTTTACCGCTTCCCGCCGGCCCAATGATGAGTTTGACAGTCACATTATCCCTTCGTTTGACTGGCCAGGTGAAATTGAAAACAGAGCATAACGGATGGAAGTGACTTCGTAAATAAATTGCGTAAATATTCCGTTTTAAAAAATTGAGTTTTTTGTTCAGGACACTCAGCATCGTGATTCAATTCTGCGCAGCAGGTAAGTGCTGTCAGCAAGATCGAAAACTGGGCTTCCCCGGTTTCGATCTTGCCTGCCTTGTTTCCGACCGCGTGGTGCAGTTTCATATCGCTAGTGTATCGGAGGGAGTTAGACAAAGGCTGTCCAACCTAAAAATAATCTGGGAGGCCTTTCCGGTGGGCTGCCGGCCTCTCCGGGCAGAATATTCTTGGTGTTTAGAACGGCATGGCCTCGGGATTTTCAACCGGAAAATTTGCAATCAGGAGCTTCGTCACACCTGCCTTGGGTGCCAGCCGCATGCCGTGGACACTCTGGCAAACCAGGACAAGCTGGCTCATCATCGTCCCGTCTGCTTCCCAAGACCCAGTTTTTAGGTGCCCGTTGACAACAACGAGATCCTCTTTTGGCCGCCCTTGCATAACTGACCTGCTGAGCAGCGCGGTAGTTTATTGCCGCCGGAAAACGATCAGGAAACTCTTGATTATTTCAACGGGAGCGTCCGGATTTCACGTAGCCGGAATTGCTGAACAATATAATTACGTCGAAGGAATTGCTTCTGATGCAGCATCCATGGTCAAGATTGCGCATGTGGCCAGTCCGGAGTGGGTTCGTTCGCGGGAATTTAGAGCCATGTCGGCCAAGAATCGGGGACTTGAATTAGGAAACTTTCAGGCGGAGTCAGCCGCCTTGGAATGGCTGTTGCAACCGGCGGATAACTGGCGTTCCGCCGACCGGTCAGCCTCACCGCGAATAAATCCGATTCAGGATAATGATGTGGAAAGCTTTTCCAGCGAAGGCTTCCAAGAAGTTCTAGATTCACCAATCTCGCCCGATCCTTATTCCAGAGCCGGAAGGTCTGGGCCTGCACGAAAAATCGGACACAGGTAAAGAAAGACACCGAAAGATTATACCTGTATGAATAGACCAGTGATTGAATCCAAGAAGACCCGAAAGAAGTTTGACACGACCTTCAAACAGCACGCGGTTGAGCTCTGGCTCAACAGCGGCAAGGCGGCCACGGAAGTGGCCGCGGAGTTGGGCATTCATGCCCAACGACTCGCTGCCTGGAGGAAGCGCTTCGCGCCGCCGCCCCCAGGGGGGGTGGGGGGGGCGGCGCGCAGCGCGGCCCCGGACAAATGGCCG
>Ga0302319_10005588_pt1 | contig 25223 bp, 18 predicted proteins | sample Bog_T0_2_FD_203319 | JGI IMG/M metagenome (GOLD analysis project Ga0302319, IMG submission 203319) | Peat permafrost microbial communities from Stordalen Mire near Abisko, Sweden - Bog_T0_2 | ecosystem: Environmental > Terrestrial > Soil > Wetlands > Peat | place: Sweden: Abisko, Stordalen Mire...
GAGGATCTCCAAGCCTCTCTCCGTCGGTGAGTTCACACCAGCATGGGACGTTTCCCAGAGTCGAAGAGACCATAGCCGCAATTTGCATGAGGATTTCGGCGAGGGGCCGCGATTCGTTGATGTCCTCTAGAATGCGGCTGCGCTGCCGCTCCAGATCGGCTTCGACCTCCACGCGGGCCGACATGACTGCGGTTTGCCGCCGAACCTTGCGCTCTAGGACCCAGCCCCTGGCGATAACCACGAAGACCACCATCAGGAGCACACCGAGAACCAGGAGGAGGTTGCGCGTGTTGAGCAAGGGGGGGCCGGCAACGATTGTAATATCGTCGAACGTGCGCAGCAGGATATTGAAGGGCACCTCCGCGCCGGGTGTGATCGACTTGGTTTCCGTTCTCGTGCAAATGCCCGTAAGGCGGACTCTGGTCCCTAACGGAATCTTCATCATCGGCCGAAGGGCGCCAATCTCCGGAGGATGATGGTAGATGGCCGTAAGCAGTTGGCCATCGGCGTTCAAAACAAATTCGTCCTGCGTGGCCTCACGGACCCCCGCCACCACCTTCCCTTCGATGGAAACCAGATCGTTCTGATGGCCGTCGGCGGTGTTGCTGCTCCAGTGAGCGAGTTGCAGCCAGGTCGCCGGCTGCGGGAGGACAGGCGCATAAACGTGGCTATCCAGGATCTCGGCATCGACCAGGGACATGAAGCGACCATGCGCGTCAGTAAAACCAATTGCGTCCGCGCGATCGCCGATCCGCAGGGGATCGCTGGCATTGGTCTCGATCCAGAGGCTCTTGGAGCCGTCCTGAAGCACAATGGCATGGCCCGGCTGGTAATAGGTGATGATCCCCTGAACTCGAATTCTAGGCGTGCGATCGTCCTTATCGTAGGCGGAAAGAATCTTGTCCATCGACGTGATTGGCGCCGACCATGGGCTGACTGTGGGGCGAGCGATGATTTCAATATTCGCAAGACTGGGGACAAAGAGCTCCGTCCCGGTCACCTGCATCTTGTCGTCGAACTTTCCAGCTGAAACGCCCGTGATCTGGACGGTAGCGTCCAACAGATTGCTCAGCGCATTCAAATCGCCGATGTCCAGATGCACCGAGATGGGACCGGACTCCGTCTGGAATTGGATTTCGCTGACGGCTTTTCGCATCCAGTCATGTTTCGGCGCCACGTCGGCGGCGCGGACGACGCCCCGCACCGAAACCAATCGGCAGTCGAACTCGGCGTTGACGAGTTGCTTGAAGCTGGCCGGCACGGCTGCCGGCAAATCGCCGTGATGAAGTACGACGATGTCGTTAGCGATGACGATGGGGTTGAAGCTGCCCGCGGTTTTTCCCTTGATCAGAATGCGATCCCCAGGGACCAGATTGGCGTCCGGCGGATGCAGGACGAAAATGGCAGCGTCGCCATCCTGGACAAAGAGACGTCTTTCTTCGCCGCGGTAAAAGGTAACCGTTGCCTCGAAAGCCACAGGATACCCGCTGTCGGCCTGGCCGTTGGAAAGAGCGCGAATCTGGCTCAGCGAGGTCAGCGTGGCGGGGGGCGCTGCGCCGGCAGCTAAGGCCGATCCGAGAATGATTGCGAACGTTTGGAGAAATCTTTTCATCGGAGCGAATTCGGCCAAACTGGCGCTAAACCTTTCGTGTCTCTGTGGACTCTATCGGCAGGGTCGGTCAAATAGTCCACTGCGGCGTACAGCAACGCTGGATCAGCACGCACCCGCCGAAGATGCAGGAGATCTGGGCTCCTATCCTATGCTCCAAAGAATCAGATTGAAGGAGCAGTCTTGAGGATGGCGGTTGAGGCTGCGGGGCAGAATCGGCGGAAGATTGGCAGAGGCGTGATTTCCGATACCGGATATTCAGGAGCGGGCCGCAGGTTCCGGAGGGGCGACCTGAATTTCCGCGACGTGCTTCTTTCGGTTCTTGACCGCGTACATGGCGGCGTCGGCGGCGCGCAGCAGGCTGTCTTTTGTGTCACCTTCCTGCGGGTAGAGAGCAAAGCCAATGCTGGCCGCTCCATTCAACTGATATCCACCCACGGAGAACGTACGGTCGAAGCAGTGATCCAGCCTCGCAACGATTTTTTCCAGGTCCGCGAGGCCGTTGTGGAGTGAGACCAGCGCGGCGAATTCGTCACCGCCCAACCGCGCCAGCATATCGCGGCCCAGCAACTGGTGGCTCATGCGACGGGCTGCCTCCTGGAGGTAAAGGTCCCCCACGTGGTGGCCGTATGTGTCGTTGATCAACTTGAATTTGTCGAGGTCAATATAGATCAGTGCAAGGAGTCTGCCGGATTGGCGCGCCTCTTCGATTTGCAATTCGATGAACTTTTCCAGCGCGAAGCGGTTGGGAATATCGGTGAGCAGGTCGTACTCGGAGCGTCGGCGCAGATCGGCGTAGAGCCGCCGGGTTTCAATGGCCAGCGTGGCCAGCCGCGCCCCATTGTGGAGAGCTACGGTTTCACGGTCAATCGCCGGCGTATCCGGATTGAGGCCCGCGAAGAGCGTGCCGAGCGCCGGACCGACACGCGCATCGATGCTGGCGCGGACGATGCGCAGGTTATCCGGCTCCTGTGGAGGATCTCCAAGCCTCTCTCCGTCGGTGAGTTCACACCAGCATGGGACGTTTCCCAGAGTCGAAGAGACCATAGCCGCAATTTGCATGAGGATTTCGGCGAGGGGCCGCGATTCGTTGATGTCCTCGAGAATGCGGCTGCGCTGCCGCTCCAGATCGGCTTCGACCTCTACGCGAGCCGACATGACGGCGGTTTGCTGCCGCACCTTGCGCTCCAGAACCCAGCCCCTGGCGATGACCACAAAGACCACCATCAGGAGCACACCGAGAACCAAAAGCAGGTTACGTGTGTTGAGCAGTGATGGCCTGGCAACGACTGAAATATCGTCGAAAGAACGAAGCAGAATATTGAAGGGCACGGAGCCATTCCGCTGATTGGAACTGAGCTCGACGCAGATGCCGGAGACTCGAACAATGGAGCCTAAAGGAATCTGCTTCATGGGTGGAAGCGGAATGAGGCTGGCCTTGTCAGAGTGGTGATAAATCGCAGTGAAGAGGTGGCCATTGGTTTCCAGCACATACTCGTCCTGCTCCGCTTCCCGCGTCTCAGTCACCACCTGGCCTTCAATGGAGACCAGATCGTAAATGTGGCCGAACTGGACATTGTTGCTTGTGGAGAGGTCCTCCCATGTTTCCGGGCGTGGCTCAATGGGCGCCGGTGCGTGGCTATCCTGAATTTGGGCGCGCACCAGGTTGAGAAAGCCGCTGTGAACATCGGGGAAACCGTAGGCGTCGGCAATATCGCCGACCTGCAGGGGGTCGCTTGTCTCGGTCGAGATCCAGATGCTCCTGGAGCCATCCTGCAGCACGACGGCGGCGCCGGGTTGGTAATACGTAATGGTCCCGCGAACCCGGACTCTGGACGTGAGATCGCGCACCCGGTATTCGGCGAGAATTGTGTCCATGGGAGTGACGGGAAGTGTCCACGGACTGGTGCTGGCGGGCTTAAGAACCTTCACGTCGGCCAGGGTGTTGCAGTGGAGCATGACACCGGTCTGCTGCATCTTGCTGTCGAAGATCGCAGAGTCAACCCCGGTGACGTCCACTTCGGCATCCAGCAGGTCTTTCAGGCCCTCCCTGTCAACGCTCTGGATGGAGGCGTCCACAGTTCCCCCGTCGGCAAGCATATGCAGATAGGTAAGGCGCCCACTCTTGCTAACGACTACGTCGGCGGAGCGGACCACGGCGCTCACTGTAACCAGCATGGCGTCGTGCTGGATGTGAACCAGTTCGTCGTAGGTGGCCGGTACCGGTTTGGGCAGGCCGCCATGGGAAAGCACTGTGATGTCGTTGGTCTCCACGATGGGGCGGAAACTCGGCTGCGTAATTCCTCGCACACGAATGCGATCGCCGGGGGCCAATTGCAGGGTCCTTGTGGTGAACAGATAAAGGGCCGCATCCCCATCCTGCACAAACAGCGTTCGATCGCTGCTGCGAAAGTAGGTGACGGTCGCCTCAAAGTCGACAGGATAATGATTGGCCGCGTCGGCGTTGCTGAGAGTATGGATGGCGCGCAGCGAGGTTAGAGGGGCGGATGGCGCCGCACCGGCGGCCAGGGCCCATCCGAGAATGACTGCGAACATGGGAACAAATCTTTTCATCGCGGCGAATCCGGTCAAAGTGCCCTAAACCTTCGTGTGTCTGTGATTTCTATCGGCAGGAGCTGCTGGAAAATTCACTGCGGCACTCTGCAATTGTGAATCAGCGCGTATCACCCACCGTGGAGAGAATCTGCGCCCTAATCTTATGCTCTAAAGAATTGAATAGGGGGAGCAACTCTGCTCATGGCAATTAGATACTCTAGCTGCGCCAGTGAAGGTCTACGGGGGCGTCGATGGGGTGTTTTGGTGAGAGGCTGCTTTGGGCTGAGTCGAGGCGGGCCTGCTTGAGGGCGAAGTACCACTTGGCGGGTTTGTCGGCGTCGTCAATCAACATGAGGCTGGGGTTGTGGCGGAGGCCTTCGGCCTGCTGGATCATGGTGACCTGATCTTGCCGGACAAACTTTGCGCCGAAAAATTTGGCGATGGGCGTGACGAACGGTACGTGGTAGAAGACGTTCCACGCGGCAATGACGTCGATGCGGCAGGTGGAGGCGGCGACCGGCGTAACGGTAGTGAGCGAGGAGAACCACTTGTCGCCGGCGCGGATGACCTCAGTGCGGCGGTTGGGGAGAGTGAAGTCTATGGTGGTTTCAATGGGCGCACCGTAAACGCCGAGGAGCTTGTAGGGCGCGGAGTTGCCGCTGGGGGAGTGCGCGGACATGCGGAAGCCTTCGGGGATGGGCTCGAAGCGCTTGGTTTTTTCTCGGATGCTGGCGCGGGATCGCCACCACCAGGCCTGATGGACAAAGGGGCCGTGGGCGGGGTCCATGAGGCCGATGATGCCGTGATCGACATTGCAGGGCAGATCGGCGGCGAGGTGGGCGGTGCGGTAACGGAGGCCGAATTTGGCTAGCTCCGGGACTGGACGGAGCGCGGCCGGATCGGATTTGCGGCCGGTGCCGGCGGAGGGGATGTAGACCCAGGCGTGGCCGTCGCGCTCTTCGCAGGGAAATGCCGTGGCATAGATGCGGGTGGCGTCGAGATGGTCGTGGCTGGAGAGCGAGGGGATCAGGGCGCATTGGCCGCTGCAGGGCTCGAACTCCCAGCCGTGGTAGCGGCACGTAACGCGATTGCCATCGAACCAGCCGTAGCTTAGAGGGATACCGCGGTGCGGGCAACTGTCGCGCATGGCAAAGACGCGGCCATCGGTGCGGCGGCCGAGGACGAGGGGAACGTCGAGGAGCATGGCGGTCGAGAGCTTACCGGGGCGGAGCTGACCGGTGCGTAGGGCAGGGTACCAGTCGTCATAGAGGAGCGTGGCGGTAGGGCCCTGGATGGCGAGGCCGGTGTCCGAGGTGGTGATGAGCGGCATCTGGGACTGACGATAGCACTGCCGATGGCCGGGATGCCAGCCGCGTTCGCCATCAATGGGGAGTTGAGTGAATCATCCAGGCAATCTCAATGACAGCCCCAACCAGGCTAGCTACTCCCATAATGAGTAGTTCAACCACGCCTGAGTCGATTTGACGTTTTCCTTTGCGCATGTTCCCTCTTGCGAGGTTGTCGGCGATGTCCAACGGCGGGTCAATGCTCCGATTCGCCGGCTTTGAAGAGTTTACCGCCTTTGAGCGTGAAGCGCTGGCCGCGCCAGACGATGGTGTTCCCGGCGAAGCCTGCGACCCAGACTCCCATGGCAACGACGTCGCGCAGCGGCAGAAGCCAGAGACTGGGCAGGACCTGGTGGTCTGCAAGGACCTGTGCGCCTACTGTCATGGCCAGTGCAAGGCGGAGGAAGAAACTGAGGCCGAGGAGCCAGAAGCTGACGGGGCTGATGCCACTGGCAATGACGTTGAGTAAAGCCCAGGCGAGGCCGTGGGTGAAGATGAGCCCGATGTAGCCGCCGGGGCGCGCGTCGCGGACGGTGCGGACCCAGCGGAGTTGATGGTCGATGAAGCCGCGCCAGTCATAAGCAGGGGTGGAGGTTTCGACGACTTCTGCGCTGAGAGCCACTCGGTACCCGGCGCGGTCGATGCGGGCACCGAGTTCATAGTCGTCGGCGAGGTGGTCGACCAAGGGGGAAAGTCCGCCGATTTTTTCGAGGGCTTCGCGGCTGACGGCGAGGGTTGATCCAAGGCCGTAATGCAGGCCGCCTTCGATCATTTTGGAGAGCAGTACGCCGGCCTGGAAGTCGGTGGCGATGCCGAGAGATTCAAGCCGCGAGGGGAGGGTGCCATGGGCGCGGCCGCGGTAGAGGGCGGTGACCAGGCCGACTTGTTTAAGGGGGGATGCAGACGGAGCGAAGTTGGCCATGACGCGCTCGAGATAGCGCGGCGAGACAGTGATGTCGGAGTCGTTGATGAGCAGGAAGGGGTGGCTGGCGTGGGCTGCGAGTTGAATGAGGGTGCTGACTTTACCGTTGGTCCCGAGGCTGGCGGGGCAATGGATGAGCTGGATGGAAAGACCCGGAAATTCGCGCTGAAGTTCTTCGACGGCTGCGATGGCTGGGTCCTCGAGGGAGGAAACGCCGAAGAGAAGCTCGTAATCGCCGGTGTAGGTTTGGCGGCAATGGCTGCGGAAGGCGTCCAGCATTGCGGGGTCAAGCCCCTTGAGGGACTTGAGGATGGTGACGCCGGGGGCGAAGGCGGGAAGCGGGGCGCGGCGGGCGGCGACGAAGACCCGGGCGGCGAGGATGGCGGCGAGAAAGTAGCCCATGCCGGCGATGGTGAGGATCGTGGTAAGAATCTCCACGGATTGGGCGAGTGCGTGGGGCATGGTTGCTGCAAGTTTAATGGAAGGCACCACCTGCGGTGGGGCAATACGCTCGCGGGAGGCTCGCACTGGCTTACTGTTGGGCGCTCTTGTGGCCGGGAGAAAGCTGGGAACCGGGCACCGTCGGTGTCGTGGCCGTCGTACATGGAAAGCCGAATCCTGGCGAGTTAAGTGACACCGATCACATTCAGTGGGGAAAAACCGGGGTATTTTCGCAGGACAAGGTCAGACATTCCCTCACTAATTCCTTAGGTGGCGCATCCCGCGCCGTACTGGAGGTATTCATGCCGATCACCGTCGTACTTGCTGTCGGGCTGGATTCGAACGAAGTGGAAATGCACCGCTCGGTCTGGAAATCGTCCGGATTCTTCGTGATTGGCGCGTCCACCGTGCAGGAAGCCATTGGTCACTTCAAGGCCGGTGACTTTGACCTGGTGCTGCTGGGCGATTCCCTTCCCTTTGATAAAAAGGAGAGGCTGACCTACCTGATTCGCGCCTCGGGTTCACAAGTCCCGGTGGTGTGCGTCGGAGATCCATTGAGCGACCCGGACTCGTACGCGGATGCAACGCTGCGTCGCGACCCGAGTGCGCTTTTGACGGGGATCATCGCCATTGTGGCGGAACGAGCAAGAACCCGGCGCCCGCCAGCGTTTCTGATAGGCGAATTCGCCTAAAACCTATCCAGACAAAGGTCAAGCGTAGGGCATCGCCTGTTCTTGGACCGGCAAAGGTGCTCCGCGCCTTGACAGCCCTATACTTCTAGGGGTAGTGTCTCCATACTAAGAAGTACAGGGGTGGCCAGTATAGGAGTGAATGCATGGCTAGGAACGATTTGCAGGGGAGTCTGGACCTGCTGGTTTTGAAGACGCTCTCGCAGCGTGGGAAGCTCCACGGCTACGGCATTGTTGCGCATATCCAAAGAGCGTCCGACGAATTGCTCCAGGTCGAGGAAGGCTCAATCTATCCGGCACTCCATCGCATGGAGCAGAGCGGATGGATCCGTGCGGAGTGGGCGCTGACGGAGACGGGGCGGAAGGCGAAGTACTACAAGCTGACTGCGGCCGGGGGGAAGCAACTTCAGGCGGCAGAAGAAGGGTTCGAACAACTTGTGAAGGGTGTCCGCGCAATGCTGCGGTATGCGTGAGGTGATGCGATGGCGCTGATTCGCAGGATGGTGAATCTCTTTCGCCGCTCGCGGATGGATGGCGAGATCGAGGCCGAACTCAGATCGCATATTGAAATGCGGATTGAGGAGAACCTGGCTGCGGGAATGACGGCCGAGGAGGCGCGGCGGGATGCGCTGGTGCGCTTTGGTAACCAGGTGGTTATGAAAGAGCGCGTGACGGCGGCGGACGCGAGTTTGGGGTTGGGAAACTTGTGGCGCAATGTGCGTTTTGCGCTACGGCAGCTGCGGAGGTCGCCGGGATTTGCGCTGACGGCGATTGTTACGCTGGCGTTGGGGATTGGGCCCAACGTGGCGATTTTCAGTATTGTTTGGGCTACGTTTCTTGCTCCGGTCCCGTACCCTCACCCGGAGCGGCTTGTCGTGGTTTGGAACCACTACAAGGGCGAGCGCACTCCTACCAGCGGAGAGGAATATGCCCAATTCGCTGCTGAGAACCACACCTTCCAGAGCCTTGCTTTCCAGTCATGGGCTTTGGTTCACCTAACAAATCCTGACCATACTGCAGACGAGATAGCCGGCTTCCCCATGAGCCCAGGTTTGGAAACCAGGACTGTGGGACATTCTCTATTGCTCGGCCGCGACTTCCAACCAGATGAAGGAGGACCGCGCAATGACCATCTGGTGATCGTCTCGCATTGGCTATGGCAAAATCTTTACAATTCCGACGCCAATATTTTGGGAAAATCCATTCTCATTCAAGATGAACCTTACACAGTTATCGGCGTGATGCAGGCCGGCCCCCGCGACGGCCCCGGAGGGGTACAGTTCACCGTCCCCATCCGATTATTATCCGGCGTTCCTACCAATCACTTCGGAATCATGATTGGCCGCCTCAAGTCCGGCATCACTCTAGCTCAGGCACAAGCGGACATTGACGCTATCGACCGCAGATTTATGACGCAGCGCTTCGCTATCGTGGATCCGATTGCATCGTCTTTGACTGTGGAGCTATTCCGCAACGATTGGCTCGACGTCAAGATTCAACGCAATCTATGGTTGCTGCTCGCATCCGTAGGCCTGGTTCTGCTGATAGCGTGCGCGAACATTGCCAATCTGCTTCTTGCCCGCGGCAACTCGCGCAAACAGGAGCTTGCAGTCCGCTCGGCACTGGGCGCGACACGAAGTCAGATCTTTGTTCAGTTGCTCACCGAGAGCCTCCTGCTCGCTTTGCTGGGCGGAATGACAGGGATTGCGTTGGGGTGGGGAATCATGAAGCTCAGCATGGCGAGCTTCCCGAATCTGGTGAACGCATCATCGGATGCGGTGGTAAAAATGAACCCTCCGGTTCTCTGCATTGCCGTCGCGATCTCGTTGTTGGCAGGCGTGATATTTGGATGTGCTCCGGGGTGGAAAGCGACGCGGCTCAACCTGATCGAAACACTGAAGCAGGGATCCCGTTCTTCGGGCGGTCGCAGCCGCGCACCTGCTCAGTCTGTTCTTGTTGTCGCCGAAATTTCACTGGCTCTGATTCTTCTGTCGGGCGCAGGATTGGCGCTGCACAGCTTTTGGAACCTCAGCCGGATAGACCTAGGCTTCACCGCCGATCATGTGCTCACGGCGATGCTGAGGTCACGCGAAGCACCTGGGCGCGGCGGTATGCCGACAATTCCTTCTCCTCAGCAGACAATCGTTCACCAACATCAACTCATCGATCGTATCCGGACGGTTCCGGGTGTAGCAGACGCCGCACTTGCAACGCAAATGCCACTGCATGGCTACGGCACATTCCCGTTCTCCGTCGCCGGCCAACCTGTGGACAAGGCCCATCCTTCCTTGGCCGATTATGAAGCGGTAACGCCTGGCTTTTTCAGTATCCTTGGTGTCCGGCTCGTGCGCGGCAGGTTTCTCAATGACGGCGACACCCTTACCTCGCCGTTGGTAATCATGGTCAACGAGACTTTCGCCCGGCGATACCTGAACAATCTCGATCCGCTCAATCAGCATTTGCAGTTACCGCGCTTCGTGCCGGGCTATCACCAGTCGCCACAGTTCGGCCAATACCAAATCGTGGGCATCTTTCACGACGTCCTTGATAGTGAGCACCTCACAGGCCCGACGCAGCCGGAAATGCTCGTTTCGCAGTGGCAGACAGGCGTGCCGGGGATATTCATCGCTGTACGTACAGTGGCTCGAGACCCGTCGACTGTCACGCCCGGCCTGCAAGCGGCTGTTGCCGCAGTAGAACCTACCGCGGGAATCGACGATGTTGAAAATATGCGCGAGGTAGTGGACAGACAAAGTTCCAGCGACCGGTTTGAGATGGTCTTGTTTGGTGGATTTGCAGCGGTGGCGCTGATGCTGGCCGCTGTGGGAATTTACGGAGTGATGTCGTTCGCTGTTGCGCAACGGACGCATGAGATTGGTGTACGCATGGCGCTTGGGGCGCGGCGTAGCGAGGTGGTGATGCTGATGGTGCGCGGTGGAATGCGGCTGGCGCTCATCGGTATCGCTATTGGGCTGGCGGGTGCTTATGGACTCGGCCGGCTGATGCATACGACTCTCTACGGTGTGGAAGCCGCGGATTTAGGAAGTCTGACTGCGGTGGCGGCGTTGCTGTTTGTTGCCGCGATGCTTGCGTGTTGGCTGCCGGCGCGGCGGTCCGCTGCTATCGACCCGATGCAGGCGCTGCGCAACGAGTAGCGGGAAGATGGATTGCTGGAGGAGATGAAGTGGGGCTGATACGCCGGATATCGAATCTCTTTCGCCGCTCGCGTGTGGATGGCGATATTGAGGCGGAGATTCGCTCGCATGTTGAAATGCGGATTGAGGAGAATTTGGCGCGCGGAATGACTGCGGATGCGGCGCGGCGGGATGCGCTGGTGCGGTTTGGTAACCATGTGGTTATAAAAGAGCGATCGATTGGCGCGGACGCGGCGCTGGGACTCGATAGCGTGGGCCGGGATGTGCAATATGCGCTGCGCCAGCTGAGGCGGTCGCCAGGATTTGCGGCAACGGCTGTGGTGACGCTGGCGCTGGGGATCGGCGCAAACATAGTTGTGTTCAGCGTACTGAATGCAGTGTTGTTGCATCCGCTGGATGTGAGAGACCCGGGTAGCCTGTACCAGCTTCGTCACAAGGCGTGGGCGACCGGGCGGCTGCTGACTTCGTCGTATCCCGCGCTCGAGGATTATCGCCGGCGGAACACCACATTCAGCGGACTTGTGGGGATTGATGCGTATTCGCATGCGGTGTTGATCTGGCGCAATGCGCCTTACAACCTCTCCGGCGACGAGGTGACGGGCAATTACTTCGACCTGCTGGGCGTGAAGCCGGAGGCAGGGAGGTTCTTCCACGAAGTGGACGAGCGCGGGCCGAATTCAGCGCCGTATGTGGTGTTGAGCGATGCAATATGGCGGGGCGCGTTCGCCGCGGATCCGAGTATTGTGGGCGCGACGGTTGAGCTAAACAGGCATCCATTCACGGTGGTGGGAGTTGCAGCACCTCAATTCCACGGCACCGAGCGATTTGCGTGGGCCGACTACTGGTTGCCCATCGTGAACGAGGAACAGGTGGAGGGCTGGGATTCTCTGCATAGCCGAACTTCAGTTTCTGTGACGGTGATTGGCCGGCTGAAACCGGGGGTGACACAGCAGCAGGCGACAGACGACCTCAACGCGATTTCGGCCCAGCTTGAGAAGGAATATCCGCAGACCGACGACGGACAGTCGCTTCGCCTTATTCATCCAGGCCTGATCGGCGACACGGGCGACGTGATCCGGGAGTTCTTGTGGAGCGTGAACGCGCTGGCACTGCTTGTGCTGCTGGCGGCCTGCGCGAACCTGGCAACGCTGTTCGCGGCGCGCGCTGCGGACCGGGGCCGGGAGCTGGCGGTTCGCGTGGCCCTGGGATCCACCCGCGGAAGGCTGGCGAGGCAACTGCTGACGGAAGCGCTGCTGGTTTCGTTGCTTGTCGGAATGGCGGGGCTGGGTTTTGCGGAGCTGCTGCTGCGAGCTTTGAACCGATTGCCCCAAGCGGCGGAAAGCCACCTGGCGGCAAATGTGGATGCGCGCGTGTTTGGGGTTGGACTGGTGTTGACGCTAGTGAGCGCGTTGCTGTTCGGGATGCTTCCTGCGCGGCAGGCATGGCAGAGCAGTCCGATGCGCGCATTAAAGAGCGGAGCGGAACAGGTGCACCTGCGAAGGTTTGCAATGCGCGATGTGCTGCTAGGGGCGCAAATTGCGATTTGTACTTTGCTGGTGACGGCGTCGTTTGTCGCGGTTCGGGGCATGCAGCGGATGCTCAACGCACCGCTGGGATTTCAGCCGAAGAATGCCATGCTTGTCGACATGGATTTGGGTGATTGGTCGCAAACAGGCAATGCGCTTGTCGCTGAACAGAAATCGCTTATTCGGGCGGTGCGGAGCACTCCCGGCGTGACGGCAGTGGGCACGGTAAACAAAACGCCGATGCGCGGCGGCATGCATGGAGCTCGGATATTTCAGCCCGGGACGACCGACTTCAAGGCAAGCAATTCGGTGCTTGCGCCCTACCTGTTTTCAATTTCGCCGGGCTACCTGCAGGCTGCGCAAACACGCTTGCTGAGTGGGCGCGATGTGTCGTGGGATGACACGGCAACTACCCCATATGTGGCTCTGGTGAACGAGACTTTCGCGCGGAAGATGTGGGGCTCAACGCCGGCGATTGGGCAGCACTTCATTGTGTCAGGCAAGCTGACGCAAGTGGTGGGAGTGGTGGAAGACGGCAAATACCACGACCTGGAAGAGTCGCCCTATCCTGTGGCGTATTTGCCGGTGGCGCAGAACGAAGACGACGAAACAATTTTCATTGTGCGGAGCCCTCGCTCGGCGAGCGAAATGACCGCAGCGCTAAGACATACACTCGGGGCGGCGGCGCCGAACGTGACGATGGGCATGCAGAGCTGGAGCGACGTCAAAGAGGGCGAGTTGCTCCCTGCGCGGGCCGCGACGGTGGCGCTATCTGCAATGGGATCGATGGCAGCGATGCTGGCGGTGACGGGGATTTTCGGGATGGCGGCCTACAGCGTGAGCCGGCGCATGAAGGAACTCGGGATTCGCGTGGCGCTGGGAGCGGGGCGCGCGCGTCTGATGCAGTCGGCGGTGGGAAGGCCGCTGGGGCTGCTGCTTGGTGGTATTGCGGTGGGACTGGCGCTTGCCGTCCTTGCAAAGCCGCTAATGGGACGGATTGTGTACCAGGCAGAGCCGCGGGATCCGCTGGTGCTGGGCGGTGTGCTGGCGACGATGGTGCTGATCGGTGTGGCCGCCTCGTGGATTCCGGCGAGGCGAGCATTGCAGGTGGATCCGTCGCGGCTGATGCGGGAAGACTAAAGCAGCTTACAGCAGACAGCTAACAGCTTACAGTCGAACCAATGTTTCTAACTGTTTGCTGTCTGCTGTAAGCTGTCCGCTGCTTTACTCGTAGCGCAGAGCCTCAATCGGGTCCATGGCGGCGGCCTTCCAGGCGGGATAGATGCCGAAGATGAGGCCAATGGCGGCGGAGACGACGAAGGCGACGATGACCCATGTGGCCGAAAGTGCGGCGTGAAGGAAGGACACCGCGTAATGCAGGATCAGTGTGAAGATTGCGCCGGCGAGGATGCCGATGAGGCCGCCGACGACGCAGAGTGTGACCGCCTCAATTGTGAATTGAAGCAGGATATTCCTCTTGGTAGCGCCGATGGCCTTGCGGATGCCGATTTCGCGGGTGCGCTCGGTGACCGAGACGAGCATGATGTTCATCACGCCGATGCCGCCCACCATGAGCCCCACGGATGAGACAGCGACCATGAAGAGGAAGAGGCCTCCGGTGAGCTGATTCCACAGGCGGGTCAGTGATTCGGGACTGAAGATGGCGAAGTTGTCGTCCTGGTCGACCCGGACATTGCGGCGGCGGCGCAGCAGTTCACGAATTTCGTCGGTGACGAGCGCCTTGTTGGAGGGGTCGTCGTATTTCACGGTGATCCAGTAGTCAAGGATCTCGGGATGGATTTTGGTGAAGGTCTCGAGCGGGAAGTAGACGGCGTTGTCCTGCGTATTGCGTCCGCTGCCGAAGGGTTGGGGCTGGATATCGAGGACGCCGATGACGGTGAAGATGTCGCCTTCGACATCGATGTCCTTGCCGATGGGTGACTCGCTGGGGAAGAGGTCTTCCGCGGCGTCATGGCCAAGAACTGCGACATTGGCGCGGCGTTCTTCTTCGGAGTCGGTCCACATGCGGCCTTCGAGCAGCTCAAGATCCTGCACCACTTTGAGTTGCGATGTGTCGCCATTCAGGATGGTGTTGGAGATCTTGTGGGTTCCGGCGCGAACGGAGACGGCGCCAAGGCCGGTTTGAAAATTCTGGTACGTCAATTCAGGATCGACCGCGGTGACGTGGGGAAGGGCGCGCATGGCGATGCCGTCTTCACGGGTCAGCTTCTTGCGATTGAGTTCCTCTGTGGTGGGGCGCTTGCCGAATGGCTCAAATTGGAAGCACCAGAGGTTGTTGGTGCCGAGTGATTTTACGAAGGTATCGATGTTTGTATTGAGACCATTAATGGCGGAGGAGATGAGGATGACAGTAGAAATGCCGATGGAGATACCGAGTATGGTGAGGCCGGAGCGCAGCTTGTTTTTGCGCAGGGTCTCCAGCGCCATTTTTACGGATTCCTTTGAATCGCTGAGGCGCATGATTACAGCTCCGATCGCAGCGCGACTATGGGGTCGAGTTGCGATGCTTTGGCCGCGGGATAGACGCCGAAGAACAGACCCACCGCAGTGGCGACGAAGAGACTGATGAGAATGGACCAGAGCTCGACCTGAGACGGGAAAGAGATGAGGAGCGTGATGGCCTTGGCTAAGGAGATGCCCCCGAGGACACCGATCACTCCCCCGGCCAGAGACATGGTGGCGGATTCAATGAGGAACTGAAGCATGATGTCTTTCCGTCGTGCGCCGAGAGCCTTGCGCACGCCGATTTCGCGAGTGCGCTCAGTCACCGAGACGAGCATGATGTTCATGATGACGATGCCGCCGATGACGAGGGAGATGCCGGCGATGGCAACAACCACCGCACCGAAGTTATCGAGCATCTTGCCCAGCATGTTCGCGAAAGTTGCGCTTGAATCAATGGAGAATGCGTCTGAGGTGCCTGGCAGCAGGTGGCGGCGCGCGCGCATGATGATGCGCAATTGATCGATCAGGCTCTCCATCACCTCGCCACCGCCGCCGGCATCCACGTAGACAGTAAGGGTGGAGTGAGAGCCGTATTGATGGAGGAACGAGGTCAGAGGGATCCCAACCCAGTTGTCCATGCTGGAACCCATTGTCTTTCCCTGGCTTTCCGCCACGCCGATTACGGTGTAGGGGGTACCGTCGACGCGGATCTCTTTCCCAAGCGGGTCGCCGGCGCCAAGGACGTTGTCGACGATGTCGGTTCCTATGATGGCGACATGGGCACTGTGTTCATCCTCAGATTCGGTGATGGAGCGGCCCTCGGCGATATTGAGATTGGCAATCACAGGCATGGTCCAGGTGATTCCGCGGATGGTGGAGTCCGTCGTAGACCGGGTCTGGTAGACGACTTTGCCCGTGGAGGAGCGGTCAGCGCCGACGGATACGCAGGACTTGCACTCGGAGAGAATTGCCTTGTAGTCGTCGAAGGTGATGTCTTTTCGCTTCTGGAACTCGAGATATTCTTCGATCGTGTTCCAGACTATGGGCATCTTGCGAATGGTGATGACGCTGGCCCCGTAGGAGTTCAACTGCTTGGTGACGAAGCTCTTGGCGCCATTGGTCAGCGTGACGACGGTGATGACGGACGCGACGCCGATGACTACGCCCAAAAGCGTGAGTATAGAGCGGAGCTTGTTGGCCCAGAGGGATTGGAGGGCGAGTTTGAAGGCTTCGGAAAACAGCATTGGATTCCAGCTAACAGCTTACAGCTAACAGCTCACTGCTAACAGCGGTTTGTTCAACTGTCGGCTGTGAGCTGTGAGCTGTTAGCTGTCAGCTGTCATTCGTATCGCAGCGCTTCAATCGGGTCCAGGTTGGCGGCTTTCCATGCGGGGTAGATGCCGAACAGGAGGCCGATGGCGCAGGAGACGCCGAATCCGATGAGAACCCATACGGTGGAAAGTGTGGCAGGCAGGCCGATGGGCAGCAGGTAAACGATCCACGTGAGTACCGCGCCGAAGAGAACGCCAATGACGCCGCCGACCGCGCACAGGGTGACCGCCTCAACTGTGAACTGGGTGAGGATGGTATTTCTGGTGGCGCCTATTGCCTTGCGTACGCCGATTTCGCGGGTGCGCTCGGTGACGGAGACCAGCATGATGTTCATGACGCCGACGCCGCCCACCATAAGGCCGACGCTCGAGACGGCGATCATGAAGATGACCAGGCCGCCAGTGAGCTGATTCCAGAGCTTGGAGAGCGAGTCGGGGCCAAAGATTTCAAAGTCATCCTCCGCCTGCACCTTGACCTTGCGACGGACGCGGAGCAATTCCCGAATCTCTTCTTCGACGAGCGCCTTGTTTTTGGGGTCGTCATACTTCACGCTAACCCACATGTCCTTATCTTCAGGGTGCAGGTTGTGGAAGGTGCCGAGGGGAAAATAGACCATGTTGTCGTTCGGATTTTTCCCGCCGCCGAAGGGCTGTTTTCGCTTTTGCAAAACTCCGATCACGGTGTAGAGGCCGGTTTCGATATTGACATCTTTTCCGATGGGCGACTCATTGCCGAAGAGCTCTTCGGCCGTATCGTGACCGATGATGCAGACATGGGAGGCGCGCGCATCTTCCTCGTCGGTGTACATGCGGCCTTCCTGGAAGGTGAGGTCGGTGACCAACGCGACCTGGGTAGTGGAACCCTGAAGGATGGTGCCGGCCACCTTTTTGCCGTTGTATTTCACGGCCACGTCGCCAACGCGGAACTGTGGCTTCACGTGCTGGAAACCACCGTCGGCCGCCACAACATGGGGCAGTGTGCGCAGAGCAACGACATCTTCGAAGTTGAGCTTTTTGCGGGCCAGTTGCTCCATGGTGGGCCGCACGCCGATGACTGGCAAATGAAAGACCCAGAAGACGTTTGAGCCGAGCGAACTGACCCACTCCGAAACGCGGTTGTTCAGGCCGTTGATCCCCGAAGAAATGGTGATGACCGTGGTGACACCGATGACGATGCCCAGGATGGTGAGGCCGGAGCGCAGCTTATTGCCCCGGAGGGTGTCGAGCGCCATCTTTACGGATTCTCTTGTCTGTCCCTGCGCCATAAAGGCAGCTCCTAGCTGTCAGCTTTTAGCCTCTAGCTAAAAGCGCTTTGTTCATTGAGCGCTCCAGCGCCTCGATCGGAGCGGGATTGAATCGTTGCCTGGAATTCCACAGCTAGAAGCTAGAGGCTAATAGCTGGAAGCTGCTCTTCTCACAACTCCGCCCGCAGCGCCGTTACCGGATCCAGCTTGGCGGCTTTGCTGGCGGGGTATACGCCGAAGAAGATTCCGGTGATGGTGGCCATGGAGAGGCCCAGCATCACGCTCCACAGTTGAACGTTGGTGGGAAAGCCGATGACGACGGTAATGAGTTTGGCTACGAGTACACCAAAGAGCACGCCGATAGCGCCGCCCACCAGTGCCATGGTCGCGCTTTCAATCAGGAACTGAAGCAGGACGTCGCGCTGGCGTGCGCCGAGGGCCTTGCGGACGCCGATCTCGCGGGTTCGCTCGGTGACGGAGACGAGCATGATGTTCATGATGACGATGCCGCCAACGACGAGCGAGATGGAGGCGATGCCGAGAACGATCCAGGTAAAGAGCCCGCTGATCTGCTTCCAGATATCGAGGAAGGTGTCGTTGGTCTCGAGCTCAAAATCGTCGGGCGTGCCGGGAGCGTTGTGGCGGCGGGAGCGCATGAGCACGCGCACTTCGTCCTTGGCCCGCTCCATCACCTCGGCATTGCCGTTGGCGCGGGCGTAGATGTCGACCGAGTCGTTGTAGCCGTAGGTCTGTTGGTAAGTTGAGATTGGGATGGCGACCCAGTTGTCCTGGGATTGGCCGAGGGTCTTTCCCTGACGTTCGCCAACGCCAACGATGGTGTAGGGGATGCCGTCGACGCGGAGCTCCTTGCCGATGGGGTCGCCATCGGGCATCAGATTGTCCACAATGTCGTAGCCAATGATGGCGTCGTGCGTACCGTGGTCGTCGTCGGCGGGCGTGAAACCGCGACCGAGGGCGATATCGATGTTGTTGAGCTGGAGCATGGTCCAGGTATATCCGCGAATTTCAGTGTTATTACTGGAGTGGCCGTTGGCGACGACGTTGGTTGACTTGGACAGGAGTGCGCCCGTTTCGCTGCAATTCTCGCAGTTGTCGCGGATGGCCTCGTAGTCCTCGATGCGCACGATTTTGCGCTTTTGGTAACGGAAGTAATCGTCGGCGGTGAAGATGACGCTGGACATGCGGGTAACGGTGAAGACGTCAGCGCCATAACCGGAGAGCTTGGTGCTGACGTATTTATTGGCGCCGTTGACCAAGGTAATGACCATGATGACCGAGGCAACGCCCATGACCACCCCAATGAGCGTGAGGATGGAGCGCATCTTGTTCGACCAGAGCGATTGCAGCGCGAGTTTGAAGGCCTCAGTGTAGTGCATGGTCTGCTTTCAGAAGAAAATGACAGGTTACAGATTACAGATGACAGTTACGAAAACAGATGACAGATTACAGGGGTCAGAGATCCCGGCGGTCGAATTCCCGTGACTGCGATTTCCGCTGGATATTCATTGGACGCTCCCGAGGGCGTTCAGGCTTCGCCGGGGCGGAACAAGCCGCCGGTTAGTCGGTTTCTCCCGGTGATACGCAAAGTGGACCGCGCGGGTTCCCGTGATGGCGGTTTCATCGCCGATGATGTGGCGGATCTGCTGAAGCGGTTCCCACTTTTGGGGGCGACTGAGCGGATGGCAAGCCAATCTACGACCCGGTTCCGGCGATTCCGATTCCGCCGTATCCCAACTACCACAAGAACGACGGGCTCGGGCTGCAGTAGCTGTCTAGCGGCAATGTGGACGGCCGGCGAGGAGCACCCTCACTGGCCAGAACTGCCAAATCCTTTTTCGGCGCGCGAGGATTCTTCGAGGGAGGCAACTTCCTCGATGGCTCCGGTAAGCACCGGGACGGGAATCATCTGCGCGATTTTTTCGCCGGCCTTGAGGCTGAGAGGGATGTCTCCGAGGTTGGTCATCAGGATGAGGATCTCGCCGCGGTAGCCGGCATCGATGACGCCGGCGGTGGTGGCAATCCCCTTCGCAGCCATCGACGACCGGTCGCGGACCAGCAGCCCCAACGGCGCGCCGGTTTCAGGATGGCGGGCCTCGACAGCGATGCCGGTCCGAACGCGGACGGTGGCGCGGGGAGCGAGTTCCGCGGCTTCAAGAGCGAAGACATCGTAGCCGAGGTCTTCACCCGGGTGGGCCACAACGGGGAGCCGGGCGGCAGGGTCAAGTAGTTTTACGCGGAGCATGTGTCTATCGTAGGACATCGGCTGCGGGTGGTAATCCGCGGCTACGCTATTCCTGCACGGGGAAGCTGGAAGCTGTCGACGATTTGCTGGAGTGCGGAGGATAGTTTGGAGAGTTCGGCGCAGGCCGCCGCGGTCTGGTCGACCTGTTCGACGGTCTGGCTGACTTCGGAAGAAATTTCGTGGATGTTCTGGGCGAGGCCGGCTGTGGCTGCGGACTGCTGGGTGGTGGCGGTGGCGATCATGGAAATTCCCTGCTGGGCGGCCTGAATGCGCTCGGTGACGGCCTGGAGAGCGGCGCTGACATTGCCGAACTGGGCCACGCCCTCGACGACCACAGCTTCGCCCTGGTGCATGGACTGGACCGCACGGGCCGCACCCTGCTGGACGGTCTCGATCTTGCCGGCGATCTCCTTGGTGAAATTCGCGGTCCGTTCTGCAAGTTGGCGTACTTCCTGGGCCACAACAGCGAAACCTTTGCCTTGTTCGCCGGCGCGGGCGGCCTCGATGGCGGCATTGAGAGCCAGCAGATTCGTCTGCCCGGCAATGCCCTGGATGATCCGGACGACTTCGCCGATGCTCTGGGTTTCCGCGCCGAGGGTGGTGATATCGCTTGAGGCGGTGCGGACAGATTCGCTGATGCGGTCCATCGCTCCGCGGGTCTGATCGAGGACTTCGCGGCTGTTCGTGGAGGCGGTGACGGCTTGATTGGCTGCTTGGGCGGCGCGCTCGGCGTTTTCGGCGACATCCTGCACCGCGGCATTCATCTCAGCGATCGAAGCGGCGAAGAGTTCGACGTGTTGCTTCTCGTTGTGGGTGGTGGTGGCGATTTCCCTCGATGTCGATTCAATCTGTGCGCCCGCGGCGGCCACCTGCTCCGAGGAACGCGCGACCTCGCTGAGAGCGTCAGTCATGGCGTGCTTCATCGTGTTGATTGCGTAAATCGCAGTGGCCAGCTCATCGGTTGTGGTTGGGTGTCCGTCTTCACCGGAAAGGTCTTTGCGGGCCATCGCGCCCACCATGTCAACGGAAATCTGAACGTTGCGGGAAATGGAACGCGTGAGGGTAAAAGCGACGGCAGATAGAATGAGCAGCGCCAAGGCGAGGGAGACGATCTCGCCGATGTTGGTAAAGCTCTGCATCTGTCCATCGGTCTGTCTCTCGGCCGCCAGCTCGGCCTGCGCGGCGGACTTCATGGCGTCGAATTCGGCCTGCATCCGCTGGAGCAGGCGGTCATCCTCACCGGTGTCAAACAAAGCTTTGGCGGCCTCGAAACCCTGGTCTTTGCGGGCGGCGTTTAGCTTGTTGACAAAGGCTCGGCGTTGACGCACGTACTCCAGATACTGGGCAAAGTGGGCGCTCTGGGCAGGGTCCGCTGCGATGCCGGCCTGCACACGGGCGGCAACCTCGTCGGCGTCCTTGCGCAGGGTTGAGATTCCGGCGATCTGCGTTTCATCTCCCGAAATCAGATAGGCGCGCTGTACGACAGTGACCTCCCGGACATAGGCGATCAGGTATTCGAGGTCATAGAGCATTGTGTCGGTTTTTGCGATGGCATTCTGGGTGGCCTCCGCGCGCCCTCTGACCCAGTGCTCAAATCCGGTCCCGGTCATCATCATTGCGGCGACAAGGGCAAAGCCCAGATATAGTTTCTTCTTGATAGTCCACTGCATCGAAATCACCCTCCATAACGGATCATCGGCAAATGGTCGCTGACCTTGAACTGGATGGAGTCAAGCAGCGGGAGCGGGATTAGCCGAGGTCATTGCACCGTTGCGGAGATCTCACGATCGATCCGGCCCGCGCCCATCAGTACCAATGAGCGCTGAGCGAAGGGCGAATAGACAAGGAGCGTGGTGCACGCCAATGCAAGGCCATAGTTGATGTGGTGTAGAAGCAGAAAGGGCGATAGCGCCCAAAGCACATCGAGGGCGAGCAGGAAGGGCCAAATCCGCAGGAATTTTTGGCGAATGCCTGGAGCGTGAAAGAGCACGGCACAGAGTACGAAGGTTCGAACGGGAATCATGATGGCGGCAGTGGCGATGAGGATGTGAAAGATCAGGGCCGCATTGGGCAGCGGGGAGAAAAGGTCTTCAATCTCGGCCAGGTTTGCCAGCGCTCCCACATAGAAGCCGAGATACATTAGCTGCATCAGGATGAAAAGCGTCTGCACAACCCGATGCGAGGCTTTTGGCAGCTCTTCCGATGTGGCCAGAATTCTCGGAAATCTGGTATCGGGCTGCAGCGGAATCGCCTGCTTCTCGGCGGGACCCGTTGGTTGTTTTCTTGAAGCAGGGTTCTCAGGCGATGTGGGTGAAGGGCTTTCGTCGAGCGAAATCCGCTCGGCGGGAGCAACGAAGCGATATCCGCGGCGGGCCAGCGTCTCCACAAACCTGGGATTGCCGGCTGTATCTCCCAGCGCTTCGCGGATCCGATTGATTGCGGAGTTCACGCCGTGCTCGTAGTCAACAAACGTTCCGTCGGGCCATAGCTCGCGGGAGATTTCCTCGCGTGTGATCAACTCGCCGCGCCTCTCCAACAGCATCAGGAGCACCTGAAACGGCTGCGCGTTGAGCTTGATGCGGAGCCCTTGCCTGCGAAGCTCGCCCGTGGCAGCGTCTGCTTCAAATGCTCCAAAGCGATAGCGCCGGGCTGGCCGAGGGTCGTTCATGATCAAGGGTCAAGTGTATCCGATTGCGAGCCAAATCCGGAGGCGATGCGCAATGTACAACTTTGCGGAAGTTGAATTTCCGCAACCACTTGCACGGTGAGAAACAATCTCGAACAGATGAGATTCCGTGCATTGCGTTGGTGGGCGAGTTCCGAGCAAGGTGCTGGTCATGAAGCAGCATCCAATCTCGAATTCGCAAGCGCTCTCGGGTGTCTTCTCTCTCTGCACCCTGTCGATTGGCCTGATACTTCTGGCGAGCCCGGGCCACACAGTGGCAGAGCCAGCACCGGCCGCCATTGCGGGTTACAACTCGTACCTTGGCGTGCTTGAGACGAGGCTGGCCCAGCAGCATCGATCACAAACGGGCTTCCTGGCTCCCGGGCCAGCCACTTCGCAATATGATCTGCGCCTGCGCCGGGGCGAGTTGATTGTGGAGCGATTGACGCCTTCAGCGGGTGTCGATCTGCCGGGAGCGATGCTGCACCACTGGCGCAGCACGGCCTATGTGGCTGGCGCCCATGCTGCTGACTTTGAGCGGTTGATGCGGAATGTCAACGCCTATCCGTCGTACTTTTCCCCGCAGGTGGTCCAGGCAAAAGTGCTCCGCGAGCAGGGTGATCACCTGGAGGCGACCATGCGGGTTCGCCAGCGCCATGTCATCACGGTGGTAATGGATACGGCGTACGACATTGCCTTTGGGCGGCTCGACGCGCAGCACGGATACAACATCTCGCGCAGTACGCGGATTGCCGAGATTGAGGCGGCCGGCACAAGCGCCGAACGGGTCCTGAACCCGAAAGAGGAACACGGTTTCCTGTGGCGGCAGAACACCTACTGGAGCTACGAGGAGCGGGACGGCGGCCTCACCATGCAGATCGAATCGGTTTCGCTGACGCGCTCCATTCCCACCGGACTGGGGTGGGCAGTTGGGCCGTTCGTTGAGAGCGTTCCGCGCGAATCTCTTGAATTCACGTTGCGCTCGGTGTGCAGCGCACTGCGCAAATGATTCCGGCGACGCGACCCAGACAGAGCCAGGAGCAGATATCAGAAAGGAAACTAGGATGAATACGAAATCGGCAACAACGAGTGGCGCGGCCTTTGCCCCTGCGCGCCGGATCAACCAGGCGCTGACAGCTCAAATGGAAAAGCGCGCATTGCAATGGATGGCCGAGCGTGTGCCGCGGTGGGTCAGCTCAGACCAACTCACCGCGCTTGGCCTGGGGGCGCAGGTCGGAGCGGGTGTTTGCTATGCGCTTGCGCGCTACGACCGGCGTGCCCTGCTGCTGGTGATTCTTTGTCTCGCGCTGAACTGGCTTGGAGACAGCATGGATGGGACCCTGGCGCGCGTTCGCCAACAGCAACGGCCGCGCTATGGGTTCTACGTTGACCACATGGTGGACATTTTTGGATCGGTCGCGCTGATGTGCGGACTGGGATTCTCAGGACTTCTGCACTGGCAGACGGCGATGGCGATGCTGGTCGCGTTTCTGCTGCTGTCGAGTGAGAGCTACCTGGCAACCTATACGCTGGCGCGCTTTGAACTCTCGCAAGGCTTCTTCGGTCCCACGGAGATTCGGATTCTGCTGATCATCGGTAACCTGGCGCTGCTGCACAGCCCGTACTCCAGCCTGTTCGGGCATCGCATGCTGCTCTTCGACCTTGGAGGAACCATTGCTGCGGTAGGCATGTTCGCGATGGCAATCTTCGTCGGTGCGCGGCACACGGCGCAACTGTTTCGCGAGGAGCCGTTGGCATGAACACCCTGATCCGCTGGGGCAAGTTCAACCTGGTAGGAGTCATGGGCATGGTTGTGCAGCTTGCCGCGCTCACTCTCATTGACCGCTGCGCACCGGGCCATTACCTCTTTGCCACGGCCGCGGCCATCGAACTGGCGCTGTTGCACAACTTTGTTTGGCACATTCGTTACACATGGCACGACCGGCGCGATAGCTCCGCGCTTTGGATTCAGTGTGTCCGGTTTCATTTATCGAACGGTCTGGTTTCCTTGGTGGGGAATCTCGCCATCATGCGCATTCTGGTGGATGAGGCGCACATGCTCTTGCTGCCTGCGAACATGATCGCGATTCTCGTCTGCTCAATTGTGAACTTCTACCTCGGAGACCGTTGGGCGTTTGCGGGCGGAGCGTAATTACCGTTCGGGATCAGGCGTGGAGATCGAGTTCGATGGCGTCGATGAGGGGAACCAGCCAGACGAGGAGCGCCTGATGCGAAGGGTGCTTCACGTACGCATCGAGAGCCGCCTGATCTGTGAAGCGCATGATTCCGCCGAAAGTGTAGCCCTTTCCGCGCGGAGAGATGTTGGGGCCGACATGGGTTTCAAGCAGGCCGGGAATCGTTCCCTGGAAGGCGCGGATGTCGCTGGTTGCCTTTTCCCTCTGCGCGTCCGTGGTTTCGGGCTTCCACTGAAAGGCGAAGACGTGGAATACATTGTGGGCCGGGTCTGCGGAGGGAGTCGCGGCTGTGAGACCGGCGGGAAGGAGAGTAGCGGAGGCGGTGAGAGCACTGTTGCGCATCAGGTTGCGGCGGGTGATTCCGGACATTGGCATCTCCAGACTTAGAGGATGGCATGACGGAGGCGAGTGGGCAAGGTTGCTGGTTGAGTGGGAAACGATGCTGCAGAAAGTGGTCAGCCCCGGCGGGGAGATTCCCGGCCGGGGCTGGTGATCGTGAAGCATTCGGCAAAAGGACCTGTAAGCCGAATTCTGTCGTGTGCGGTCATTCCTCTAGGCGCCGCGTTGCCGCGGACACTCATCAGCGACCTACCCGGAGGTTTCGCCATTGCATGGAGCAGCCTGAAAGAGCACTGCGCTATGCAAAGAACCGACTGAGCGCATCGGGCAGATGCGCAGCGCCGCATGGCTCTTTGCGAACGCTTCCCTCCCTATTTGGTCTTGCTCCGTGTGGGGTTTACCTTGCCCCCGGCGTTACCGCCGGAGCGGTGCGCTCTTACCGCACCATTTCACCCTTACCCCGGCGCTGGAGTTTC
>Ga0302319_10005589_pt1 | contig 25222 bp, 25 predicted proteins | sample Bog_T0_2_FD_203319 | JGI IMG/M metagenome (GOLD analysis project Ga0302319, IMG submission 203319) | Peat permafrost microbial communities from Stordalen Mire near Abisko, Sweden - Bog_T0_2 | ecosystem: Environmental > Terrestrial > Soil > Wetlands > Peat | place: Sweden: Abisko, Stordalen Mire...
TCGTCCCGCCCTTCACCCGCCAGGTGATCCGAAACCAGCGACGTAAATGTGCTCATCACCCCCAATTTTACTCGCTCTGAAACGCTTTGACCACTATTCCAATTGCGGACATTAGGTTTAACAGAAGGTCGCGAAGGTCGCGAAGAAAAGGCGGGGATTTTTAACCACGGATGGGACTAGATGGGGGATTGGATGGCACGGATTAAAAGACTCTGATTTTTTACCACGAAATATGCGACCCACACGAACGAAGCGCGAAGAGGGCAGAGAGAAGAAGGAAGAGCGGTGTGGACAGGGCAGTATGCTGAAATGGGGGTCTGCCCGGTGAAATAGCAGGGCCAGATTTCACGGGCCAAGGGAGGAGGGTTCTTAAAAATCTAAAATTCTGAAATGCTGAAATGGGGACGGGGGACGGTTTATCCGCCTGAAGGCGGATTTTTTAATATGGGCGGAGCGGCAGCTCTGCCCGACCTATTATACGAATTTTGGGGAGTAGAATCCGGAGCAGACAGGGGTCAAGATGGGCGGGGATAGCTCGGTTCGATGTGGACGAGGACGTCGCAGACGGTGGGGAGGCGTTCGCGGATGCGGTTCTTCACGGCGTGGGCAATTTCATGGGAGTGTTGCACGGTCATCTGGGGGTCGACTTCGACATGCATGTCCACAAAGTATTGGTAGCCAGCTTTGCGGACGATGCACTTTTCCACGTCGGCGACGCCGGAGGTCTCGGTGGCGATGGCGCGGATCTGGTCGACGATCTCCCGGCTGGGGGCGGTATCCATGAGTTCGTTCAGGGAGGGGCGCAGGAGGTTCCAGCCGTTCCAGGCAATGACGGCGGCGGCGGCGATGGCGGCGACGTCGTCCGCAGCCTCGTAGCCGGGTCCGCCGATGAGGGCGACGCTGATGCCGATGCCGGCGGCGACGGAGGTGATGGCGTCGCTGCGATGGTGCCAGGCGTCGGCTTTCATGGCGGGGCTGTTCATCTGGCTGCCTTCGCGGGCGACAAAGCGGTACAGGAGCTCTTTCACGGCGATGACGACGAGGAGGACGATGAGAGTGAAGCGTTTGGGGAGTTGGTGGGGTTCGTGGAGTTCGATGAAGGCCTGGATGGAGATCCAGAGGGCGGCGCCGAGGAGCATAGCGGAGACGATGGCGGCGGCGATGGGTTCGGCTTTGCCGTGGCCGTAGGGGTGTTCTTCATCGGCGGGGGCGGCGGCGACGACGAGGCCGCGCCAGACGATGAGGGAGCTGAAGATATCGGCGAAGGATTCGACGGCATCGGCGATGAGGGCGTGGGAGTGGCCGAGGATGCCGGCGAGAAGTTTGGTGACGGCAAAGAGCACGTTGACGGCCATCCCCAGAAAGGTGGCGCGCAGGCTGCGTTGCAATCGGTTGATCGGCACAGCCCAGTGTTGAATGATGCGGGGCGGGTGTCGATGGGAAAATACGGGGACGTTTAACCACGGATTACACGGACAAAAGGCTTAATCCAACTGCAACGCTCCGTTGCACAGAAGGAGAATTGTCGGCTGCCGGCAACGCCCTGCCCAGCATACGATTTTTGGTCGTATCTCAGCCCCACCTCTCCCCGTCCCTCTCCCCCATTTATGCAAATGGCGGAGATGAGAAGGGGTTACATTGGTTCGTGATTGTGAGGTGTTCGTTAGACCGGTGGTGATTGGCGCGGATTTTAGGGGGTGGGTTTGGGTTTTTCGGGGGTGCGGCCGTCGTTGAGGTCGGGGTCGAAGGCGCGGGCGGGGTCGTTGGCGGGTGTTGTACTGGCTTTGGCCCAGAGGGCGCTGGTTTGGTCGGGGGTCAGGGTGGCGGTGGGATGGAATTGGTCGCCGGTCAGGTAGTCCAGGAGGGAGCGGCGGAGTTGTTTTAAGCCGGGGCCGCCGGTGGCTTTATCGACGTCGATGGTGGAGACGAGGAGGCGGCCGGGGCCGACGTTGAATTCAAAGATGACGCCGAGGGGCCAGTTGCGGTTCCAGTCGTCGATGGCCCAGACGATGGGGCGCAGGGTGCGGGGGGCGGTGGTGAGGTTGACGGAGCGGACGCCGTTGATGAGAGGGGTCCATTGCCAGTCGCAATTTTTGTCGGTGGGGAATTCGGCGAGGGCGGGATGGTTGGTTTCGCAGAGGAGGCCGAGCATGGCGTCGAAGCGGGGGCGGGGGTTGGCGGGGGGCCGGACGGTCATCTGGATGTTCCAGAAGACGGGGACGTCGCGCATGGGGGGGCAGGTGCGGGCATCGAGGTCGGCGGGTCCGGGGAGGAAGAGGACGCGGTCGCCGGCGGCGAGGTGGGTTTGGGCGACGGCCCAGTCGTGGGTGACGGTGGCGGTGCCTGCGGTGGGTTCGGGGGCGGTGGCTGGGTAGAGCCAGAAGTTCCAATGGTTCTGGAACAAGGGGATGAATTGGTTGGTGTTGGAATAAATGGCGGGCCGGGAATCAGCTTGAGAATTGGGGTTCGCCAAGACGTAGAGGTTATACTGGCCGGGGGCGGGCAAGGTCGACAGGTCCACGGTGATTTTACCAAGGGGGATATTTTTGCCGAGGGGGATGTCCCGGGCGGGGAAGGTTCCGGACGTGTAGCTTTTGCCGTCGGTACCGGTGATCACCCATTGGGGGGTGACGCTGGTGAGGGGACCGGCACCGAAGTTGGCGATCTCGACGGGTGCGGTGAGTTGTTCGGCGGTGGTGAAGACGCGCTGATGGAGGCGGGCGAGCGGCACGACGGGGCCGGAAAATTGGCGGAATTCGGCGGGCTGGGCGTAGCCTTTGCTTTCCCAGAAGGCGTCGAGCACGCCGATGAGGGCGGTGCCCTGGCCGAGGTAATCGTGGAGTTCGAGCAATTGAAAGCCGGCGAGGCCGGGGGTGCGCAGGGCGGCCTCGATGTCTTCCTTGTAGCATTGGAGCTGGAAGCGGCCGGAGGCCTGGGCGAATTCGTGGTCCTCGGGGAGCACGCCGGTTTGGGCGGCGATGTATTTGAAGATGTCGTAGTTGCCGGGCTGGAGGTAGCCGGTGAATTTATTCATGACGTCGAAATCGGGGTAGGCGCACCATTGGCCGACTTCGTGGGACAATACTGGGATATGGACGTCGGTAAGGGCGTCGCCATAATCGGCGCCGAACCAACCGGTGACATTGCGCAACTGGCCGTTGCCGTAGCGGACGAGGGTGGCGTACTGGGCGCCGCCGATGACCTGGGAGGGATCGGCCCAACCGGTGCCGGCGGAGTAGAGGCGGCGGGGGTCTCGCGCGTAATTGTCGGCAGCCCATTGGGGGGTGAATTTGGAGTAGTTGCGGGGTTCGTTGCTGGGGGAGAGGAGGATGAAGGAGGGATGATTGCCGCAGGCTTTCAGGATGCGCGCGGTCTCGGCCACGAGCCATTGACGCAGGCGCGGGCTGCCGAAATCCGCCCAGAGTCCGCATTCGGGCTGGAGGTAGAAGCCGAGTTCATCGGCGGCCTGGAAGGCGGCCTCGGGCGGGCACCAGGAGTGAAAGCGCATGCCGTTCAAGCCGTAATCTTTGCAGGCCTGAATGATTTTTTTCCAGCCGGCGACATCCATGGCGGGATAGCCGGTGAGAGGGAAATCGCCGCCGAAGTGCGTGAGCCGCAAGTTGACGGGCCGGCCATTGATGAGAATGTCCTGGTCGCGGGCGGTGATCTCGCGGAGGCCGAAGGTCACGCGTTGGGTGGCCAGGGGCCGGCCGCCGGAGCTGGAGGTGAGTTGCAGGCTGAGGGATTGTAGTTCGGGATGGAACTCGTCCCAGGGCCGGGCGTCGGGCAACGGGACGGTGAGCGAGGCGGTTCCGCCGGTGGAATCCCATTGGACGGGGGTTGAGGCGAGGACGGCCAGGGAGTCCATGCCGTCCTGAACGGCGCTGATGGTTCCGGCGCCGGGCTGGCCGCTGAGATTGCCGATTTTGACACCGATGCGGACGGAATGGTTGGTGACGTTCGGGAAGACCTGGGCGTCATCGATCCAGACAGGGGCGGTGCTGCGCAGTTCGAGGCGGCCGACGAGGCCGTTCCACGCGGCACCGAGGCCGTCGGAGATGCTGTGGGAATCGACGAGATGGCCGGCAGCGGGGAGTTGCAGGCGGTTATCCACGCGAATGGTCAGGCGATATTTGCCCGGGGGCAAGGTCCCGAGATCGGTGATATGCGAAGCGACGAGGCTGTCGTTGGAGGGGAAGGGCTGGTCATTGATCCAGACGGTGCTGCGCCAGTGGGCGCGTTCGAGGAAGAGGGTGAGGTGACGGCCGCTCCAATCGGCGGGGATGGTGACGTCGCGCTGATACCAGGCGGCGCCGAGATAATGTTTGGGGGGCTGGGCGAGGAAGGGAACTTCGACGTGGCCCGGCTGGGAGAAATGGGCGCGCAACGCGGGAGATTGGATTTTCCACCAGGCATCGCCGAGGGTCAGGACCCAGGGGGTGTTGACGGCGATGTCGTCGCCGTAACCTTGGGCCTCCAAAATGCCCGGCAGGGTGATCTGGTCCGGGAGGTCGTGGGTGAACCATTGCTGGTTGGTGCCGAGGTCCTGGCGATCCAGGGCGAAACGCCAGGTGCCGGCCAGGGACAGGACATCGTCGGCGCGCAGCAGGGCGGATGTGAGACAGAGGAGGAATAAAAGGAACAGGCGTTTCATAGTGTGTGGCGACATTTAAGCACAAGGGGTTGGTCCCGGGCCATAATTATTTGTGTTTCCAAACAGCGCGGCCAACGGTTGATTTTGCCTTTCGGGGCGTCTGGGCCGTCATTGATGTCGATTGGCCAATCCATGCACAAAAGCAGAAACAAGCATTCCAAACCCTTGCAAAATATACTTGAAACAATCGCCTTCCAGTGGGAATTGCCTCATATGAAGACGTTGACAGTCGATGACCGCCAGCGGGTCAGGCTTCCGCAAGACAAGCCCGGCCAGGTGTTTGCGTATGAGCCTGACTCGGATGGCTCGATCAAGCTGGTTCTGGTCATCACGAAGCCCGGCCCCAAGCGGGTGGTGACCAGACTGGTCAAACGCGGCGGCGGGTTGTTCTTCCAAGTGCCCAAGGGCTACAAGCTCGATTCAGAAGCCATCGGCAAAGCAGTGGCCGAGGAGCGTGACAGCCGTTCATGAGAACGTATTGGGACACGTCGGCGGCGATCAATGCCGCCCTATCGCCGGAAGTTTTTCGCCGCCGGGAAAGCGGGGAACCTGTGGCCCGGCTGCATCTCCTGGCGGAATTCTTTGCCACGATGACCGGACGCGGCGTGGAAATCATGGATGAAGCCGGAAATACGGACCGGATGGTTTTCACGCAAAACGAGTGCGCCGCCTAGCTGAGAAACTTCGCCCGTAAAATCAAGTTTGAAGAATTGACCAGCGAGGAAGCCTTGAAGGCCTTGGAAAACGCCCAGGGCCTGGGTGTACAGGGTGCTCGGGCATACGATTACTGGCACGCCTTGGTTTCCGAAAAAGCGAAATCGGACGAACGCATCACGTGCAACACGCGGCATTTTCAAGACCTCACCAAAAACGTGGTGCGGCCCTGAAATTTATCCCACGCGAACGAGTTCATTCTCCGTGCGCAGGTGGCGGGTGAACGGCGTGTTGATATCCAAATCAATCAAATCCACAGAACGGCCGATCAAATCGCTGACCCGCGCGCCCATGCGGTAAAAGACAGACGGGGGCAGGCCGGAAACGGCCAGATCGAGGTCGGCAGCGGCGTCATCTGTCCCTTTGGCGGCGGAGCCGAAGACATAAATTTCCCGCGCCCCGGCGGCCCGAAGCTCGGCGGCGGCGCGTTGGATTAATATGTTTGTCCCGGTGCTCATGCCATCCAAAACTGCGTCATTTCGACCAAAAAATCAAAAATTCCCGGTTTTAACCAAAACGCAAAGAACACATAGCTGAAAGGGGAAAGGGAATTTGTTACTGCGAAATGGGGCTCCGCCAAATTTCAGACAGGCTGTTCTCAACGGGGCGGCTGGTGGCCTTTTTGCAGCCAGTCGATCGGGGAAAAGGCGGTGAGGCCGGGTATGCCGGTGAAATTCTGGTCGTAGGTGAGGATGAGGAGTTTGGGGGATGCGTCCTGGGCAGCCACCATCAGCGCGGCATCGCCGTAATCGACATTGCGGGTTTCACAGAGGGTCAGGATGTGGAACACGCGGTGACGGTTTTCCAGATCAATCCCGGGCTGTTGCAGCAGGGCCGCAAGCTGGCGGGCGGCGGCGGCCCGGGGAATTTTCATCAGCGGGGCGGTAAGGGTGTAGAAGATGTCGGCCACGACAATTTCCGGCACCTGGAGCAGGACCCGGCCCGCAGCGGCGGCCTCAAGCATTTGTCTGGCCGCCGGCGAGTGTTGGGGATGGTCATTGCGGAGAAAGCGCAAAAAAACATTGGCATCCGTCAGCATGACCACCGGTTTCATGCCCGGCCTTTCTTCAAAACGCGTTCGGCGCGGGCGTTCCAGCCCTGGGCGGATTCATCGGCCGACGGCCGGCCGAGGCCGGGCCGGGCACCCAGGGAGCCAAAGAGGGCGTCCAGCGTGGGCAGCGGCCGGACGACGACCTCGCCATTGGCGCGCGATTCAAATTCGATGCGGGCCCCCTTGCCCACGCCCCAAAAGCGGCGGACGGCGGCCGGCAGAACGGTGTGGCCGTTGTTACTGGAAATCTGCGCTGTTGCTTTCATGGTTTTTGGTAACAGGATTTATTTTCTGTTACAATAAACTATTAAAACAACAATTGCTGTAAGTCAAGCGGCCGGCCATCATTTAACCGCAAAACGCAGCGATGGGAGGTTTTAAATCAAGTGGCTGAACATGGCGTCGCGAAGCTTGGGCTCGAACCAGGTGCTCTTGGGGGGCATGATGCCGCCGGCATCGGCGATGGCCATCAGGTCGTCAATGCTCGTGGGGAACATGCTGAAGGCGCAGGCGTATTCGCCGCTGTCCACGAGCTTCTCAAGTTCCGCCGTGCCGCGGATGCCGCCGACGAAGTTGATACGCGTGCTGGTGCGCGGGTCCTCAATCTCGAAGAGCGGCGCGAGAACGTTTTTCTGTAACAGCGTGACATCCAGTTTTTTGATGGGATCGTTCGTGGCGGTCAGCGCAGGCAGAAATTTGAGGGTGTACCAGAGGCGGTTCAGGTAAAAGCCGAGTTCATGCTTGCCGGCCGGACGGGGATGGCCGGGCGTGTGGATCTCGAACACTTCGGAGAGCCGTTCGAGCAGGCCTTCCGGGGTGAGTCCGTTCAAATCTTTCAGCACGCGGTTGTAGGGCAGGATCTGCATCTGGTTGTGCGGGAAAATGACGCTCAAAAAACGCGCGCTCTGGCCGGCACCGTGGCGCGATTGGAAGATGCGCCCGGCGGCGGCGCTGCGATGGTGGCCGTCGGCAATGTATAGATACGGAATTTTGGCGAACGCCTGCTCGATGAAGGTTTGGTCGGCGGCCTCGGCCACGACCCAGGCGGTGTGACGCACGCCGTCGGTGGCGGTAAAATCCACGGCGGGGGTGCCGGCCACGAGTTTGGCGAAGAGGGTGTCCAGCTCCGGCACGGCGCGGTAGGTGAGGAACACGGGCCCGGTCTGGGCGTTGAGGGTCTCGATGTGCTTCACGCGGTCATCCTCCTTGTCCACGCGGGTGAGCTCGTGCTTCTTGATGATGCCGGCGAGGTATTCGGCGCAATCGGCCGCCGCCACCAATCCGACCTGGGCGTGTGAGCCCATGATTTGCCGATAGAGATAGAAATTCGGCCGGGCATCAACCGCCAAGGCACCTTGCGCGATGAGGTGCTGAAAATTTTTCCGGCCCTGGGCGTAAACCTCCGGGGCATGGACATCTGTGGAGGGCGGCAGATCGATCTCGGGCTTGCTGACGTGCAGGAAGCTCAGGGGATTGCCGGCGGCCATTTGCCGGGCCTCGGCGGAGGACATGACATCGTAGGGCAGTTCGCAGATACGGGCGGCGAGATCGGGTTTGGGACGCAGGGCGGCAAAAGGTTTGATGGTGGCCATAAAATCGACGGGCAGCTTACGGCGCGGGGGATAAAAAGGCACGCATTTTTTGCTGAAATAGGGCTTGCCATGGGCGGCTTTGCTGGTATGCTTCACGACTCTTTAACAAAAGAATTTATGGCTAAAATTTGTGAATTAACCGGCAAAGGCGCACGCAAGGGCAGCATCATCTGGCGCAGTGGTAAATCGAAGAAAAGCGGCGGTATCGGCACGCACGTGACGGCGATCACCAAGCGCCGTTTTCTGCCGAACCTCCAACGCGTGAAGGCGATTTTGCCCAGCGGCGAAGTGCGTTATATGCGCGTATCCGCCGCCGCCTTGAAAAAGGGTCTGGTCACCAAGGCGCCCAAGCGCACCTGGAAGAAGCCGGAAACCAAGGCGGAAGTCAAAGTGGCCGCCAAAGCCACCTCCAAAGCGGCCAAGGCTTAATCCGACAAACACCTTTTTAATCTGTCCAATCGCCAAACCGGTTCGCCGGTCTGGCGATTTTGGCTTTTTGGGGGTGCAAATTAATCCAATTATCCAAGCGAGGCTGCTGTCTTCTGCTTTCCTTTATACCAGAGCCTGTAAATAACCAACCCGTCAATCCCAACGAAAACACTCAAGGTCACAATCATCCTCAAATCCAAGTATCGGTTCATCCGAACCAATTCTGCATCCAGCGTGGATCGAGTGGCGGGAGTTGGATTCCGTACATTATCAAAAAATGCAGCAACACGCTGATCATGACGATAGGACAAATCAAAGACAGGGCCACGCAACCATTCATTCGATAATACAAAAAAGACCAATTCCAAGAACAACACCACGGCTAAAATAACCCCTCTAATTGAGTTTTTCATGGCTGGTGGATGCCGGCCTACCCGCCCTTGCCCTTGGAATATTTCATGGTCGCGCGCTTCAGTTCGCGGTCGGCGTCGCGTTCGCGCATGTCGTCGCGGCGGTCAAATTCGTGTTTGCCCTTGCCCACCCCGAGCGACACTTTCACCTTGCCGTTCTTCCAATAAAATGACAGGGCGATGAGCGCGTTACCCTTCACGTCGGCCAGCGCGGTCAGTTTGCGGATCTCGGCCTTGTGCAGCAGGAGTTTGCGGACGCCCTTGAGCTGATGATTCTGGTTGTTGCCGTGGGTGTATTCGTCGATGTGGGCGTTGTGGAGAAATACCTGGTCCTTTTCCACGCGGGCAAAGGCGTCGGCGATCTGGCCTTTGCCGGCGCGCAGGGCCTTGACCTCCGTGCCGTGCAGCACGATGCCGGCCTCGAAGGTCTCGAGGATATGATAATCGCGCCGGGCCTTGTGGTTGGTCACGATGTCGGACATGGCTGGATAGTAGCGGAAAGCGCCCGGGGCTTCACGAATAAAAAAAGCCGGAAGCGGGCTTCCGGCTGGTTAAATTGTTGAAGCGGGTCGATTTAAGCGGTTTGAGAAACCCGTTCAGCGCTTCTTTTTCTTTTTGCTGTGGCGGACGACTTCCACCAATTCAGGGAGATCCCAGCCGATTTTGTCTTCGAGCAGCTCGCGCAGGGCGATGTCCGCCAGGCCCAGGTTGCCGACATCGGCGATCAACGGACGGCTGAAGCCGCCACCACCGGAGTTCAACTGCCGCACGCGGCGGGAGATGATGTTGATGAGCACATTGGGGTTGCCCACTTTTTCGACGGCCCGTTTACAAAGTTCAGCGTTCACAATTGTTTATAAAATTAGCGGGTCAGCATAGTCCATCCGGGGGCGGTTGCAATAAAAAAATCGCGCTAATTACTTGCACCAGCCCCGGCATTTTCTAAGAATCTCACCTAATATATATGGCCGCTCAACCCGCTTTTGACCTGCAAGCCTTCCTCACCACGCGCACGGAAACCGTCAATGCCGCGCTGGACCGCTTTCTGCCCGCCGAAAAAACCCGACCGGCGACCATCCACAAGGCCATGCGGTATTCGCTCTTTGCCGGGGGCAAACGGATGCGCCCGGCCGTGCTGCTCGCCGCCGCCGCCGCCTGTGGCGGCAAGGAGGCCGACGCCCTGCCGCTCGCCTGCGCGGTCGAGTGCATCCACACGTACTCGCTCATCCATGACGACCTGCCCGCGATGGATAACGATGATTTTCGCCGGGGCAAGCCGACGAACCACAAGGTTTTTGGCGAGGGCATCGCGGTGCTGGCGGGCGACGCGCTGCTGACGCAGGCGTTTGAGATCGCCGCGCAGGCGAAGGGCTGGCCCCGCTATTCGCACCGGGACCTGATTCTGGAGATCGCCCGGGCCTCGGGGTCGCTGCAATTGGTGGCCGGCCAGGTGGCGGACCTCGAGGGCGAGGGCAAAAAACTGACGGTCAGCGAACTCCGGTACATCCACGAACGCAAGACCTCCGCCCTGCTCTGCTGCTCGGTGCGGCTGGGCGGCATGAGCGCGAACTGCACGCCGGCCCAGCTCCAGGCCCTGACGGATTTCGGCTACAACGTGGGCCTGGCCTTCCAGGTCATCGACGACATTCTGGACGTGACGCAGACCAGCGAACAGCTCGGCAAGACCGCCGGCAAGGATGTGGCTGTGCAAAAAGCAACGTACCCGGCCATCGTGGGCCTGGAAAAGTCCCGCAAGATCGCCACGCAACTCACGGCGAAGGCGTTTGCCGCGCTGAAGATTTTCAAGGGCAAGGCCGGGGCGCTGGAAGGGCTGGCGGAATATTTATTGAAGCGGGATCGATGACTTTTGGGGCGTGATTTAGGACCCGGCGGAGGTAGTTGGATGCGTTGTTTACCTTACTTCACCATCGCACATTTCGAGGTGAACTATCAACCTTCGCTCCATAATCCGCTTGAAGAAACATACCGCAAAGTGGATATTGCCGTTGTAGATAAATATGGCAAAAGAACTAACAGTGCTCGAATTCTCCCTCGCGGATGAGGTCGGCGGACAGCCCCTGACCCCGGAAACGGTGGACTTGCCGACCTTGCGCGCTTTTCTAGCAGAGGTTGAGGCGCTGATCAAAGGCGACATGCCCGGTGCCAGTCTTGCCGATTCACAAGTTCGCATTGACACCGGGTCGGTCAAAATTATTGCCCGTGTGGCCAGCTTGCTGGCCGCCGATGTTCGCGCAGACTTGGCACGATTGGAACAGTCCGGTGATTTGGATGCCGTTCAACCAAAACGCGCGCAGGTGGTCGAGCTTTGGCAGATGCGGACCCGTCGCTCCCCGAACCGGGTATATTCCGTGGCGACCGAAGGCCTGCCCCGACCGCTCCGTATTTTGAACACCACCCAGTTTCAACACGGCAGCGAAAACGGCTGGGGCAGCGTGGAAAAATATCTGACGGGCAAAGTGGTTGATATCGGCGGCAAACAAGACCCCAATGTGCATCTGGTGCTGGTCGAGAACGGGGAGAGCGTCCGGGTTGGTTCCACCGAGCAGCAGCTGGCCGCTGAAGAGGGCAATCAGCTTTACAAGTTGGTGACGCTCCGCGTTCAGGGTGAGCAGCATTTACATACCAAGGCGCTGCGCAATTTGCAGCTGATTCAATTTATCCCGCAGGCCACGGAAATGGACGAACAGGCGCTGGCCTCGCTTTGGGAAAAAGGCCGCACTGCCTGGAAGGATGTAACCTCCGCTGCCGGCTGGGTCGAATCATTGAGGGGAAACCGGTAATGCCATGACCCAAGTCTCGCTCGACACCAGCTTCTTGATTTCGTTTGCCGACCCGGATCGGCCCAACCATGCAGTCGCGGTGGAATACTTCCGTCATTGTCTCGCACAGCATATTCCGATGTGGCTTTCGGTGGTGGCAGCCGGGGAATTCGAAGTGGGCGAACCGGTGAGTGATCTGCCCCTGCAAAATTTTCGCATTCAGCCCTATAACCTGCCCCACGCCATTCGCGCCGCCGCTCTCTTCCGCACCCTGCGTGATCAACCAGCGGCCACGTCAGAGGATCGCCGGCCCATCATCATCAACGATCTAAAAATTCTCGCCCAAGCCGAAGAGGATCAAATTCCCGTAATCCTGACAGAAGATGTAAATACGCTTTCCCGTTTTGCCACCCGCCTGCGTCAGCATGGTAATTTCTCGGTTCGTGTCCTCCTGCTCTCAGAAGGTTTCACGCCGGGACGATTGGTGACACCCGCTCAAGACGAGCTGCGATTGCCATCAGCACCTGCCTAGCTCAGGTCAAATTTTCGCCGGCCTTATTCATACTTCAACAGGTCTAGAATCTTGCCCCTGTCATGGCAGATTAATTTCAGGGTCACAAAAGTGTCGGTCAACGGTCAGGTGATGATTCCTGATGCCGTCTGGGCGCAGGCGCGAATCAACGACGGCGATGAACTGGATGTCGGTTACGTCAACGGTTTGATTGTGCTGCGCAAACGTCAACCGCTGACGTCCGCGCGCGCCCGCTCACTGATGTTGGCCGGATGTGGATTGCCCAAAATCACCCCGGAAAATGAAGCGGTTGTGGCCGGTGTTTTGGACCGGAACCGGAGCCGCCGCCGGCTCACTCCCGCCAGTCGCCGGTCTTCAGGTAGGGTTTGAGGATTTCCTTGAGGGTTTCGCGCCCGCGGTGGATGAGTGATTTGGTGGCGGAGAGTGAGCAGCCGAGGATTTTGGCCATGTCTTCGTAGCTCAAATCCTCCTGCTGGCAGAGCAGAATGGCGCTGCGCTGGTTTTCGGGCAGGCCGGCCACGGCGTCCGCGATCTTGCGGGCCAGTTCCCCGTGCAAGAGCTTGTCCGGCGGCGAAATGATGGCCGGATCCTCAATCTGCCGGCGCGGCTGGTCCGCGTTATCCGCCTGCGTTTCCTCCAGCGAATCCGCCGGATGGCGCGAGCGGCGGCGCAGTTCGTTGAGGCAGAGGTTGCGGGCGATGGTGAAGAGCCAGGTGGTGAACCGGGCCGTGGGCCGGTAGCGGGCGCGGGATTTGTATACCTGCAAAAAAACGTTCTGCGCCAGGTCCTCCGCCTCGGTCTCATCGCGCAGCGAGCGCTGGATGAAGTTCATGACCGGCTGCTGGTATTTCTCGACCAGCTCAGTGAACGCCGCGCGGTCGCCGCGCTGTACGCGCAGCATGAGCAGGGCATCGGAATCGGCTGGTTCGAACATTGTGCGGGCCAGTGTAGCAAACCCCGGCCGCACGGAAAGGTTTCGCTGCGCCGGCGAATCTGTGGCCCCACGCTTGCCTTGCGGCCGGTTTCCCGCCAAAATCCGGGCCGCGTGGATGATCTAATCAAAAAAATTCAGGCGGATGCCGAAGTTCGCCTGACCTTGTCCCCCGAACTGGACGCCGCTGAAGACTTGGCGCGTTGCAAGGCCTTCCTCAAGATTGAAACCCAGCGGTTGAAAATGCAGCATCGCGCGGGCGCGGAGGGACTGCCGATCTGCACCGCACGGGCGGCCATCCTGGACGCGTTGTTGCAGCATCTCTGGGAACGGGCGAAGGCTGGGCTAACGCCACAGGCCAAGAAGGAGTTCCCCCCGCTGGCGCTCGTCGCCATCGGCGGCTACGGACGCGCCGAGCTGAACCCGCACAGCGACATTGATTTCATGTTCCTGCATGACGGGCAGATCGCCGCCGGCCGGCCGTTGCCCTACCTCTCCAAGATGATCGACGGCGTGCTGTACCCGTTATGGGACATGGGCCTGAAGGTCGGTCATTCGGTGCGGGAACTGGAGGATTGCGTGAAGGTGGCGAACACGGACATGCAATCGAAGACCTCGCTGATCGAGGCGCGGCTGATCGCCGGGGACAAGAAGATGTTCGACCGGCTGCAAAAAATCGTCGTCGCCAAATGCGTGGAGGGGTTTGAGGAAAAATATATCGAGGCGCGCGTGGAGGACCAGGCGACCCGCCGGACGAAGCACGGCAACTCGGCCTTCATGCAGGAGCCGAACATCAAGAACGGCTGCGGCGGCCTGCGGGATTTTCAGAACCTGCTGTGGATGTCGTTTTTCAAGCACCGCACCCGTTCCCTACGCGAACTGGAGCAGCGCGAATTCGTCAGCCGGGATGAACGCACCCAGCTCGAGGCGGCCTATGATTTCCTGCTGCGGGTCCGCACGGAACTGCATTACCACGCCAACCGCGCGGTAGATGTGCTCGGCAAAAACCTCCAGCCGGCCGTCGCCCACAACCTCGGTTATAGCGAACGGTCCCCCAGCAAACGCATCGAGAAGTTCATGCGGGACCTGTATACGCACACGCGGAACATCTATCTCATCACCCGCACGCTTGAGCAGCGCCTGGCCTTGTTCACCCCCACGCAAAGCAAACTCTCCCTGCGCGCGTGGCTGCCGAAACGCCGCGGCCAGCCGGAGATCGTGGACGGTTTCAAATTCATCAACGGCGAGATCCACGCCGCCTCCAACCGCATCTTCCGGGATTCGCCCCGGCGGCTGATGCGCGTCTTTCTTTACGCCCAGCAGCGCCATCTGCAGCTGCATCCGGACCTCGCCCAGCTCATCCGCAACCAGGTGTCCTTGGTGGACCGCGAATTCCAGAACGATGAGCACGTGCGCGATACATTCCTGACCATCATCCGGCGGCGCGGCAGCGTGGCCCCCATTTTGCGGGCCATGCACGAGGTCAATCTCCTCGGCCGCTACATCCCGGAATTCGGCAAGCTCACCTGCCTGGTCCAGCACGAATTCTATCATCAATACGCGGCGGATGAACATACGCTCGTCTGCCTCGAACAACTGGACAAGATCTGGGAGTCCACCGAACCGCCCTACAAAAATTACGCCCCCATCCTGCAAAAACTCGAGAAGCCGGGCATCCTTTACCTCGCCCTGCTGCTGCATGACGTCGGCAAGGCCGAGGAGCATAAAAAGGGCGAGCACGCCGGCGCCAGCGCCCACATGGCCATCCGCGCCGCCAAACGGCTGCACCTGGATGAGAACGTCACGCAGACCCTGCTCATCCTGATCGAAAACCATCTGCTCATGGCCAGCGTCTCCCAGCGGCGCGACATGGACGACACCTCCGTCATCCGCAATTTTTCCCGGCAGGTGCAAACCGCCGAGAACCTGAATTTGCTGACCCTGCTCACCTTCGCCGACTCGCAGGGCACCAGCGACAAACTGTGGAACGGTTTCAAGGACTCGCTGCTGTGGCAGCTCCACGCCCGGGCCCTGACCCTGCTGACCGGTGGCACGGAATTTGTGCGCGCCACGGTCCAGCAGCGTGAAGAACTGTTGAAGGAAGTGCGGGAGATCGCCGCCAAACCCATCAGCAACGATGAGTTGCAGGCGCACTTCACCAGCCTGCCGCCGCGCTACTTTGAAATCCACACAGCCAGTGAGATCGCGGATGACCTGGAGCTCGCGCACCGGTTCATGCACCGGCTCATCCGGGAGAACGACCGCGCCCTCTCGCCGGTCACCGCCTGGCTAAACGAGCCGGACCGCGGTTACAACACCGTCAAGATTTGCACGTGGGACCGGGCCGGCCTGTTCGGCAAAATCGCCGGCTCGCTCAGCGCCGCCGGCCTGAACATTCTCGGCGCCCAGATCTTCACCCGCGCCGACGGCGTGGCGCTGGACACCTTTTACGTCAATGACGCGCGCACCGGCAATCTGGCCGAGCCGGACCAGCATGAAAAATTCGCCAAACTGCTGGACCAAATCCTGAACAATGAGACGGTGGATCTGCCCGCACTGATCGCCCGGCAAATCCCCAACCGGACCACTTATCAGGCCTATGCCGGGGAGCACATGGCCACGGAAATCCAGTTCGACAACAACGCCTCGGACACCCGCACCCTGATCGAGGTGGAGGTCGAAGACCGGCTCGGCCTGCTGTACGCCATCTCGCGAACCTTTGCGGACCTGGCGCTGGACATCTCCGGCGCGCGCATCGTGACCGAACGCGGCGCGGCCATCGATAGCTTCTACGTGTGCGAGCTGGACGGCCGCAAGGTCACGGCCCCGGAACGGCTGGCCGCCATCGAGGCCCGGTTGCGCGAGGCGATCAAGCAGCTAAAGTAGGCGGCGCAAACTTTGGCAAACCTGTTGCCAGACCGGAAATGATTTGGTAATAAGGGACTGGACAATATGCGGGTGTGGTTCAATGGTAGAATGTGGCCTTCCCAAGGCTGAGACGAGGGTTCGATTCCCTTCACCCGCTCCATTTATAATCAACGACTTACGAAGAAGTGCAAGTGAAGTGCAAGTAAATCAACCCGCCAAAAACCGAACAAAAAAATCTTTGGATTTGGACATTTCTTCCCCGGTTGAGCAATTCCAACATCGTGCTCTCAACAAAGCAGTGAGGGGAAGTTGTTTTACTTTGTGGTAATAGTGTAGTGATCGGCGACCGGACCGCCAGGTGATGACTTCACGTAATCAACGTTCACATGCTCCGGGAAAACAGTAACGCGAATGTGCCCCGAATTGCCCAGAAATGTGCCGTTTTTATAACCATAGTTTTCCAAATCGCGAATGCGACCGTCGCCAGCGAAACTTGGCTGCGGAACCATGATGTAAGGAATACCATCAAGTTCCTGCCGAGCATAGAAGTTGTCATGCGCCTTGAAGACCGCCGTGACGTGATTGCGCAGGAGAAGTTGGTGAATTGGCAGCGGCCAACCAGGGCGATGTTGTGCAAAACCTTCGGTGCCATCCAGATTCTTGCCGCCCCATTCGTTGAAGCCAGCGATCTCCACCCCGCCGCGCGAGGCTTGATCGCCACACAGGAGATTGTGCACGAAGACGAATTTGTATTTCGCGGGGCTGTCGGCCAGCGTGCTGGCGAGCCAGTCGTATTGTTCGCGACCCAGCGACCATGCCCAGCCATCACCGCCACCGCCGCGCTGACGAAGCGAATACCTATATGGGTCAAGCACCACGAACAGCGCATCGCCCCATGTCCACGCGTAATAATTTTCCAACAGGCCACTCTGGGGTTTGGGAATGGCATCGCCTGTGTAAAAAGTGTCAGGAATTGGATTGGGGAAATAGCGTTTGCGCAACAGATTCGACCATACAGCCAGGCTGTCCGGTGAACCGTCATCGTAGCGACTGCTCTCGCCATCATGCACGCCGAGAGCTAGAAAGAGCGGAACGGAAGAACTTATCTGTCCAAGATAAAAGCGTTGCGCCAGATACTGCCGTGCCGCCTCGTCGCGTGTGGCGTGCTTGTCCGTCATAAAAAGATTGCCGAGGTCAATGTGGAAGTCGGGTTGTTCGGCACGAATATTCGCAAGCGATTGTTCATACACTTCCGGGCTGGTGTGCTCGTCAAGATGCACGTCCGCCGTCATGGTGAATGTGAAGGTGCCGCCTGGAGGCCTCGCGGTTTGGAAATTATACTCCGGGCTCGTGGTGAATTGTGTTGTTCCAGCGGGCCGCGAATAGAATTGGTAGAAATACTTTGAGTTGGCTTGCAGCGGTGTGATTACAAATCCAACGGGCATTCCGGCCTTAAATTGACGGATCGTTGTCTGATTGGTGCAAACACCGGACTGCATCCCGTAAGTCACAAAACCATCCATGGGTTGATACGCCAATGCGCTCAACGTGACGGAATTCTTTTCCGGTCGGGCTAGAATCAAGTCATACGCATGAGCCGGCACGGCGACGTTGAAATAATTAGTCACGCCTTGACCGCGATGGCCATGGCCATTTTCCGGTTTGGCATCTTGCGCCGAAACATCGGACGCTACGATTGCCAATGCAGTTGCAATCGCAAGACAGCTTGAAATTGTTTTAGGCATGGCTGGTTTTCGCTTTGATCGTGTAGCTGTGGGCGATGTCGCCGGTCTTTTGCTGGGCGGTTTCATCCTGCGACAGATAACAACGCACATAATCCACCTTCACCTGTTCAGGTGAAACGGTGACGCGCAAATGACCGGAGTTCGGTAGCTTTAAGCCGGACTGGTAGCGATCCTCATTGTAGGCAAAGTAGCCCTGGTCGGCGGGCATGGGCACTTCCTGATAAACGACGCCGTCGCGCTGCTGAAGCGCGTAGAGGTGGTCGTGTCCCTGAAAGAAAACTGTGACCCCATGTTTGACCATGAGTTGATGCACAGGCATCTCCCAACCCGGCCGCCTTTCGGCGAACTCCCAGTCACCGCGCTTGTTCTGGCCGCCCCATTCATACAAGTTGCACTCATCAACGCCGCCACGGCCTGAACCCAGAACGTGATGGGCAAAAACGAATTTGTATTTCGCTTTACTGGTTTCGAGCGTGCGTTTGAACCATTGATACTGCGCGTCTCCGAGCGTCAGCGCCCACCAATCGCGTTGCCCCCGTCCGCCCTTGCCGCCGCCCATGTCGTCCTCGTGAAAGCCGCTGTCCACCTGCGCGGGTGAATGCCAGTAGTTGTCCAAAATCACAAAAAGCGCATCGCCCCAGGTCCACGCGCAGTAATCTTTCCGCAGCCCGACAGACGGCAAAGTTTCGGTGTCGCCGGAATAAAACCGATCCGGCGCAGGGGTGGGATAAAACTGGTTACGCGCGTTCTGTGCGTGAACGGCGACTGCATGACGTTCGTCGGTTTGATTGAAATTAAACAGCGAGGCTTGCTCGTGATTTCCATTGAGCAAAAAAACCGGCGCGGACTGAGCGACGAGCCCGAGGAACGGACGTTGTAAGGTGTAGCGCGCGGCCACGGAATCAAAATTAACTTCCTGCACCGGCGCGACGCTGAAATCGTCGCCCATGCAGATGTAAAAATCCGGCTTGTCAGCAGCGGCATTGAGCAACGTGCGCGCATACAAATTTGGCTCGCTCATCTGCGGGCGTTCGGGATGCGAGTCGCCCTGAATCGCAAATGTGAATGTGCTGCCCATGGGACGTTGCGTGTGAAAGCGGCACTCTGGTCGCGCGACAAAATTGGTTTCCCCGGGTTTGCGATAATTCAGCCGATAATAATACTGCGTGTTTGGTTGCAGCTTGTCGAAAACCGTCTCGACAGGTTTGCCGGCTAAAAAATTGAGCAAGCCAGTTTTGTTCGAGTAGCTGCCCGCCGCAGTTCCATATTCAAAAAAACCTTCTATCGTTTCTTTGGCAAACGAGTTTACCGTCACCGATTGATCGCTGACCCTACCCAGCACCAGCGACAACCAACTGAACGCCGCGAGTTCCGGCGGTAGCACATAATCCCCCGCACCGTGTCCTCGTCCGCCGCCTGGACCGTGACGGCGAGGGCGGTTCGGATCGGGATTCTGCTGCGCGATGGCGGGCGTCATGAGCCAGCCGAAGGTTGCCGAGAGCAAGGCAATAAATTTTCTACGAGTGGTGTAGAGTTTCATAAGTGGGAAATTCAATTCAGGGATTTGGCCGGTCACGATCATTTCTGCCCGGTGGTTGGTCGTCGCCGTTTTGTTGAATGAAACGGGTCCGGTCGTAAGTGAACTTCAATTCGGCGCTGTCGAGCACGAGGTCTTTCATGGTGTTTAGCAAGACATTGCGATTGACCGCAGACGGCGGCAAGGAAATTTGCACGGGCGCAGACAACGCATAGACGGTGATGAAATAGGTTTTCGCTCCTGGCCCCTTTGAGTGCGGTGGCGAATAGCCGAGGCTGCGATTCACGCTGTTGTTGCCCGCAATGCCGATACCGGTCGCATTCTTCGGCAGGCCGTGAACGTCCGCCGGAATATTGTAAAGCGTCCAATACCACTTCACGTCGCCCGGTCCTGGAAAATGATCCATGATGACCGCGAAACATTTTGTCCCGGCGGGTGCGCCACTCCATTCCAGTGGCGGCGAGCTGCTGGCTCCGTCGCCGGTGAATTCCACGGGCAGCGCGCCACCGTTGGTGACCACACTGCTGCTCAAAATAAAATTTCCACTGCGCTTCGGGTTGATGGTCACTGGAGCAACCACGCCGCCGCGCGAGTTGTCGGGGCGCGGTCCGCGTTGATTTTCCGGCGGCGGATTGTCGCGCGGGGGTGGACCATTGTTTCGTCCGCCTGCGCGGTAAGTGGCCGTGCTCTCTGTTCCGTCGGCGTTTACGAATTGAAAATTCCACGCACCGTTGCCGGCGTTGTCATAATTGACTGCCGCCGACTGGCCATCCACGATGTATCGCAGGGAAAAATGTTTGTCGTCCGGCGAGTTGGTGAACCCGATAATTTTCGCGCCACGCAAAGGCGGTTGCGCCGGACGAACCGGCTGCGCGTGTGGCTGCGGGTCAACCTGGCCGTTCAATTCAACCACTTCGCCATGAAAACCGGCGATTACATAAGGATAATTGGTCGTGGCGTTATAGTGGTAACCCAGTGCCGCCGTGTAGTGACCGCCGCATTCATCAAGACCCTCGGGTTTCGACCCGTCCGGTTCGGTCGGGCCATAGATCGGGTAACCATCCAGCGCGTAGGCGATTGGCTGATCTTTGCCGACCACGCTTTGCAAAAAGATTGGCGCGACGTGGTAATGATAATCGTCCGCGCGACCGCAGTGACCACCCCATAAATCAAGTTCACCGATTTCCTTGGAGATTTCGCCCCGGTTGTTTTGTGGATTGAAAATTGGAATCCCGTTCACCGCGACCGCGATGGCACCCCGGAGAAAATTATTTTTGATGGTCTGAGGATGTTCAGTCGGCACCGGATGTAGCGGGATGGCCCAGGCGTTCTCGCCGAAATATGGCTGCGGCAACGGCACCTGCTGCTGCCACGAGGTGATGCCGACCATCATGCCGTGTGCCGGCAATCCGTTGTTTTGGACGTAAAGATATTTGTCATCCCAGCTCACCTTCACGCGCGGAGCAAATTTCAGGAAGACGGCCGCTTGCGGCGGCGGATTGTCCGTGCCGCCGGGCAAGCCTGAGCTGTTGGCTTTGCTGCCAAACCAATCGGGAGCGTTCGGCGTGGTGGTTTGGGCAACGATGGCGGTTGCCGCCAAAATGATTTGCAGTTGGAGGATTATTTTTTTCATTTGTTGAAAAATTGTTCATGCACCGCCACGCAGAGGTAATAGGTGCCGCAAACGGAGATGGCCGACGTGCCGTAACGCAGCAACGCCGCGCGAGCAGTCTCAGGCAGTTTGTAATGGCTCAAGGCCAGCAATCCAAACAGCGGCAACACCACCACCTGATGACCGATTTCTACGCCCAAGCTGAACGCGCCCAGTGCGATCCAGGTGCCGATGGCGGGTAACCCGGCCATCGCATCCAGCAAGCCTCCGGCAAAACCCAGTCCATGAATCAGGCCAAAACCAAAGGCCACGGCCAGCCGAATCTTTGAGTGGGCACGTTGCGGCCAGATGAGGTTTTCCAGCGCCACGAAGACAATGCTCAACGCTATCACCGGTTCGACGATAAACGCGGGCAGACGGAAAATGCCGAAGACGCAAAGCGTGAGCGTGAGGGTATGCGCCAGAGTGAACGCCGCGATGACTTTGACCATTTCCCAAAAGCTTTTCGTGGCGATGACCAGCGCGGACACAAACAGCAGGTGATCCCAGCCCGTGAGAATGTGCATGATACCGTGCCAGAGATATTCGCAAAAGGTGCGCCAGTTCTGCGATTTCATGGCGGTGACCGCTGGAGCCACTGAACTCTCCCAGCCGGTTGGAATCGTTGCCGGTTGCTGGTAGCCGAGCAGCCAGGTGGTCGCTGTGTCGGCGTTCAACCGCTTTGCCCGGATGACGTAGCTCACATCCCATGCAGTGCCGGGTGCATACGGATGCTCTTTCAGCATATGGTTCAAAATGGTGACTTCTGCTGGCGGCGGGCCGCTCAATGGATACTCCAGTTCATATTGGTAAAATGTCTGTTCAGGTTCGGCTACCGCTGGCGGGCGCGTGAGCTTGACGAATGTTCCTGCGAGAATGTTTGTGCCGACGGAAAACGTCAGGTGCTTCAGCACATAATCGCCCTGTTGCTCTGCCGCGCGATCCAGAACCGCCTCTCCCACATTGCTGCCCGGATTGATCTCAATTCTTTGGGCCAGGCAGATTTCCTTCAGGGAAACATTGATCGCCACACGGATGCACGAAGGTTCAAACTGAACCCACATTGCATCCTGCAAAATGGGATGCGCATGTGCGTTGCTGAAGCTTGCTGCTGACAGACTTGCCAGCAGCACAGCAACAAAAATTCGCAATAAAAATTTCACAAATTGACGTTACGCAAGCCAACCTTTAGCCAACATTAAGGCAAACTAGCGGAAAGAGATTATTAGATGGTTGCAAGTTGCGTGTCGAGGTGGAGAATTGCCATAAGGTTTGGAAAGTGGTGGGAAATAGTGGTTTTCACCAATGATTTAGGGTCAAAACCTTGATTTTTAGGAGCACTTTTTTCCAGGAATAAACACGAGGGTTCGATTCCCTTCACCCGCTCCATTGATAATAAAGCACTTACGAAGAAGTGCAAGTAAAGTGCAAGTAAAATGACTGTTTTTCACACTTCGTCAAAACTTTGAATTTGCTGGGGTTTTCTGTTTCCGGTTGAATGAGTTTTTCAATCGTGCTAGAACCGATTCTGGGATGGCAGACACTCAGACGGATATTTTATCGGCGTTGCGGATGCAGGAGGCAGCCTTGCTCGGCCTGCTGGAAACCGTCCGACAGGCAATCCAAACCGTTCTTTCCACACAGCCCACCGAAGCAGCATTGGACGCGCCGAAAACCGAGTCAATAGCCGAGGAGCGTCGGTTTATGAATCAAGTCCTGGCCGAGCTTGGGGTCCAATTCACATCGGCGGACATTTTCGAGCGGGCAAAGAAATTAAAGCCCGGCACAAAGCGGGATTTTTTGAAGCGCGCCATCATCAGGCTGGAATTGTCCGGCGCGATCCGAAAAATTGAAGCCGGACGCGGAAAGCGGCCGGCTCGTTTTCAGAAGCGGTTTTTTAATTAAGCTTCCAGCAGGATTTTCGCGGCGCGCGGCGGGAAGTTCGCCGGATTGGCCGGTGCAACGCCGTTGAGCTTGGGGAGCGATTCAACGGGACTCGCGTTCCGAGCCGTGCGCCACGCCACAAAATCCTGCCAGAAGATAACCCCGCGAAACGCGGGAAAGCCCGGAAGATGAAACCAGCCACGGGCCGTTGAATAGGACACACCAACGAGGACGGCAAATTCTTTGGCGTTCAAAGCTTGGTCCAGCCGGCGCTTTTCCAAGACCGATTCCAGCGAGATGCCCACCAGTTGCTTGTCCTGGCTTTGAGCCGTCGCCGATTGCGTGTGTTGCGGTTTTGTCATCACACCAAAGCAGTCACGTCTCACAATGAAAATTGAACAATGATATTTTCTGAAATCGTTTGCCTGACACAATGGCCCGCGATTAGGCTTTACGGAAACGATGGCCGACCTCATCACACTTGTCCGCACCTACCGGCTGACGGCCGGAATCGCCGACCGCCTCCGGCTGTCGGATGAAATTTTCCTCCAGCTTGAACCGCTCCTCCGGTTCATGATTTACCGCAAAGTTTTGGAACAGGATGAAGACGATGTTTTGCAGGAAATCATGAAGGCCGTTGCCGTCAGCCTGGACACCTTTAAGAAAAATTCGCACGACGATTTTATGAGGTGGTGTCGCGGAATTGCGCGTCATAAAGTCCACGACTACTATCACAGCCGTAAGAAAACCGACCGGATGGAACCCGTGCCACCCGAAGAACTCTGGGGGTATGTGGACGAATCCGGATCGCTATCAGCTCAGGACAAGCTTGATCTTGAAACCGCGATTAAAATAATCAACGCGAAGAAGCCGAGGTGTTATGATTTTTTATGGAAATATCACATCCAGGCTTGGGACTACGATGAAATTGCAGAGGAAAAAGAAATGGAATATCATACTGTCGTCAGGACAATTGAGCGTTGCCTGAAATTGGCGCAAAAACTAATGTTGCCGCTGATGTCACCGCGAAAACCACTTTCCTGAATATGCAAGACGACAACACAGAGGCCGGCAGAATTCTCCATAAACTTGGAGACCGGTTGCGTGCGGGTTTTGTGAAAAAGCACCCGGCGCGGCATCTTGACGCCGCGCGCACCGCCATTCGCGAGCAGTATGCCCGCGAGCAGGAAATCAAACGCAACCAGCCCGCCACGGTCCCGCCACCGTCGCAGGCCAACGTCAAGAAACGCAAAGGCCCGAAACTTTAGCGGCGGGGCGTCATAACAATTCGCCCTGCCCATTTTCCTTCATGTGGTAGGTCCGCACGAAGGCGAGGCGATTCCCGTTGAACATGAATCTGATGTTGATGAAGAAAACCCCGTCGCTCGTGCTCCGATACAAAAACTCCTTTTCCAGCAGTTCACGCAGACCGCGCCGGAATGTCCTCTCATTTAATCCCCGATCATGCGCGAAGTATTGGCTCAATTCTATTTTATCACTCCCCGGTTTTTCACGCATCTGGTGATAGACCAGTTCAAAAATTTGCATTCCGGGTTTTGACAGGTTGCAGGCTTGCTTGATGCCATCCAAAAACAGTTTCACAAACCGGCTGGCGTCCACTTCCTCTTGCCACCAGAACCCCACGCCGCCGATGCCTTTGATCTCGCCGCTGGTGTTGTCCACAATCACCGCCGCCTTGCCGCCCGGCACTTCAAACCGCTTGTGACGGGTTGCCAGTCCGTTGGACGGCGGGATGCTGGGATTGACGCGATAAACGGGCAGACCCCGTTTGGTAGTGACTAAATTCCCTTGAGAGTGTTCGGCCATTTTTACCTCCTGATTTTGGTCGTGAACGACTCGCACCCTGTCACAGTTTGACCAAAATCACAACGGGTTTTTGGCCGTGCAAAACCCGAAACCGTCCGTTTGTGGCCAGAAAGTGTCCGAACCGGTTCAGCAAAATCAAAGGCTTAACCCGTTCTCCTTTCTTATACTAAATAAGGGGAACGGGGAGTTATCCACGCCGACGCCGACGCGTGCCACACCGCAGGTGAGGCGGCGGGGTCCCCTGGCGCGGGACATTGCGAAGCAATGTATATGCTTCTTTTGTATTATGCATGCTCAGACTCGGCCGCGCTATTACCGGAAAAGAGGCGGAGAAGTTCAATCTGTCGGCTACCCAAGTTAGCCGGTTAATAAAGCGACACTGGCCAATACTCCAGTGCTATTATTCTGGGATGGATATACGCAAACAGCTCTGGACAAATAGCTTGGAGATGACTGGCGGCGGTATCCAGGTCGAAGCCTATGAAGTGTCGCATGGTCATCGTAGAAATGACCCGCCGCATTTCAGCATCACGTTTAAGCGCGTTTATCCTGAAGCTGACTTAATCCCAGCACTGAATGAACCAGTTTGAGCGACAACAAGACGAATTGAGCGCTAT
>Ga0302319_10005591_pt1 | contig 25221 bp, 27 predicted proteins | sample Bog_T0_2_FD_203319 | JGI IMG/M metagenome (GOLD analysis project Ga0302319, IMG submission 203319) | Peat permafrost microbial communities from Stordalen Mire near Abisko, Sweden - Bog_T0_2 | ecosystem: Environmental > Terrestrial > Soil > Wetlands > Peat | place: Sweden: Abisko, Stordalen Mire...
CAGCATTGCCCGTCTCCGCTTCACCGGCACCATCAGATTAAATCTATTGCCGCCTCGAATGGAATCATTTACCATCGAACGGTAAACAGTCTCTTAACTGTTTGTCTCACTCACCGCGACAACCCCAGCTGAGATGGATGTGGTGTGGAATCTGGTGGGAGCGCATCCCGCCGGGATGACGCCATGCCTGATCGTCCTGATGGAAGAACCGAAGGCGGATGCCTAGTTTCTTTATGATGGCGGCGGGTTGCTTGCGAAGTTCGATCATTCCGAGGGCGCGAATCGGCTGATTCTGCGCGGCTGCAAGCTTGTCGATCTGGACGACGTCGTGCTCGAAGACTGGGTCGGCAGACTCACGGGACTGGCGTTGCAGGATGTGGATATTTCCGAAGCGGCCGGGCGATGGATGCGCTATAGTATCCCCGCGCATCGTATCCTCTGCGGCAACACGCGCTCACTGTTGGATGTCCAGAGGGCGCGTTTTTCCTGTACGGCAGTATGAATGAGGCCCTCGCGACTCCGGCGCTGTTGAAAATTGCATCGGACCCCGCACATCCCGAGCGCGAACTGGCGCTCTCGCTGTTGCGCATCTGGCAACGCCGGAAAGCGACGCGGCCTTTCGATCCGTGGATCTCAGCGGTTTTCCCGCCGACGTTCAGGCCGCCGCCCAGTCGGAGATCGGCAACCGGCCCGTGTTTGAGCTGCGCACGCAGCCAAAATCGAGCAGAGAGGAAATCATTGCGGCATTTCAATCGGCCGCTCGCGACAGGGATTTCCGTCCTTTCGCGGAATTGAGTGCGAGGGTGCCCGATGGAGAGCGCGATGTCGTGAACGTGATGCGCCCTGACGATCTAACCCTGATTCGCAAAGTGCGCCGCGCGATGGCGGCAGCAGGCAATCCTCATCTGATGGACGATTACCCGTACTTTACCGGCATTATATGGACACTTCAGGCTAAGCCGCGCTGATTCGGATTACGGTAATATGGGCAAGACCGAGACAGTGGAAGGAGCAGGATCATGAAGAAAGCTTTGGTGTCTTTAGTCACCCTGGCGGCATTATGGGGCGGGGCGTTGCTGGCTCAGGATCACGATATCACAGGTACCTGGCAGGGGACGTTACATGCTGGGAAAGATCTGCGGGTTGTGATGAAGATCTCGAAGACCGAGACCGGTGGTCTGAAGGCCGTGATCTACAGCATCGATCAGGGACCGCAAGCCATACCCGGCGCGGTAACGCTGCAGGGTACGACGGTGAAAATTGCCGTTGCCGCGATGGGCGGCACGTACGAGGGCAAGCTGGCCAATTCGGATGGAACCTCGATCACGGGAACGTGGACTCAGGGGCCCGACCCGACGCCGCTGGACCTTACGCTCGCTAACGACAAAACGGCGTGGGAGATTCCGGCGCCACCGCCTCCGCCGAAGCTGATACCGGCGGACGCGAATCCCTCATTCGAAGTCGCCACTATCAAGCCGACGCAGGAGGGAACGAAGTTTTCCATTCATCCGACGAACAGCGGCACTCTCATCGCGACCGACGCCTCGCTGAACTATCTCATCAAATTCGGCTATGAAGTCCACCCGCGGCAGATCACAAAGGGGCAAGCGTGGATGGAAACGGATAAGTACGACTTGACCGCCAAGCCCAATATGGAGGGGCAACCGAACCTGAAGCAGATGCGGATGATGGTTCAGAAACTGCTGGCGGATCGGTTTCAGCTCAGTTTCCATCGCGAGAAAAAGGAGATGCCTGCCTACGCGGTTACGGTGGCGAAGGGCGGGCCTAAGCTAACCAGGAACGAAACCAATCCGTATGGAAATCCGGGTTATGGCGGTGGACCGGCCGGAATGCGTGTTATCAATTCGACCATCGCGGAATTCATCAGTTTTGTGCTGAACGACTCGCTTGAAATGCCGGTGGTGGACCAGACGGGACTGGGTTCGGCGCGATATGATTTCGTGCTGAAGTGGACTCCCGACTCATTTCAAACTCAGCCAGGCGGGCCAGCCGCCGGTGCTGAGAAACAAGCGGTTAACGGCGAGGTGGCTCCGGATATCTTCACCGCGATGCAACAGCAACTGGGGTTGAAGCTGGAATCGACAAAGGCGCTTGTCGACGTGATGGTCATCGATAAGGTTGAGAAACCTTCCGAGAATTGACTCACGCGCTCATTGATCCGCAAACGGGCGCTGGCCAGGATAAAACTGTGTGTTGCGCGAGAAGCGACTGCAACGTTGCGCGAACGTCGTCGGGCCACGGAGCGCTTTTTCGCGCGGTCAGATCGACGAACGTGTTGACGCACTCGAATATCGATGCCAAATGGCCGCTGGTCCGATTGACGAGGAACATCACGTAGTGGAAGCGTTTGCCACCGACTCCGACGATACGCAGATAGACGGCGAGCTGATCGCCGGCACAGACTTCGCGGACAAAGTGGGTGTGGTGCTCCAGATCCATAGTCCCGGATTCGCGGCTTCGGTGGCTGCTATCGTCGAGTCCGACGGTGGGATAGAACGCATCGCCCGCGTCATCGAACACAGCCAGCAGGTAACGGATGTTCACATGATCGTTGCGGTCTGTCCATTCAGCTCGTGCGACGGTTTCGTAGCAGGGCCACCCCAATTCCTGAATCTGTTCTGCGTTGATAGGCGGCGGCTTCAACGCATTCCCTGTTCGCGTTCGTAGACCAGAATGACCGGGGTTGGGTCGCCGGGTTCGGTGACGACGATAGTCTGGGTTGCGCCATCCGCGGAAACGTTGGCTTTCGCTGTCTCGATTATTTTGCCTTTGACCTTCTCGGTGGTTTCGATGGTGTGTTCGTCGATGCGGTGGCCGGAAGATGTGGAGCCGGCGGGGACGGTGGGGCCATGATCTGGGTAATCTTTGCCGTCGAATTTCAGGCGGACGGATTCTTCGCGGCCAGGGAAGGTGATGAAGTGGCCACCCGCGGAGTAAGGCGCGATCAGTATTTCACGCGGGCTGCTGAGCTCAACGTCGGTCGTTTCCCAGATGCCAACGATGCCGGACGTTCCGCTGGTGCGTCTGAGCGACATCTGGTTTTTGAAGTGCTGCCCGTTGGGTCGCTTGCCTGTTGCGGTGTAAGTCAGAGTCTTTCCGTCCGGGGAGATTTTCCAGACGGTATCCATGAGAACGGTTGCGCCGCGCTTGTAGGTGATGCCCCAGGTGTCGGCGCTTTTTTTCGTGATCGCCATGGAGTCGCCGAAGTGGGTGACATGATCGAGACCGTCGGCGAAGATGATGTCGCTGTGTTCGTCTTCCTGGAATCTGTAGTGATCCGGAGAGACTTCCTGAACGTCGATGGTCTGGCCGGTGAGCTTGCTCTTTGCCAGGCTGAGCTTCCATTTGCCGATGAACGGATCGTCTGCAGCGGTGGCAGCCGCGGTTACGAGGACGAAGAAAAGAACGCTGCGCAGCATACTTGCCGACAGTATATCCGACCTCAGGTCTCCTGCCAGAGATCGCTGGGGATTTTGACATCGGGGCGCGCGGCGTGGAAGGCCGTGAGTGCTTCCGGTGTCACGGCGGTTTTGTCGAGATCGAGATACTGAAGTGCCTTGAACTTTCGGAGACGCTGCGCGCCTGCGGATGTGATTGCGGTTTCCCAAAGCACCAGGTCGCGAAGTTTGGGGAGATCGGCCAGATAGTCGAGGACGGAATCGGTGACTCCGGTACCACCCAGATGCAGGACTTCCATTTCCGGCAACTGACTGAGATGGCGCGCGCCTTCGTTGGTGATGCCGGTGAGGCCGAGGTTGAGGTTGCGCAGGTCCGGAGTTCGTTCGAGCCATCCAATATCGTCGTCGCGGAGTTGCGTGCCATAGAGGCTGAGTTCGCGCAGCGCGGTCATGTTATGGAGGGCGCGGAGGCCGTCGCCAGTCACGCGGGTGAAGCTGAGGTCGAGCCGTTGCATCCAGACGCTGGCTTCGAGGTGCTGCATACCGGCGTCGTCGAATTCCGTTTCGTCGAGGACGAGGACGCGGAGTTCGTGGAGTGAGAGGAAACGGTCGAAGACGCGGCTGGTGATTTCGGTGCGGCCGAGGCGGAGCTCTTCGAGGCGAGTGAAATGGGCGAGCGGTTGGAGAGCTTCATCGTTGAGCGGCACGAAGTCGGGCCATTCGTCGATGAAGCCGTTGAGGTCGTCGGGGTCGAGGTGTTCGAGGGGAGAAAGATCGGAACAGGCGGCGTCGAGGCGCAGGATGACAGATTGGCCGAATGGCACGCCAACGGAGCCGCGGGCGGGGCCGAGGAGCACAGGGGCTGCGTCTATGTCGAATTCTCCGCGAATGGAGAGCTGGCCCATGGAGTGTGTGGCGGGGAAGACGAGGCGGCGGGTGGATGATTGCTTCAGGAGTTTGGCGAGATCGCGGAGTGCGCGGGCAATCAGATCGCCGGGGGCGGGGGACGATGACGTGGGGCGCGCGGATTGCGCGGTGCGGAGTTTTTCTTCGAGCGTTCGTTCGCGAATGAGGCTGGCGAGTTCGGCAAGCAGGTCGTGGTGATGGCGGCTGGCGTAGTCGATACGTTCGTGGAGTTCAGCCAGCGGAGTGCGGGTTAAATGCTGGAGCTGAGTGATGACGTCGCCGGTTTCGGTGAGCGCTTCGTGGAGGACTTCAAGATGTTCGGGATCGTTATTGGCGTGGGCCAGATTGATTTCCGTCATGAGTTGCTCGCAGAGAATACGATGGGCTGGATCGAGGGCGAGATCGGGATGATATTGGCGGGCGAGTTCGTGATGGAGGTGCCTGAAGCGCTCTGCATCGTGGGTGGGGCGCGCGGCGGCGGTGGCGCAGGCGAGGGCTGAGAGGCGGGCTTGTTCGCGCGCGGCGATGGATTCGCGGTGCGCAGCGGGATAGAAGCGGGCGCGGAGTTTGGCTGACTGGGCGCGGGCTTCGTCGAGTTCTACGTAGCGCGGGCCAACGGTGCGAAGGAAGCGGCGGTTCAGATTGTGGAGTGTCAGGCGGAGTAAGGCCAGCTCCAGATGGGGCACGGAATTCATTGGAATCGCGAGGACCTATCGGCGGTGCTTTTTGAGTGCGGCTTTCGCTTTGTGGGCCTTTGGCTCAGCTGCGGGCGCGGTTGCGGCGTCGGCGCCTTCGAGCGTGAGCCCCATTTTGCTGAGGACGCGGTCCTTGACCCAGTGCGGGTCCCACCACTCGACGGAGTTGACCTGAACGCCATCGATCTGCATGGTGAAGTGCAGGTGGTCGCCGCCCGCGAGGCCGGTTGAGCCGGTTTTGCCGATGATCTGACCCTTCTTCACGTCGTCGCCCTTCTTGACGAGGAATTCGCTGAGATGGCCGTAGATGCTCTGCAGGCCGAAGCCGTGATCGATGACGATGCAGTTGCCGTAGATGCCGAGGTTTTCCGCCCAGACGACGCGGCCGTCGTTGGAGGCGGGGATGGGCGAGTGCGCCACTTTGGCGAGATCAAAGCCGAGATGCACCTGCTGGTCGACTGTTTTGCCCTGCCAGGTGTAAGTGCGGCGATCAGCGAAGCGGGCTTCGACCGTGGAATCGACCATGGGGAGGAACGCGCCGGTCCAGAGGAATTTAGGCTGAGTCTCGAAGCGCAGATCGGAGAGCGTTTTGTTGTTGGCCTTGCGCATCTGGCTGTTGATGTATACGAAGCGGGTGACAAGGTCGCCGGGGATTTTGTGATCGGGATCGATCTGGTTCACGATGCGATCGATATTCATGTCTTCGAGGCGGATAGTGCTGTCGTGAAATTGCTTTGGGAAAATCTTGTGCCAAAAGTCGGAGCGCGCCTGTGCGCCGGTAGGATTGGTCGCATAGACCCACATCGGCGTATCCGGACCCAGTTGCCAGGAGAGCGCGAAGAGGCTGAAATACTGGCCTGGATGGCCGGGCAGGGGAAAACTGCGGAAGGTGTAATCGCCGACTTTGACGCCGGCTTCGGTCCACGCGCCGCCTGGCGTGAAGGTCACCATTTCGCTGCCGCCCTGATTGATGTAGTGCTGGACGCCATCGGCCTGTACGGTGGGAGCGGCGGTCATAACGTCGACATCGAGCGTCTTCGAAGTGCTGGCGGCGGCCATATCGTTGGCGACGGCGGTGACTATGATCCGGGCATTGCCATCGTGGAGTGCGGGCATTTTCCTGCGGCCAACGGTGGAAGTCAACGTAACGGGCGGCGCGTGGCGCTGAATCAGAAAGCGCCGGGAAGAGGTCTCGACGCTGGTCGCGGAGTACTGTTTGCCATCCTGTTCGATATCGACCGTTAGGCGGCGCACGCCATGCGGGCTCTCAATACGGACATTGACGGGAGTCTCGTTGCCGATGTATTTCACGGGTTCTATGGTGATCACGGCGGGCTTTGAAGACACGTATAGCGCGATGGGTGTGCCTGCCAGCAGCAACACCAGAACGATTAAGATAACTTTCACGGTTTAGTCCAGCTCCCAATCCAGTCGAGAAATGTTTTGTACCAGAAAATGCTGTTTTGCGGCTTGAGAATCCAGTGGCCTTCGTCGGGGAAGATGAGCAGCTCCGAAGGCACTTTATTGAGTTGCAGTTCGGTGAAAAGGCCAAGGCTTTCGGTGTAGGGCACGCGATAATCGAGTTCCCCGGCGATCACGAGCGTAGGGGTTTTGAAGTCTTTCGCGAACCGGGACGGCGACCATTTGTCGTAGACTTCGGGGTTGTCGGCGGGCATGCCACCGAAGTCCCACATGTCGGACCAGAGTTCCTCCGTAGCTTCGGCATCCACGTGCATATCGTAGACGCCGGCGTGCGAAATCAGCGCTTTGAAGCGATTTGTATGGCCGAGAATCCAGTTGACCATGTAGCCGCCGTAGGAGCCGCCAACCGCCACCATTCGGTCGGGATCCACGTAAGGAAGTTTGGCTGCGTAGTCGGTGACGGACATGATATCGGAATAGGGTTTGCCGCCCCAATCCTGATTGATGTCGTCTGTGAATTTCTGTCCGTAGCCGATTGAACCCCGGGGGTTCGGCATGACAACAACGTAGCCCGCGGCGGCGAAGGCCTGGGCGTTCCAGCGGTAGGTCCAGTCTTCGCCCCATTCGCCTTGCGGGCCACCATGGAGCATCATGATCGCGGGATATTTCCGTAAAGGGCTGAAGCCTGGCGGTTTCAACAGGAAGCTATGGATCTGGGTGCCGTCGTCGGCGTTCACGTGGAAGTCTTCGAATTCGGTGAGTTGATACTGGCTGAGCAGGGCGTCGTTGAGGTGCGTGAGTTCAATGGCTGCGCCGCCGCTGGAACTGGCGCGGCAGATTTCAGCCGGGCTGCTGCCGCTTTGGCGTGTGAAGACGATGGTCTTGCTATCGGCTGTGAACTGCATGTCGTCGAAAGTGGCGTGGCCGGAAATGGCGATGCGCGCGCCACCGCCGGTGACCGGGATGAACTGGATCGCCTGCAGGCCGCGATCGACGGTGGTGAAGAAGATGTTCTTCGAATCGGGCGACCAGGTGAAGCTCTCTATCTGGCGGTCGATCTGATTGGTCAGCGGGGTGAGTTGCTTCAGGGCGCGATCCATCAAGACGAGGATCCATTTGTCAGCCTCATAGCCGGCGCGGGCCTGAGAGCGCCACGCGAGATACTTTCCATCGGGCGAATAGAGCGGGGAATTATCGGCTCCGGGGCTGGTGGAGACCTTGACGGGCGCGCCTCCGGCTATCGGTTCCACGTAGATTTCGTTGTTGGTGCCGGCGGCCGGGATGGCGTCGGCGTTCTGGGAGAATGCCACTTCGGCGCTGTCGGGAGATATGGCGTAGTCGTCGGGGCCGCCGAGCGAGAAGGGCGGCGTGACGCGGTCGCCGGGGGAGAGATCGACGGCCTTGCCATCGGCTAGCGAGATGGAAAGAAGGTGGCTGCGCGTATCGCCCTGCCACGTGTTCCAGTGGCGGTAAAGAAGGCTGGTGACCAGGATGGCGTCGGTTTTGCGCTGCTTCGCTTCGTCGAGTTTGCGCTGGTTGCAGGCGTCGTCGGCGCCGCAGACGGGGTAGACGTCGCTGGTGACGACGAGGTATTTGCCATCGGGGGAAACGATTTCGCCGGACGCGCCGGTGGAAAGGCGAGTGATTTGCCGGGGGTCAGTGCCATCGGGGTTGACGCTCCAGATCTGGGATGTGTCGCCCGCGGTACCGGTATAGAAGATGCGCTTGCCATCGGGCGACCAGCGCGGACGTTCGGCCGGAGTGGTGACTTTGTGCGGCGCGCCACCGCCGGTCAGAGAGACGGTCCAGATGGAGCTGATGTTCTTGTTGACGGTGAGGTCGGGGGTGCCGACGGTGAAGGCTACGGTCTTGCCATCGGGAGAAAGCTGAGGATCGGAGATGCGCTGTATCTGCAGCAGCGCGTCGACGGTGAACGGCTGTTTTTGCGCGAGCAGAATTCCGGGTACGAGCGCGAGGATAAGCCACGCCGATTTGCGCATAAGGGTAATTATCTCGCACGGCGTTCGTGTGGTGCGTGGCGGCTGAGCGGTGGTACGATTTGGCGGTGAGGGATCGATTGACCGTTGATGTGGTTTCCGACATCGTTTGCCCGTGGTGTTTCATCGGCAAGCGGCGCATTGAGCGCGCGGCGGGAATTCTGGGGCGCGGGATCGATATCCGGTGGCATCCGTTTCAGCTGAATCCAGGGATGCCGGCGGAGGGTGTGAGTCGCCTGGAGTATCGCATTGCGAAGTTCGGAAGCTGGGAGCACTCGCAGCAACTGGATGCGCGTGTGGCGGAGAATGGCAGAGCGGCGGGGATCGAATTCCGGCATGACCTGATGGCGCGTACGCCGAATAGTTTTCGGGGGCATGCGCTGCTGGCTGCCGCATTGCAACAGGGCGGCGTGGAGTTGCAGAATCGTGTGGCGGAGCGGCTGTTCACGGGATATTTCACGATGGGCGAGGATGTAGGCGATGTCGCGGTGCTGGCGTCTATCGCGCGGGAATTCGGAGCGATTGCGGATCTGGACGATGCGGGACTGGCGGGTCACGTTCGGGATGAGGAAGAGGCTGCGCGCGCCGCGGGAGTGCAGGGTGTGCCGCTGATTTCGTTTAAGGGACAGGTGGTATCTGAGGGTGCGGCGCCGGAAGGGATGCTGGCGGCGCGACTGCGCGAGTTGGAGAAAAGGGGGGTATGAGTGTTCAATCGGTGGCAGTGGCGGGGATTGCGGTGGTGGGGTTTGCAGCTTTGATTGCCGGGGCGGCGCTGGCGGCGGAGTATCCGCAGGCGGAGATTTCGAACGGGGTGGTGCGGGCTAAGCTCTATCTGCCGGACGCGAATGCGGGCTTTTATAGGTCGACGCGATTTGATTGGTCGGGCGTGATTTCGAGCCTGGAGTTTTCCGGCCATAACTACTATGGCCCGTGGTTTACGAAACAGGACGCGGCTGTGCGCGACTTTGTGTATCGCGGCGACGATATTGTCGTCAGCTCGGAGAGTGGCTCCATGGGGCCGGCCGATGAGTTTCAAACGCCGCTGGGGTACGATGCCGCGCCGCCGGGCGGTACGTTCGTCAAGATTGGGGTTGGCGTCCTGCGGAAGACCGATGGTTCGCCCTATAGCGCGTTTAAAAAATATGAGCTTGTCGATCCGGGCAAATGGAGTGTGCGCAAAGGCGCGGATTTTGTGGAGTTTACTCAGTTGCTCACGGACGCCGCGACCGGCTGCGGCTACGTCTATCGCAAGACGGTGCGGTTGACGAACGGCAAGCCAGAGATGATTATTGAGCATTCGCTCAGGAATACCGGCCGTCTGGCAATAGCGAGCAAGCTTTACAACCATAACTTTCTGGTGCTGGATGGGGACGCGACCGGAACGGACTATGCGATCACGTTGCCGTTTGCGGTGACAACGAGTCAGCCGCCGAATAAAGAGATGGCTGAGGTGCGGGGAAATCAGATCGTCTACCTCAAAACGTTGCAGGATCACGATACGGTCGCGATGCCTGTGGAGGGTTTCGGCGCCGATGCGAAAGATTACGATATTCGGGTGGAGAACCGGAAGGCCGGGGCGGGTATGCGGGTAGTGGGGGATCGTCCACTGGCCAGCGTGGCGCTGTGGTCGATCCGGAGCGTGCTGGCGATTGAGCCGTTTATCAATGTCGCGGTGGAACCGGGTAAAGAGATGACCTGGAAGTATACGTACAGCTATTACACCGTGGCCCAAAACTGATCTGCGACCATCTCCGACATTTCCGGCAAGATGTAAAATGAGGTTGTTTCCGTTGGGGAACTTTTAAAATCAGCTTAACGAGGGATAACAAAAATGAGTCCGCAACCAGCAAAAATGAGTCTTCAGCAGGCAAGAGGCCTGGCTGACTATCTGCTCGGGGATATCCGGCAGGAAATGCCCACGACGATTCGCGTGATCGAAGCCGCCTCAGGCGGTAAGCTCGATTACGCGCCGGATCCGAAGTCTATGACCGCGCTGGCGCTGATACGTCACCTGGTCACCGTGGATGCGTGGTTTCTGAACAGCATCGCGGACGGCGCGTTCGTGGGCGGCGACAACGATGCCGTAAAGAACGCGATTCTAACGCCAGCCGATGGCGCAGCGGAATACAGGGAACTGGTGACCGCCGCTGCAGCCCGGGTGAACGCCTTGTCCGATGCCAAACTTGCGGAAGAAATCGATTTTTTCGGGATGATGAAATTGCCTGCGGCCGTATTGATAGGCCTGATGAGTAAGCATTCCATCCATCATCGCGGTCAGCTCAGCGCGTATCTGCGGCCGATGGGTTGTAAGGTGCCGGGAATTTACGGACCGAGCGGCGATATGTAGTATTGTTGATCGGCGCTTTATTTCCTGGTCAGTTCCTGATAGACCACCTGGGTATAGCTGGCGAAGCCGGGGCCGCGCCCTCCACCGCCGGCGGGTGCGGCGGCTGGCGGATCCACCGCTGCTTTCGCTTCTTCGAGCGTCTTACCCTGCTCCACCAGCTTTTCAATCGCCGCGCGCTTTTCTTCGGCGGCGGTCAGACGCTTCTGGATGCTGGCCTTAGGCTGCAGATCGCCGTGGCCGGGCACGAACTGATCGGAATCCAGCGCGACGATGCCTTTGGCTGTGGTGATCCAGCCGGACGAGGAACCGTTCTTTTCCAGATGGATGAGCGGATCGGGCAACTGCATGGCGATGATGTCTCCGGTGAAGACGATTTTTTCAGCGGGAAGATAGATGACCAGATCGCCACTGGTGTGGGCCGGCGCCCAGTGATAGAGTTCGAAAGTTACACCGTCGATTGCGAGGCTTTCTTTGGCTTTCGTGATCACTTGCGATGGCAGACGATCGGCGGGCGGCGCTACGCGGCCACCGGCGGCGAGAGCAGTCTCCTGCTCCTTTTTGTTGTTCTCGTGGGCGATGACTTTGACGCCTGCGGGGAAGGCAGCAAGCCCATTCACGTGATCGCCGTCGCTATGGGTGAGAATGACGGTGCCGACCGGTTTGGGCGTGATCTTCGCGATATCGTCCAGCAGTTCCTTACCACCCGCGGCACTCGTCTTGGCGTCGATGACGATCACGCTCTTGTCGCCGACGATGACGCCGCTGTTGCCGCCGCCGCCCTCCACCCAGTAGACGTTGGGTTTCAGCTGATGGACCATAAACGGCGCGGCCTGCTGGTTCTGGGCGTTGGCCAGCGACGCGAACGCGTACACCAGAAGCAGGGGAAGGCTATTTCGACAATACATAGGCTCATTTCCTTTTCATTCAGAATCTAACACAAGTTACGCCGGTTCGGCATTGAAAATCAGACTGGAGCAGGTCACCCCGGATTCCGCTTTCATCAGCTCCGTCATGTCGAGTTCCACTACCTGAAATCTTTCGCGTCTTAGTCTCGCCGCCGTTTGAGGAAACACGTTCGGCATGACAATCGTGGCGCCGATGTTCAGGGCGTTTGCTGCGCCTGACTCGGTAACCGCCACGTCGATCAGCCGGTATTTTGATAACGCCGCGCTATCTGCCCACGCCCGGTTGATCAGGATGGTATCGGGTGCGATGCAGCAACATGCCGATTTGAGATGCAGACAATCGCGTAATTCCACGCTGTGCACTTCGTAGCCGAACGGCTGGAGGTCCGCCGCGAGTCGCGCGACGCCTGCCGCATCGGTGCGGTCGGAAAGCCCGCAGAACAAATGACGGCCCACGCGCATGACGTCGCCGCCTTCCAGCTTCGCGGGCTCGCGCATGTGAATGAGCGGACGGAATTGCGCGAGCGCGGCCGCGAGGCTTTCGCGCTCTCCGCGGCGGCTTTCGCAGCCCATCGTCGTGATAACGGCTACCTCGTCCAGCACGATAGCGGGATCTTCGACAAAGACGGCGTCGGGATGCGCATCGAGCGCCGGGAGTGTGATGACATGCGCGCCCAGAGCGGCCAGACAACGTTCGTAGGCGTGATGCTCGGCGACGGCCTTTTCGATATCGATCGGTTCGCGCTCAAGCCAGGTGAGTTCACAGGATGCGAGCGTAGCGCTGACTTCGCGCGTGATGGCGGTGAGCATGATCACAGGGGCTCGCGCCGTTGCGCTACCGGCGCGCTGCCGAAATGCAGCGACACATCCACCACGTGCGTCTGATGGTTGATGGAAGGCGTCGCGGTGATGAGGCCCAGGTTATCGAACATGCCTTCTTCTTTGACGGCCTGCACGAAATGATCGGGGTAGCCGCCGGGGAAGGCATCGCCCGGTTTTACGCTCCACATTTTCCGGATGGCGGCTTCGCCGTCGAGGCCCAGATTGAGGATTTCGAGATGTCCGAAGGTGTAAAGTTCGCCAGGAGTCACCATGAACCAGGCGTCTACGGTCTTTGTCGCGTCGTTGATGGAGTGATCGGTCGAAACCGTCACATCGAGGTAACCTTCGCCGCGCAGCGTATCGTGGATGCGTGCAACGGCCTGCTCGATATCGTCGCCATTCACAAACTCGCCGCGCGATATATTCGCAATGCGCAGAATTCGCGAGGCGTTTCCGGCCATCGGTCCATGAACGGCGAGAGTGCCGAGGCGAAACTGCGCGCCATCGTCGATGGTCACATGAACATCCAGGCCTTTGACCTTGGCGGCCGGTTCGCTCGTGATCTTAGGAAAGCTGACGCGCATGTAGCCCTGCTTTTCATAGAGCGGGCGAATGAAACGGTCCAGCAGTCCACGAACGCTCGCGTCGCTGAAAGGCTGGCCGATTCCGTTTTCGATCATGACCGTGTGCAGATCGTTTTCATGGATCAGCTTGCTGCCTTCAAAAGTCATGTCCGCGATGACCGGCAGTCCTTCCGCGGGAGCGAGCAGAATTTCGTAGCGATCGGGGCCTGTAGCGACCACTCTCGCGCGCACCCGCAAGCCAGCGTTGGCCGGGGCGAGGTATTGCTCGACAGCCAGCGCCGCACGGTCGATCGCTTGCTTGCTGCCGGGAAGCAAGCCGTTGAAGAGCGGATCTTTCGATTTCAAAAGCCGCGACACTTCGTCGAGTGTCACAGGCAGCGCCTCGACGTGCAGCGGGTAAACCTGCTTCATTTCGCTGATGGAGAAGCTGACGGCGAAGCCCAAATCCTGCTGGCGGAACGTGTACCCGGCCTGATCGAAATAGCCGGTATCGAGCAGACGGTCGCGCGCCGCATCGAAGATGGCCACGCCGCCGGCATCGCCGACCTTCAGACCGGAAGCGGCGAGAATGGCCTCGGTGGAAAGCGTTTTATTTCCGGTGATCGCAATGGCGGTAATGGGCAGCGTGGCTGGCGTGCGAACACGCGGGGCAGGGGACTGGCTCATCAGACTTGCGGCGAAGACCAGAACAAATATTGCGGCGCGCCCCTGCATTTGTGTCCATTTTACTGCGTCAGCTCGCAGCCGCATCGAACAGTTCAATGACCTGCCGCCGCAACGGGCGCATCAGCGGGAGGCCGGACAGCTGAACCAGCCGTACCACCAGTTGCAGACTTTTCCGAACCAGAGCTCTCGTTTTTGTCTGTTGCGGAGAGCGGTCGTGAATCCAGTAGAGGATGATGCCCATCTGGTACATCCAGATCAGACGCGGCAGGATAGCGTTCAGGTCTTCGGGAACGCGCAGCCGGCTTTCGTCGATGGCGCGGCGGAAGAGTGCAATATCCCGTTCGCGGATCTCGCTGGTTTCGTGGCTGAAAGGCGAAAGAGGATGTGCCGGGTCCGTATGCGCAGCCAGCGCGCCAAGCAGGCGGCGGCTCGGCTCGAAATAGACGAGTTTGACGTCGAGCAGACCCGACAGGCGTTTGAGCAAATCCGTGCTTTGCGCGAGCACCTCATCCAGTTGCGGAGTCATCTCTTCCGCCGCCTGGCGATAGAAGGCCAGGACGATGGCGTCTTTGGAATCGAAGTAATAATAGGCCGCTCCGGTGGCAACGCCGGCGCGAACCCCAATCTCGCGCATGGTGGTGACTTCGAATCCCTTTTCGCGGAACAGGTCGAGCGCGGCGCCGAGAATGCGCATGCGCGTTTCCTCGCTCTTGACCGGTTGTTTTAGTTCTTTGCGGTTTGGCATGTCGGCGCGTAGACCTTTCGCAGTTGCTGTTCGAGTTCGCTGTCGCTTTGTATATCGAGCAGTTGCGAGAGTCCCAGTCTGTTGCGCGAGACTGCGGCGTAGGCTTCTCTCGCCATGAGCGACAGCGGCGGGCGCACTAGTCGCAGCGACCACTCCCGATAGTCTCTCAAAGCCCACAGGCAGACGAGCCAGGCGTGGTTGCCGAGCCAGACTTCGCCTGTATCGGCGACCACTGCGAGTTCACCCTGCGGAAGTTGCCCGAAACGCAGCAACGCTTCTTCGCAATGGGCCGCCAGGAATTCGACGGGAACCAGGGTAACCTGCCGCGTGGTCCAGTCTCTGACGGCGCTGCAGAGACCGCAGGCGGAGTCGTACACGACGCACAGTTTCGAGATAGGGCGCATTACGTCTCGCATTACACCTCCATGACCGGAATACGTGCGTCAGGGAGAAAGGGAGGCCGTAAATCGGCCTGAGCGCGCTTCCTGAGGCGGTTGAAAATATACAGATTCAGAAAGTGCATCGCGCCCAGTACAATCAGGACGAGACCGATTTTGTCGCTGACGAGTTCCATGGCAGCCCGGACAGTGGCGATTTCCCCGCTGGAGCGCAGGGTCTCCGTCACATATCCGATATTGATCAGGTAGAACCCCACAACCAGCAGACGATTGACCGATTCAGCCAGGTCTGCATTGCCGTGGAAAGCGTCCATCAAAAACGTTCGCCCGCTCTTTTGCAGTGTCCGCGCGACCCAGACTGTCGCGCACACGCTGATAGCGAGATAGACCGTATAGCAGACTACGATGTACATTCAGATCCCTCATTTCTGAACACGTTCATATTGAACGTGTTCAATTCCATAATAGGCGCCGATGGTCACGGTGTCAAGACCGGTATCGGACCCATAACTACTTTTTATGAAGGAACGCCGCGAGGTTTGCTATGATTTCAAGGGAACCTGATGTTTCCGGTTCTGAAGTAAAGAGGCGATGGGGTTCGCCTTTGCCTGCCTTCGGAATTTCTCCCGCGGCTGATGACTCCTGAATCACAGAGGAGTACTACGCCACAACGTGTTAGCCACCGTCCGTTCGCTTCCAAAATCTCAACGCCCGACTTCTCTCGCTGAGAATCTCAACGAGCACTTCCGGATCGCCCGGCACGTTTTCCTCGTCGCCGCGCCCATCGGAGTCGTAGTCGGAGCGGCCATCGCCGCCTACGACTACGTAGTCAATACGCTGCTGTGGGAGCACTTCACTCACCGGCTCTCACCGCTCCAGCTGGCCTTCCTGCCAATCGCCGGAATGATGCTGACTGGCCTGATCCTGACGCTTTTTCGCGTACCGTCGTCATCCATGGCGGATGAAGTGGTGCTCGCCTATCATCGTCCCGAAGCGGGTATCGCGCTGGGCTCGGCGATTCCGAAACTCGCCGCATCGGTGACAACCATGGGCTTTGGCGCAAGCGCCGGCATGGAGGGCGCCAGCAAATGGCTGGGCGGCACCATCAGCCTGTTCATCCAGCGCCAGCTCAACCGATCTACACGCCTGAGGCCATTCCACGGCCGTGCCGAGACCACGATGCTGGCGGGCGCAGCCGCCGGAATCAGCGCAATATTTCGCGCGCCGCTGACAGGCGCGATTATGGGCATCGAATCGCCGTATAAGAACGATCTTGCGCACGAATCGCTGATCCACGCGCTCGTAGCGGCGGCTACCAGTTACGCAACCTTCGTCATGTTCCGGCCCTCGACGCCATATTTTCCGATTCGGTTTGTCTATCACCTGAATCTTCGCGATCTGCTGATCTGCGTGCCACTCGGTCTGGCCGGAGGGCTGGCTTCTCATCTGTTCCTCGGATGTCTGTCCCGCATCAAACGCATCTGGGGCAGATCGAACGCGCCACGCGTGCTGAAATTACTCAGCGGCGGCGTGATCGTCAGCGCAATCGCCGTTGCCATGTACTATCTGGTGGGTGAACCGGCCACTTTGCAGGCGGGCCTGCCGGTCGCGAACAGATTACTCAACGGAAATTACCTGCTAATCGGCTGTCTGCTGATATTCGCGGCGAAGCTGCTGGCCACCGCTTTCACTTTCGGGACCGGCGGCGTCGGGGGATTATTCGTGCCTTCGGCCACCATCGGGGCGGCGCTCGGCGCTTCGTTCGATATCGTTTTTCATCCCAGCCAACCGGGGCTTTTCACACTCATCGGCATAGCGGCGTTTACGGGAGCCAGTTACAACAGCCTGCTGTTTGCGGCCGTATTCGTCGCAGAGGCGACGGGGAGCCCGGCGTTGGTTGTGCCTTCTCTGATTGCATCGTCAACGGCTTTTCTGCTCGCCTCGGGGATCTCCAATTCCGAATCCCAGCGCCCGCGCCGATCAAGCGACGATGCGCTGCTCGGAACCATGCCGAGCCGTAACTGGATGACCACCCGAATCGTGGTGGCGAAGCCGGAGCAAACACTCGCGGCGTTTATGGAGCGGCACCTTGTCGAGCATTCGTTTCAGGAACTGCCCGTTGTCGGTGACAGCGGAGTTTTTCTCGGCATGGTGTCGCTGAAATCGCTGAAGTCCGTCGCGCGCAACGACTGGGGCCGTACACCGGTTTCCGCGGTGATGGATGCGCGGGCGAAGACGCTGTGCGGCGCGCATTCCATGGCAATGGCCGAGAGGGAACTGGCGCTCGGTCACCACGACTACCTGCCGGTTGTAGAGCCCGCCACCGATCAGCTGATCGGAATTCTTTCTTCGAGCGACATCATGCGCGCCAGGCAGCACGCGAAAGACGCTCTCGAAACAGGCAAAGCGAAAGTAACTGTAATGCATCATCGGGAAAACCATGCGGATCAAGGAATAACCATATGACTAAAGAACCATTTCTCTCCATCTCGGCGCTCAAAATATATATGAAGCGCGGTGACAACCGAAAGTCGTCCAGCTGGTGGGGACGCCTGCTCGAAAAGCCGCTTTCCACCCACCTCGTGCGGGCCGCCTTGCAATCCGGCATCATGCACGCAGCCGTCAATCTGGGACACATCGGGTTCGCGGCGAATTCAAAGGCCGTGGCATACGACAACGCCGAGATCCCGATGAACACAATGCCAGTCTGCGTGGAACTGCTGGCGCCAAAGCGGCTGCTCGAGCAATTCATCCGCGAACAGGCGAAGCATCTGGCGGATACAACGCTGGTCATGATGGACGGAGTGCATATTTCCAGCCTGCACCTCGCGGAGCTGGATGAATCGGTCGAGCACAAACCGCATTCCGTGGAGTACATCACGGGCGGCGAGGTTTCCTTAAAAGTGGAGCATGTAGAGGTCAGCGATCAGGCCGAAGAAGCGCTGGGCTAAGCCGACCGTTATCGCTGGTGGCGGAATTGTTCAAGCTCGCGTTTGAGCGGTTCCCACCACACGCGATCCCGGCGGATGGCTTCGTCCTGTTCGCTGCGGAGAGCCCGCGATATTTGTTCGATGTCTCCGCTTAACGCAGCCTGGACGGCAGGGCGGTGTGGGGCGATTTCTCTCGCCGCTTGCGGAAATCTGGCTGCGGCTTCAATGAGGATTTCAGGCGTGCGCAGTTCACGAAGTATGAAGTCGATATCTTTAGCCGATGGAGAACTGCCTACGGCAAAATACGAACCTTCAACAAGCCGCGCTACCATGGGCCAGTCTTTGTCACGCTGCGTTTGTTTCGCAATTACCAGGTCCGCGCGGGCCATCAGGTCGAAGACCTCGCCATCCAGTTCAAGCGTCGTGCGGCGCTGCCACAGGTCTTCGAATGAGGGGCCTCCACGAAGATTTGCCATGAGGTCCACGCGCAATCCGGCAACATCCTCGCGCTTGCAGCGAAAATGGAAAGCGTGCCCTCGGCCGAGCAGTTCGGGTTCGAGGGGAGGTTGCGAAACAGGTACCGCAATCGGCACTGCCAGAAGATCGGCAAGGGCTGCACGGACCCGGTCCAGGTTGTCAGGATCGACGAATATGAGCAGATCCAAATCGCGGCTAAACTCAGCCGCCCCGTAAAACACGCACGCCTGGCCGCCCATGAGCAGCGTTCGCGCGCCACTCTTCCGCATCGAAGAAAGGGCTTTGAGAATCGGGCTCCGGTTCAAGGCTGCCTCCGAGAGCAAAAAAAGTCTCCCATAGTTTTTCGGATTCGCGGAAACGTTCCTGCGGCGTCAGCCGGTACCACTCGGCCCATTCGTCGCCCACAAGATCTTCAGCCTGAATCATATCTGCCTTCAATTATACGAAAGAACGCAGGGCGTCTTCTTCCCGATCGTAAATCGGGAGCACGTTGAACAGACGCGTCACCTGCAGCAGATCCCTGATACGTTTGGTGAGCTGACACAGCTTCAGGTTGCCCTTCTTGTTCGTGGCGGAGACGTAGCCACTGACCAGTTCGCCGATGCCCGCGCTATCCATAAACGTCACGCCCGCTAAATTGAGCACCACCTTCATCTGTCCCTGCGCAATCAGCTCGCGGATATTGTCGCGCAGCGCCAGCGAAGCGTCGCCCATCGTGATCCGGCCGGAGATATCGACAACGGCGACCTCGCCGGAATAACGAATTTTCAGGATTGCGCTCACCGGCTAAGTATACAGCGGCACCGGCAAGCCACCGGCTACAGTAGGGAGTTGGCCGATATTTCTTTTCTTCGTGTAGTGCTGGCCGCTGTGCTGGCCATGGCATGCGCCGTGGTCGGCATTGTCGCCTCGGCGGGACGGCGTGCGCACATTCTGGTACCTGTGAGCGGAGGGTTGCTGGCGGCGGTTGCGTTATTCGCGCTAATTCCGGAAACAGCCGGAGAGATCGGCTGGCCGGTGGCCCTGCTGGCGGCGTGCGCAGGGTATGCCCTGCTGGAGATCTTCGACCGGCTCGGCCTGCCGGTTTGCCCTTCGTGCTCGCACAGTCACGGTTTTTCCGGGCCGCTGGTGGCGGCAACGGCGATCCACGCCTTCGTGGATGGCTGGGGCATGATGGCGATCCGAGGTTCCTCCGGACACGACGTTTCCCGCACCATATTGGCTGCGCTGCTGCTGCACAAGATTCCCGAAGGGCTGGCTTTGGGCGCGATACTTCGCATGTCCGCCGGGCATGCCGCGCGCGCGGTGGGGCTCGCCGTGCTCGCGGAGTCGCCAACGCTCATCGGCGGCGTCGTGGGCATGCGGGCCGCGCAAGCGACGTGGATCGGTTATCCGCTCGCGCTCGCTGGCGGCGCATATTTATTTCTCGGCCTTCACGCAATCCGCGCGTGGCTCCGGCCATCCCATGCTCACGAACACTAATTGGTGCTCAGTTCGGACTTTCGCAGCCGTATGCCGCCATTGTGAGTAGTGAGTTCAATCAGCGGGCCGCCCGCGCCGATATTGCCTTCGAGGTGATGCTTTTCATGGTCGGAATTCGCACTGTCGCTAACCTCGAAATCCGACGCTATCGCATGAGAAGTCTGCGCATTCAGCCGCGCCGCCGTATTACCAGGCAGATCGAGCGTAATCGACCCGTTGCTCGTTTCCGCGCGAATGCCGTTTTTCGGAGATCTCGACATCGTCACATCCACCGATCCGTTTGACGTATTAACATGGACCGCGCCATCGGGTGCGCTCTTAAAGCGCAGCGTAACGCCGCCATTCGATGTCTCCGCCTCGCACGCTCCCGTGAGTTCTTCGGCCCGGATGCGGCCATTGGAGGTGTGCAGGTTCACTTTGCCGGTCACCGAATCCAGTTCGATCGCGCCGTTGGACGTCTCGGCATCCACGCCGCCCTGAATGTTTTCCACGCGGATCGGACCGTTGGAAGTATGAATTCGCGCGGCCGCCGTCATATCGTGCACCCGCACCGAGCCGTTACTTGAAACAATGCGATCCACCAGCGTCTTGCGCGGCGCTCGGATGAGATAGCGCGCACCCTGGTTGCCGTGGAACGTATTAGGGCGCACCGTGCGGATCTCTGTGAGACCGGCCGATTCGTGAAAATCCACCTTGACGTTGTCCAGATTCTCCTGCGTCGAGGCGTATCGCGTCCCCGTGATTTCGATCGACGGCTCGTCCCAACCGGCCACTTCAATTTCCCCGTTGAAATTCTCCACCGAAAGCCTATCCGTCGGCTTGAGCGTGTAATGAAATTCGGCTTTATAGCGATCCGAAGGTCCGAAATCTTCGTAATCGCAGCCCATCAGCAGCAGGGCGGCAATCAGGGGCAGCATCAGGCGCATAGTGCGTTCTCCTTCACGTCCATACGTTTGACGGAGGCCAGGAGTTCGCACAGGATAAGATTTTTCTATCCCCAGCGCCATCTCCTATGAAATTGTTTGGACCGATACACCTCACCCTGCTGGCCGCAATCGCCCTGCTCGGCGTGCTGCTGGCATGGGCGTGCCGCACTCGCCGCGTCTCGGCGCGCGCCGTCCGAATCACGCTGGGGCTGGCCCTCGCGGCGAATGAACTGGTCTGGTGGGCGTTTCGCTACTCGCATGAGGGCTTTCACTTTCCACGGAATCTGCCCCTGCAGTTGTGCGACGTGACCGTGTGGATGACAGTAGCCGCCTGCCTGACCCTGAAGCCATGGGTAGTCGAGTTCGATTACTTCGCGGGGATGGCAGGCGCCGGCATGGCGCTGCTCACACCGGATTTATGGACGCCCTGGCCCAGCTATCCGGCGGCGTACTTTTTCCTGGCTCACGGCGGAATTGTGGTCGGGATCGGCGTGCTGGTGTTCGGCGGGATCGCGCCGCTGCGTCCGGGCGCGGTATGGCGCGCATACGGAGGTCTGTTTTGTTACGCCGCGCTGGTGGGCGCTTTCAACGCCGTATTTCAAACCAACTACATGTACCTGTGCACGCGCCCAAAGAATGCTTCGGTTCTCGATGCGTTTGGCCCCTGGCCCGTGTATCTCGTCCAGGCAGCGGGGTTCGCCCTGTTTCTGTATTTCCTGCTCTGGCTTCCCACGCGCAGGGATACGAATCGTTACTGATTCCACCGCCCATGCGTCATGCTGCGGCTGGCCGGCCCCACCGCGGGTGAACCGTTTGGCCCGGCGCTGAGGACGAACAGGTCCGCCGCCTGCCCCGGCGCAATACGCCCCCCGGCCACCGGCACAACCCACTTACCGCTCAGATCCGTGCGTTCGGAATCCTGCGGGATCGGCACGTCTTTGCGTTCACCCGCTGCGCGGATCGAGGCGCCGTCAATAACGATCACCGAGTCCTGCACCGGATTGCCCCCGGCCTGCAGAATAGCCGTCGCGCCGATCAGAACCTTCAACCCGGAAACCTGATTGCCCGTCTGGCAACCGAGGCACATCAGGCACACTGCCGCTAAGAGGAACTTGCACATGGGTGAAACATGCAGTATCTCACTGCCATTAGCCTGATATCATATAGATTCATGCCGCAAGAGACGCCCACCGTCGTGATCGTGGGTCGGCCGAATGTCGGCAAGTCCACCCTATTCAATCGAATCACTCACGGACGAAGGTCCATCGTGGGCGACGAGCCTGGGATTACCCGCGACCGTATTGCCGGCGCGGCGAATTTCGAAGGCCGCCGGTTCGAACTGGTCGATACAGGTGGAATTGTCGTCGACGATGCCGATTACATTCCGACACAGATTCTGAAACAGGCGAAAGTCGCGCTCGAGCACGCCTCGCGCGTGATCTTCGTCGTCGATGGCCGCGCCGAAATTACCTCCGCGGATCGCGAACTGGCGCAGTTACTGCGTAAGACCGGCAAGCCGGTCACCCTCGCGGTGAACAAAATCGATACCGGCGCGAAAGAAGCGCTGCTGCACGAATTTTATTCGCTGGGGCTCAAAGATATGTATCCCGTGTCCGCCGAACACGGTCTCGGCATGGATGCCTTCATGATGCATATCACCGAAGGTTTCCCCGAAGGCACCGCCGAAGAACTGGCGGCCGACTCCGGTGAACGGCCCAGCATCGAAGCGGAAGAAAAGATCGCCGCGGGCCCCATCAAAGTGGCCATCATCGGACGTCCGAATGCCGGTAAATCGACGCTGCTGAACGCGCTCGTGGGTGAGGAACGCGCCATTGTTTCGCCGATCGCCGGAACCACGCGCGACGCGGTCGACGAAACCGTTTCGCACGCCGGCACCGATTTCGTTTTCATCGACACCGCCGGAATTCGCCGCAAGGGCAAAACGAAGCTGATGGCGGAAAAGCTGAGCGTCGTCATGGCGCGCCGCCATATCCGTATGGCAAACGTGGTCGTGCTGGTCATGGATGCCACCGAAGGCGTGCTGGGCCTCGATGCCACCATCGCCGGCTACGCGCACGAAGGCGGACGCCCCGTAATCCTGTGCGTCAACAAGTGGGACCTGCTCACCGACGACAAGCAATTCGCCTTCGAAGAGAGCATCCGGTATCATCTGAAGTTTCTCGAATACGCGCCCGTGGTGTTTCTCTCGGCCCTGACCGGATCGGGCGTCTTCAAACTCTTCGGCCTGATCAAGACGGTGTTCGCCTCTGCGACGCTCCGTGTGACCACCGGTGAACTGAACCGCTTCGTCGAAAAGCTTCATTTCGAAGAGCGCAAGATTCTGTATATCACCCAAGCCGGCGTGCGGCCTCCTTCGTTTGTCGTGTTTACGGACAAAGCCGGCCCGCTCTATTTTTCGCACGAACGCTATCTGGTGAATCAGCTACGCAAGCGGTTCGGGTTCGAAGGCACGCCGATCGAACTAAAGATTCGCGGCCGCGTGAAGCGCAAAGAGCGCAAGCCCCTCAAGTAGAAACTGGTTCCACCGGCAGTATCTACAATCCGCCCGACAGGATGATCCAGTGACCCAATCCGTCGCTGACCATCATGAAACTGCCGTCGGAATTGGACCCGGCGGCATAACTCGACGTCGGGGTGGCGGTCGACGAAACAATGGTGTCCGTTCCCTGGGTATTGAGCGTGTAGCCCATACTGATCGGATAGACCGAGTTCAGCAGGACCAGCTGCTGGCCTGCCGTGCTAGCTGCCGGCATCGTCACCGAGGCGCCGTCGGTAATGAAATAGACCACCGACGTACCGGAGATGGTGGCGCCGTTTGTGAGCGGAGAGGATGCGCTCGCTCCAACGGACAGGGTAGTGCCCGAGGCTGATGGGGCTCGGATCTCTACTCCGAAGAGCATCACGGTATTGTAGTTGACGGACTGGACGGTGGAGGTGACGAGTACCCGGCCCAGCACCTGATTCGAGGTGGGATAGGAAGCGCCCGCGTCATGACAGGCGCCGGCGGTGGTAGTGCTGGCCTGGACGTAGTTCCCAGCCGTGGCGGGACCGTCGAACAGGCACGTCGTCGTGCCGTACAGATTAACAGAAACGGTGTTGCCCGCTACCGCAGTGTTTCCGGCGACGCCGACAATGCCGGTACTGATAGATGTGGTCGCATCCGCCGCGCGCGACGCGCTGAAGACGGTTGTCAGAGTTTGCAGGACGTAGGCTGTGCTGCCGTTCGACGTGTAGCTTACCGTCGAGGGGCCCGTGGGTCCGGTTGAGCCCGTGGGTCCGGTGTGCCCGGTCGCGCCCGTGGCACCGTTGGTACCATTAAAACCAGTCGCGCCCGTAGCGCCGGTTGTACCAGTCGCACCCGTAGCACCGTTCGTGCCATTCGAACCTGTCGGACCCGTAGCGCCGGTTGCACCAGTCGGGCCCGTAACGCCGTTCGTGCCATTCGAACCCGTCGCACCTGTCACTCCGGTCACTCCAGTGGACCCCGTTACCCCAGCTGTTCCGGTCGCACCAGTGGGACCCGTCGCACCTGTCACTCCTGTCACTCCAGTGGACCCCGTTACCCCAGCTGTTCCGGTCGCACCAGTGGGACCCGTCGCACCTGTCACTCCTGTCGCACCGGTGGACCCCGTTACCCCAGCCGTTCCCGTCGCGCCCGTGGGACCCGTTGTACCCGTCGCACCCGTCACTCCGGTGGACCCCGTCGCGCCCGTCGCACCCGCCGAAGCCAGCGTGATCGACAGCACCGCGGGATGGCTCGTGGTCACGTTTTCTTTGCTGTCGAGGGCAATATTGACCATGCCGTCGCCGGGTGAAATGAGGAAGCCGCTATTGGTAGTCCCGTTCAGCCAGCTCTGCACCGCGGCGGTGGCGTCCACCGACAGATATATCCCACTCGTTGAGACGCTCACCCCACTGGCTAAGGTCGCCCCGGCCGTCGGAGAATTGTTGCCATTTACGCCAGCTTCCGTCCAGGCGCCGTTTGCCGCCGAGATCCCAATCGTCCCGGCCTCATTGACCTTGTTGACGAACAGCGTGAGAGTCGCCTTCGAAACGTTGCTCGCCGTGGTTCCACCCGGCAAAGCCGTGAGATCGAATTGAACCAGCGCCCGTGCGGAACCTGCGCCGCCCACAGAGAGCGTTGCCGTGTTTCCGAAGTTAGCCGAAGTACCGGGAACCAACCAGGCATCCTGCGTTAACAGAACTCCCTGCGCGAAGGCTACGGCAGGCAGAAGGACCAGGTCAAATAGGAGCGGCGGGCAGGCGTAAATCTTCACGACTGCCCCGACCCGCGGTGGGCTTTTTCCGAAACGGCGGGCATCGAGGGAATGTGTCTGTTCGTCAAGGTATAGTCTCTAACCCGACTTTCGCACCTGAAGAGCATTTTCGGTTATTTTTGCCTTGCAACCGGCATTAAGCTGAATGCCTGCAACAGGGGGATGCCTGAAACCGTTGCGGTGAAGACCTACCCTCTATGAA
>Ga0302319_10005592_pt1 | contig 25221 bp, 23 predicted proteins | sample Bog_T0_2_FD_203319 | JGI IMG/M metagenome (GOLD analysis project Ga0302319, IMG submission 203319) | Peat permafrost microbial communities from Stordalen Mire near Abisko, Sweden - Bog_T0_2 | ecosystem: Environmental > Terrestrial > Soil > Wetlands > Peat | place: Sweden: Abisko, Stordalen Mire...
ATTGTGCCGCTCGGCAAGTGGATCCTGCGCAGGGCCTGCGCGGATGCCGTCAACTGGCCCTCCCATATCAAGGTCGCCGTCAATCTGTCGCCGGTACAATTGGCTCATCAAGAGCTTTTTCAGCATATCCAGGGCGCGCTCGACGAATCCTCGCTGCCGCCCGAGCGACTGGAACTCGAAATTACCGAGACCGCGCTGCTCAGGTACAATGAAGACTGCGAAACTCTTATCCGCAAGCTGAAGACGCTCGGCATTTCAATCGCGCTGGATGATTTTGGCACCGGCTACTCGTCGCTTAGCTATCTGACGATGATCCCGTTCGACACCATCAAGATCGACCGATCCTTTACCATGAAGATGACGGAACGCGCCGATTGCGCCGCGATTGTTGCCGCCGTGGTCGCACTCGGGCACAATCTCAACACGCAAACCGTGGCCGAGGGCGTCGAGACACTGGAAGATCTGGCCATCTTGCGCGCGGCTGGCGTTACCCTGGTGCAGGGTTATCTATTCAGCAAGCCTTGCCCGGCGTCAGACCTGATCCTGGACGATATTCCGAATGCCCATCTATTTGCCAGCGCGGCGTGAGCCCGGGTCGGCCTGGCATCGTCCGAGCTCACTTCATGAACCAGCGTGTTGTTTCCCCGTTCGATTACGGTGTTGGACCTTAAGGAGCGGTTAGCTCGGATCCGTAAAATTACAGCGCACTCGCCACGTTTTTTAGCTGGCACGTTTCAGAGAACCTGCTGCGACGGTTGCCATGGAAGGGACCGCACCTTTGTCGGCAGATGACACCGCTTTCGAGGGGACCGTCGGGTTGGCGCGGAGTGCCTATTACCGCTGGTTTCTGCTGATCGGCACCGTGCTGGTGCTATCCCTGCTCGCCGCCACGGTGGCCCTGATCTGGATGCAGCGTAACGCAACGACCGAGGGAGAGCAGACCGCGATCAATCACCTTGGCAACGCGATGTTTCAGCAGACCTCGCAGCTGATCGCTGCCGCGGACCAGGTGATCCGCGCGATCGAGGATGACCTGACGCCGGCCGGCGACGCGACGCCTGGATGGATTCGGCTGGCGATACGCGGCCAGGCCAGCGCCGACCTCATGAACAGCCTGATCAGGGGCAGTACGATCATCACCGGCCTCGCGGTCGCCGACTCCGACGGCGTGGTTCGAAACTGGTCGGGTCAATGGGCATCCAACGCGCATAACCTCGCCGGTCGCGGCCTGTTCGCGCATTTCAGCGCCCTCGACGACCGCGGCACCTATGTAAGCGCGCCTGCCAAGAGCGATCTCAACGGCAAATGGAGCGCATTTCTGTCGCGCCGGATCAATAATGTTGACGGCACATTCGCCGGCGTGGTTGTGGCCGCCATCTCGCTCGACGCCGTCGAGAATTTCTACAGTCGAATGCTGCCGCCAGGTCGCTCGGTGTCCCTGGTGCATGCTGATGGCTTCATTCTGATCCGTTTCCCGCATCATGAACAGGGGATCGGCCGCAAGATCCCGTACCGCGCCGCATGGAACGAGGCCATAGCGCGTGACGGGAGTATCTATCGCGACCAGGACTTCTTTGCCCCAACCAGGATCCTCGCCTTCGCGCGACCGCTGAGCAATCTGCCGCTCGTGGTCCAGGTCGCCGTATCGGAGGGCGACCTCCAGGCGCGCTGGCCGCTGCTGCTGTTATGTGCGCTGGTCGGCGCCGTCGCGGCCCTGATCGGCGTCGTGATGCTGTCGCGCTATCTCGCCCGTCAGATTGAACGTGTGGAGCAATCGAGACTGGCGCTGGCGCGCAACAATGCCGAGCTCGAAGCCGCGCGGTTTCAGCTCGATGTCGCGCTGGCCAACATCTCGCTCGGGGTGGTATTTTTCAACGGCGAAAAAAAGCTGATCTTGAGCAACGACAAGTTCCACGAGATCTACAACCTGGCTGCCAAGGCCATGCAACCGGGAACGCCGTTTCGCACCGTGATGGATCACGTGTTCGCCTCTGACCGCGCGCCCCGGCTGGGACTCGACGAATATATCTCCACGAAAGAGGCGATGACGGCCCGTGGCGGACGCCAGGAGATGGTGGTAGAGTTAAAGAGCGGACAATCCGTCCTGATCATTCATCAGGCGATGCCCGATGGGGGCTGGCTTTCGACCCATGAGGACATCACCGAGCGGCGCCGCGCCGATCATCATATTCGGTTCCTGGCGCATAACGACGCGCTCACCGGCCTGTGCAATCGCGCATTCTTCACCGACAAGCTCGACGGCGCGATGATTTCGCAGCGTCGCGGCGGCGGACAGCTTGCCGTGTTCATGATGGATCTCGACGGCTTTAAGCACGTCAACGATACGCTGGGGCACCTTGCCGGCGATCAACTGCTCCGCGAGACCGCGCAACGGTTGAAATCCTCGGTCCGGGATGGTGATGTGCTGGCGAGGCTCGGCGGCGATGAATTTGCCGTGATCCAGATCGAAGGACGGGATTCGGAGGCAACCGCCGCCGGCCTGGCCGCACGCATGATCTCCGTCATGAACGAGCCCTTTAATGTCGACGGCAAGATGGTTTCCGTCGGCGCCAGCATCGGCATCGCGCTGGCGTCGGAAACTGCCACCGTCAGTTCAGACCTGATGCGGATGGCCGATCTCGCGCTCTACGAGGTCAAGAGCAGCGGCCGAAATAATTTCTGCTTCTTCCGGGACGAGATGCTGGCGAGCTATAATGAACGCCAGGAGATGGAGTATCAGCTGCGGCTGGCGATATCTCGGGAGGAATTCGAACTGCACTATCAGGCACTGGTCGACGTCAATACCGGACGGCGCGCCGGCTTTGAGGCGCTGGTACGTTGGAATCGTCCAGGCTGCGGCCTGGTTGAGCCCGACCAGTTCATCCCCGTGGCGGAGGAGACCGGCCTGATCGTGCCGCTGGGCGAATGGATCCTGCGCCGGGCCTGCGCCGATGCCGTCGGCTGGCCGGCGCAGATCAAGATCGCCGTCAATTTGTCGCCGGTGCAACTGGCCCATCCCGGGCTCTTCGAAAGCATCCAGCGCGTGCTCGCCGAGACCTCGCTCCCACCCCAGCGCCTGGAACTCGAAATCACCGAGACGGCGCTGTTCAAGAACAATGCGGATTGCGAAACCCTCATCCGCGAACTCAAGGAGCTCGGGATCTCAATCGCGCTCGATGATTTCGGCACCGGCTACTCGTCGCTCAGCTACCTGACGATGATTCCGTTCGACAAGATCAAGATCGACCGTTCCTTTACCATGAAGATGACGGAGCGCGCCGATTGCGCCGCAATTGTCGCTGCGGTTGTCGCCCTCGGCCACAATCTCAATACCCAGACGGTGGCTGAGGGCGTGGAGACCGAAGAACATCTGGCCATCCTGCGAGCGGCCGGCGTCAGCTTGGTTCAGGGCTATCTGTTCAGCAAGCCTTGTCCGCTAGCGGCTCTGGTGATGGACGACATATCGAAACAGCATCTGTTTTCCAGCGCGGCATGACGATCGCACCGCCAGGTTTGCGGAACGACGGCGGCCCGGATCAGGCCCACTCGCCCTTGCGGAACACCGGCAGTCGTCGGCCATCGGCAAAAATGCCATCGATATCGGTGTCGCCGGAGCCGATCATCCAGTCGATATGGATGAAACTCTTGTTGCCGCCCTGAGCGGCGATTTGCTCCGACGTCAGGTTGCCGCCGTTGACAAAACATTTTGAGTAGCACTGGCCGAGCGCAATATGGCAGGCGGCGTTCTCGTCGAACAGGGTGTTGAAGAACAACAGGCCGCTGTTCGAGATCGGCGAGGAATGCGGCACCAGCGCCACTTCGCCAAGCCGCCGCGCGCCTTCGTCGGTCTCGAGCACCTTGTTGAGGACTTCGGCGCCGCGCGCGGCTTTGGCCTCGACGATCCGGCCCTCCTCGAAGCGCACGGCGATGCCGTCGATCAGCGAGCCCTGATAGGACAGCGGCTTCGAACTGACGACATGTCCGCTCACCCGCCTTGCATGCGGGGTGGTAAAGACTTCCTCGGTCGGGATATTGGCATTGCAGGTAATGCCGTTCCTGGCGGTCGAAGCGCCGCCCTGCCATTCATGGCCGTCGGCGAGCCCCACCGTCAGGTCGGTGCCGGGGCCGGAATAATGCAGCGCGCTGAAGCGCTGGCCGTTCAGCCATTCGGTGCGTTCGCGCAGCACGGCGTTGTGCCTTTGCCAGGCCGCGACGGCGCCATCGCGGTCGACGCGCGAGGCGGCGAAGATCGCGTCGGCGAGCTTGGCAACGGCGACATGCTCTTCGTCGTCAGGGAAAACCTGCTTCGCCCAGGCGGCGCTTGGATAGGCGATGATATTCCAATTGACGTCGAAATTGGTGATCTTCTCCAGCGCCGGCCGGTAGGCGATCGAATTGGCCTTGCTGGCGCGCGCGACCTTGGCCGGGTCTTCTCGGGCCAGCAGCATCGGATTGTCGCCGACAATCGCCAGCCGCGCGTTGTTGGCGTCAAACGCCTTGGCCATGCCCTGATACAGCCAGTCGGCGGCGCGGTCGAAGCTTTCGTCTGCGGCAAACCGGTAGCGCGCCAGCGTGATCGCCTCATCCGACAGGATCGGGGTGACCAGGCCCGCGCCGGCCTGATAGGCGTGCTCCGCGATCTTGCGCACCAGCGGCAACGCCGCCGAGGGCGCGGTCAGCAGCAGATCCTGCCCCGGCTGCAGCGCGAGCCCGACCTTGATGGCCACCTCGGCGAGCCGGTCCAGTTTTACCATGTCGATGGATGCCGAGATGCTGCGGTCGTGGAGGGTCATGATGGCGCGGCCTTTCGTAGGTGATGAAGCTATAAACGACCTGTTGCAGCATAGATCAAGATCGGCGGGCTGCGGCGGGGGTTCACATGGAGTTGCTTGCACAACGGGGCTGCCATACCGCCGCCGCCCTTGTGCATCGCAGCATAACCGATACAACGGGGGTCCGCTAGGAGATCCCCTGAAGTGACCGATATCAATGCCAACGCCTGGGTTTCGTCGAGCCACCGCCCGATGGGATTTACCGAATTCGTGATCATGATCGCCTCGATCATGGCGCTGAATCCGCTTGCGATGGACATGATGCTGCCGGCGCTGCCCGACATCGCCCAGGCCTTCCATATCGTTGCCGCCAACCGCCCGCAGCAGGTGCTGTCGACCTTCATGGTCGGCTTCGGCATCGGACAATTTATCATGGGCCCGCTGTCCGATCGGTTCGGCCGCCGTCCTGTTCTGCTCGGCGGCATGATCCTCTACGGCCTCGCCAGCATCTGCGCGATTGCTGCGCCCTCGTTCGAGACGTTGTTGCTGGCGCGGGCGCTGCAAGGCCTCGGCACCGCCGCGACCCGGGTGATTGCCACGTCGGTCGTGCGCGACTGCTATGCCGGCCGACGCATGGCCAGCGTCATGTCGCTGGCGATGATGGTGTTCATCAGCGTGCCGATTGTGGCGCCGTCCTTCGGCCAAGCGGTGCGACTATTGACCCAATGGCGCGGTGTCTTCGTCGTCCTCATGCTGTACGGCCTGGTGACTCTGCTGTGGAGCGCGCTGCGGATGCCGGAAACGCTGCCGATGTCCGAGCGCCGCTCGCTCGCCCTTCGCGACGTGCTCGGCGCGTTTCGTCAGACCCTGGGCAACCGGCAGACGCTGGGCTACGCGCTGGCCGGCGGAGGTGTGATGGGAGCGCTGTTCGCTTTTGTGCTATCGTCGCAACAGATTTTCACCGAGGTGTTCGGGCTTGGACGTTATTTCACGCTGGTGTTCGCCGTCATTGCCGTCGGCATGGCGATCGCCGGCTTCGTCAACGCCAAATTTGTCGGCCGCCTCGGCATGCGGATGATTTCGCACGGCGCCCTGATCGGCTATGCCGCGGTGGCCGGCACCATCTATGTGACGGCGCGGGCGCAGATGTTGCCGCTGCCGCTGTTCGTGGCGCTGTCGTCGCTTGCGATGTTCGCCCTTGGGCTGATGATCGCCAATTTCACCGCACTGGCGATGGAGCCGCAGGGCCATATCGCCGGCACCGCCTCCTCGCTGTACGGGTCGATCACGACGCTGCTCGGGATCGCCATCGGAACGGTGATCGGCCAGTCCTATGACGGCACGCTGCTGCCGTTCGCGTCAGGATTTTTCCTGTGCACGCTGGCGACGCTCGGCGTGGTCCTGGTGGTCGAAAAAGGCCGCCTGTTCAAGTCGCGACCATCAGCCTGACGGTCTGACGGTCTGCGTTGATCGGCAGGACGGCGGATTTCCGCAACCAGCCGGCTCCGGTTCGCGCGTCAGCCGCGGCGGTTCTTCTTTTTCTTCCTGGGATGAGCCTGGTCAGCCGCCGCGACCGCCGGCTGCTCCGGGTGATGCTTGGTCCGCCCGCCTTTTTGCCCCTGGTCCATTCGCGGCTCGCCGGCTGGTCGCGGCTTGCCGCGGGGCCGCTGCCCGCGCTCGTCAACACGGGCGGCATCGCGATCCGAAGCCGGCGCCTTATGCCAGGGCTTGTGCGGCGGCTTTCCGACCGCTGTCCCTGCTGGCGGGCCTTCGGCCAAAGGCTCGATACGGATATTGTCCTGCTTGTCGGGACGGCGGATCCGGAGCGCGAAATCTGCTGCCGCGGCGGCGGCGATCTCGAATTCGGTGGTGGTTTCCAGAATCCGGATGGCGCCGATGTCGGGCTTGTCGATGCCGCCGCGGCGGCAGATCATCGGCAACAGCCAGCGCGCTTCGGCGTTGTTCTGCCTGCCGATCTTGGCGCGAAACCAGACGCCGCCCGCCATCGCCTGATGCGCCGCGGATTTTTCCGGTTTTGGTCGCAGCCCAAAGGCGCGATTCTCGCGCTCCTTCGGGCGACCCTCCGGTGCACGGCCGCGCTCGGCGCGGGATCGGCCGGCGCGCTCGCCGGGATCAAGCATGTCCTCCGGCGACGGCAGCCGCGCCCGGTAGAGCCGCGCCAGCGCCGCGGCGATGTCCTCCGCCGATCGCTCGGCGAGCAGCGCCCGCGCCAGCACCAGATCCTCGCTGCTGGTTTCCTCCGTCAGAGCCGCGTCGCGCAGCATGCGCTCCTGATCTAGCTTGCGAATCTCCTCCGCCTTCGGCGCGCTGCCCCAGCTCGCTTCGATGCCGGCGAGATCGAGCAGCAACTCCGCCCGGCGCTTGCGCGCCGGCGGCACCAAGAGCACGCTGACGCCCTTGCGACCGGCGCGGCCGGTGCGGCCGGAGCGATGCTGCATCACCTCGGCATCATTCGGCAGTTCGGCGTGGATGACGAGGTCGAGATTGGGCAGGTCGATGCCGCGCGCCGCCACGTCGGTGGCGACGCAGACCCGGGCCCGGCCGTCGCGCAGCGCCTGCAGCGCCTGGCTGCGTTCGTTCTGGGTCAGTTCACCGGACAAGGCGACCACCGAGAACCCGCGCTCCGAAAGCGTCGTCTGCAGATGCCGGACGGCATGGCGGGTGTTGCAGAACACCAGCGCGCTGTTCGCCTCGAAAAACCGCAGCACGTTGACGACCGCTGGCTCGACATCATCAGCTGCGATCCGGATCGCGCGGTACTCGATATCGGCGTGGCCGCCTTCGTCGCCGCTCACCTCGACCCGAAACGCCTCGCGCTGATACTGCTTGGCCAGCGCGACGATGCCGCGCGGCAGGGTCGCGGAAAACAACAGCGTGCGGCGGCTGTCGGGCGTGGTCTTCAGGATGAATTCGAGGTCCTCGCGAAAACCGAGGTCAAGCATTTCGTCGGCCTCGTCGAGCACCACGGCCTGCACCCGCGAGACGTCGAGACGGCCACGCCGCAGATGGTCGCATAGCCGCCCAGGCGTGCCGACGACGATATGGGCACCGTCGGCCAGTTCGCGCTGCTCGCGCCGCGGATCCATGCCGCCGACGCAGGAAACCACTTTGGCATCGGCATAGTGATAGAGCCAGGCGAGTTCACGCTGCACCTGCAAAGCGAGCTCACGGGTCGGCGCGACGATCAGGGCCAGCGGCAGAGCCGCCTTGGCGAAACGCTCGGCATCGCCGATGAGATCGCCGGCGATCGAAAGACCATAGGCGATGGTCTTGCCCGAACCGGTTTGCGCCGACACCAGCAGGTCGCGGCCGAGCGCCGCCTCCGCCAGCACGGCGGTCTGCACCGGCGTCGCCGAATCGTAGTGGCGCTCCGACAGCGCCCGGACGAGCGGCGGACTAAGGATCTTGAATGTCACGCGGGGTTTGACCTGGCTGTGTGGCGGCGGACCTTGCGCGAGCGCGAACCACGTGAAGGGAGGCTGGCGAGCCCGACCGATACAGGGCCGCGCCGGCAGTCGGCTTCGGATTGCTTTAGGACAAACCCGGTCCAATTGCCATGGCTGACTGCAGGCTGATCGGCCCCGGCCATGTCACAAACACAGCTCAAGACTCTTGAATGCGTCATGGGCGCAGGCAACGCGCGTGTCCGCCTCGTGGGCCTGCCTCGGTCAATCGGCTGGACAGCGCGCCGCCCAGGAAGGCGGCGCGCGCTGCAAACGGGTCCTTTGCCGCTAGATCCGGCGCAGCATCACCTCGACCTGCCGGACGTCGCTGCCCTGTGGGTCAAGCGTCACGCGCAACGAATTTCCGCGCGGAACCATGACCACATCGGCAGAGAAGCTGCCACCGTCGACCCGTGCCTGGACCCGTTCAGGCGAGGCGGTGCCGGAAATCTGACCGTTGAGATTATGGGTGGTTTCATCCCAATTGCCGGTGATCTCGCCGCCGCGTGCGGTGACCTGATCCTGGATGTCGAAATTATAACTGTCGCTGGCACAGCGCAGATGCTGCCGCATCGAATCGCCACGGTCCGTGACGTCGGCTTCAGCGCGGCAACGGATCCGTTCCACCTGGCCGTCCGCCATCATCACCGTGCCGCCACCGGACCAGCTTCCCGCCAGGCGGGAGAGCGTTCCAGACCCCGCATTGGCCGCTCCCGCCGTCATTCCCAGCATCGCTGCCGCCACTACGATCGTCTTGCCATAGGTCATCGAATTGTTCGTCTGCATCTCAAATTCCTTTCCGAAAAAACTTCCATAGATTGAGGAAGCGCATGATCAGGCAAGCTAAACCGTCCGGCGAAGTTCCCTGGCGCGCGGGCGATACCCTCACAAAGCTGCGTTACCACATTGGGATTCAGGCGCTACCCGCGCTGTTCAGCCAGGGCATCGGGTTAGAACATATCGAGGAGTATGAGTACTTTCCGAGCCTTCCTACCTTCAACATATTCGGTCAATCTTTTGCCGATAGGCGTCGTTGGTCGTCAGCCCCGGCGTAATCGCATCCTCTCCCGCATCGACCGCTCATCTGGGAAATATCGGATAAACAGGGGTAATGGTCATGGATCTAAAGGCACTTGCTTACATGCGTTCCGCCAAAGAAGCGCCAGCCTATTGGAACTTGGGTGGACTCTTTATGGTACTGGCGGAAGCAAAAGATACTGGCGGCGCATACTCAATCATGGAGCAGATGATTGCCAAGGGGCCGCAGGCGGTTGTCCATCTGCATGAAACGCAGGAGGAAGGTTTTTACATTCTTGAGGGCCGCGCGATCTATACGATCGGTGATCAGAAGCTTACGGCTGGGCCTGGTGACTTCCTGAGTATCCCGAAGAATACCTGGCACTCTTTTGAATCGTTGACGGATGGTCTACGTGTTCTGAATTTCTACGCTCCCGCCGGATTTGAACGTGTCATTATCGAGTCTGGTACGCCGGCCACAAGCCTGACGCTACCGCCGGACGATCTTCCATCACCTGACCGGCATTTGGTGCAGCGTCTATTAGACGAGGTGGGTTGCCGGCTGAGAGACCATGGTGGCCCGTTAGGCGGAGCGCCTGGCGCAATACGCGGGGGTATGTTGACCTGAACCGAATTCTCTAGGCTTCCTTGCGCCGCACCGCTTAGATTTGCGAGATCGAACCAAAATCCCAGGCCACGCCGGGCGGGTTTTCGCCGATCCGCAGCGTCTTGTCATCGACCAGGCGATAGGGCGGCACCGGCAAATTATACGGCGCCGGCACGCCATGATAGACGCGACCGGCCAGATCATATTTCGAGCCGTGGCAGGGACAGAAATAGCCGCCCAGCCAGTCGGCCGACGGCGTCGAGGCATTTGGCTCGGGATAGAACATGGGAATACATCCGAGATGAGTGCAGATGCCGACCAGCACGCCAATCTCCGGCTTGACCGAACGATGCCAATTATCCGCATAAGGCGGCTGTTGCAGCGCGGCGGATGCGGCGTCGGACAGCTGCGTCACCAGCTTTGGATCCTGCAGGGTTTTGACCGCTTCCGGCGTGCGATGAACGACGAATACCGGGCGCGAGCGCCAGCGCACCACAGCCTGCTGCCCCGGCTGCAATTTGCTTAGGTCGAAATCGACCGGACCGCCCGCCGCCAGCGTTGAAGCGTCCGGCTCCATCTGGTCGACCATCGGGAAGGCCACCGCCACGGCACCCAACGCGGCGACGGCCCCCGTAGCGATATAGAGAAAGTCCCGTCGGGTTCCGACCGTTGATTCCATCGTCACGGCAGCATCCTTCCTGGATATCCTGGATCAAACCAGATCCGCGCAATAAACCCCTCACCGCATCCTGGCCGGCGATCGATCCTTTCGATCACGGCCCGACGATTAGATGGGGTTGAGTGACGCCGCGGGCCAAGGTTTGGATCCCTGCCATCCGTTCATACCTTCGTGAATGCTGGCACGGCTCCGGGCGCCCGCGCCCTGGAAGCCGGCGCTACAGGTCTTGCCATCATTGACCAGCGATCAAAGCGTGATGGTCTCGCGACGGCGGCGTTCGGCGGCCTTCATCACGGCTTCTGTCCGCGTCCGTGCGTCCAATTTCCGGAACAGCGACTCGACATGGAATTTCACGGTGTGCAGTGAGATGGTCAGTCGCCGCGCGATCGCCTTGTTGGTCAGGCCTTCCGCGAGCGCCGCCAGCACGTCGTGTTCGCGCGGCGTCAGCAGCGTCTGGCCGCAGCTTTCGCGCAGCCGGCCGAAGCCGGATTCCGCCGCCTCGGGCGAGCGTACCATCAGGCCGGCGGCCACGGCGCGAAGCGCGGCGTCGAGCTGGCGCGCCGTCGGATGGCGCGACAGCATGCCGGCCACGTCATCTTCCGTGCCGCCGAGCGCGACGGTAGCGCGGGTTTCGCCGGCCGGGCGATCGCCGTCCGAAATCACCACATCGGCTTCGCTCTCGGTGCCGACGACGAGATGCCCGGCCTCGGCGACGAGCTGGCTCAGCGCATGGCGGCGCAGCGCGTCCAGCGCCAGCACCGCGACCTGTAACTGCGACGCCATCGCAGATCGGCGTGCCGCCTCTCTCATCCGGCCGGCCTTTCCGCGATGGTCGCCTGCAACGCAATCAGCTGGCCGCCGCGGATCAGCCGCAGCTCGGTCGGGCGCCCGATGCTGTCGGCGGCAAACTGCCCGGCGATCTTGCGGGCGCGGTGGGTCGAGGTCCCGTCGATGCTGAGCAGGATGTCGCCCGCCACAAGCCCCGCCTGCGCCGCCGGCCCGTCGGCAACCAGCGACATCACCATCAGGCCGCTGCTCTGGCCGGCGACCTCGCGCAGCGCATCCGGCACCGCAACGGCCTGCAGGCCGATCCCGAGCCAGCCGCGCGCGATGCGGCCATCGCGGAGCAACAGTGGCACGACGCGTTCGAGAGTCGCCACCGGGATCACCAGGACCTGGCCACGCGGCCCGAAGGTCGACATGCCCAGACAACCGCCGGCTGTATCGAACACCGGCCCGCCTTCCTCGCGGCGGCCAAGGCTGATATCGAGCACGATGCGCCGGTCGATGACGCCGCCGCGGCTGCTGTGCCATTCGGGGCCGGCGAGATTGACCAGGCCCGAGCGCGCGCTGGCGCCGCCGCTGCCATCGGCGCCGATCGCCAGCACCAACGCGCCGGCGCGCGGCTCGGCCGCCGCGAGCGAGGGCGCGGCGAGCGGCGCGGCCAGCCGCAGGATCGCGATGTTGGTGGAGGGATCGCGCCCGGCGAGCACGGCCGCAACGACCGCGCCGCCCGCTGTAACGACATCAAATTCATCCTGGCGCGGCAGCGACTGCTCGGAACTGACGACAAGATCGGACCGCCACACGGTGCCTGTGAGATGTCGCCCATGGGCCAGCCGGATGGCCGCAACCGCGTCGGCGGCGAGCGCGGTGCGCGCGACGAGTGCGTTCGAGAGTTGGGCTAAAAGATCGGCAGGTTCGGTCATCGGCCACTCCTGTTGGTTCAGATAGGCAGAGACTGGGCTGTTCCACAGCCCCGAACCATCAGCCGGACGGCCGGGGAAGCCCTGGTCATTTGCCCGGGGCGAAATCGTGGTCGAGTCGTCTCACTGATGGAGCGCCGCGTCACCGGATGGGCGATGCGCAGTGACAGCTTTGCCTAGGGCGGATAATCTCGCGCCGAAATCAGGTGCCAGACCGCTTCTCGCCAAGCACTGCGGAGATATCGTCGTTGCCCGCCATCGCGCCCTCGTTATGACATCGGACCCGATCCACTGCGCCCATGTCGTCGGTCCCGGCGGCGCGCTCGTCGGCGCGCAGGCCATCCGCATCGAGGGGGACCGGCTCGCTGCCATCGAACCCGCCGCAAAGCCTTCTTCCGAGCCGCTCCTGGCCATGCCGGCGCTGGTTAATGCGCATGATCATGGCCGCGCCGTCAGCACCAGTTCGATCGGCGCCGATGCCAAGCCGCTGGAATCCTGGCTGCCATATCTGGCGCTGATCCCCGCGGCCGATCCGTATCTCGCCGCCGCCATCAGCTTTGCCAACAGCGCGCTCGGCGGCGCCGGCACGGTGATGGTGCATTACACCAGGGCGCAGGGGCTGACGGCGCTGCCACTGGAGGCCGCCGAAGTAGCACGCGCGGCGCGCGATGTCGGAATCCGCGCCGGTTTTGCCGTTGCGATGAAGGACCAAAATCCGCTGGTCTATGGTCCGACCGAGCCGATCCTCGCCGCGCTGCCGAAGGCTGCGCGCGCCGAGATCGAACGCCGCCTGCTGCGGCCGCCGCTTACGCCGCGCGACGCGGTCGCGCTGGTCGACGAGGTCGCCGCGGCCGCCGCCGGTCCCGGCTTCGACGTGCAATATGGTCCGAACGGCGTGCAATGGTGCAGCCAGGCGCTGCTGCGGGCGATCGCCGAGGCCTCGCAAAATAATGGCCGCAGGATCCATATGCATCTGCTGGAGACCAGATATCAGCGGCAATGGGCCGATGCCCATTATCCCGGCGGCATGGTCCGGATGCTTGACCAGATCGGACTGCTGTCGCCGCGCCTGACGGTCGCGCACGCGGTCTGGGCGCGGCCCGACGAACTCGCGCTGCTGGCCGAACGCGGCGTCACCATCAGCGTCAACACCTCTTCCAACCTGCATCTGCATTCCGGCCTCGCCCCGGTCGCCGACATGCAGCGAGCCGGCTGCCGGATTGCGCTCGGGATCGACGGCAAGGCGCTCGATGACGACGACGATGCGCTGCGCGAATTGCGGCTGTCCTATCTGCTGCATGCCGGCCACGGTTTTGCCCATGCGCCGCGCATCGAGGCGCTGCATGCGGCGGTACGCCATGGCCGCTTCGCGGTCACCAACATCGCCGATTCCGGCGCAATCGAAGCCGGTGCTACCGCCGATCTGCTGCTGCTGGACTGGGCCGCGCTCGACCCGGACCAACTGTTCGAGGCGCCGGATCCGGTCAACACGGTGTTCTCGCGGGCCACCGCCCGCCATATCCGCGCGCTGCTGGTCGGGGGCCGAACCATCGTCCGCGACGGCCGCGTGCTCGGCATCGACCTGCCGTCGATCCGACAGGAGTTGCTGGCGCAGATGCGCCGCGATATCGCCGCCGACAGCGCGTTCGCCGCGGCCCTGGCGGCGCTGGAACCATGCCTGGCCCGGCATTATCTCGGTGAGGCGCCGTGCTGCTGAGACCGCCGGCGTTGTTGCCGCCGTAGAGGGATCTGTAGGATGGGTTGAGCGTAGCGAAACCCATCACCACAAGCAGCCTTAGCGGATGGATTTCGCAAGGGCTCGACCTATCTAGCGCCGCGGCTAAGCGATCGGCGTCGGAGAATATGAAAACCGTCCGTTCGAGGAGTGTTGCCATGGCTGACCCCAACTCACCTGTTCCGGAGAAAACCTCAGCCGATCCGAGGTTGCGGTGGCCGCTGTTGTCACAGGCCGAGCGCGATGCCGCCTATGACAACAACAAGGCCGTCGCCGACAGCGCCGCGCTGATCGCGGCGCGCAACGAGGCCTCGGCGATCTACCGCGCCGCCCATGGCTCGGCGCTGGACAAGCCGTACGGCCCGCGCGAGCGCAACAAGATCGATCTCTACCCAGGCGCCGATCGCTCGGCGCCCTGCCTGGTGTTCATTCACGGCGGCTACTGGCAGCGCAATTCGCGCGAGGTGTTCGCCATGCTGGCCGAAGGCGTTGCCGCCCATGGCTGGTCGGTGGCGATCCCCGGCTATACGCTGGCGCCCAAAGCGAGCCTCACCGAGATCGCGCAGGAGATTGACCAGGCGCTGGACTGGCTGGCCGCGGAGGGCGCCGGGTTCGGCATCGCAGGTCCGATCGTGCTGTCCGGCTGGTCGGCCGGCGGCCATCTCACCGCGCTGGCGCTGGACCATCCGGCGGTGACCGCTGGCCTCGCCATCTCCGGCGTCTATGAGCTGGCGCCGATCCGCGACACCGCGCTGAACACCGCGCTCAGGTTGACTGATGAAGAGGTTCAGCTGCTATCGCCGCTTCGGTTGGCCGTGGTGCAAAAACCGCTGACCATCGCCTATGGATCAGCGGAGTTGCCGGCTCTGGTCTGGGATGCGAAGCATCTCGATGCCGCCCGCAAAGCCCTGGGCGCGCCCGGCGACCTCGTCGCCATCGAAGGCGCCAACCATTTCAGCATCCTCGACGAGCTGCGCCGGCCGGACGGCATCCTGGTCAAGCTGGCGCGCAGGCTGGCGGGCGAGTCCGTTTGATGATGGCCACAATGACAATTGGTGAGGGCTAAGTCTGCCCAGTTCGGGAACCTGATATCGGCGTAGCCAACCAGATGCGCCGCGGGCGGAACCGCATATCAGCGGAACGAACACCAGCAGCGGACATTGTTCCGGTCTACGGCTGCTTGGCAGCCATGACATAGACAGAGGAGTTCTCCAATGCGAACGAACAATGTGTTGAAGGCGGTTGCCGCCATCGCGCTGCTGGCTGCGACCGGCGGCGCATTCGCCCAGGGCGAGAAAGCGGCAGCGAAGACCATGACGCCGATGGAGCGCCAAGATACCGATCTCACCTTTGGTACCACGCCCAACGATCAGGTCCGCTTGCGTGAAATCTTCGGCAGGGACCGCTCGGCGCGCAGGGTCGATCATGTGAAATTCAACCTGGCGGTCGGGTCCACCGTCCCCCCTTCGGTTCGACTGGTCGCGCTGCCGCCGACGATTATTGATATCCAGCCGAGCTGGCGTGGCGATGAATTCTTCCGGGTGGGACACCGGATTGTCATCGTCGATCCGCAGTCCAAGGAGATCATCGGCGTCCTGCCGGTCTAGTGAATCGATTCCATGAAATGTGCCGGTCGTCGCGTTTGCAACCTCTCCCCGCCTGCGGCTGTCGTATGCACACATTTGATTCGGTCGACCCGGACCCTTCGAACCCTCATGGTGAGGAAACCGTTTTTGCCCGCATGGGCAATGACGGTTGTCTTGAACCATGAGAGCCCGGCTGCCGCAGCGGGCCATCGCGACTTCCCGCGTTGCGCTTCATACCCCTTCAGCTTTGATCGCCGCGGTGTGCTGCGCGCTGCGGCAGCCGGGCCTTCATGGTTCAGACAACGGCCATCGCCCGCGGGCGACGGCCGTTTCCTCACCATGAGGACAATGCAGCCGGCGGGTCGGAGATCATCACCCGGATTGGCGTCGGATCAAACCCGTTGCAGGGATTATTGACCTGCGGGCAGTTCGAGAGGACGACAATCACATCCATCTCGGCAGTCAGGTCGACGTAATTTCCGGGCGCGGAGATGCCGTCAACGACGGTGAAATTGCCGGCGGGATCGATCGGCACATTCATGAAGAAGTTCAGATTGGCCACGATATCGCGTTTGCCGAGGCCATATTTGGCGAGTTCCAGGACGAAGTTCTCGCGGCAGGCATGCTGATATTTTGTCATTTCGCCAAACCGGACCGCGTTGCTCTCGCAGGAGCAGCAGCCGGCCGAGGTATCGTGCCGGCCGCAGGAATCCGCCGTGATGCGCGCCATGACGCGGCCGCGGTTCGAGATCAGGCGGGTGCCGAGTTCGATATAGGCCGAACCCTGCACCCGCAGCGTATCCTGCGCGCTGTAGCGCTCGGCCAGATCCGCGGCGCCATAGAGCAGCGCGTCGACGGCCTGCTGGCCTTCGCTGTCGATGATGCGCAGTGTCTGGCCGCGCTTCAGGAGATGCGACCAGGGTCGCTCGGCCGGGATATCATGGGCATAGACGCCGCTGGATGGGTTCGTCGAAGCGGCGTTGGCGGGGCTGGTCATGCCGTGGTCTCTCCTCAAGCGTAGAGCCGGTCGGTGAACGTAAAGGCGCGGACGATTTCCGGCGAGACGGTGCGGCAGGCGTCATCCGGCGCCGCGAGCGGCGCGCGATGGCGGATCAAATTGACCGGCGCCGATGACGCGGGACGGGCGGGATCGAGCGGATGCGCGCAGTTGGACAGCACCACGATCAGATTCATTTCGGCGCGCAGATCGACAAAATCACCGGCGCGCTTGCGCCCCTCGCGCCAGAGAAAACGGCCCTGCTCATCGAGCGACACCGGCGCAAAGAAGGTCACGCAAGGCGGCAAATCGCGCAACGACAGGCCTATCTTGGCCGCCGCGGCAAGAAAGTTCTCATGGGTATTGCGCGTGGTCTCACCGAAGGCGGCCAAGGTCGATGCCGGCGTCGATCCGCCGACCAGGATGTCATGGGCGCCGCTCGTGTCCTCGACCAGCGACATGAACACCCGCCCCATGTCCGACAGCAGCACGCGCCCCTTGGAGAGCGCCACACTCCATTGCACCTTGACGGTGTCGGCGCAGTTCAGCCGTTCCGAGGTTTCTTCCTCGCGCCAGCCGATCATCGATACGCTGGAACGGCCGCTACCATCGATGATCCGCAACGCCTCGCCGCGGCGCAGCCGCAGGGTCGCGTACCAGCCGGCCGGCACCTCCTCGTGCGAAATGATGGCTTCCGCGGCAATCGGTGCCGCATCGAGCGCGGTGGGCTCCGGCAATCCCTTCGGCGTCGCCTCCTGTCCGGCCGCGCGCAGTTCCTCGTAGCGGCGGCGGTTGGCCTCGATCACTTCATGCTTCATCACTACCGACATCCTGTTGGTCCCTCACTCTATCCAAAAATGCGCCTCGACCGGGTTTCCGGCCTGGCCATTGATCGGCAGGATGTCCTGCGGGCAGGCCGAGAACGCGATCACCAGATCCATCTCGGCGCGCAGCTTGACATAGCCGCCGGGCACCGGCCTCGGCGGCGCGGCGAAGCCAAGGGTGCCGTCCGGCGTCCATGGAATGTTCATGAACAGATTGAGCGGGCTCGGCACCTCGGTCGGCACCAGGCCGAGTTCAGCCATGCCGGCAAACAGATTGTCGGTGCAATTGTCGTGATGGCCTTCGACGCCGAGAAAGCCGTAGCGATAGCGGTCGCAGGCCGCGATCAGGGTGTCGTGGATGCCGCCGGAGGTATCCTCGGTCAGGGTCAGGATCGGGCGACGCCGGTTGCTGCGCAGGATGTCGCCTTGCCGCGGCACCAGATGCAGGCTGTGGGCGCGGGTATGTTCATTGGACATGAACTCGCCGAGGTCGGCGCGGTTGAAGGCCCAGGTATCGACGACCTGCTCGCCATGGGTGTTGATGACGGTTATTGTCTGTCCCGCCACGACCAGGGCGGCCTTGCCGCGCCGCGCCGGGATTTCGATCAGATCAGGCATTTATTCGCTCACTTTCTGAAGGCGATCATGTCGATCTCGACAATGCCGCCGCGCGCCAGCGCGTTGACGCCGACCGTGGTCCGCGCCGGGCGCTTGCCGTCTTCGAAGAAGCTGGAAAAGATCGCGTTCATGGCGGCGTAATCGCGGTTGAAATCGGTGAGGAAGATGCGCACGCAAACCACATTGGAAAAACCGAGCCCGCAGCCGCGCAGCACGCGCGACAGATTATCCATCACCTTGCGGGTCTGGGCCTCGATGCCGGGTGGCAGCGGCAACGCATCATCGTCCGGATCGGTGGCGAGCTGCCCGGTGACGAAGATGAACGGGCCAGCCTCGACCGCGTGGCTATAGGGCGTCACCGGCTTTGGCGCATCGGGCAACAGATGAAAGATCGGATCCATGATGGGCACTCTCTCCTAAGTTGACGCTGCCTCTACCCCCTTCTCCCCGCCCTTGCGGGGAGAAGGTCGGGATGAGCGGCTCTCTCCGCGCATTCGACTCGTTGAGGGTCCCCCTCACCCGGCGCTTCGCGCCGACCTCTCCCCGCAAGCGGGGCGAGGTGTTCGAGCGCAACCGAACCGACATGTAAACTCTCCCAGCGGGCTTGTTTCAGCGCCGGCCGCCGGCGGGCTCACCGGCATAGCGCTGCAGGAACTGGCGCGCCCGGTCGGTGTCCGGATCTGCGAAGAATTTATCCGGCGCCGCGGTTTCGACCACCCGTCCGCGATCGAGAAACAATACGCGCGTCGCAGCCTCGCGGGCAAAGCCCATTTCATGGGTGACGATCACCATGGTCATGCCCTCGCGCGCCAGGTCGCGCATCACCACCAGCACTTCGCCGACCAGTTCCGGATCGAGCGCGCTGGTCGGCTCGTCGAACAGCAGGAGATCGGGCCGCATCGCCAGCGCGCGGGCGATCCCGACCCGCTGCTTCTGTCCGCCGGATAATCTTGCTGGAAACGCATCGCGCTTGTCGGCCAGCCCGACCTTGGCCAAGAGCGCCAGCGCCTCGTCGCGGACCTCGCCCTTCGGCCGCCGCTGCACCTGCATCGGCGCCTCCATCAAATTCTGCAACACCGTGAGGTGTGGCCACAAGGCAAAATGCTGGAACACCATCCCGATCCGGGTCCGGATCTGCGACAGATCGCGGTCGCTCATCACGGCGCCGCCGGGGTTGATGCCGACCCTGGATCCATTCAGGTAGATCTGCCCGGCGTCGGGCTGTTCGAGCCAGTTGATGCAGCGCAACAGCGTCGACTTGCCCGAGCCTGAGGGCCCGAGCACGCAGACCGTCTCGCTTTTGTCGACCTGAAAGCTGACGTCGCTCAAGACCTCGACGCTGCCGAAACGCTTGGAAACGCCGGCGACATCGAGGACCTTGGTGGCTGCGGTCATGGCGGTTCCTAACGCCGTGCTTCGGCGACACGGCCGATCGAGTTCACCCCGGCCTCGATAATGAGGCAGAGGCCCCAATACAGAAACACCGCGGTGATGAAGGCGGCGAACGGCACATAATGCCGCGACTGGATCGAACTGGCGGCATGGGTCAGTTCCGGCAGCGCGATGATGGTGAGGAAGGCGCTGTCCTTGATGATCTGGATCATCTGGTTGCCGATGACAGGTCCGGCCGCCAACAGCAGCGGCGGCAGGATGATGCGGCGGAACAGCCCGATCCCGGAAAAGCCGAACGCCACGCCGGCCTCGAGCGGCTCGCGCGGCTGCACGATCCAGGCGCCGCGCAGGATCTCGGCCATGTAGGCGGCATTGTAGAGGGTCAAGGCGGCAAGCCCCGTGGTCCAATTGTCAAGTCGGACACCAAAGGAAGGAAAGCCGTAATAGACGATATAGGCAAACAGCAGAAACGGCACGCAGCGCATGCCGTCGACAAAGCCGCGCGCCGCCCACGACACCGCCCGGTGCCGCGCCATCAAGGCCGGCGCCAGAGCCGCGCCGAGCAGCAGCGCCCCGATCGCCGAGAACGCCGACAGGATTGCCGTATTGGCCAAGCCACTCAGCAAGAGCCCGCGCTCACTCCAGACAATGCCGAAATCATGGATCATGCGGCGGCCTCCGCCGCCATCTGCCGGCGCTCGATCAAGCGCTGCAGCGACACCAGCGCGAACACGATCGGCACATAGAGCGCGACCGCGAACAGCATCGGCGGCAGCGGCTCGTAGGTATCCGACCCGATCCGGACCGCGGCGCGGGTGATATCGACCACGCCGACCACCGCCAGCACCGGCGTCACCTTGATCAACAGCGACATCTCGTTGACGAGGCCGGGCAGGCTGACCCGGATGATCTGCGGCAGCACGATGCGGCGAAAGCGCAGCCCGGCCCGCATCCCGACCGATTGCGCCGCCTCATACTGGTCCTTCGGAAATCCCATCAGCGCCGAGCGCCAGACCTCGCAATTGAAGGCCGAGGTATTCATCACCAGTCCCAGAATCGCCGCCGAGATCGGATTGATCGGCACCCCGACATTGGGCAGCGCGAAGAACAACAGCAACAGCAGCGTCACCAAAGGTGTGGCGCGGAGCACGCTGACATAGACGGTGACGAACTGGGCCAGCACCGGAATGTTGGCCCAGCGGATCAGCGCCAGGCCAAGGCCGATCGGCAGCCCGATCAGGATGCCAGCCAGCGACAGCGACACGGTCACGACGGCGCCCTGCAACATGGCTGCGATATCTTCGCCGCTCATCCGTCTTCATTGCTCCTTCACGTCTTCGCCGACCGCATACGTCAAGTTGCATCGCGAGCGTCGTCCCGATCTCTCACCGTGATTCCGGGATGAACCTTCGGTCGGCGGGTGCCGACTGAAGGCTCAGGCCCGGAATCCATCGCGCTCCAAGCGTGATGGGAGATGGGTTCCGGGCTCGCGCGTCCAACGCGCTGCAAGCGCGTCGGACCCGCGCCCCGGAACGACGACCAGCGGAGATGTGCGAATCCGATAGTCACAACTGAGCTAGCTTTCAGAATTCCGGCTCGAACTTCACCGGCAGGTCCGGGAAGGATTCGCCAAACCATTTCTGCTGCAGTTCGGCAAAACGGCCGCTGGCCTTTTGCTTGGCGATGAACTCATCCAGGAAAGCCACCAGTTCCGGGCTGTCCTTGCCGACCGCCCAGGCCGGGAAGGATTTTCCGGACACCGCCTGCCCGATCTCGAACACCTTGGGCTTTTCCGCCACCAGAGTCTTCAGATTGATGATGGTGTTGACGACGTAATCGACACGGCCCAGCGCCAGATCCTGATAGGCCTCTGGGTAGGAGGTATATTCGACGATCTTACCGAGCTTGCCGCCATCCTTCTCCAGCATGCCGTTGAGTTCGGGCAGCCTTGCCAACAGCGCGCTGCCGGCCTGGACGCCCACGGTCTTGCCGCTGAGATCCTTGATCGAGGTGATCAATTTGTCGTCCTTGCGCTTGACGTAGTAATGCGTGGTGTCGGCGATCGGGCTGGTGAAATCGAGCGACTTCTTGCGCTCCTTGGTGACGATCGCAGCTGTGATCGCGACGTCATATTTGCCGGTCGAGACGCCGGCCAGGATGCCGGTCCAGGGCAAAATTTCCTGCTTGATTTCGAACGGCGCATATTTGCGCAGATCATCCAGCATCTCGTTGTCGAAGCCGGTCGGCTTGCCGTCCTTGACGAACTCGAACGGTCGGAAATCATCCTCGGTGGCGACGATCAGGCCGCGCTTCTTGATCTCCTCCATGGTAACGGCGTTGGCACGGCCGAGCATCGGCAGGACGAACAGGCCGGCAAGCGCCCCGATCATCAGGCGACGCGACAAAGCTGTGGTGTGGGCGAGCGGCGTGTTGATCATGGGTACGACTTCCTTGGTTGATGGGGATGACGATGTCTGGTCTCGGTCTTGTCTTCCATTGCGGCTGATTGAACCCTGAGGACCTGCGATCGGCAAGCGGGTCATGCTTCAGTTCGCTTCAATCGAAATCGAAGCCGTGGGCCCGCAGAAAAGGCGGGAATGCCGCGCCTTCGGCCTTAGCGGCCTGGCGCGTCTTGTCCTCCGACCAGCCGTAGAAGGCCGGCTGGCCAAATTCGGCATGGCCACGCTGCTGCTCGCGCGGGATGGCATGAATGGCGTCACGCCTGCGGTCGTAATCGTCGACGGCCTCGGCCAAGGCGCTGTCATCATAGCGGTCGCGATGGGTCGTCAGCCGCCGCGGCAGCCGCAAACTGACAAACCCGTCGCCCGCGGGATAGCCGAGACATAATCCGGCCACCGGAAAAACCAGGTCGGGCAATTCCAGTATCGCTGCGACCTTATCGATCTCGTTGCGAAGGACGCTGATCGGACAGGCCCCGAGCCCGGCCTGTTCCGCGCACAGGATCATGGTCTGCAACGCCAGCGCGGCATCGACGCTGGCGTTGAAGAAGCCTTCCAGGGTGCCGTTCCGGACCGGCTTGCCGCGCAACTCCCCGAGCCGCTGCAGCCGCCTGGCATCGCCGAGAAACACATAGAATACCGGCGCAAGACCAATCCAGGGCATGCCGGGGAACAGCCGGCCGATCGCAGCGCGCCGGTCCGGATCGCTGACCCGCAGGATCGAGGCCTGCTGGAAATCCGACTTGGCCGAACTGCTCAAGGCGGCTGCGACCAGCAGATCCAACAGATCATCGCCGGGCATGGCATCGCTATAGCGGCGCACGGTCCTGCGCGCGATTACCCGCGCAATGAAGCCATTGTCGGCAACATCCCCGCCGGTCGGGCCGCCATCGCCGAACCGCCGCTCGATTGCCTCTTGATAGGACATCCGCCGCCACCTCTATCCGGTTCCGCAGACCCAGCGAGCGGCTGGCCCAATCCCATCACGCAACCGAATCATAATTGTGGGAGCAAGGGATATGCCAGAACGCACCATCACCCCCGATGCCTGCGAAACACGCCGCCGCCCTTGCGTACGCGCAAACGCTTGCGAAACATCGACGAATCTTCCGTAGCCGCGGTTCCGAACGACCTGACTGCGACGCCTGCCTGGTCATGCCCCAGACCTTGGCACCCGCGGGCTCCGGACAGCCGCTTTCGAGGCAATGTGCACAGATTGTAGCCGCCCGATCAATTGTCCAGGTATCAGGCATAGATTTTCTGCAAAGGAAGGTGCCGCTGGATCTTTCTCCTGAAGGGAGAGCTTCGCGCACCTTGACGCGCGAAACCTGCTCCTTCGTCATTGCGAGCGTCAGCGAAGCCATCCGGCTTTGGCGCCGCACACGAAGCTGGATGGCTTCGTCGCGAAGAGCTCCTCGCCATGACGGGCCCTACCGTCCGGTCCTAGCTTCAGGACAGGCATACCGCCCGTTTTATTCGGGTCGGACGAAGCCCGTGCAGAACTCGCACTGCTACTTCGCAGCCAGCGCATGACAACTGGCGTTGTTCCTGTCGGGCGCGAGGTCGATGCCCGGATTGCGATCGAAAAAGCCGCTCGGCATCAGCTTGAAGCCGGTGAAGATGCAGGGCTGCACCGGAAAATCTTCGGGGCGGACCTGATGGTGAAGACCGAACACGTGCCAGAGGACGATGTCGGCATTCTCGATGTTCCGGTTCTTTTTGACGAAATCGGCAACACCTCCGGTGCCGTCCGAGTGGTTCATGTGCTCGCCGGCCGGATAGCGCTCTTCCGGATCGTAAGCCGTAACCCAGAGCTGATTCTTGATGAAATTCGACCGTTTGCCCGAGGGCGACTCGGGATGAATGAATGGCGTGACCGGATGGCTCGCCTCGAGCTTGTAGGCCGTGGGCGTCCCCACCCAGTTCCTGCGGTTGGGGTTGACAACCTTCCAGGCACGATGCGTCGCCGGATTGACCTGGCGGCAGCCGCCGAGTTCGGTTTTCAGAACCGTCTCCTCCTCGTAGAAGCCGTTGCCATAGGCATTGTCGGGCCCCCAGGGATCGGCATGCGTGTTAAGTTCCACGACGCTGTTCTGATCGCCGTCGACATTCATGTCCAGTCGGGCACAGAAAATATGCTGATGAATATGACCGACCACGCCGGGCGCGACCTCGTTGCCGTATTTGCCAGGCTGGCCGGGCAGGCAAGCGGCCGTATTGATGATGCCGGTGGCCTTCAGTTCGAACTGGATCGAACCATCGCTGTGGAAGTACCAGAACAACCCATACTCATAATTCGCGACGGTCGCGATGCACGAAATGACCAGCCGGCGTGCCCGGCGCGATTCCACGTGGTTGGAGCGGAAGTCCCAGTGCTTCCACAGCAGGCCGGCATCTTCCTCGTGGACGCAGATGGCATTTTCAATGGTGACGACGTTGCCATCCATGGTGGCGAGGTGGGCGTCGAGATATTCGATGGCGCCGAGACAATCACAGCCGAGCTTGAGCGAATTGGCCAGTTTACCGATGCCGTATTCGCCGATATCGAAGACATTCTTCCGGAAATGTCCCTTTTCGGTGGTGCCATAGGGCACGACCATTTCGACCAGCGAGGCACGATGCGCGATCGGTCTACCGTCATAGCTGATGTCGTGCAGGGTCAGGCCTTCGCGGGAATTGAAGCCGACCAGCACCGACCAGCGGTCCCAAATGATCCGATGTCCGTCGAGCTTGAATGAAACCCCTTCGGGCTGGACAATATCGAGCGGCTTGTACGGCATTCGCGGGTTCTTGATGAATTCGGCTTCATAGTTCACCTCGGCTGTGGGGATCGGAATGATCCCGTGATCATCGACGCGGATGATCTCATAGGTTCGGATGTCGACGACGGCATTGAGCCCGCCGATGGGGTGCGCATAGAGGTTGTCATTCTCCCGCAGGCGGACCCAGGCGAAGATGTGGGCGAGATAGCGGCCGTCTTCCCCTGGGATACCGAAATTGCCGGCCGACCAGGGATCGATGCAGACCAGCGACATGTCCTCAATGCCGCGTTTCCTGCAGGCCTCGATGAACGCGGGAGCCGCGCGCACCGCATCCTCGATGGCCGTGAACTGCTCGAGTTGGATCATCGGCTTGGCGGTCGGCAGATAGTTCGAAGCAACAACCTTCCCTTGGGTCAGCGAGACGATCAGCCGCCAGATGCCGTCCTGCTTGACCGTGAACAGATTGACCCGTGCGGTCCTGTTGATCGGCTCGCCGGATTTATATCGGCGCACGACTGACTTTTCTGGCTCCAGAAGTTCGATCGTCTCAAACAGGAACGCCTCGCCATACTGGGCGTCGTCGCGGACGATCTGCACAACCGC